>ERZ773241.214-NODE-214-length-66898-cov-59.219544_pt1 | contig 66898 bp, 47 predicted proteins | sample MGYA00580989_ERZ773241 | MGnify/ENA primary metagenome ERZ773241 (study PRJEB29015, sample SAMEA2737804) | human gut metagenome | biome: human gut; feature: human-associated habitat; material: faeces | place: China | collected 2012 ... | reverse complement strand
AATGCCCAATTCAGTTGTTTGCTTCCCTAATTAAGTTTTCGGACGGCCTCCCCCACAAAAAGGAAGAGATTGACTAACAAGAAAAGCAATCTTTTTTCCATAAAATCTTCTCTAAATAATTAAACAACTCTTATATAACTTTATATATTTATTTTTTCTCTTCTTACATTTTTTAAGCCTCTCTCGTTGCTTTACGGGTGCAAAGGTAAGAAAAAGTATTGGATTAATGCAAACCTTATCGATATTTTTATAGAAAAAAGTTAGTTTTTCTTGATTTTCGTCAATATTTAGAAACATCGTCTATACTTTTAACAGAAAAAAGTCAGAAATAATAAATTTAAGCAAAGTTTACGAAAAGAAAACAAAAATGTTCTAAAATACAAAAAAGGCAAGGTTTCTGTAAAACCTCATTCAGAAGTTTCTCAGAAGTCTTGCCTTTCTTTATACTTAAGTACCTTTATCAGCCACTTGATTATTTATATTTTCCGCTTAGATATTTTATTCAAAAAACATTTTTATTTCTTAAGCGTAAATTCAAACTTCAAGCCGCCTTCCTGCTGATTGCTCACACGGATGGTTCCGCCATGTATGAGAACGGCATTCTTGACGATAGCAAGACCCAAACCGGTGCCACCCATCTTGCGGCTGCGTCCCTTATCTACCCGATAGAAACGCTCGAAAAGACGGGAGAGATGCTCGGCAGGAACACCCTGACCGTTATCACAGAAGATGAAATGCCACTTGTTGCCCTGCTCCTTGGCACTCAACGTTATCTTACGCCCTTCGCCGGCATAAGCTATGGCATTGTCGGTAAGATTGCGGAACACACTATAGAGCAGACTACGGTTACCCTTCGCGATAATATGCTGGTCGGGAAGAAGATTCTCGAAAGTCATCTTGTGCGACTCTCTTTCCAGCGCCGTCTCATGGGCTATTTCACTCACCATCTGCGTAATGTCTACCGCCTCGAAATCTATCATATCCGAACCGTCATCCAACCGGTTCAGGGTAGAGATGTCGCGGAGCAGAGAGGTGAGACGCTCGCTCTGGGCATAACAGCGCTGCAGAAACTGCGACTTCATCTCTTCGTTGATATGCGGATTGTCGAGTATCGTTTCCAGATAACCCTGAATACTTGCTACAGGAGTCTTCAGCTCGTGAGCGATATTCTGGGTAAGCTGCCGCTTCAGTACATCCTGTTCACGTCGGGTGGTCTGTATGCGCTTATACATCTTGATGATGCGCTCAGCAATCTCGCCCAACTCATCGTTAGGGAACTTGGCGAGATCTTCCACCTCTAGACTCTCGTTGTGGTCTGCCTTATAAGCAAAGATGCTCAGTTTGGAAACATTCTTAGCCAGACGGTCCGTAAAACGGTAAAGCACGATGGTAAGCAGAATGACAGCTACGATGGCAAACCAGATGAAATGCTGGTCGGCCTGCAGCGATTTTGCCAAATCATTATTGTAAGGTAGTGCCGTACGGATGATGAGCTTGCTTTCCGGAAAATAAGAAGCCACATAGAAATAATCATGCTTCAGGGTTTTAGACTGTCGCTCCACGCTTGAGCCTACCCTGTTTTTCAAGGCTTCTGCTATTTCCTCCCGTTTGGCATGGTTGGCAAAATGATCATAGTCGGAACTCATATTGTCATAAATCACCTTACCGTTAGGGCGCACCAGCGTAACACGAAGATCCTTGCTTTCATGTTCTCGGACAAAAGCCTGCAACTTCTCATGAGCCACAGTCACATCCCTATTGTGGATGCTATCCTGCAGAATAATTCCTTCACCAGGAGAGAGCGCCAGATCTTCTGCCAGCAGTTCATTATAATTTTCCAGCTTGATAGTAAGCGTACCTATTTTATACTGTTTCTCTCGTGCCTGCTGGAACACGATAAAACTGACGGCGAACACAAGGAACACCGCCAGTACACTGAAGTACAACTTTCTACCTACACTATTTAACTTAAACATTTTGATTACGCATCAAAATAATAACCGAACCCCAGACGGGTAACGATACACTTGGCAAACTTACCAATTTTCTTTCTCATACGGGTGATGTTGACATCCACCGTGCGGTCGAGTACCATCACATCCTTAGGCCATACCCGGTCGATAAGCTCCTGACGTGAGAACACCTTGCCGCGCTCTTCGAGGAAAAGACGCAGGAGTTCGAACTCGGTCTTGGTGAAAGGGATAGCCTCACCATCGATGCTCACCGTCTTCTTGTCAAGATTCAGTTGCAGTCCCTGATAGTTGATGATCTTCGATTCATCAGCATCGCCAGCCTGTTCAGCCGTACGGCGCAAGACGGCACGCACTCTGACCATCACCTCTCGGATAGAGAAAGGTTTCGAGATATAATCATCGGCACCGATATTGAATCCTGTCACCGTATCGTTTTCCGTATCACGGGCAGTAAGGAAGATGATTGGAACATTGGCTGTCATCGGATTGCCCTTCAACTGCTTAGCCAGCTGGAAGCCGCTCATTCCACCCATCATGACATCCAACAGCAGCAGGTCGAACGAAGCAATGTCCATCTCCAAAGCCTCTTCTGCAGAATTGGCAGTCTCTACCTCATATCCTTCTGTTTCGAGATTGAATTTCAGAATCTCACACAAGTCTTGCTCATCATCAACAACAAGTATTCTTTTCATATTCTCTTCCATATTTCATGTTATTTAAAATACCGCTGCAAAATTACGAATTTTCTTTCGTAATAAGCGTTACATTCGGTTACAATTTCGTGACATTTAGTTCTTTAGAGAAAAAAAATATAAAAAAACGGGGATTTTGTTACACATTTTAACTTAGTGTTCCAAATTCGCTACATGTTTCTTTGCTAGTTAGAAACAGAAATGTTACTTTTGCACCCGATATAACTATAAGTGAGCATATAACACAACTGAAAGAGTATGAAAGATAAAGTATAAGGTATACGGCAGAGCCACTATAGATACGGGTATGCTTTACCATATCTGTCAGTTGCTGAACATTCATTTGTTTAAGGTTTATTCAGACGCTTTGCGTAAACGCAAGAAAAAGAATCAAGATTTAAACTAAAAATAACTAAAACAATAAGACCTGAGGTTAATCACCCCAGGTCTTATTGTTTTTATGCCAATCGCTTTTCCAGACGCTCGCGGATGGCAGCGATAAAGCTGGCAGAGTTTACAGCCTTAGCCTCAACACCTTCCATCAGGTTTACGAGATCCTTGGTAGCGATACCGTCGTTCAATGTATCGAAACATGCAGCCTCCAGCTGGTCGCCAAAGTTCTGAAGTTCCTTGATGCCATCCAGTTCGCCACGCTTTCTCAACGCACCGCTCCATGCAAAGATGGTAGCCATAGGGTTAGTAGATGTATCTTCACCCTTCAGGTAGCGATAGTAGTGACGGGTCACGGTACCGTGAGCTGCCTCATATTCATACTTGCCGTCAGGAGAAACCAATACAGAAGTCATCATCGCCAGAGAACCGAAGGCTGTACTGAGCATATCGCTCATCACATCACCGTCATAGTTCTTGCAAGCCCAGATGAAACCGCCCTTGCTGCGGATAACACGAGCCACTGCATCATCAATCAATGTATAGAAATACTCGATACCGAGTTCTGCAAACTTCTCCTTATAGTCGCTCTCATATACTTCCTCAAAGATTTTACGGAACTGGGCATCATAAGTCTTAGAGATGGTATCCTTGGTAGCAAACCAGAGATCCTGCTTGGTATCAATGGCAAACTTGAAGCAGCTGTGAGCAAAGCTGCGGATACTCTTATCAGTATTGTGCATGCCCTGGATAACGCCGGCGCCATCGAAAGAATGAATCTCAATCTCCTGCTTCTTGCCACTCTTACCCTCGAACACGAGTTTGGCTGTACCTGGCTCATCAGCACGAAGTTCCACGCTCTTGTATACATCGCCGTAAGCATGACGGGCGATGGTAATAGGCTTCTCCCAGTTCTTTACACAAGGGTGGATGCTTGGGATGGTGATAGGAGCACGGAATACGGTACCGTCCATGATGCTACGGATAGTTCCATTAGGGCTCTTCCACATTTTGTGGAGTTTATACTCGTCCATACGCTGTGCATTAGGAGTGATAGTAGCACACTTCACAGCCACGCCATATTTCTTAGCCGCCTCAGCAGAGTCGATGGTTACCTGGTCATTGGTCTGGTCGCGATAAGGCAGACCGAGATCATAATACTCAGACTTCAAATCAACGAAAGGAAGAATGAGTTCATCCTTAATCATCTTCCAGAGAATTCTTGTCATCTCATCACCGTCCATCTCTACCAATGGAGTTGTCATCTTAATCTTTTCCATAACACAATATAATGTATAATTAATAATTTACAATGTACAATGATCAGGGCAGCCAAGTGGCCCCTTGATATTTTGCCTGCAAAATTAATAAAAATAATCAAGAAAAGAAAGGAAATTAAGAATAATTCTAGCAAAATGATAACAGAAAGCACTTTTTTACGTACTCAAAACATAAAATCTGTATATTTATACCTAAAAAGGCATCAATGAGCCCGAAAACTCATTGATGCCTCTACTTATTTACCTTTTTACTTTTTTACCCTTTTACCTTTTTACCTTTAAATAGCCTTTTTACTTCTCCTCTGGAGCCTTATCGATCAAGTCCATGAACTGGTCGAGCTTAGGAGTGATGATAATCTGAGTGCGGCGGTTGCGCTGCTTGCCTACCTCTGTATCGTTAGTTGTTACAGGGTTGTACTCACCGCGGCCACCAGCAGTAAGGCGCTTAGGATTTACACCGAAGTGATCCTGCAAGTACTGAACAACAGAAGCTGCACGGAGAGCAGAGAGGTCCCAGTTGTTGCGGATATTCTTCATCTTGGCACTTGTAGTGCTTACTGGTACGTTATCGGTATTACCCTCTACGAGCACGTCGTAATCCTTGTAGTCTGTGATGATCTTAGCAATCTTGCTCAATGTTTCCTGAGCACGGCTGTTCACCTCATAGCTACCACTCTGATAGAGCATATTGTCAGCCAGAGAAATGTAAACTACACCCTTCAGAACCTGAACATCAACCTCCTTCATCTCTTCCTTGCTCAAAGAGCGGGTCAGGTTGTTGGTAAGAACCATGTTGAGCGAATCGCTCTTGCTCTTTACCTCAACCAGGTGGCGGATATACTGGTTACTCTCGTTGATCTGGTCAACGAGTTTCTCAATGCTCACGTTGTTCTGGCTTGCATTGTTCAAACTCTTGTCAAGTGAGTTCTGCAACTTAGCATAATCGCTCTTTGCAGTAGCGAGCTGCTCCTGGGCTGCTGCCAGACTAGCCTCTGTAGCTGCCAGCTTTTCCTTGGTAGCCTGATAGTTGCTTGACAATTCCTTATTCTCATTCTGGCAATTCTGAAGATCCTTCTTACTTGCACAGCTTGTAGCCATCAGAGCTACAGCCATCATTGCCATTACCATTAACTTTGTCTGTTTCATATTCTTACTAATTTAAATTTTCTTGTTATTATTATTGATTATAGTATATTAACGTCGCTTTCTACCTCCTATTATATTAGAGTTCTCCCGGCTTTTATCTGTTATCCGGAAGCTTCTACATTTTAGGGCATTATAGAAACTGATTCACTTCTTTCACTTGCAAAGTTACAGATAAGACTCGAATAAACAATATTTGTCAAATGCATTTAGACATTTTTAACCTCTAAATCTTTATTTATCACCTTTTTAACCAAAAAAGGCAACAGAAAGCACTTTTCTTATAGCTAAACCGTCAAATGTAGCCTCTTAAGGTAAGAATAGCCCAAATCTCAACAAAAAAAACATAAAAAACAGAGTTTTATTTTGTAGTGTCTTGAAATTGCACTATCTTTGCACTCGAAAAGAAATAAATACATTAATAATATAAAAGAAAGCAAGTATGATTCTTTTTTTTAGAACTCCATCTAAGAGTGTGATTGCGACCGAGATTGACCACAAACCATCTCAGGACGAAATCAATGAACTTTGTTGGCTTTATGGTGACGCGACTTTAGAGGACGCCCAGCAGTTGCAGGGCTTCTATGTCGGCCCACGCCGTGAAATGATTACTCCTTGGAGTACGAATGCCGTTGAGATTACTCAGAACATGAGTCTTAACGGCATTTCGCGTATCGAGGAGTACTTCCCTGTAGATAGCGAAGACGCTGAGCACGACCCTATGCTCCAGCGTATGTACAACGGTATCGGGCAGGATGTGTTCACCGTGAACCACCAGCCAGAACCTATCAAGTACGTCGATGACCTCGAGAAGTATAACGAGGAAGAGGGTCTTGCCCTCAGCGAGGACGAAATGGCTTATCTCCACAAGCTGGAGAAAGAGAACGGACGCCCTCTCACCGACAGCGAAATCTTCGGTTTCGCACAGATCAACTCAGAGCACTGCCGCCACAAGATTTTCGGCGGCCAGTTTATCATCGACGGTAAGGAGATGGAGTCTTCTCTCTTCAACATGATTAAGAAGACCACCAACGAGAATCCTAACAAGATTCTCTCTGCTTACAAGGACAACGTGGCTTTCTCTCAGGGTCCTGTTATCGAGCAGTTTGCTCCAGCCGATCAGACTACCAGCGATTTCTTCCAGGTGAAGGATATCGAGAGTGTTATCTCTCTGAAGGCTGAGACCCACAACTTCCCTACTACCGTAGAGCCTTTCAATGGTGCTGCTACCGGTACGGGTGGTGAAATCCGCGACCGTATGGGTGGTGGTGTAGGTTCATGGCCTATCGCAGGTACTGCCTGCTACATGACTGCTTATCCTCGCCTGAAGGATGACAACGGCAAGAGCGATGTTGAGCGCGACTGGGAAGACATCATGCCTGTTCGTAAGTGGCTCTATCAGACTCCTGAGCAGATTCTGATTAAGGCTTCCAACGGTGCATCAGACTTCGGTAACAAGTTCGGTCAGCCTCTCATCACCGGTTCTGTGCTTACATTCGAGCACGAGGAGAACGGTGAGAAGTATGCATACGATAAGGTAATCATGCTTGCCGGTGGTGTAGGCTACGGCAAGAAACGTGACTATAAGAAGGGTGAGCCACAGAAGGGCAATAAGGTTGTCGTAGTAGGTGGTGATAACTATCGCATAGGTCTTGGTGGTGGTTCTGTTTCTTCTGTAGATACAGGCCGTTACAGCAACGGTATCGAGTTGAACGCTGTTCAGCGTGCCAACCCTGAGATGCAGAAGCGTGCCTACAACCTGGTTCGTGCACTCGTTGAGAACGACGAGAACCCAGTAGTCAGCATCCACGACCATGGTTCAGCCGGTCACTTGAACTGTCTCTCTGAGTTGGTAGAAGAGTGCGGTGGCGAAATCGACATGTCTAAGTTGCCTATCGGCGACAAGACTTTGAGCGCCAAGGAAATCATCGCCAACGAGAGCCAGGAGCGCATGGGCTTGCTCATCGACGAGAAGTATATCAGCGAGGTTCAGAAGATTGCCGACCGTGAGCGTGCTCCAATGTACGTGGTTGGTGAGACTACTGGCGATGCTCACTTCAGCTTCAAGCAGGCTGACGGCGTGAAGCCATTCGACCTCGATGTAGCTCAGATGTTCGGTCATACTCCTAAGACTGTAATGGTAGATGAGACCGTAGAGCGTAAATATGAAGATGTAACTTATTCTGCTGATAACCTCGACAAGTACTTGCAGCGTGTTCTCCAGATGGAGGCTGTGGCTTGTAAGGACTGGTTGACCAACAAGGTTGACCGTTCCGTAACAGGTAAGATTGCCCGTCAGCAGGGTCAGGGTCAGATTCAGTTGCCACTCTCAGACTGTGGTGTCGTAGCACTCGACTACCGTGGCGAGAAGGGTATCGTAACAGCAATGGGTCATGCTCCTCAGGCTGGTCTTGCCGATCCTAAGGCAGGTTCAGTACTCTCTGTAGCAGAGTCATTGACTAATATCGTATGGGCTCCATTGGCAGATGGCATGGACAGCATCAGCCTCTCAGCCAACTGGATGTGGCCTTGCCGCAGTCAGAAGGGTGAGGATGCCCGTCTGTACGAGGGTGTGAAGGCTTTGTCAGACTTCTGCTGCGCCATCCACGTAAACGTACCAACAGGTAAGGACTCACTCTCTTTGACCCAGCAGTATCCTAACGGCGAGAAGATCATCGCTCCGGGTACCGTTATCGTCAGTGCCGGTGGTGAGGTTTCAGATGTCAAGAAGGTGGTTAGCCCAGTTCTCGTTAACGACAAGAACTCTAGCCTCTACCATATCGACTTCAGTTTCGACGAGCAGCGTCTCGGTGGTTCTGCTTTCGCTCAGAGTCTGGGCAAGGTGGGCAGCGATGTTCCTACCGTCAAGAACCCAGAGTACTTCGTTGACTGCTTCAACGCCGTACAGGAACTCATCAACCGTGGTTGGGTTATGGCTGGTCACGATATCAGTGCCGGTGGTTTGATTACAACTCTCCTCGAGATGACATTCGCCAACGTAGAGGGTGGTATGAAGATCAACCTCCACGACATCGCAGATGCCGACATCATCAAGACTCTCTTCGCAGAGAACCCAGGTGTTGTCATCCAGATAAGCGATGCTCACAAGGACGAGTTGAAAGCATTCTTCGATGAGAACGGTATCGGTTATGCCAAGATTGGTTATCCAGCTCCAGAGCTCCGCAAGATTATCATCAAGAAGGAAGGCTTCGAGCACGAGTTCGATATCGATGCTTTGCGCGACGACTGGTATAAGACCTCTTACCTCCTCGACCGCAAGCAGAGCATGAACGGTATGGCTAAGAAGCGTTACACCAACTATAAGAAGCAGCCTATCGAGATGAACTTCGGTTACGGCTTCAAGGGAACTCTCGCTAGCTACAGCCTCGACGCCAACCGTCGCAAGCCATCTGGCATCAAGGCAGCCATCATCCGTGAGAAGGGTACCAATGGTGAGCGTGAGATGGCTTACTCTATGTATCTCGCCGGCTTCGATGTAAAGGATGTGATGATGACCGACTTGATTTCTGGTCGTGAGACTCTGGAAGATGTAAACTTTATCGTATTCTGCGGTGGTTTCTCTAACTCCGATGTTCTCGGTTCTGCCAAGGGTTGGGCTGGTGCATTCCTCTACAATCCTAAGGCTAAAGAGGCACTCGATAAGTTCTATGCCCGTGAGGATACCCTTTCACTCGGTATCTGCAACGGTTGCCAGCTGATGGTTGAGTTGAACCTCATCAATCCTGAGCACAAGCATCGTTCACACCTCTGCCACAACACATCTAAGAAGTTCGAGAGTACATTCCTCGGTCTGACTATTCCTCAGAACGACAGTGTGATGTTCGGTAGCCTGAGCGGTGATAAGCTCGGTATCTGGGTAGCTCACGGCGAGGGCCGTTTCTACTTGCCAGAGCCAGAGGATCACTACAACATCATTGCGAAGTACAACTACGCTGAGTATCCAGGTAATCCTAACGGCAGTGACTACAATGTAGCAGGTATCTGCTCTGCAGATGGCCGCCACTTGGCTATGATGCCACACTTGGAGCGTGCCATCTTCCCATGGCAGAACGCCTGGTATCCAGCCGATCGCCGCAACGACGAGGTAACTCCTTGGATTGAGGCATTTGTCAATGCACGTCAGTGGATTGAAGAAAGAGCTTTGAAAAAGTAAAAAAATAAAAAGGTAAAAAATGAATAATAGCGTAAGTTATCTTACATTATTCAAAGCATTTATGAAGATTGGCATAGTCACCTTTGGTGGTGGCTATGCCATGATTCCTATTATAGAATCCGAAGTCGTCGACAAGCATCATTGGATGACGAAGGAGGAATTTTTGGATGCCATTACTACTACCCAGGTTTGTCCGGGCGCCTTGGCCATCAACATGAGTTCCCTGCTCGGATATAAGTTGGCAAAGACACCGGGAGCCATCGTCTGCACCCTCGGCGCTTCGTTGCCATCGTTCCTTATTATCTTAGCGATAGCTATGTTTTTCCATCAGTTTGAAGACAACAAGGTAGTTGCTGCCATGTTTGCAGGCATCCGTCCTGCCGTAGTGGCATTGATAGCCGTACCTACATTCTCGCTTGCCAAGAGTGCCGGTATTTCGCTTGTCAACTGCTGGATTCCTATTCTATCCGCCCTTCTGATCTGGCTTTTGGGCGTCAACCCAATCTGGGTGATTATCGCAGCTGCCGTAGGTGGCTACATCTATGGACAGTTTATCCAGCCAACGGAATAAAGGTAAAAGGGTAAAAAAGTAAAAAGGTAAAAAAGTAAATAGCTTAAAACATAATGATGATATTTTTTCAGCTTTTCATCGTATTCATTCAGATAGGCATCTTCGGATTCGGAGGTGGCTATTCCATGATATCCCTGATTCAGGGACAGGTTGTTACGCAGTATCATTGGATGACGATGCAGGAGTTTACCGATGTGGTTGCCATCTCTCAGATGACACCGGGACCTATCGGTATCAACACCGCTACCTATTGTGGCTATACAGCTGTCCATAATGCCGGCATGAGTGGCATGATGGCTGTACTCGGAAGTGCCATGGCGACCTTTGCGCTGGTTCTCCCATCCTTGGTTTTGATGATTCTTATCAGCAAGATGCTGTACAAGTATATGAACACCTTAGCCGTCCAGAGCATCTTCATCGGTCTTCGCCCAGCCATTGTCGGTCTGGTAGGAGCCGCAGCCCTGCTTCTGATGAATGGCGAGAACTTTTCTACTCCCGAAGATCCTTGGAGATTCTATATCTCCATCGCCCTCTTCTTCGCCACCTTTATCGGCGTGAAGGTGATGAAGATCAATCCTATCCGCATGATACTCTACTCGGCTTTTGCCGGACTGGTATTACTATATTAAACAAAATCTTTCGATTTTATTTGGTAGTAATAAATAAAACCGTACATTTGCAACAAAAAGGAGATAGACCATGACATACTCACAGGCAGATATTACCGTTCCATACGCTGTAGCGAACTTTGCAGAGATTCGCCACAAGGGATATTATTATGTGGACAAGACCAACTATATTCCACTGCTTGAGCGTTACAAAGCACCAGTTTTTCTCCGTCCTCGCAGATTCGGAAAGAGTCTGCTCGTTTCCATGTTGGCTCACTATTACGACCGTAACATGGCAACACAATTCAAAGATTTGTTTGGTGGAACTTGGATTGGCGAGCACCCAACAAACGAGCACAACCAATATCTCGTGGTAAGATATGACTTTTCCACAACTTCCGTTGCCAGCAAGAAGGAAGACATCGAGAAGAACTTCAACGCCGTGAATTGCAGTCCACTCCGTACATTGGTGGAACGCAACAGAAACCTTTTTGGAGATTTCAGGTTCAGAGAGGATGGCAATGCCTCCAACATGTTGGTTGAAGTATGCGAGTTTATCTCTTCCCATAATCTTCCACCTCTTTATATATTAATAGATGAATATGACAACTTTATCAACCAGCTACTAGTTGTCTATAAGGACTCGCTGTACCAGGACCTGACCACAGGGGAAAGTTTCCTACGAACATTCTTCAAGGTTATCAAGGCAGGCATTGGCGAAGGTACCATCCGCACCTGCTTCTGCACAGGAGTACTGCCTGTCACCATGGATGACTTAACCAGTGGCTATAACATCGCAGAGATGTTGACTCTGAAGCCGGAATTTACCAACCTATTGGGCTTTACCCATGAGGAAGCAGCCCAATATCTGAAGTATGTCATCAACAAATATGGTCCTCAAGCCTCTTTCGAGGAATTATGGACTCTGATACTCAACAATTATGATGGTTACCACTTTTTACCAAATGCAGAACCATTATTTAACTCTACCATTCTGACTTACTTCCTCAAGAACTTTGCAGAACTGAAAGGCGGCATCCCTACGGAAATGGTAGATGAGAACCTGCGCACTGACACTAGTTGGATAAGAAGATTGACCATCACGCTTGACAATGCCAAAGAAATGCTCGACAGCCTGTTGATGGATGGAGAATTGTACTATTCACAAGCCGATTTACGCAGCAAGTTCAACAAGCAAAAGTTCTTCTCCCCAGAGTTCTACCCTATTAGCCTCTACTACTTGGGTATGACCACCCTGAAGGACAATTACAAAATGGCTTTGCCAAACTTGACGACCAAGAGTGTATGCAAAAGCATACGTAGCTTATATCGCAGGAAACAAGGCTTGCAAGATTTTTGAAAAGAAATGAGAAAGGTATATTTAGCCATAGCCCTTGGCTTCTGCTGCCAGGGCATTCTGGCACAGCAGACCTCCTACCGCTGGAAGGTGGAGGCAGAAGCTGGTGTCAGTTGCAGTGTGCTCGATACGGATGTATCGGGCTTGTCGGAGACTTATTATAAGGTGCGACCGGGTTTCACGGCTGCCATCGGTGCTGAATACAATATCGTAGATCAGCTGGCGGTAGGGACGGGCATCCGCTTCGTTCAGCGCGACTACCTGTATCAGAACCTCGGCGGTGATTCCTGGAACACCCGATACAACAACAACTTCATCAGCATCCCGCTCCATGTGGGCTACTATCTCCTCCATAATCCTTACCACGAGAAGGGATTGTGGATCAAGCCGCAGGTGGGCGTCTATTACGAGTACTTCACCTCCATGCATACCAAGGGTATGTATCCGATGAACATCATGGAGGGGTACAAGGGCGAAGGCACCTACATCCGCTATAACACCACCTACGATTTCAGGAAGAATGAGAACCATCTCCGCCGCAGTCTCTTTGGCGGAGAAGCAGGCATCAAGATAGGTTATTCCTTCGGCAAGATAGATGCCAGCGTGGGCTATCAGTTCCAGTACGGTTTCTCGCATATCTACGAGGAGAAAGCCCGTACCAGCAAGACTGCCCGGCGCAACTCCAACCTCATCACAGCCTCGGCTGCCTATAAGTTCTAAGAAATCATTTTAAAATATGAGAACCCCTATATATATAAAAGGTGGAATGCGATGCCTCTTCGCCTTCCTCCTGGCGACAACCACTACCGGAATGTCGCTTACCAGTTGTGTGTCAGACAATGATGCCAACGAGAAATCGATTTACGATTATTCCGATACCGATGTCAAGTCGTATGGCGATCTGTTCCAGGTTTTCTGGAGCGTGATGAACCAGCGCTACTGCACCCTCAATGAGCAGTCTGCCGTATCTTCACAGACCTGGGACCAGGTGTACAAGGAATACAAACCCAAGTTTGACGCCCTGAAGACCTTCCAGCATACCTCCGCTTTCACCCAGCAGGAGATTCAGGAGGATAACGCCAAGGCGAAGCAGTATTTCCAGGAAATCATCGACAAGATCATCGACCAGCATTTCTATGTCAAGATTACCCTGCCCGTCTCCCACTCTTCTACGGAAACGGTGAGATTCAACAGCACGCTCCGCAACAAGACCGAGTATTTCCCGCTGAATGCTCACTGGAACTATACCCGCGACCAGCTCAACCTGGATGGTACAGCCTTCGGCGAGATTACCTCGGATGGTTTCTGCATCATGGGCGGTTACCTGAAGGAGCAGCCGGGCACCTATTATCTCGGCTTCAACAAGTTTGCGCTCTACGAAAACTGTTTCCACGAATATCAGAAGATCTATCTCCCTGTCAATGCTGCCAGCACCTATCATCTGGATGCTTCCACGATATCAGCCAAGGCGAAAGCACTGATTGCTGATGCCGGAAAGCGAGAGAAGGCTGAGCAGCAGGCAGCACAGTTGCTTGCCGATATGGATAGCTATCTGGCTTCGGATGATGCAGCCAAAGCCTGCGAGAAGATGGTGGCTTACAGCAACCAGGGAGATTATTCCGGTCTCTATGCTCTCGCCAGCGAGGCTTACGAGAAGTCACCGAATCTTCTCAAACTGTTACCTGTTACTGCTGATGCAAGCGGCATGGGCGAACAGATCCGACAGAAGCTGCAGGGCGATGCCCATTACCAGCAGATGCTTTCAGCCTCCGGTTTTGCCAGCTGGTATTGCCAGGCACTTGCCGATTACCTCTGGCACGAGCGTGAGCTCTACGCTTACTGGAGCGACCTGAAGTTTACCTACAATCATCTCTGCGTAGAAGGTTACCGTCGCCTGTTCCTGGAGCCGCTGGCTAAGGGCGAGATCCAGAAACTGATTCTCGATTTCCGTGGCAACGGTGGCGGCAGCGTGATAGATACCCGTCTGCTTACCGACTATCTCATCACCCAGACAGCCGTCTATGCCTACGTACGCAAAAAAGAGGACAACAATCCATACAGTTATACGCCTTGGATTCCGCAGAAGATTACGGTAACGCCGAAGAGCCTGGGCAGAAACATCCCTACCGCCATCCTGCTCGACAACTACAGTGCCAGCATGTCGGAGGTGACAACCCTCATTCTGAAGAGTCAGGGTGACCACGTAAAGACAATAGGCAGAAACAGTTACGGAGCGCAGGCGATGCTCACTTCCGACAACGAAGCCAGCAATGGCGGATGGATAGGAAATGTAACGAGCTACCTCTACTTCTACATGCCGTTCTCGCTTACCAAGGATGCACAGGGCAACCTGCTGGAAAGTGTGGGAATCACCCCCGATTATCTGACCGACGAGATGACCCAAAAGGAAAAGGAGAAGCTCTACCAGAACGATCCTTCGGCTGTGGATAGAGGTCTGAAAAAGGCGATGGAAGTTCTGAAATAGTCCCCCAAAAGCCGGATTTCCCCGTCTTCAGATTCTCAAATCACAAAAAAGAATTTCATCAAGAAACAACATTTCATAAGCGAAGGTGTGCAACTTACACCTTCGCTTTTAATTTTCTATATATCAACCCTTTACAATATATTCGCAATTTTGTGCTCCCACACATTTTGCATAGCTATGCAAACGTTTGCATTAAATTTTACGAGATTTTCATCATTTTTTTACCCCCCCCTAAAGAAAATTTTCATATATTTGCAACCGAAAAGGAAACCCGGTGGCATCCATCATGTTACAAGGGTAAGCCTGTAGTTATAATTAAATGACAATAACAAGAATAGGACAACTAATAGTATCCTTAAGAAAGAACATAACAGAGTAAGATTATGATGATGAAGCAGAGATCATTCAAACGAACACCGATGTTGTTACTGCTGATTCTCTCAACAGTAGTAACCCGAGCGCAAGAGGTAGCGCTGAAGACCAACCTGCTTGGTTTGGCAACCACCTCGCTCAATGCTGGTCTAGAAATAGGCACGGGCAGGAAGAGCACTTTTCAGCTTTTCGGTGCCCTGAATCCCTGGAAGTTCTCAGGCGACAAGAAATTGCGCTACTGGAACGTAATGCCAGAGTACCGCTGGTACACCTGCCAGAAATTTGGAGGCCACTTTTTCGGCATCCATGCCCTTGGAGGTGAATACAACGTAAAAAATGTGGACCTGCCTTTCGGCATCTTGCCAAAGACAGAGAAAGGAAGACATTACGAAGGCTGGTATGTCGGTGGTGGTCTCACCTACGGATACCAATGGCTGCTGTCTGAGCATCTCAATCTCGAAGGATCCATCGGATTAGGATACATCTACAGCCCATACAAGCTTTACGGAAGATGTGACAAATGTCTTGACAAGGACCACCGCAACTATGTAGGTCCTACTAAAGCTGCCCTCTCCCTGATATACGCATTCTAGGAACGATATCACCGAGATAGCGAAAACCAAAATCAAACCCTCTTTTACAAGATGAAGAATATGAAGAAAATGAAGCTTTATGCGGTCATCTCGCCCCTTTGCATCCTTTTTGCACAGAGCGCATTGACTGTCCAAGCCCAGAAGATAGATGATTCGCAGCTACGGTTGGCTGGTGGCAAGATACTGATAGACAGTGTCTTGACGCAGAAGAAAAGCGACAGTCTCAAGGTTGCTTTCCGCCTCCATCTCGATAGTTTGCAGCTCAAATCAGAGCAACAGCTGGTTTTCACTCCGCTTATCGCCGGAGAAGATACCATCGCCCTGAATCCCATCATCATCAATGGCAAAAACCAGAGCATCAGATACCTGCGCAAAAGCAGCAGTCTGAAAAACAGCCAGGCATTGGTTGTGAGACGCAAGAATGATACCGAGCAACAGGTGCTCTTCTCCCAGACCCTTCCCTACAAGAAGTGGATGAAGGCTTTCAACCTCTCCATGACGGAAGACCTCTGCGGATGCGGCAACCTGATGGATCAGGATACCACGCTGATGGCTAACATCCAGCCGACACCGAGAATCTGTCGCGACCATTACGTGAAGCCAAAGGCTGAAGCCATCAAGGTGAGAGCCGAAAAGGGTGAAGCTTACCTGAGCTTCAAGCTCAACAAGAGCGATATCCTTGCCGACTTCCGTGAGAATGCAACTGAGTTGGGAAAGATTACATCCACCATCGACCTCGTGAAGAACGACAAGGATGTGAGCATCACCAATATCGATATTCATGGCTATGCGTCGCCAGACGGTCCTTACGACAACAACGTGCGACTCGCCAACAATCGTGCGGCTGCCCTGCGCAATTATGTATGCAACCTCTACACCATCGATAATAAGCTCTTCACCTATCACGCCACCCCAGAAGACTGGGAGGGATTCAAGAAGAAGGTGGAAGCAAGCAACTTAGCCGATAAGACTGCAATCCTTGCCGTTGCCAACTCATCATTGGCACCCGATGCAAAGGACCAGAAAATCAAGAAGCTTTATCCGGCTAGCTATCGCTACATCATGAGTGAGATTTATCCTCGTTTGCGCCACAGCGACTATACGGTAACCTATACCGTTCGTCCTTTCGACATTGAGGAGGCAAAGGTAATCTTGAAGACCAAGCCTCAGCAGTTGTCATTACAGGAAATGTATCTAGTGGCACAGACCTATGAGCCTGGTTCTCCAGAGTTCAACGAGGTATTTGATATTGCCGTCCGTCTCTTCCCTGATGATGAGACCGCCAATCTCAATGCCGCCTGCACAGATTTGCAGAAGGGCGACCTTGTAACTGCCGAGAAGCATCTTGCCAAGGCAGGAAACTCGAAGGAAGCTGAGCGCATCAGAAAGATTTACGGGGAAATGAAGGCGGAGCTATAATAGTAAATTGAAATAATTAAATTAATAAATTAGCAACTTTAACATAAATGATTATGCGATTAAAGAATTTATTTGGAATGGCAGCTATGCTCGCTTTAGCAGCAAGCTGCAGTGAGAATGAACTCGTGGAAAGCGGTGGCACAGGCGCTAACGAGAATGGTCCGCATTATGCTACGTTTACCATCAAGTTGCCTACAACCAATGGTACACGTGTAGACGGAGAACCTACCTATGAGGACGGAACACCCAATGAGTATGCCGTAAACAATGCCACACTCCTTGTATTCCGTGGAGATGCCGGAGGAAATGAAGCCGATGCTGAATTTGTGGAGAGTGTGGAGTTGGGTGACATGAAGCCCTGGACAGGCGTTGATGACGACCCTAACGTAATCACTACCGAGGCAAACATAACTGCAAAGCTGAACAATTTCGAAAGTAGTTACACAGGCAACTATTATGCAGTTATCATGTTGAACAACAACATGACAGGCAGCAACAAGAAAGTGAAACTACCTGTAAACGGCAACACTTTCAGCGATTGGCAGAAAGCCAACGTCATCAACAGCATGGCCAGCGAAGTGAACGGATTCTACATGGCAAATGCCGTGAAAGTGAATGGAACAACAACAAGTACCCTGGTAACAATCGACAAGAACAAGGTGACAACCAATGAGAGTGCCGCACAGTCGGCTGCCACCATCTATGTAGAGCGTGGCGTGGCTAAGGTTACAATGACCGAATTCAGCGAGATGGATGTTAAGGGTCTTACAGGCGACAAGGTGACCATCACAGCATGGGATCTTGACGTGACCAACAAGAAGTCTTATCCAGTACACAATGTGGACAACTATGATAGCTATGGCGACTACTGGGGCAACATCTGGGAAGAGCCACGTTTCACAAGCGGCCATACTAGATTCAACCGCGCTCACTGGGGTATAGACCCTAACTACAGCACCATCAGCAACGACCAGAAGTATACCGACGACTTCAACTACAAGCCAAAAACTTATGATTTCTCTGCTACCAGTGATGCCACAGCTCCTAAGTATTGTCTTGAGAACACCTTCTCTCTCGGTCACATGTATCAGAACCAGACAACCCGTGTCATCATGAAGGCTACATACGTGCCAAACGGTTTGACCGCAGGCGAGACATTCTATATGTTCGACGGCAAGAGCGGTTACTTCACAGAGGGTACTCTCACAACTCAGATTTCAACAGCCATCACCAACGCAGGCTATACAGCAGCAGATTTCTCTTTGCCTCTTACAGACGTGAAGAAGGCTGGCAAGCATCTGCTTACCGCTAATGATATCACTAATACTTCAGGCTCAGTGGAAGTTAACGACGAGTTCCTCGGAAAGGTTAACGCAGCCCTTGGTCTGAGCGACAACAAGAAAATCTCAACATACTATGAGGGCGTTTCTTACTACATTGCACGCATCAAGCACTTCGGCGACGCACTGACCCCATGGAACTCAGGCGACCCAACATACGGAACAGGTGAAGAGGCTAAGAGGAAATACCTCGGCCGCTATGGTATGGTTCGTAACAACTGGTATGAGCTGAAAGTAAATTCAATCAGCAACCCTGGTTCTCCTGATGTGCCAGAGGTTAATCCTAACACTCCAGACGATGAGGGCGACAAGTACTACATCAACTGCTCAGTTAGAATTCTCTCTTGGGCAAAGCGTGTACACGGTATTGACTTGTAAGAAAACAGATTGTATTTAACACAATAAAATTCCGTAATGACTTCACACATGCAGAGGGGGATAAGCATCCTGGCATAACATGGATCAACCGCCCGCTGCGGTGTGAAGCCGTTACAAAAACAACGACAACATTAAACAATAATCAATCATAATTATGGCAAAGAAAATGACTTTCGGTTGGTATCATGGCATGAAGGCAGGGCTGTTGGGATTATTATCCTGTTGCCTGCTTGGTAGCTGCGACAGTCTGATGCATGATGACCTGCCTCCCTGCTTTACAGGGGCTTACTTGCACTTCGTCTACGATTATAACATCCAGCGCGCCGACATGTTCAACGACCACGTGGGCGGGTTAGTTGTCTTTGTTTACGATGAAAACGGCAAGTTTGTCACCAGACAAGAGGCTGCCAACAGCAGCCTGGCCCAGCCGCTGAAGAGTCATGACTTCGCCATGCAACTGCAACTGCAGCCTGGCAAATACCGCTTTGCTGCCTTCGCCTGGCAGAAGGCTTACAGCGAGACGTTGGCTGCACGCGGTGCCAAGTTCAGGGTAGAGATGCCCCAACAGGGAGAAGACATCAGCCGTCTGCATGCTACGCTGGACCGTCAGCAGGGCATTGTAGAGAACCAGGCCATGCCACTCGACACGCTTTGGCAGGGACTCTCCAAGGGCATCGTGGAGGTAAAGAGCCTGGAGATGGTACACGACACCATCAGTCTTGTCCGTGATACCAAGGAACTCACCTTAAGCCTGCACCAGATAGATGCGCCTGCCGACATCTCGGTGGAAGACTTCAGCTTCGAGATAACATGTGCCAACGGAACCATAGGCCATGACAACAGTCTCTGGGAAGACGAAAGGCTCACCTATAAACCTTACTTTACTTGGGATACTGACTTCCGTGACGAAGCGGGCAACGTAAAGGAACGTACCGCCCATGCTGCCATGATGTTCTCCCGACTGGTGCTCTATCCTGTAGCGCAGAACGAGCAAAATGCCATGCTCTCCATCTTTAATAAGAAGACTGGCGAGGAGGTGGTCCGCATCAACCTGGCCGACTGTCTGGCACAGGGAAGGGGAGCCTTCGACTACCTCAACTACTCACCACAGGAGTTCTTGGACCGTGAGTATGACTACCATCTCGACTTCTTCCTCAAAGGCGGCGAGTGGCAGTATGCCAACCTCAGCATATCGGTGCTCAGCTGGAGCAAGCGCATCCAGCGTGTAGATTTCTAAGCAGGCAGTTACACCTTATTATATATAGGTATTAAAATATCGCTCCAATCCCTCAGCGGATACACGATACAGCATAAATGATAGAAGAGTTGAAATGATCACAAAATAGAAAATCAGGTTTGATTAAGTTTAGGTTAGTTCTTTTAAAAAGGTAAATAAGATTGTTTCTTCAGGACGACAAACATGAATTAGCATATAAACGGAAACAATAAACAATATATAAAACATATAAAAGATGAGAAGTCGAAAGTTTTTTTGTTACATGGTTATTCTGTTGCTGGCGGCTATGACAGCCGCTTGCACCGACGACTTGGGTGACAACACTGTCAGCTCAGGTATGTCGGGCAACCTGCAAGTCCTTGTGCCATTGATGCACAGCAACGGAACTCGTGCAGGAGAATCAGACCCTATAGAAAACTTAACTTACAATGCCACAGAAGAAGAGTGCCGCATCAACAGCCTCCGACTTTTCGCTTTTCCTCAAGACGGTAAGGGCAAGTTGCTGAATGAGTACTTGGGCGGTCCCGGTACCTCGTTCTATGAACCTGCCAAGTTTGATGGGGACGTGGATGTAGCCACATATACGCTGCGAATCGACCCCGGCACTTACCGCATCTATGTTGTGGCCAACATGGAGGATGTATTGAAGGATCATCAGCCCATCGACACAGAGGACAAACTCAAAAAGGTAGTACTGAATTACCTCCCCGAAGGTAAGCCCGGTATGCCTGCCTGTGGCAATATCCCTATGATATATGAACCCTTAGAGGATACGGAAGTATCCGATAAGACCACCGACATTGTAGCCAACTTGAAGTTCACCTGTGTCAAGGTAAAACTCAACCTGCTCTTCGACCCTGCTGACTCTGAGATGCAGGAGGCTCTGAAGACCAACGGTCTGAAGATAAATGATATTACAGCAAATAATCTCTCTCAATCCACCAGCTTGGTATGGGGAGGAAAGTTCTACGCTTCTGACAAAGAGGACGTAAGCGGAATTATCAGTTCCAACATGTATAAGCAATCTTCTGAAGCCAGCGCCGCAGGATCATTCTTCTCTGATTGGACACGCGACGACACCAACAAGAACAAGAGCAATGCGGATGTAATCACTGCTGTGGGTACTGCCGCAGCGGCTCCCTCAAACATAAAGGACAAATGGCTCTTCCAGGGTACATACTATCTCCCTGAGCGCTATATCAAAACCAACGACCAGCAGTCGTTCCTCACACTGAGCAGCATGATTGGCGCCAATGACAACAGCTACAACATCCCATTGGGCCACACCGACAATCCAGAGGCAGAGCCACGCCGCACATTCCCCCGCGGTACCTACTACGAGATTATCGGTAACCTGAAGACAATAGGCAATATCACCCTCGACTGCCAGGTCCATGTCAAGGACTGGGAACCTGCGGATCTTGATGCAGACTTCAGCCATACCACACTGTGGGTAAACAAGACAAGCGCTCAAATAACCTCCATAGAGGAAGACTCTATTTCCTACAAGTCAAATTGGATGAATGTGGAGTTTGGTTGCGATGAGATTGTTGATGGTAAGCCCCTCGTCGTTGAAGCTAAAAGAGATGAGGTCAATCATATTATCACCTTTAGGATTAATCCCGAGATTCCCATGAGTGCTTATGGAAAAGGGAAAGGTCAATTTCCTCCGAAAGGAACGACCAAGATATGGCTGAAGGCTAACAACCTGAAGAAATATCTGGATGTAGACTACAATGTAGAACCTCTGTTTGAGGTTGATCCATTGGAGGTAATCATCTATTATGTGGCAGGTGCAGAAACCAACAAAAAGGTATTCACTTGGGTTACAAACTTGGGAGGTATCGTGCTTCCTAACGAGCTGACTTCCACCATTGGTAAATCAACTATCAATATATTGAAGCCATCCGATGAAAACGCTCCCAAGGGAACATTCCAGGTGGAGGCTACAACCGACCCTGTAACAACTACAGTGCATACATTCCGAGTACACTCGAAAGACTCGTATAATAGCAACTATAAGTACAGAGATATTAAAGTAACAGTAAGACCTCCGGTTGTCGATTACCGTATCTATTTCCGTGCCATTAATGACAGGTCGTCAAATAATGGCCAGTTTGGTACTAACCAATTCCAAGGTATTTTGGATGAATACTATGGAACAGGTGATAACAATAACAACTGGGACGATTCTTGGAGAGGAGAAGGTTGGGACAAGTGGATACATAAAGATAGGCATAATATCTATATCTATTCGCAAAAAGGCGAAACACCGGGAACAGCAATACCTAAAGAAAATGTGTGGTACTTTAATAATAGATATGATGAACCACATGAGCATGATAACGCCAGCCGCATGACTGGAGATGAGAATAATCCAGGATGGTACTACAAGGACATGGATTTTGATGCTAAAGGATATAGATGGGATTATGGCGACGGTAAAGAAACTACACCGATCAAGCCTGGCGAGACATTGATGATATTCTACAGCTTCAACAACAAAGGTGCGGACCTTCACCGCTGCCCTCATCACATGGCGCCTGGTATCACCCTTTTCAACTATGAAGACCGAGAAGGTTGGATACTTTACGACCCGACAACAGACCCCTATTATCGTATTTTCGATGAGAAGCCGATAGTTAAGGATATCAATTATGTTGTCTATACCAAGCAGCAAGTGTTAGGCTGGGAGTTTAGGTTTGGTGTCGCGACAGACAATCCGACATCCTCAGGAAATAATAGCCAATATACACATTGGGACAACACTTGGGATGGTCACAGTGCCAAGAGTTTTGAAAGCGTACAAGAAGGAGGCTGGTGGAAGACAACGATAAGGTTAAAAGCGGTTGACGGATATCATGAGAAGGGTATAGTCCTTCAGTTTAAAAAGGATGCCTATGAAGAGAAATATACCATTTTCGGAGGTAGAAGTTACGAGAAGTATAATGATACAGGATATTATGATGGTAGCTGGCACCCAGGTAAACCATCTGGCGTATAAACAAGTAAAGTAAGTAAGGAAATGAAAAAGATAATATCTCTTTTAGTGGCACTGCTGACATTGGCAGCATGTAGCGACACTTTGAACGAAGGTTCCAACCCAAGCAACAAGAATGGGGTGGAAGATGGGGGCATCACGCTCACCATCAACCTTCCCGACTTTTCAAAAGAGGAGCTGACAAGAGCTGGCGAGAAGGGATTGACAAGTCTGAACGCCGTGGCTTACGATAATGACAAGAACTTCCTTTTCAACCAAAAAATCACAAGCTGGGAGGTTGTTTCTAATGGTTATAAAGTGAAAGTGCCAGTCAGGAACAAGGCTACAATGATTCATCTGGTTGCCAATGCCGGCGATTTGTCAGATACTCAATGTCAGAGTGGTTTGGACAAGGCTGCCATTTCGGGAACAATCAACAAAGAGAATCCTGTCTGCTGGGGAATGATCAGCGTGTCAGACTTGATGAAGGCAAATCCAGAAATCAGTTTGCTGCGCCAGTTTGCCAAGGTAAACGTCAAGTATGAGAAGACTACATCCAGTGATTTCAACGACGACAATACGTTTGAATTGGAAAGCTTCCAGTTGTATGATGCTGCAGACAAGGGAACCATAGCTCCCAAGGATTTTGACTATAATGCAGCAGCAGTCAATGTGCCAGCTGATGCAGGCAAAGCTAATAGCGGATGGCAGACAGGCGAAACACCTTTCTATGAGACTGCCGCCGGTCAAGCCTATCTCATCGTGAAGGGTAAATATAATCGTGTGGAGTCTTACTATAAAGTATCCTTCCTTACCGACAAAGACATGACAAAACCGATGGCACTGCTGCGCAACCATGCTTATACGGTGACTATCAAGCACGTCAATACCTACGGATGGCCCACAGTGGATGGGGCTATTGCAGACCCATATCCCGAGAACCGAATGAGGGTGGACGTGAAAGATGATAATCCTTTGGTTACCGATATGATAGCCTGCAAGGACTACCATCTGGGAGTAAGCGACCAAGTAAGCGGCGCATGGGATGATGAGAATATTATCGCCACTGTCGTTACAACTATCAAGAACGGCGAGACGCCGACTTTCTCTACGTCCGGTGGCTGGATAAAAAAAGGTGTCACGGTCAGTGAGACTATCACCGTGCCGGATACTAACGGTCCAAACTCTACTACAGGTAAGAAATATAAGATTTCGATTGCGGTAGATAAAAATGAATACTCTGAGGAGCCACGTACAGGAACAGTAACCGTGAAGTCGGGTGACCTGACCCGCACCATCACCGTGACACAGACAGGTAAGGACTTCAAACTTGCTGATGATAGAAAAGTTAAGTTAGTACCTATTACAAGCACTAATGTGGGTACAACTGATGAATATAATGACTATTTCAACAAATTTCTGCTTAATACCTTGGGCATTAAGCCTGAGGATATGCAGAAAGAAAAAGTAAGAAATGATGGTCTGCACTTCGGTGTGGGAACTAACGAGTTCAGTTATTTGATTCCAAAGAAAGTGGGTGATGTTGTGACTAAAGGAACCTACGGTGACAGATTTAATATAACAGATAATGGAGATAGATACTGGAAAGTGACGCTGAACAGCGGTGCTGACAACTATGAAATCTGGACCGGCGACTTCACCATCACCTATCAGGAGAATGGACACGACATTGCTATCAAGTATCCCGTTTATCATTGTGGACTCTTCCACAAGATAGATGCCAGCAACCAGCAACCGCCTGTTGATCAATCTCCTGTCAGCGGCCGTTTCTACTACGGTGTAGTGAAGGTGAAAGGAAAGAGTAAAACATACGTCATGCTCGACCGCAACCTCGGAGCCTCCAGCGACAGATGCTATGCTCCGGGCACCAAGGCGTTGGAAGCTAACAAGGGTGCTATTGGCGGATACTTCCATATTGCCAAAGAAAAGCAGAATCAGACAGATGCGGGTAATATCATCAACAATCTGCCTCAAGGTTTCACTATTCCCGAGAATAGTGTGTTCCAAGACATCATAGACGGCGGTAATCTGAAAGAGGAGACCCGCTACACCTTGTCGGGCGAGGCGTACAACAGTGTTGAGATAACAACAGACAATTCGGAGCTGCCCGTAATCTATTTGCCAGCCACAGGATATGTGGAGGGTGAGGCTTTCAGAAATGTCACCCATGTCAGCCTATGGACCCGCACGCTACTCTCAGGAAATCAGGGTTTCGACACCACCAGTCCTGAGTATGGCTTCTGGTATCGCTATTTAGATGTGTATGGTAAGATTTGCACCATGTCGAATCTCCGCTTCGTCAGCGGCAGCAATGGAAGAAATACAGGTATCTACAGAGCCATGCCAATCCGCCTGGTACGTGTTCTGCAATAAACACAAGATAAGTGATAAATACAATAACATCATTTACTTATATATAAATAAAGTATAAAAACAGCTGTTTTAAAAAGAAGGGTTGGGTTTTCGTAAGAAAGTCCAGCCCTTCGTTTTGTCAGGATACTCCTGACAAGGAGTCAAGACGTCGCTGAGAGGTTATCATGATAGTACTGACGGGTGGCAAAGACGCTTCCAGCGCTTATTGCCTCACTACGGCATTATATTGCCCTCTACCAGGGCAATATAGTGCCATTGCCAGGCACAAAACGATACGTCGGGAGAGAAAAAATCCCCACTCTCTTATTTACTCTTCACCTGGATATTTTATTCATCAGATTACGCTGAGTTAACAGAGCATTCTTGCTCCACTGATTACGCACGGATTTTAAACGGAAGCTCGACCTGTTCGGCCTTTGAAGAAGGTCGAATATCTGTGTAAATCTGTGAAATCTGTGGGACATAAAAGAGTGAAATCTGTGGGACATAAAAAAGTAAAACCAGCGTAATCCGAAGAATAAAATATTCGGGGAAAGCGTATTATGATACTGGCGTGCTAATCCGTCCAACAGAGAATAAAAAGGTGGATTTTCAGCAGAAAATCCACCTTTTACACTATATTCTCCGTTTTGTCCACCTCTTTTCAGTGTATTTTGTGTACTTTTGCGGCTGTGTATGAATCGCAGCAGGAAGTAACTTCCAAAAGCTGCGGCTTCATGCTACCTGCAAATAACAAGCAACAAAATAAAAACAAGCCTAAAGAATAAACAATGAATAAGAAAAGACATTTTTTACTCTCGGCTGTGCTCGCCACAACATTGGCAGCCAGCGCCCAAGTAACCATCCATGTAGATGCCTCTAACCCAGGCGTCAAGGTTTCACCTAATTTATATGGTATCTTCTTCGAGGATATCAACCATGCTGCTGACGGCGGACTCTATGCCGAACTCATCAGCAACCGCTCCTTCGAAGATGATGACAAGAACATCCCTACCTGGAAAACTTCCGCCCAGGAAGGTGCAAAGATCCAGACACAACTCATCAACAAGGGTCTGCTCAACAATGCACAGGGCAAGGCACTCCAGCTTACCATTGCTGCCAAACCAGCTACCACAGCCTCTCTCATCAACGAAGGCTTCTGGGGCATCAATGCCGTACAGGGCAGAACCTACAAGCTCTCTTTCTGGGCAAAGGGTAGCTACAAGGGCGGATTGAAGGCTCGCCTCACCAACGCCAAGGGCGACAAGGTGTATGCAGAAACAGCACTCAATGCCAAGGTTGGCAAGAAGTGGACCAAATATACAGCTGAACTCACAGCCAATGCCAACGATGCCAAGGCGCAGTTTGAACTCGTAGCCGACGGCAAGGGTACCATCGTTCTCGACGTGGTAAGCCTCTTCCCTCCTACTTTCAAGAATCGCGAGAACGGCTTGCGCCCTGACTTGGCTCAGCTGCTCTATAACATCCATCCTAAGTTCGTCCGCTTCCCAGGCGGTTGCTACGTAGAGGGACAGGAGTCTCCTGAGAATGCATTCCACTGGGAGAAGACCATCGGTCCTATCGAGGAGCGTCCGGGACATAAGAACGTGAACTGGCGCTATCGCACCAGCGACGGTATGGGATTTGATGAATATCTGCAGCTTGCCGAAGATCTGAATGCCAAGCCGCTCTATGTAGTCAACGTAGGTTTGTGGCACGGCGGTATGACTCCGGTGGATAGCATCCAGCCTTGGATTGACGAGTGCATGAATGCCCTGGAGTATGCCAACGGTCCTGTTACCTCTAAATATGGTGCGCTCCGTGCTAAGAACGGTCATCCGGAACCATACAATATCGAGTATCTGGAGATTGGTAATGAGAACAACCAGCCTGATCCTGCGGCTCAGAGCGACCATTACTACGAGCGCTTCAAGAAGTTCAAGGATGCTGTATTGGCGAAATATCCAAAGATGCACCTCATCGGCAACGTGGTGGCATGGGGCGATGACAACCCTAAGTGGGAAAGCAACGAGAGCGTAGAGCTGCTTGATGAGCACTACTACAGAAACCCAGCCTGGTTTGCCGAGAACTTCAACAAGTATGATAACTACGACCGCAAGGGCAGCGAGATTTATGTAGGCGAATATGCCGTAACCCAGGGCTTCGGCAATATGGGTTCACTCGATGCAGCACTCGGTGAGGCTGTCTATATGATGGGCATCGAGAACAATTCTGATATTGTGACCATGGCATCCTACGCTCCTATCTTCGCCAACCTCAACAACCGTATGTGGGCGCCGGATATGATTCAATATACTTCTGACAAGGTATTCGGAACTCCATCTTACTACGTTCAGAACGTGATGGCGAACAACATCGGTACCCGTGTATTGAAGGTGAACCAGGAGAATCCATACAAGTATGAGCAGACTCAGGTGAAGCCAGCCATCTGCCGTGTGGGCATGGGAACATGGGGCACCCAGGTTTCTTTCGAGGACAAGGGCTACAGCGATGAGAACGGCAAAGCGCTGCCAATGACCTTGCAGGAACTGCCTACCGACATCCATGGACAGTGGAAGACTGAGGGCAGCCTCATCAAGCAGACCAGCAACGAGGAGAGCTGCATCCGTCTGAACCCAGGCGAGATTACCAGCAACGGCTATATATATAAGGTACGCGCGAAGAAGGATGCCGGAAACGAGGGCTTCCTCATCATCTTCAACTACGTGGATAAGAACAACTACTGCTGGTTGAACCTTGGTGGCTGGAACAATACCCAGCACGGTGTGGAGTCTATCGTGAATGGTGCGAAGAGTCAGATTGCTACCTGCCCAGGCAAGGTAGAGACCGGCAAATGGTATGATATCGAGCTGAAGGTAGTAGGCGACAGCATCTTCGCCAAGTTGGATGGCAAGGAGGTATTCGCCACCAAGTTGAAGGCGAACACCCTTCCTGGCATCTTCTCTACAGCTACACTCGACGAGCAGACGGGCGAGGTAATCCTGAAGATTGCCAACACCAGCACCGAGCACACCACAGCGAAGATCAATCTTCAGGGTAAGGAGATTAAGGCTGGCAAGCTCATCCGCCTTTCAGCCAAGAACGGTCTGGAGGAGAACACCATCGACAATCCTACCAACATCTATCCTGTAGAAAACTACGTAACTACAGAGAAGAATGGTGCCACGGTAGAGATTCCAGCCAGCTCGCTGAACATCATCCGTTTGAAATAAGAAACAAGCTACGTCTAGGGCATTAAGCCCTAGACAACTCCATCATAAAATCCATTTTGAATAGTTGATAAGAAAGTTAGTTAGAAAATGGAAGGCGGCAACCTGCGCGATGCAGATTGCCGCCTTATTTTTATCTATCGCTTCTTTTATCCGAAAGCATAATTGAAGAGCAGGAAGATGTCAACTCAGTCTTAACAGTAGTAGTCTTCGGGTCGAAGCCCAATAATGCTTTTAATTTATTCATTTCTTATATTGCGATTGATTTTTCTCTATTTCCTCTTCCCCATTTCCACAACCCAGTCATATACCGGTCGTATCTTGATGTCAAGGCCTTTTTCTGTAACTTGGTTGTACTCATGGTCGGTGAGCAGCAGCAGGTCGGTGCATTGCGTCTTGCGATGAGCCAGAAGTAATCCTTCAATCTCCCGTTTGCGAGTCTTGGGTGAAGAGATGTCATACGAAACCTGAATGGCTTGTTTCACCTGATTGTTTTTGCAAACCACGAAATCGCACTCGCCCGAGCGGTCGTTCAGATAATAGATATCATACCCCTGCGGCTTATAAGTTCTAACCAGCTGCAGATAAACAATGGTTTCCAATCTCCATCCCAGGTTCTCTCCCACCAGTGCATTATCTCTCTGATCCATCAATGCCACATCTATGGGATACACCTTCTCCTGGGTTATTCTCATCTTGCTCTTGGCAGAATACTTCTGAAGCCCCAGCAGCAGATAAGCCTGCTTCATGTATCCGATATAATTCCTGATGGTATGTTCCGATTTTACCCCCAGTGTAACCGACAGTTCCGAAGAAGACACGATGAGCGGAGCCACATTGAGCAGATGATGAGCCAACTGCTCGAAGGTAGCCTGATAGGTAATCTTGAAACGCTGTTCAATATCTCTCTGCAGGATATTGCTTACCAGATTCTTCACATAATTCTGGTGTTCGCCGATAACGAGCAGTTCAGGAAATCCTCCCTGTTTCAGATAATGATCGAAGGCAGCTCTCCTGAATGCCTGTACCTTGGTAGTCATTCCTTCCGTATCCACTTCTTTCATCAGACAATACTCATAAAAGGAGAATGGAAACAAAGGTATCTCCTTGCAGCGCCCCGAGAGATGAGTAGCCAGGTCGCTGCTCAGAAGTTTGGCATTAGAACCTGTTACGATGACATGCATCCGCCTGCGAAGCATACGATTCACGAAAAGGTGCCAGCCCTCGATATTCTGTATCTCGTCAAGAAACAGATAATTGAAATCACCATATATCTTATACAGTACTTCCAGAACATCGTTCAAATCTTCTGCCTGGATGTTAGCCAACCGCTCATCGTCAAAATCTACATAAGCGTATTTCACACCTGCTTTCTCCAATGCCTGGAAGCATAGAGTAGATTTGCCGCTACGGCGCACACCTATCACGACCTGAGCCTGCGTACTGCCCAAGTCTATCTGCGCCTCTTCTGGTCGATGACACAAAGTTTCGCCTCTACGTATCTCCAGTTCTTCCTGCTGATCAGAAAGAATCTGTTCTAAGTTTCTCTTATCCAGCATAATACCTCTTACTTTTTCTGGATGCAAAGATAAGAAAAAATAATGAAGAACGCCTTATTTTACAAGTTTTTAACTACATAGAATGCCTTATTTTACAAGTTTCGGGATATCAGAATGCCTTATTTTACATATTTCAGGGAACGCCTTATTTTACAAAGCATTTTATTTTCAACACGAATTCTCTTCTCTTCATTTTTATCATTTTTACTCTCTAAAATACCATTCATCAAATAAACAAATCATCCAGAGTTACTGAAGCCCTGAATATATCGGAGTATTCATTACTCACCAGTTCTGAATTTCCCACATACGTAAGGAGGAATGTCTTGGTAGGGTTCTTTTCTTCCAAAGCCTGCAAACGACTATTCAGCACCTGAGCATAGCCCTTGGTAACGGCATAAGGAGCCTTATAAAATTTCATCTCACAAACATTCATCACATCATCAGCCCTGTCTATCAGCAAGTCAATCTGCATGCCATCAGCCTCCTCGCTTCCTTTCACTATAAGCGAAGATTCCTGCGAAGATACTGCACCTATATGAAGAGCATATTTTATCTGTGAAATATGCTGCAAACAAATCTCCTCGAAAGCAATGCCACGCCATGAGGCAACATCGCTTTCCTTCAAATGCTGCTGCCAGTAATCAGTTTGATTTACAGCCTTCTTCTCCTTAAAATGAAGCCAGAACCAGCAAAAGGAATCAATAAGCTTATAATACTCCTCTCGCTGACTGAAACCGAAAGGAGTATATTTCACCACAAAATCACTACCCATCAAGGCTTTCAACATCTTGGTAAAATCACCATTCGGATTCATACCGGTATGTTCTGCTATCTCCTTACGAGTGAAACCAGCATGCCTGGTACCCAAAAAGCGGATAATCTTCATACAGTCTTCGGCATGATCAAACACAGAATTGAAAAGCCTGTCAAACTCATCCCCTAACTTCGCATTGCGGACAAAGAACAAGGCATCTATGTTCTGAGCCAGACTATAGGAAGGATTAAAGAAATTCATATAGAAAGGAATTCCGCCCATAATCATATAAGCCTGCGTAATATTATAACGGGACATTCTGATGCCACGACTCTGATAAAACTCCTCGCATTCTTTCAATGAAAACGGCGACAGTTTGATTTCGCCTGTCAAACGGCCATATAATCCTCCTTTATTATTGATTAGATTATCAAGCATCCAGGAGGTGGCAGAACCACAGACTACGAGCAACAGATTGTGGCGCATATTGCCCCAACCATTCCAGAATGCCTCTAATGCCGTAAGAAAACCAGAACGTGCCGTATCCATCCATGGCAATTCATCAATAAACACCACCTGTCGGGACCCATTATCGCAAGTTTCCAAAAAACGTTCCAGCAAAAAGAAAGCCTCCATCCACGACTTAGGTTGTGCAATATCCTCCATACCATGACGAAGAAGCGAGAAATAGAAATTCTGCAACTGGTCTTTCAAGGTTACCTTCCGACGACGGTCGTAAGGCGACAATCCTGTATGATGAAACACCATATCATCGTGAAACACCTCATCAATCAAGAATGTTTTACCGACACGGCGACGCCCATACACAGCCACAAACTCAGCCCTACCACTTTCGTAGCAACGCTTCAGTTCTGCTATTTCCTTTTTTCTACCTATTATTTCACACATAATCATACCCAATTGGTTCGCTGCAAATATACAACTAATTTCGGAAATAGCGAAAGAAAACAGCGCTTATTTCGCTACGAAAACGTTTTTTTATCGCTCGTAGCGGAATAAACGCTGTTTTAACTTAGTTTTAACACTTAAATTCTATACTCATAGAAATCTAATTGACAGCACCCAGCGCACTATCAGCGATTGGAAGATTAAGGAAGAATAAAGAAAAAATCCGAAACAGAAGCTTACCAAGTTATCTGTTTCGTTTTTTTTGATGCTTATATAGTTAGGATGAGCCGAGTACTTCGAGCCGACTTGATTTGTTAAAAAAACTAAGTCATAGTTTTCTCCCTCACAACTCATGGTTTCTTTCATCATAACTCATAGGTTTCTTTCATCATAACTCATAGGTTTCTTTCCAGCATCTCATAGGTTTCGGCACCATATCCCATGGTTTTCAAGCAAAAAAGGGCTAAAAAAACAACACGGACAAATTGAATTTGTCCGGACAAATTATCCGCAGTCTTATAAATTACTTATTTTCAACAACTTACAAGCTACCGGACAAATGAGCCGGACAAATTCAATTTGTCCGTGTTTTAAAAATAAAGCGTAAGCGTCTCCACTTGCCGATGTTCCCGAAATTACGTCACGACGTAACATCTGAGGCGTCACGACGTAACATCTGAGGCGTCACGACGTAGCAATCGACGCGTCACGACGTAGCGACAGATACGTCGCGACGTTATTCCAACGTCAGCCACCCATCTTCCGTCCAGTTGATTTTCTTCTGAACCAGGATGCTGGCGCCATTCTTTGGCACGCTGTAACCATGGCAGAAGAAGAAATCGCCATCAGGGAAAGAGTAGGCAGAACAATGCCCCATCGCCTCATATTCCTTCTTATCGCCTTCCAGAATCAGCGTACCACCGCCATTGCGCATGTCTCTGCCTGCCTTATCCAAATAAGGACCAGCCACCTTCTTGCTTCTGCCCACGGCAACACGATAGTTGCTCTTGATGCCACGGCAGCAGTAATCCCAGCTCACGAAGAGATAGTAATAACCACCATGCTTCATGATGAAAGGAGCCTCAATGGCATTGGTGCCGGCAAACTTAGAAGTAGGATTCGGCTCTGCAGAAGTATCGCCCACGGCATGACGACGGGCGATGGTCTGAGGCTTGGCGCCCTTCTTCACATGCATCGTCTTCTTATCCAACTTGATCATTTGGATGCCATCCCAGAAAGAGCCCCAGGTAAGCCAAGGGTTTCCCTTCTCATCAACAATGAAATTCGGATCGATGGCATTCCAATTGTCTCTATCGCCCTTGGAGGCGATGAGGCAGCCCTCATCCTTCCATCCATCCTTATCAGATAAGGAAGTATTGCTCAGCAAGCCGATGGCAGATGTGTTCTTACCAAAGGTGGAACAGGAATAAGCCAGATACCACTTGTTCTTGAAGCGGATAACATCCGGAGCCCAGATATGCGTGGTAAAACCAGGCACACTATCATGCGTCCATACCGGAATCTCGCTGTTCTTGAGCACGCCCTGAGGAACGATGGTCCAATGCTTGCGGTCGGTGGAAGTCATCTGCGTGATACCATGCCCCGTGCAGTAGAGATAATACTTGCCATTCTCATACGCCATTACGGGGTCGTGGACAAAAGGAGTATCTACAACCAAAGGCTGTTGTGCACGAGACTCAGCTGGCGCTAGCATCATGGCTATCGCCACAATGCCAAAATATTTCATTGCAGTTTGTTTCATCTGTATATCTTCTCTATTTTTTAACAAAAAAGGGGAGTCATAGCTTCACTGCTTAACTCCCCCCAAAGATTCTACTTAGATTCTTTTATACCTTAAAAACTAACTAACATTTATTTTTTCTTGCCCCAGAAGCTCTTGCTTCCACTGACGCCAGAGTATACGATAGTCAACTTGCGAGGACTAGCCTCCCAGTCTACCTCACGCTGTACCTTGAGCTTGGTAGTACCGATGGTGAGAGTGTTGGAAGAAGTATCGAAGTTCCATACCTTCACATTAGGCCAAGCCTTACCACCAGTCATTGAGCCGTCGGCATTGAGTGTAAAATCGGTGCTGACGCGCTGTTTGCCATACTCATAAGCGAGGTCGATACCTTCCCAAGTGCCAGCCAGTTCGCTAGCCTTGATAGCCACTTGTGGCACAGCGCCATAACGCTCAGGCATGACAACAGGCCATCCGTTCTCATTCCACTTGATGCTACGCACACCACCCATCATGATGGCATTGCTTGCATTGATACCAGCCACATTGGCAGGCATACGCTGCTGGGAAACATAATACCAGTTGCCAGCACCATCATCGAATACGGCACAGTGACTGATACCTACCCAACCGCTTCCTGCGCTGAACTTGTAAGGATGAGTCAGCACGGTAGGTTCCTCATTGGCACCCTTGGCAGAATCGGTAATCTTACCATTCATGGTCTCATACGGACCATCCACGTTCTTGGAACGGAGCACACGAGTATTGTAAGGTACATCCAGTGCATCGTAAGCTACGAAGAGATAATAGTAACCATCATGGTAAGCAATCTCTGGAGCCTCAGCACCCTGCCAACGGTTATTCAACGTTCGTGTAAAGATGGTCTTTCCGTAAGCAGCGATATCATCGGCTGTACCCCATGGGTTAGGCAAGGCAGCCTTGGTCTTACCCGTATTGGCATCAAGCTCCACAGCAGCGAAACCACTGTGCCAGGAACCATATATCAGCCAATGCTTTCCTTCTGGAGTGATGACGTAAGTAGGGTCGATGGCATTATACTTGAAATAGCAGTTTGCCCAATCATCTGATTTTACCTTATAATTCAATCCCTTGTCAGAAGCGTTGGTGATGACATATCCCTTATCTTCCCATTTGTTGGAAGCCGGATCGCTGGTCTCCATCAGTCCGATGAAGGCACGTTCACTCCAGGTTCCGTCACCATTGATGGTGCCAGGACAGGTGATGGCATAATACATACGGTAGAGATGGTCGTTGACCTTGCGCACGCATGGAGCCCAGAAGCCGAAGTCCAGGTCATTGGCGAAATAGCTGTCAGGACGTTCAGCCACTCCCATGCCCTTGCGGAATTCATTGAGTTTTGTCTTTACCCAGGAAGGCAAGCCCACCATGGTGGCTCCTACAAATTCCCAATCTACGAGATTCTTGGAGCGGCGGCAGAAGAAGTGTCCGTGCCTGTTGCTGTTGCGGATATCCTTCTGATGTGCATTGCCATAGCTGGCATCAGTCTGATACATATAATAATATCCATCAGATGCCTTCACCACCGTAGGATCGTGCATATTGGCAAGATTCCACTTCGAGCGCTGTGTCCAGGCTGACACCGATGTATAATTATCATTATAGGTAGGACATTTGTAATTAGCCAGTTCCTCTGCTGTCTGATCACCAGGAGTTGGTGTAGGGGTTGGAGTCGGTGTAGGAGTTGGATTCACAGGAATCTCCGGATCATCACTGCTACTGCTGCATCCTACCATCAGCGTACAAGCCAGCAAAAGGGCAAATATATGAAGCTTTTTCATTTTTCTTTTCGTTTAGTTAGTTTTATTATCTTCTTTTTCTGAAAAAAGGCAGACCTATGGGAATGTGTTTCCGCATAGGTCATGCCTTATCATACTATTTCAAAAATCTCTTATCTGCGATGTGCACGTGAGTAATGCTTGCGTGCTGATGCAAATGAAGAATTGGCAAATGGTAAATCGAATACCAGATGAGCCTTTTCTATGGTGAGCTTGAACGCCAGGTCATTGGCATCGATGTTGTTGATGCCATTGTAGGTCTGGGTGTAGGTTACACCATTGTTGCCTATCATGGTTGCCTTGATGTTGGCTGTACCATTACCTACATTGGTTACAGAGAGCTGAACCTTGGCACCATCCATGGCAGCAAGCCAAGCACCCCAGTCTTCCCATGAGCAGGCATGAGTACATGCATCATATCCAGTACCCCAACCGAAGTTGTCGGCACGAACGGCAGCATACTCCTTGTCGTTTGCCTTGTTGACAAGAACTGCTACAAAGTTGTGATAGTTTTCACCACCAGCTGTATAGTTGACAAACTGAGTAGAAACGGTCTTTCCTGCAGGAACATCAAACACATTAGAGAGAGCTCCGAAGAAAGCAGAAGTATTATTTTCATCTCCTACAACAGAATCAAACTCCAGGTGAGCCTTCTCGAGAGAGAGCTTGACAAAGAAATCGTTGGCATCTACGCCAGAGATTCCAGTGTAGCCCATGTGATACTTATGACCATTAGCTGCAACGATATCGTACTTGATATCTACAGTGCCATCACCATTGTTGGTTGTATAGAGAGTAACCTTGGCGCCATCCATGTCTGCGAGCCATGTAGCCCAATTTTCAGGAGCACCGAATGGAGTTGCCTTGCCATCGTAAGCAGTACCCCAACCGAAGCAGTCGGCACGGGTAACACCATATTCTGTTCCGGCACCGTTGACCATCACAACGAGGAAGTTTTCCCAGTTATTACCACCATTGGTATAGTTGGTAAACTGCATCACCTGAGTCTCATGAGGAGCTACCTTCACAGCCTCAGTCTGAGCACCGAAGAATGGAGTTGAGTTGTCGGTAGCACCCAGGCTGTTGAACATCTTATCTACCACGCTGAACTGAGCCTGACCTGCGATAGGAGTACTGCAGTTCTCGTTCTTGAACGTCTTGTTGTAGATAGCAACGAGTGTCTTCACACCTACCTGATCCATATTAGGAACAGCCACAAATCCGAGTTCAGCAGCAGGAACCTCCTTGGTAATGCCAGTCTCGAATGTGATGGTAGCAGAAACGTTGGCCATTGCATCCTCAAGAGATGTACCTACCAAAACCTTCTTAGGAACAGAGTGCAATTCCATAGACATAGGCTGCTTATCCTCTGCAGAAGTGAAACCACCGATTGGCTCGAGGTTAGACTGGAGGAAGTTGATGTAAGAACCTTCCGGTACAAGGAATGCACGGATGTTGGTATTGCTTGCATCAGGATTGAGATTTGGAAGAGGGGTTGACTGCTTGTATGTCTTGGTTACTGTACCATTGGTAATCTTGACGCTGAAGGCATTAGGGTCTGAGCGGTCAACTGTAACAACGACTGTACCACCGAGCTTCTGTACGCCTTCGTCGGTATCAGTTTCAAAAGTAAGATCACTTACTACACCACTTCTATCAATATAATCACCCCACTCAGAGTTACCGCTAGGCTGATTATCGAAACGGATAGCTCCATACTCCTTATAGTTAGCGCCACCACGATCATCATCACTAGCAAGGATGAGGGCGAAGTTCTTGAAGGTATTAGGAGCCGATGGGTTGATGTTCAGATTGAACACGGCATTCCAAGTCTTGCCCTCAGGTACAACATAATACTTAGAGAAGGCTGTCCACCAACCTGTAGAATAATCAGTAGCACCGATGGTGTAAACATCCTCCTCGCCTTCTGGCAATGCATTGTCATTGCCCTTAGCAGCATTGATGGAGTCAATCTTCTCTGAAATCCAATCAGGAGAGTTAACACTGAACATGTCACTTCCCTCGCATCCTGTCAATGCTGTCAAAGCCATTGCTGCCACGCAGAAGACAGATGCTATTTTATTTAGGTGTTTCATATTTTATATATTCTATATTGTAATATTGTTACTTGCCCAAGTTTACTACTGGGTGAACTGTCCAACCTCTTCCGAAGAAATCAGTAGAGTTGTCTGTATTGGTATTCGCAGAGTTACCAGCCAGGTTAGGGTTATCGTTCAGCAAGCCCTGATAGATTGGCAGGAACTCATGACCCGGTACGTATGTATCGTAAGAGCTCTTCACCTCAGGATCAACACCTACCAAAGAGTAGCTGACTGCTTCCTTAGCCTTGTATGGAGAACGGCGGAAGGTTCCGTGTTCCTTCAACTGAGCCAATCGGTCATTGTCATAGAAGAATCCCCAACGAATCAAATCGTAACCACGACCATACTCGCAACCGAACTCCTTAGGACGCTCTACATTGGCAATCTGCTCGAAGAGCTTATCCTTGGTATCGAAATCAGAGAGGCTCAGATCCTTCAGGCTGGCACGCTCACGAACCTGATTGATCCAGTCGATAGCCTGCTGTGTAGGACCATTTACCTCGTTCTCGCACTCTGCAGCACGAAGCAATACATCTGAGTAACGCATCATACGGAGGTTGATACCGCAATGAAGACCTGTAGTTACCTTGTCATAAAGGTTGGTACGGAAATTTGTCCACTTAGCGATAGGGAGACCACCATAGTTGTTGTTGGTGATGATGGTATCATTAGGAGTCATTTCACTCTTGTAAGCTACATTGCCATTCTCGAAACCAATCCAGTCAGACTCGTAGGTACCGATAGTCCAGTAGAGGCGAGGATCGAGCTTACCATCCTTGGTACGCTCCTGCTTGAAGAGGTTGTACAACCATGGAGATGCAGAGAGGTCTGCCCATCCACCGAATCTACCTGGAGCAAAGTTAGACTCTACGGCATGACCCTGTGTAGCGTTAGGACTGGTATTGACAGGAGTCCACTCATCATCCACACCCTGTGAACCGTAGTCGAGATACTGAATCTCGAAGAGGCTCTCGTCATTGTTCTCGTAAGCAGAACCCTCACGGAAGTTGTCGCCATAGTTAGCCATCAGCTTGTAAGAGCCATACTTCTTGTTCATGATATCCTTGAGTACAACGAGCGCATCGCTATACTTATGGCGCTGCATCAAGGTGCGGGCATAGTAGCCGGCAGCAGCACCGCAGGTAGCACGACCCTTAGCCCACTCGCCACCAGCATCACGGGAAGGAAGAAGAGTCATCGCCTCGGCGAAATCCTTCTCTACCTGATCGAGCACATCATCATAAGTACTGTTCTTGCCATAGAGACCATCCAGAGTAGAATAGTTGGCATAATCAGTAATCAGCGCAGGATTCTGGTAATATCCTGCCAATGTATAGTATGAATAACCACGGAGGAAGAGTGCCTGGCCCTTGATTCGCTTCATGCTTTCGCTGAGCGAAGCATCATCGCCTGTGGTACGTGAAAGGATGAAGTTACATACATTAATAGTATAGTAAGCTTCACGCCAAGGCCACATGGAGATTTCATCTGTCACTGGGTCGTTCATATCATCGAAAGGCATGTACCACACCTGTGATGAGTTCCATACCTCATCGCCACGTGTTACATCAAGGGTATAACCCACACGTGCCGAAGAACCTTCCATACGAATATGGTTGTATGCTGCAATAACGCACTCTTCCAGATCATCTGCATTGAAACCGAAGGTTCCGGTGGTCTGCTGGTTAGGATTGGTAACATCCAACTTGTCCTCGCATGAGGTGGTAGCCATAGCACCGAGGCCAAGGAAGAGAGCTAATGATAATTTATATAGTTTCATATCAAATGTTCTTTTAAATAATAATTCTCGTAGTTTTCCTTATCTCTTAAACTATTAGAATGTGAAGTGGAGACCTGCCATAAATGTTCTGGCACTTGGGAAAGAGCAGAAGTTGTAACCTGGGGTAAAGGTACCACCGGCATAGTCCACATTATATCCATGATAGCCTGTGAAAGTGTAGAGGTTCTGTGCTGATACATAGAGACGTACACCACTGACATATCCACCAAACCACTTGTCTGGGAAGTTGTAGCCCAATTCTACGTTGGCAATCTTCCAGTAAGCAGCATTCTGAATCTTGCGAGAGCTGAAGAGGTCGTTCCATGCCAATGTTGCATTGTTGGCAGCGTAGGTACGTGGAACACTTGAAAGGTAGGTACCATCCTCTGACCAGCGGTTGGCATCCAGCATGCCTACTTCCTTGTTACCATAGCCGTAGCAAGAGTTCAAGCTATTATAGATATCATCTGACACATGATAGTTCAAAACTCCGTAGGTAGAAATGTTGAGGTCGAAGCCCTTATACTCCATGTGGGTGCTCAAACCGAAGTTCACCTTTGGAAGACCACTGCCCAATACGGTCTGGTCGTATGCATCGATTACGCCATCAGGAGTTCCTTCAGGACCAGAGATATCCTTATAGAGGCAGTCACCTACATTAACACCTTGCTGAGTTGCGTGGTTGTCGAGATCTGCCTGTGTACGGGCGATTCCCTCGTAAACCCAACCATAGAACTGACCGATCTCCTGACCTACGTAGGTAGCGTATGCACCAGAGATGTAAGAGTCCTTACCGATACCCAGAGAAGTTACCTTGTTCTTCAAGGTACTCAAGTTGGCACTGATGTCATACTTGAAGGCGTGGTCACGGTTGCGATAGGTTGCGCTGAACTCGAAACCACTGTTCTCCATAGAGGCAGCGTTCATGGTTACAGAGGTGTTGGATACACCAGTCTGTGCAGGAACAGGAACAGAGTAAAGCAAGTCTTCTGACTTGTTCTTATACCACTCGGCAGTGAACTCCAGGCGATTGTTGAACATCGCGAGGTCGATACCCACGTTGGTGGTCTTCTTCTTCTCCCATGCGATATCGTTGTTCACGAAGGTAGAAACGGCAGAACCGGTTACAAGACTGTTGCCGAAACTGTAAGTCATGTTGTTACGGTTCATGGTAGCCATATACTGGTACTCACCGATGTTCTCGTTACCGAGCTCACCATAGCTGGCACGAATCTTGAACATGTTAACGATATCCTGACTGATTGGGAAGAACTTTTCCTTATCGAAGCGCCAGCCCAAAGATACAGATGGGAAGGTTGCCCAACGGATGTTCTTGCTCAAGCGGGAGCTACCATCACGACGTACTACTGCAGAAATCAGGTACTTCTCAGCATAGTTATAGTTCAAACGGCCAACGTATGATGCCAGACTATGCTTATACTCGTATGACTCTGAGTAAGTGTTCTTGGCATTCTGAAGCTGGAGGAAGTAAGGCTCTGTGAAGTTGATACCCCAACCTGTCAAGAGGTTGGTGTTCTCTTCCTCGTAAGTCATACCAGCGAGCAGGTTGATGTTGTGCTTACCGATTGTTCCATTGTAGGTAATGGTATTCTCAACCAAGGCGTCGCTGTAGTTGCGTGAGCCCTTGGTAAGGCGCTCATTCTCCTTGGCAAGATATACACGGTTGCTCTGAATCCAGGAAGGAATCCAGGTCTTATCCTTTGCCTCGGTCTTGCTGTAAGAGAGGTTTACATTATAATGAAGACCATGGTTCTTGCTCTTGATACCTACCATACCCAACAGGTCAACATCAGCAGAAGCGGTACCTACGAAGCGGTCAACCAATGTATTGCGCTGCAGGAGGTTATTAACCAGCAATGGGTTAGAAGCAGAGATATCACCATGTACGCTGTCATAGTAAACACCATAACCGTATGCATCGTAGCGATAACCGTTGGCAGCACCTACCTTGTCATCGAGAACCCATGTTGAGTTATCGTAAGCCTTGATGGTTGGCTGCATCAGAAGTGTACCACGGAGTACGTTGGTTACATCACCATAAAGACCCTGGACATACTCTGAGGCATTGGAAAGACCCATGTTGTCCTGGTTAGAGTGAGAGTAAACCATGCTGGTACGGAACTTCACGAACTTGGTGTCCATAGTGTTGTTGACACGGGCTGTGTAACGCTCGTAGTTAGGACCTGCACCTTCCAAGGTACCCTTCTGGTTATAGTAGTCGAGAGATACATTATAAGTACTGTGTGAACTACCACCGCTGAGGGCTACGTTGTGATTCTGGCGGATACCAGTCTTGAACACTTCGTCAAACCAATTTGTATTGGTAGCATCCTGGAAGTGATACTTGCCATCCTCGCCCATCTTGTAACCACCAGGCAGAGGAGTATTGGAGTTAGAACAAGCCTGACCCAGATAGTTGCTATACTGGTCGGCATTCATCACATCATATACATCACTAGGAATCTGGTCAACACCGAAGTAACCAGAGTAGTTCACCTTCAGAGGCTGGTCTTTCTTACCATTCTTGGTAGTGATAATAACGACACCATTCGCAGCACGAGAACCATAGATGGCACCCGCAGAAGCATCCTTCAGAATCTGAATGGTCTCGATATCATTAGGAGAGAAGTCACGGATAGTGGTACCCATTGGCACACCATCGATGACATAAAGAGGAGCTGTGCTACCGAAAGAACCGATACCACGAATTCTCACACTAGGATCTGCACCAGGCTGACCGTCTGATGTAATCTGCACACCGGCAACCTTACCTTCAAGCATGGTAGAGATGTTAGAGTTTGACACCTTCTTCATCTCCTCAGCATTTACGATAGATACAGAACCGGTAAGGTCTGCCTTTTTCTGTGTACCATAACCCACTACTACAACCTGGTCGAGTACGTGATTGTCGGCAGAGAGTTGGATAGATTCGATAATGGCACGACCGCGCACTGCAATCTCACGCTCCTTGTAGCCAAGATAGCTCACGAAAAGAGTCGCATTAGCCTTTACTCGAATTTCGAAATTACCATCTAAGTCGGTAACTGCACCAGTCTTGGCATCTTTAGTCTTAACTGTTGCACCAATCAGAGGTTCACCCTGATCATCTACAACATGTCCCTTGACCGTGATCACCTGATCTTGTGCAACTGCAGCCATTGCGGGCATTGGGGTGACAAAAGAAGCACCACCAACAGCACCTAGGCATAGCATCATAGAGAATAATTGTTTCCTCATTGCTTATCAATTTTTAGGTTTATACTTTGTTTATTCTATTTTTACAGTTTGTTATTACTTCGTCCGTTTTCTTTTTAGGTTGCGGATGAAATGATAAATGTCAGCTAAACTAGACATCAACCATCAAATTTCAGTGGCAAAAGTACAATTAATCGGATTATATAGGGTGGACAAATGGGTTTCATAGGTGGACAAAACGTATAAACAGTGGATTTTTAAGGATATTACGTGCTTATCCACCAGTTGTGTACCCACACATACAAAACAAGGGGTTACTTGACTTATATCAAGTAACCCCTCGGTTTTATTTTATTTGCTTAACAAATTATCACATCCAGGAACATTATTTCTCCGAAGAATCCAAGGAGAACTATGCCATATCTGAACCCTGAGGATCCAACTGATCCTTATATGCAGTCGGCGAGATGCCAAACTGCTTGGTGAAGCAACGGGTGAAATACTTCGGATCGTTGAAGCCTACACGGTAGGCTATCTCCGTAATATTTCGGTTGGAAGTTTTATCAGCCATCATCTTGCGCGAGATGTCGAGACGGTAGTTGCGGATAAACTGGGCTGTTGGCAAACCTGTCTCCTTGGAGAGATTCTTGCTCAGTACACTGCGGGATATACCCAAGGCATCTGCCAGTTCCTGTACACCAAACTCCGAATTATCGTAATTCTTCTCCATCACATCCATCACTTCTTCCATGAATGGACGCGTATTCTCCTCTACCATCTTCCTGTCAGCCTCAATGCTCTTTTTCTGACTGTCCTGATAACGCTTCTGGTTCTGCAGAATCATCTGGATGCGACTCTGCAGCTTTTCAGGTTCATCACTTTCCTTCATCGCAGCCTCGATAGGACGGTACAGACCCTCTACTTCCTCTTCGCGCATCTTGTTGAGACGGCGCACATAAGCATATTGGAGCAAGGCGATGATACCTATTATAATAAGGGAAACAAACCACCAGCTCTTCCAGAAATAAGGAGTAATCTGAACTTCTACAGAGATCACCTGCTCCTTGTCGGAATTGATAGATGGGATATATTTCACCTCAAACTTATAGTCTCCAGCTGGCAGAGTGGAATAACGCACACTATGCTGACCAGCCTTGAGTTGAACCCACTCATTCTCGTATCCCTTCATGCGATAAAGGTACACGCCCTGTGTCTCGCAGCCATAATTGAGCGCTGAGAAAAAGAGGGTGAACGACTTATCACTCTCATGGATACGCAACTTTCTGGCAATAGAAATGTCTTCTTCCAGATAATCGCTGCCGGCAAAGACAGGCTGGTTATCTACCAGAAGTTCGGTAAAGCACAACTTACCCGTCTGATGCACAGAACGGTTTATGCCCTTTACAGCCATCATACCCGCATCGGTGCCCAGGAATATCTCGCCCTTGGCATTGCGGATGGCTCCATTGAAATAGAACTGTGAACTGATCAGACCATCTTCACGGGAGAAACTGCAGAATGCCTCGGTCTTCGGATTGAAAATAGAGAGTCCATTATCCGTGGCTATCCACAACATACCCTGGTTATCCTCTACAATACCCTTCACGATATTGTTGGCAAGTCCGTTATTGGTGGTATACGACTTCACTTGAGTCTTTCCGTTTTTATCGCTGGTATAGCAATACAGACCGTAGCCGTTACTGCCCATCCATATCTTTCCATCCTTAGCCTGGCAGAAAGACAATATCTTATCGAAGACTCCACTCTTCGGATTGTCGAGTTTATACTGATGATACGTCACAGCGAAATCGCCCTTGCCATGAGCACGCGACTTGAGGTCGACCTCTACCATTCCCCGCACACAACCCATCAGGAGTTTGCCCTTTCGGGTTATCAGAGAACCGATGCAGCCGCGCACATTCAGGCATCCCCTGAAAGGTTCGATGAGTTGGCGGCGCTTCATGTCATAGAAGAAGAGACCGTCATTGGTTCCGAGCCACATACCATCATTGATAGGATCGTAAGCCAAGGCACCGGCAAAGTTGAGTAAATGCTGATGCTTAGCATCTATCACCAGAGGAATAATCTTGCCCGGCTGACTGAGATTCATCACAGCAAAGCCCCTTCCCCAGGTACCAATCCAGAGCTGATTGCGGTTATCGGCTGCAAGAACCGAGACGGTATTATGCGGCAAACCGGAATTTGCCACCGTATAATGAACAAAGTTCATGCTGCCTGGAGTCAAGGCATTGAGACCTCCCTCTACTGTTCCTACCCACAGGGTTCCGTCGGCTGCCGCATACATGGCATTGACAGCATTAGGAGAGATACTGCCCGGGTTGGCGGGGTCGTGACGGTAGAATTCTAAATTCAGCTGACGTGGAGCCAGCTTGGTAACACCACCCGTCTCAGAGCCTACCCATATCTGTCCGTTCTTTGAGAAAAGACTGTTGATAAAGTTGCTGCTCAGCGGATTCACAGCCGTAGCAGTGTTCCAATGTTCTATCTCTCCGGTCTTATCATTGAAGATATCTACGCCACAGAGCGTTCCGACCAGAAGTTTGTCATCTGGAGAAACGGCAAGGCTCGTCACTACTTCGTGCTGGAGCGAATGGTCGGTAGCAGAGCAATGGAATTCCTGCTTGCCACTATTAAGCAATCCGCGATTCGTACCCATCCATATCTTGCCATGATATGAGATGATGGCACCAGCATACCTACCTTCGAGCGGAGGAAACAGGGAGGAGATTTTTTTTGCTACGAGCTGATTGTTCTTCACAGAAAACTCGCTCACCACTCCATTGTTGCATAATACAACCGTTCCTCTGCGATAGACATCACAGATTCCGAGGTCGGGAGCATTATAAGGATAGGATGTGGACAAGACGCTGCTCACCTCGCCCTTTTCATTAAAACCGAAACGGGTAAGCTGGTTGAAAGAAAGCATCCATATATTGCCCTTTGCATCACAATATATTCGGGTGCAAAGGTTCTTGAATACTTTGTTGAGTTGTGCCTCTACCTGGCTGTTCTCACAAGGTGGAACAACAGGCTGCATCGTTTTGAGGTCGAGCACCTGCGGGCCTTCCTCGAAAGCTATCCAAAGGCGCTTGAACGGATCTTCGCAGACATTACGGCAACTGTTGCTTCGCAGACTGATTCCTACAGACCCCAAACCGAAGTTCATGAAATTGAAACCATCGTAGCGTACCAGTCCACCACCATGCGTACTGATCCATACGAAGCCGTAAGAGTCCTGAAAGATATCATCAGCAAAATTATTCGGCATACCTGCAGCCATATTGAGATAGCTTACATTATAGCGACTAGGCAGCCCACCTTGCGCCCAACTGCTCAAGGTTATGAAAAGAATGCTTATTATAGAAAGAATGTATCTTCTAATCATTATTTTCCTTTCTTCCTGTCTTCTATTTTTGCATAGATGACCATACCAACTCCTAACAAAGCAAGAGCGATATACATACTAAAAAGATTCCAATTCATAGCTATTGTTTTTTTTGTTCTTTGTGATCCTCTATCTTCACATAAACCAATGAGCCTATAGCTATAACTGAAAGGAACAAGTACATTCCTAATAATCCGTAATCCATATTATTTACCTTTCTTATTTTTTATTTTCACTTCGTCTGATAAGATATAACCCTGTCCCAAACGTAAGAGCTGCAAAAAAGACTGCTCCTATTAAAGTCCAAATCGAACCATCATCATTACCAAACATTCTCACTAAAACATAAGCTGTAACAATATATTTTGCTATATCTAACAGCCATTTGCCTAATTCTTCTATCATTCTAAAGCTATTTCGTTAACTCTGCTGCAAATTTACAAAGAATAATTGAAACGAAAGAATATTTTTATGAAAAAAAGCAGGCTAACACTGATAACTGCGTTAGCCTGCTGAGATATGAAAGTATCAAGTGACTGATACTAAGTCTTTAGAACTCAAGAATCATGCTCTGGCGAGGACGGAGTTTTACGTTCTTGTTGATAAGAACGGTGCGACCGTTTGTAACATCCGTAGCCTTATCATGAGAACCGATAATCTCTGCATAACGGGAAACATTCAGCTCGTTTGCCTCGTTCTTGCCGTTGATCACCGTCATCACATTCTTACCCTTATACTGGCGGGCAATTACGTAAACACCCTTCTGAGGACAGAACTGGGTCTGCTTGCCCTTAGTAATCACTTCATTGCCCTGGCGCCAGTGCAACAGGTTGCTGAGCCAGTTGAACATCTGGTTTTCTGCCTGTGTTCTACCCTCTGCAGTAAAGGCATTGTGCTTATCACCAGCCCAACCGCCAGGGAAGTCCTTGCGTACATTGCCATCGGTTACACTCTTGGTACCGTTCATCAGCACCTCTGTACCATAATAGAGCTGAGGAGTGCGGTTGATGGTAAGAAGCAATGACAGCGCCTGCTTCAAAGCCAGAGTATCCTTGCCTTCACCCAGGAAGCGGTCGGTATCATGATTCTCAATGAATGCCATTACGCTCTTTGGATTAGGATAGAGATAATCATAGCAGAATACATTGTAGAGACGGTTCATGCCGTTCCACCAGTCATCGGTCTCCTCTTTCTTTGCACTGTTGATGCGGTCGAAGAAAGCAAAATCCATAACGGTTGGCAGATAGCTGTTCTTCTCTGAAAGTTTGCTGTCCTTCTGCCAGGCTGCAGTATAGGCTGGCTCGGTTACCCAAGTCTCGCCTACGGTATTGAAGTGAGGATACTCCTCGCCCAGCACCTTCATCCAGTGTGCCATCGCATCGCGGTCGGCATAAGGATAGGTATCCATACGGATGCCATCGATACCAGCGCTCTCTATCCACCACTCGCTGTTCTGAATCAGATACTTGATAACATGTGGGTTGCGCTGGTTGAGGTCAGGCATAGTTGGTACAAACCAGCCGTCTACGGTTTCTGTGAGATCAACCTTGCTGGCGTATGGATCGAGTACAGGAGTCAGCTTATAACTGGTCTGCAGATACTTATCGTTCACCTTAGCAGCGCCATCCACCGTGCCGATGTTCTTCTGATGCTCGGAAGTCTGATTTTCAGGAGCCAGCCATTCTGGTGTGTTGAACCAGTCCTTTGAAGGCATATCGGCAACCCAAGGATGTTCGAAGCCGCAATGGTTGAAAATCATATCCATCACAATCTTCAAACCTTTCTTGTGAGCCTCATCTATCAGCTGCTTATAATCGGCATTGGTTCCGAAACGTGGGTCTACACGATAATAATTGGTGGTAGCATAACCATGATAACTGCTGTTCTTGCCGTTACTTGGACTGTCGTTCTCCAAAACCGGAGTAAACCACAGAGCGGTTACACCCAACTGGTTAAAATAATCCAAGTGCTGGCGGATTCCCTCCAGGTCGCCACCATGTCGCAGACTAGGTTCTGCACGGTTGCAAGTCTTATCACGCATCATCTTAAAGGCATCATTCTTCAGATTGCCGTTGGCGAAACGGTCTGGCATCAGCATATAGAGCACATCTTCATTAGAGAAACCGATGCGCTTATCGCCCGCCATCTCACGGTTCTTCAACACATACTTCACCTTCTTCGACTGTTTGCCCTGCTTGAAGTTGAGGGTCATCTCACCAGCCTTTGCTCCATCGAGGTTAAGATAAACCAGGAGATAATTAGGAGAATCAAGGCGGGCGATGCTGTCTACCTTCACACCCGGATAGTCTACCGTTACATCGGCATTCTTGATATCCTTGCCATACACCATCAGCTGGAGTGAAGCATCTTTCATGCCCACATACCAGTCGGTAGGTTCAATGCGGTTCACGTTGACCGCCGCATTCATACTTATTGCACTACTCATAAGCAATAAAGAAGCTATTATCTTTTTCATATTACACCTTATTATATATATAAACTATTTCTGATAAAGAATCAAGGCTGACTGAGGGGCAATCTCAGCTTCCTTTCCCGAAACAAAGCCTAAGCCTTCCTCATTGATTATACCATTGCAGCAAGCCACGGTATAGCCACCCTCAGGAATCTGCATCTTCTTTGCCTCCTTATTGAAGTTATAAATCACGATGATGTTCTTCCACGCATCAATGCCCTCCAGATTCTTGAGCTGGAAACCTACGAGACAAGTTTCCTGAGCAGGCAGGAACTCCAGATGCTGACGTACCTTATCGCCTGTAGAAAGACGGAATGCCGGATGATTCTTGCGGAGCTGGATCAGACTCTTGTAATAAGTAAACGCCTGCGGATACTTCTGCAGATTGGTCCAGGTAAACTGGTTGATGCTGTCAGGAGAATTATAGCTATTGTGTACTCCCTTCTTGTCGCGGAGCATCTCTTCGCCGGCAAGGATGAAAGGAACACCCTGTGAAGTGAAGACGCAGGTCTGCGCAAGCTGGTCGATGCGGAGCAACTCGGCAGTACGTATTGCTTCAGGGATATTCTTGTCGGTAAGAGATGCGATGCTTGCCTTCAGACGGTCTACCAGACACATATCGTCATGGCAGCTTACATAACTGATCTGCTCGGTAGGATTGTTGGTCCAAGGCTTCTTGTCATAGTTCACCTTTGTCATATCCACCTGCGGATGAGCGATGCCACCCACAATACCGAACTTCAGACTCTCCTCCTGACCTGTAAGACCAGCCAGGAGCGCACCCTTATGGTCATCAGAGAAAGGACCACGGAGCGCATCGCGCATATCATCGCTGAAAGCACCGATGCCCTTGAGCTGCTGGGTATTCGCCTTCACCGCCAGTTTCTCGGTAGGATAAGCACAACTGCCTGCACTCCATCCCTCACCATAAATATAGATGCTAGGATCGATGCGGTTTACCATCTCACGGATAGCCTGCATGGTTTCGATGTCATGAACGCCCATCAGGTCGAAACGGAAACCGTCGATATGATATTCGTCTATCCAATATTTCACGCTCTCCAGCATATACTGACGCATGAGAGGCTTTTCAGAAGCAGTCTCGTTGCCACAGCCTGAACCGTCAGAATACTTACCATCCTTGGTCTTGCGATAATAATAATCAGGATAGGTACGCTGAAAATTGCTGCCGTTGATATCGAAAGTATGGTTATATACGGCATCGAAAATCACTCGGATGCCTGCCTTATGCAGCGCCATCACCATCTCCTTGAACTCCTTGATGCGGGTTACTGGAGAATAAGGGTCGGTAGCGTAACTGCCTTCCGGCACATTATAGTTCTTCGGATCATACCCCCAGTTGAACTGTGGTTTGTCTAGTCGGGTCTCATCTATAGAAGCGAAATCGAATACAGGCTGGAAGTGGATGGCGTTGATGCCCAGATTCTTGAGATATTCGATGGCCTTAGGCTCGGTGAGGGCGAGATATTTGCCCTTATATTTCAAGCCGGATGTAGGAGAAATGGAAAAATCACGCACGTGAAGCTCGTAGACAACGAGATCGGCTGGCGATTTCAGGGCAGGACGCACGTCCTTATCCCATCCAGATGGATCGGTATCATACAAATCTACGATGGCGCCACGGTTTCCGTTCACACCTACTGCTTTGGCAAATGTACCTGGTGTTTCACCCTTGCCAATATCAAAGGTATAGAACTTTCCCTTGAGGTCGCCCTTTACTGTAGCCTCCCAGCGCTCATCACCCAACTTCTTCATTTTCAGCGTTTTATAAGCCTTTCCTCCCTGACCTTGCTTATAAAGACGGAGGGTTACAGAAGACTTTTGGGCTGTTGGAGCATTCAGGATAAACATGGTTTTCTCCTTGGAATACATCATCTCATTGAATGTCTGCTGCGCATTCAATGAAGTTGGTAAAACGGTTGCTGTCAATGCTGCAATTATTAGTTTTTGGATATTCATATTGTTAAGTTATTGTTATACAGGACATTAAAGCGAACTGAGCGAAGAAAACCGTGACAGATTATCTACGCTCATTTTTAGCGTATTTCCGACCAACCGGACAGTTGGACGGAAATACGGAAATTATAGGCTTATTTAGCGAGCAATGAGATGGCGAAACCACCACCACGTGCTTCATTAATCTTCAAAACATCACCCTTCTTCACAGTCTTGTGGATGATCTGATAAGATTTAGGGTTCTTCTCGTAGTCGGCATTCTTGCCGTCCTGATAAATAGCGCAAGCATACTTCTTGCCCTTATCCAGGAAGTCGAGTTTTACTACGGCTGTGCGGGCTGCATCAGTCTTACCGCCTACAAACCAGTTGTCGGTACCCTTAGCCTTGCGGGCTACGGTGATATACTTGGCTGGCTCAGCCTCCAGATACTTGGAGTCGTCCCAGTCGCAAGCTACGTCGCGGATAAACTGGAAGGCATCATCATACTTCTCATAATGCTCTGGAAGATCGGCAGCCATCTGCAGCGGACTGTACATTACGAGATAGAGAGAAAGCTGACCACAGAGAGTGGTATGAACATAACTCTTATTGTTGCTCCACTCAGAAAGCTTGGTCTCGAAGATACCAGGAGTATAATCCATCGGACCACCCTGCAGACGGGTGAATGGCAACATTACGGTATGATAAGACTTGTTACCGCCAAATGCCTCATATTCTGTACCACGTGCACTCTCGTTGCCAACCAGGTTAGGCCAGGTGCGGCAGATACCTGTAGGACGGGTTGCCTCGTGGGCATTCACCATGATATGATGCTTGGCAGCGGTCTCGATGACACGCTGGTAGTGATTGTTCATCAACTGGCTGTAGTGATACTCACCTCTTGGGATGATATCACCTACATAACCGGTCTTCACGGCATCATAACCATATTTGTTCATCAGGTTGAAGGCATCTTCCATGTGGCGCTCGTAGTTGAGAGCTGCAGAAGATGTCTCGTGGTGCATCATCAGTTTCACGCCCTTAGAGTGAGCATATTCGTTGAGCATCTTGATATCGAAGTCAGGATATGGAGTCACGAAGTCGAAGACATCGAGCTTTTGGTGACCGAACCAGTCTTCCCAACCTTCATTCCAGCCTTCTACCAATACTTCCTGCAAACCGTTCTTGGCAGCAAAGTCGATGTAGCGCTTCACTTCCTCGTTGGTTGCACCATGAGTACCGTTAGGCTTGCACTTGCTGTAATCAGTAACGCCGAGACGCACAGATGGCAGATCGTTGGTATAGCTCCAGGTCTTGGTACCCACAATCATGTTCCACCATACACCGCAGTACTTGGTAGGATGAATCCAGGATGTATCCTTAATCTTGCAAGGCTCGTTAAGGTTCAATGTCAACTTGCATGAAAGCATATCACGTGCATCATCACTTACCATCACGGTACGCCAAGGGGTATTGAATGGTGTCTGGATGAATCCCTTTCTGCCCACGGCATCAGGAGTAAGCCAAGACTCGAAAGTCAATGTTTTCTCGTCCAGATTGAGGTGCATGGTAGGATAATCCAGGCAGGCTGCCTCATGGATGTTGATGTAGAGTCCGTCCTTGGTCTTCATCTGAAGAGAGGTCTGAACACCGGTATCAGAGAAGACGGTGGTAGACGAATTACTCTTGTAAGCTTCACGGTTTTTCGCAATAATTGGGCGAATGCCTGTCAATGGAGTAATGTTGTAATCATACTCCTGTGTATCATAATCACCAGGAATCCAGTAAGCGGTATGATCGCCTGCCATGGCAAACTGGGTATGCTCCTCCTGGATGACAAAATAATTCAGACTCTCCTGCTGTGGGAACTCATAGCGCAAGCCCATACCATAATCATATACACGGAAACGGATGGTAATGTTGCGCTTAGAAGCAGCCTGGTTCAGGTTTACCTCCATCTCGTTGTAATGGTTGCGGATGGTAGCGGTCTCGCCCCATACCGGCTTCCAGGTTTCATCGAAAGTCGATGTCTTGCTGCCGGTTTCAGTAAAACCATCCATCAGGCTGGTTTCCTCCATACCCTTAGAGGCATGTTTATCCTTAGCCAACTCCAATCCTAAGTGGGATGGCTTACATACAGTCTTTCCCTTATAGCTCATCTCATAGGTAGGCTGTCCCTTTTCGGTCAAAGAGAAAGTTACCGAGACATTGCCGTCAGGTGACTTTACGGTCTGGGCCGCTGCCAACATAGGAAGCAAGAGACCCATCACTAATACATTCAGTTTCTTCATACTGTGCTATTGTTGTTATTATCGTCTATTTGTTAGTTTATACGCTAGTGAAGATTGCTTTACTTTGCGAATGCAACTTATTCGTTTGCAAAGATACAAAAAACAAAAATACCCTCCACATATTGGGAGGGTATTTCGCTGCAAATGAGTGTGCAAACGTTTGCACTATATATAATCATGTTAGTTAGACTCTTCCAGACTGCGAAATCATCTCTGTGATATTCTGCACGAAACGCTTGTCTGCAGCCAGATCCTCTATGTTGAGGTGCATGCGGTAACGCCAGTAATGCTTAGGGTTAGCCGGGATATTGATACGCTCGGCATCAGCATCAGGCAGACGGAGAGACTCATCGGTAGCCAGCCAGTCCTGGATGCTCAATATGCAGAGCATGGATGGAGAGGTGAGATGGCGGCTGATGATGTCACTAGCCAACCAGCCTGGGAGTGGATGAGGTGCTGGTCCCTGACGGTAGAGCATCGTATTGTAATACTCCTGGGTACGCTGGACATTCTCATCCCACCACATACGCAGAGTAGGCATATCATGGCTCGAAATGGTACATACCGAGCGGTATGGGTTACGGCTCAGATGTCCGAACTTAACCGATGGATCCTTTGGCATGCTCTGGAGTTCCAGACTCAATATCTTCAACTCGTCCATTACCCAAGGCACACAGTCTGGCACCATACCGAGGTCTTCGGCACAAACCAGCATGCGGGTAGCCTGAACCAGCTTAGGCAACTTTTTCATCGCCTCCTGATACCAGAACTGGTTGTTACGGCGATAGAAATAGTCGTTGTAAAGGCGGTTGAACGCAGCCTTGTCATTATCATAGAGCGACTCGTAGATAAAGTCAAGCTGGGCTGAGATACGTGGATGGAAGACGCCAGGGTTGGTATGATCACGTACGAAGAGTACATCGCTGATCAGGGCATACAAGCCATCACGCAGCCAGAGTTCCTTCTCATCTGTTACATCAGCAAAGAGAGCCTCAACCTTGCGCTGGGTATCTACCTCAGGCTTCATCTGATAACGCTCGTCATCCAGACGGTCGAGATATTTCTCCTTTACCTCGCCGGCACGCTCATGGAACACACGATCCAATACCCAATCGGTAATGAACGGACGGGTAAAACGGTCTTCCTGGAAGTGTAAACCATAGCTTTCTATCTCTTCACGGCTCATGGCAAGCGCCGGTGCAAACTGTCCGAGCAATCCATGTACGCTATGTACCGGAATCTCCCAGATACGGAAGAAGCCCAATACGTGGTCGATGCGGTAAGCATCAAAATATCTTGCCATGTTCTTGAAACGGCGGTTCCACCACTGGCAGCCATCCTTCAGCATCTCAAACCAGTTATAGGTAGGGAATCCCCAGTTCTGACCATTGGCAGAGAAGTCATCAGGTGGAGCACCCGCCTGACCATTGAGGTTGAAGTATTTTGGTTCCATCCATACATCGCAACCATTGCGGTTTACGCCGATTGGAATATCACCCTTCAAAATAACGCCCTTAGCCTTGGCATGCTCGTGAGCCTCCTGCATCTGGCGGTCCAGTACGAACTGTACGAAATAGAAGAACGCCACGTTCTTGTAAGCAGCAGTCTTAGGGTCGGCAAGCGCCTTGCGCTCAGCCTCATCCCATACCCGATAATCTGGCCACTGATTGAAATCAGCCGTACCATTCTTATCACGCAGGTATGAATACTGTGCGTAAGGAACCAGCCACAGTTCAGTATCCTGGAAGAAAGCCTTGTATTCGGCTGTCTTCATCATCTTTTCACCTTCCTGATTGAAGATTTGGCGCAAGTAATTTATCTTGAAATCATTTACCTTTTCGTAGTCTATCTTATCCAGTGCGTTCAACTCAGCACGTGTCTTCTCAGCCTCAGCACGAGCCTTTGCATCCTTCAACTCAGGAAGAGCATGAAGGTTGGCATACTGCGGATGAATGGCGAAGACGCTGATGCAGCTATATGGATAACTGTCGGTCCATGTATGAGTGATGGTGGTATCATTGATAGGAAGGAGCTGGAGCACCTTCTGACCGGTAGAAGCCACAAAATCTATCATGGTCTTCAGATCACCGAAGTCACCGATACCGGCACTCTTACGGGTACGCAATGAGAACACTGGCACCAGCGTTCCGGCAAGTTTGCGGTTATACAGAGCGAAGAAAGCCTGGTCGAGTTCATAAGATACCAACTCACCTGCCTTCATCTCCGGCAAATCCACGGTTCTGTTCATGCTGGTTTCCCAGAGAAGCTCGTTCTTTGCATTTCTGAAAGCAATGAACTTAAACTCCAGATGACCGCCCTCAAGACGAGTCGCATCAATATCAGCAACCCATTCATTATAGGTATGCTGAGTCATCGGAAGAATCTTCTGCACATCCCAAGCACCCAATGCTTTATCTGCACCCAATACACCCAGACGCTCACCATCGCGAAGCTGAGGAGCACGGACAACCAAACGTACAATTTTGCTGCCCGTTTCCGGTTTCATCTCCTGTGGAACCTGATGATTGATGCAATCGGTAAAGGCGCTGCTGTAGAGGAAAGCATCCTCAGGTATAGCCTTCCAATGATCGTAAAGGGTATAAACCGCAGCCTTCTTGGCATTTACATCGAGCTGATGCTTAATCATAAGCCATTCGGTCTTGACTGCTCTTCCTTCACGTTCTACACTATAATAATAGGTATACGATTTTTCTGGTGATTCAACACACCAGTCGCATGCCCACTTTTCCCCATCTGAGGTCTGGAGTGGAAGTTTCAGAACTTCCTCTCCACTCTGGATGTTAACAGCGATATGCTCGCCGAACATTGCTTTATAATCTATATTAAACTGTATTGTCATAAGACTCCTAAGGCTCTTGAAAATGTTATAATTTATGTTTGATGCTACAAAGGTAAGAAAAACGAGCGAAAAACGTATCTGAAATTTGCATATTTTCTTCTCACAAATCATGCAAACGTTTGCACACCCTCACTCCGTAGAAACAATCAATTAATCGTTCATCTCATTTTATTCTGATTTCTTATCCTTGATGATGCTCACAGACAGCGCACCCGCAATCAGCAGGATACCTGCCACAATCATCATATCGCTCTGATGAGAACCCACCAGACTCAGGACAGTTCCACCGCAGATGGCAGCCACAATCTGAGGGATACAGATGGTTCCGTTAAACAGACCGAGATAAGCACCCATGTGACCATATCCCTGCAAAGCATTGGTAACAAAGGTGAAAGGCATCGCCAGCATGGCTGCCCAACCGGCACCAATCATCAGGAACGGAATAAACTGCAGATACTGATCATGCAGGAATGGTATCAGGGCAAAGCCCACACCGCCGATAACCAGACTGACAGCGTATGCCACCTTCGTATTTTTAAACTGAGGGAGAATCACAGCCCAGACTACACTACCTACCGCCTGTACAGCAAAGAGAATGCCCACCCAGTTGCCTGCCTCCTGGAATGCTTCAGAAGCAGGATCGGTCGTATTCCATACGGTTTCAGCGATGGCTCCCGTAGAATAATTCCAGAGATAAAGGAAACCAGCCCAGCAGAAGAACTGAACCAGGCCCACCTTCCAGAAGGTAGATGGCGCCTTGCGCAGCAAAGTAATCCAACCAGCCTTGTCTTCAGAAGTCTCAGCATCAGGATTCTTCACTCTTCCCCCTTCACTCTTCATTTCATTATACTCCGCATACTGCTGTGGATTCCACTCCTTCACCTTCATCGTGGTGTAGATAACACAGAGAATCAGGATAGCCGCACCGATATAGAACGACCAGATGACAGAATCAGGAACCACACCCTTCTCAGCATAATTCTTGATACCGAGAAAGGTAAAGAGGAACGGGAAGATATATCCGGCTACAGAACCGGCATTGCAGAGGAAACTCTGGATAGAGTAAGCCTTTGCCTTCTGTTTTTCATTTACCATATCGCCTACCAGCATCTTGAACGGCTGCATCGCCATGTTGATGCTCGTATCGAGGAACATCAGCGCTATCAGCCCGAAGAGCATCGCACCGCTCACGGTCAGTCCGAGCGAACCGGCATTCGGCAGCAGGCACATTACCAGGACGGCAATCGTAGCACCCACAAAAAGATAAGGGATGCGGCGGCCAAAGCGGCACCACGTCTTATCACTCAACGTGCCCACGATAGGCTGTACCAGGATTCCCATCAGAGGAGGGAGAATCCAGAAATAACTCAAGTTGTGTGGGTCAGCACCCAACGTTGCAAAGATTCGGGAGATATTGGCGCTCTGTAGGGCGTAGGCAATCTGTACTCCGAAAAATCCGAAGCTCAAGTTCCAGAGCTTCCAGAAACTTAAATCAGGTTTTTGTTTCATATTGTTATGCTTTTATATTATTATCTCGTTGTTCCTCTCACCACGAGTCGTGTTCTCACCACTCTTTTCTCCACCTCATCTTTAGGGATGGAGCCTTCCACCTGACCAATCAGGATATTGGCAGCTTCCTCGCCTACGGCTACACCTCGCTGCTCAACCGTAGTAAGCATCGGGTCGCACGCCTTGGCACGGTCACCATTGGTGAATCCGCAGATGCTGATTTCTTCAGGCACCTTGAACCCCATGCGCTTAGCGGTATAGAGGATGCCGATTGCCGTATCATCATTGATGGCAAAGAAAGCATCCGGACGATCTTCCTCTATCAGAATATCCGGCGTTATTGCTTCGGCATTGGCACGGTCATCGCAGATCTTCACCCAGTCAGGGTTCTCCGTCAAACCATGCTTTACCAGCGCATCATGATAACCGTTATATCGGTTCTTGGAGATTTCCAGATTCATCGGCGAGCCGTAGAAGGCAATCTTCTTGCAGCCCGTATCAATCATGTGAGTAACGGCAGTAAAGGCACCCATATAGTCATCTACCACCACTCGCGAGCAGTTCACGCCCGTACATATTCTATCATAGAAGATGAGCGGCACCCCATTCTGCCGCAGTTTTTCGAAATGATCATACTGCTTGGTATCCTTCGCCTGTGAAACGATGATGCCACAAACCTTGTTCTGATAGAAGTCTTCACAGATGGCCACCTCCTTATCGTAGCGCTCGTTACTCTGCGCCACCATCACACGGTAACCTCTGGCTCTAGCCTCTTCCTCTATACCCGAAAGCACCGACATGAAGTAATAGTGTACCACCTGAGGTACAATAACTCCAATCACCTTCATCGGTTTCACCTTATTATGTCTTAAAGCCTCACCCAGGAAGTTAGGGAAGAAGTTATTTTCACGCGCGTATTTCTGAATACGCTCTTTTTGGGCAGTACTGATACGAGAACTGTCCTTCAATGCCCGGCTCACTGTGGCAACACTTACGCCCAGATCGCGAGCTATATCTTTCATTGTTATTGTTTCTTTATCGCCCATTGCTATTAGTTGTGCTGCAAAATTACGAAATATCCTCAATATCAGTTCAAAGTTCTTGACTTAAATCAAGTAATTTCTGTGCAAACGTTTGCACAAAATAAATAACGGAATTAACATAAAAATAGTACAACATAAGAGAAAAGAACTTAATTTTGCACACAGAAACGACAAGTTTATGGGCAAGTACCCCATTCCTACCTTATATAATATAAGCAAGATGCCAGAAAGACCCCGAAAAGAGCCAGAGCGGTATTTTAGAGTAGGAACGATGACAACTTAAGCCGAAAAGAACGAAAAAGTAAATAATTTAATATTATACATTAACTTAAAAATCAAGCAAATGATGAAGCAGGTAAAAATTAAATTGCCTCTCAGAGCGTTGACCCTAGCAAGCGGTCTGCTTCTGACAGCGAGTTCCTTTGCGCAAAGTAATGCGATTAAGGGACATGTGAAGGATGCTTCCGGTGAGCCTATCATGGGTGCTACCATTACAGTTAACGGTAAGGCAGTGGGCATTACCGACATGGATGGTAACTTCTCAGTTGATGCAGCACCAGGTGCCAATCTTACTTTCACCTATCTTGGAATGACACCAAAAACAATCAAAGCAACACCTAACATGATGATTACCTTGGTTGACGACCAAAAGTCTTTGAACGAGGTCGTCGTCATTGGTTATGGTCGCGCTAAGAAGAACGACTTGACTGGTTCTGTTACAGCTATCAAGCCTGATGAGCTTTCTAAGGGTATCACCAACAACGCATCAGACATGTTGGTTGGTAAGATTGCCGGTGTTGATGTACAGACTGCTGGTGGTACTCCTGGTGCAGGTGCCCAGATTCGTATCCGTGGTGGTGCTTCTCTCAGTGCATCCAATGACCCACTCTATGTAGTAGATGGTTTGGTTATCGATAATCAGACAGCTACCGGTATGAGTAATATCCTTGCGATGATTAATCCTACTGATATTGAAACTTTCACCGTATTGAAGGATGCTTCTGCCACAGCTATCTATGGTAGCCGTGCTTCTAATGGTGTCATCATCATCACCACCAAGAAAGGTCGCAATGGTCAGAAGCCTTCTATTTCATACACTGGCGATGTAACAATTTCTACTATCCAGAAGAAATATGATGTACTGAACGCAGCTCAGTACAAGGAACTTGTCAGCTCTATCAATGGTCTTGATGCATCAAAATTAGGTAATGCAGATACCAACTGGCAGGACGAGATTTTCCGCACAGCAGTTTCTACCAACCATAACGTAAGCATACAGGGCGGTTTGAAGAACATGCCATATCGTGCAAGCGTAGGCTTCAACAACTCAAATGGTATCGTGAAGACCAGTTGGATGAATCGTGTCAACGCTTCTCTCAACTTGGCTCCATCATTGCTCGACAAGCACTTGAACTTCAACCTCACAGGTAAGTTCATGTATGAGAAGGATCGCTATGCAGATGCAGGCGGTGCTATCGGTGCAGCTTTGTCTATGAATCCAACAGAACCTGTTTTTGGTGAAGGCGACCAGTATGCAGTTACAGGCGGTTACTATCAGAACCTGATTAACAAGTCTGATGCTATAACAGACCCTAACTGGAAGAATACGACCAACTCTAATGCAGCCCAGAACCCAGTGGCTCTTCTCAACCAGAAAGAGATTATGGCTCACGCCCGTGACTACAGCGGCAACTTCGAGGTAGATTACAAGATTCATGGTTTCGAGGATTTGCATCTGCATGCAAGCTTGGGTGCTCAGTACACCTCTACACAGCAAAGCGATGAGATTTCCAAGTACTCATACTCTAACAACTATTTTGGTTGGGCTGGTATGACTCACTATTGGAAATACAATATGATTGGTAATGCCTATGCACAGTATGCTCATAAGTTTGGTGTTCACGACATCGATGTTATGGCAGGTGCCGAGCAGAGCCACTACCACAGACATGGCTACAACCAGGGCTTTGGTACAGATGAATATCTGAAGGCAAACAATCCTGTCCTCAACGAGGAGACAGGTTACTACAATTGGCAGCACAACCCATCAAAGCGCAGCGAGCAGGAGTGGGCTAACCACAACTCTCTGGTATCATACTTCGGCCGTTTGAACTATAATCTTCTCGACCGCTACTTGATTACCGCCACATTCCGTGCCGATGGTTCTTCTCGTTTCGCCAAAGGTCATAAGTGGGGTTACTTCCCATCAGCAGCCTTTGCCTGGAAGATCAACCACGAGGGATTCCTGAAAGATGTAAAATGGCTCGATGACTTAAAACTCCGTGTGGGTTGGGGTAAGACCGGTCAGCAGAATGGTATCGATGACTTCTACTATGCTCCACTTTATGTAGTAGGTAACTCTTATGCTCAGTATCCTTTCGGTAACGATTATCACCAGACAGTACGTCCTAACAAATATAACGACAAGTTGACCTGGGAAAAGACAACAACATGGAATGCAGGTATCGACTTCGCTGCTCTCAACAACCGTTTCTCTTTCAACATTGATGGTTACTATCGCAAGACTACCGATTTGTTGTCAACAGTTGACGTTCCAGCAGGTACTACATTCGGTGATAACCTGTTGAAGAACGTAGGTTCCCTCAAGAACTATGGTGTTGAGTTGGCATTCGACGTAAAGCCTATCGTAACCAAGGACTTTACATGGGATATTACCTATAATGTAGGCTGGAACCACAATGAGATTACCTCTCTTGATGCCGGTGCTCAGGACTGGGTATGGACAGGCGACAAGATTTCTCGCGGTAACAACACAAAGATCTTGAAGAACAAGGTGGGTGAAGCAGTCAACTCTTTCTTCGTTTACCAGCAGGTATATGATGAGAATGGCAAGCCTATCGAGGGTCTGTATGTAGACCGCAACGCTGATGGTCAGATTAACGACGATGACCGTTACTACTACAAGAACCCAGCTGCAGATGTAATCATGGGTCTCACCACTAAGTTCCTCTATAAGAATTGGGACTTCAGTATGGCATTCCGTGCATCTTTGGGCAACTACGTATATTATGACTTCCTGGCCAACAGAGCATCCATCTCGCCATCAGGTCTTTACTCTAACAGTTCATTCAGCAACACCACTCCAGAGGCCGTTAAGCTCGGTTTCACAGGTTTGACAGTTGCCCAGAACTACTTGAGTGATTACTTTGTACGTAATGCTTCTTACTTGAAGTGTACCAATATTACATTGGGTTACAGCTTCCCTGCATTGATTAAGAATTCTTGCAGCGGACGTATCTACTTTACTGCACAGAACCCATTCATCATCACAAAATATAAGGGTATCGACCCAGAGGTAGCCAGTGGTATCGACAGCAATCCATATCCACGCCCAATGAGTTTCCAGATTGGTTTGAACCTCAACTTCTAATATATAAAGGATTATAATTATGAGAAATATATTAATAAAGACTGCAGTTGCCGGTTTCCTCTGCTTGGGATTGGCTTCTTGCGCAGACGATTTGAATATCAGCTCAATTGATCCTCAGTCATCACCTAGTTATGATGCCGACGGTCTTTTGGCTAAACAATATGCCACACTTGGTCTGACAGGTCAGAAAGGTCCTGCAGGAAATGGAGATATGAGCCAGGATGAGGGTGAAAGCGGTTTCTATCGTGTCATCTTCAATCTTCAGGAACTTTGTACAGATGAAGTTATCTGGGCTTGGCAGACTGATACCGATATCCCTGCCATCACCAATATTGCATGGAACTCAAGTTCAGTACGTGTCAACTGGGCATACCAGCGCCTGGCATACGACATCACCCTTCACAACCAGTTCATCAGTGAGCAGACTGGTAAGATGAGCGATGACGTCATTGCAGAGGTTCGTTTCCTCCGCTGCTTGAACTACTATTATTTCCTTGATCTCTTCCACAAGGCACCTTTCAAGGATACATTTAATAGTGATTTGCCTGTAGAGAAAACCGGCAAGGATCTCTACGACTGGATTGACAAGGAGTTGACCGCCATTGAGCCACAACTGAAGGAAGTAGGTGCTTACAATGACGAAAAAGGCTTTGGCCGTGCAGACCGTGGCGCAGCTTATGCCCTCCATGCTCGTCTGGCTCTGAACTCAGCAGTTTACACAGATGGTCAGGTTAAGGACTACCAAAAGGCAAAGGATTATTGTGACAAGATTCTCTCTAGTGGAGCTTACGCATTGTCAACCGAGGCAAAGAATGGTTTCACAGGCTATGAGCAGGTATTCATGGGCGACAACGACCAGAACACCCAGGCTATGAAGGAGATTATCTTCCCTATCCGCCAAGATGGCAAGAAAACTCAGGAATACTCAGGTTCTACATACCTCGTAGCATCTATGCGAATTGCAGGAATGCCATACTCATTCACCAGCAACAACTGGAGTTGTAACTTTGCCCGCAAGGACTTGGTTGAGAAGTTCTTCCCTAATGACAATATCCCTATGGCAGGTGAAAACGATGCGTTGAAGGATGCCACCGAGGAGCAGGTTATCGCAAAGGATGAAGAATTGCACGTAACAACAAAAGATGTCATCAACAGAGCAGGTGATGATCGTGCCATGTTCTACATGGGTGTAGGTGGCGGCATCCGCACACTCAGCCCTGGCAAGCAGATTACAGGTTTCACAAATGGTGCTTCTATCGTAAAATGGCAGAATCGCCATGCAGACGGTTCCGACATCCACGATGGTACATTCATGGATACAGATATTCCATTGTTCCGCCTGGCAGAGATTTATCTGACACGTGCAGAAGCTAACTATCGTTTGGGAAATACAACAGATGCTCTCGCAGACATCCAGACTATCCAGAAGCGTGCTCATCGCAAGGAGATCTCTGGAGCAGTCGATGAACAGACTTTGATTGACGAGTGGTGCCGTGAGTTCTATGTAGAAGGCCGCCGTCGTTCTGATTTGATCCGCTTTGGTCTCTTCACTGGTTCCAAGTATCTCTGGGACTTCAAGGGAGGTGTTGCAGGTGGTATCGGTATCGAGTCTAAGTTCAACGTATATCCTATCCCTGTTACCGACATCGCAGGTAATCCTAACATGAATCAGAACCCTAATTACTAATCTTAGTAAATCGGGGATTCTTCGGAATAAAGAACAATAATTGATTAAAGAAAACAATTATGAAAAAGATATTTTTTAAATTGATGCTGTTGCCTGCAATGGTTTTGCCTTTGCTCTTCACTTCATGCTCTGACGACAATGACAGCAATCCTACATTGGATTTAAGTCATGCTGCAGACGGATTTGTATTGAACACGCCAGCATACGCAGAAAACAATACATACGACCTGGCAAGTGCCAACAACTTGACCTTGTCTTGTTCACAGCCAAACTATGGAGGTATTCCATACGTGGTCCGCTACTATGTGCAGGTTGCACTCGATCAGAAGTTCCTGACAGATACAACAGCTACACATAAAGAGTTGTCAACCTCATACACCACAGCCAAGATGGCAGTAGATGCAGCAGAGTTGAACTCTACACTCGTTGATATGTTCCAGGCAGCTAACCCTGACACAAGCGTGCCAGAAACAATGCCTGTGTATGTAAGACTGCGCGCTGTCATTGATGGTACACTCGACCCTTACCTCGGTCAGAGCTATTCCAACATCATCACCCTGCCTTCAGTGAAGGCTACTTACAAGGCTCCTGATGCAAAGTATCCAGAGAACTTGTTCGTTGTTGGCTCTTCTATCCAGGAGGCTTGGAAGAGCTGGAAGCCAGTGGCTCCAGTATATGGTATGGCAGGCAACTATTACACCATGGTTTATGTTCCAGATGGCGGTTCATTCAAGTGGGGTACATACGAGAACGACTGGCGTGGCTTTAGCCGTCTGGCTGCTGTCAACGATAATGCTGGTGCTGAATTCTCTGAGGATGGAGATGGTAACTTGAAGGTTGCTCATGGCGGCTGGTTCGTTCTCCACTTCGTTGGTGAAATGTCAGCAGACAAGAAGAACATCAACTATACCTTGAACGTATATCCTGGTGCTGCATACATCATTGGTGCTGCTGCTGGTGGCAATTGGGACGACGCTTCTACCGCTTGGGCTATGACAGCTCCTGCTGACCAGACTGGCGAATGGGTATCTCCTGCCTTCGGTGGTGATGGCGAGCTCCGCGCATATATCAAGATTCCAGGACTCGACTGGTGGCGTACAGAGTTTACTATCTTCAAGGGCAACTGCTTCTGGAGAAACGATAACATTGTAGACTCTTGGACTGAGATTGACAAAGGTTACGCTGTATCTTGCTCAACTGGACAAAAACTCTATGTCAACTTCGACAAGAACACAGCAAAAGTTGAATAATTAAAAACATGAACACAATGAAAAAGACATTATTATATAGCTTAGCAGCAATGGCAAGTCTCGCACTTGCCAGCTGCGCTGGCGACTACGACGACTGGGCTAACCCACAGGCCAACGAGAAGGAAGCATCTGCAGCCCAATATGGGGTAACCTTTGCCAACGGTTCTGAGGCAGAAGGCAGCATGGCTGATGAAGATGGTATCATCAATCTCGTAACAGTCAATTCTACTGATGCCAATGTCACTGGTTTCACCCTCAAAGATTTCAAGGTAAACGGAGTAGCTGTCAATGGAACAATAGTTGGCAACAACGTTCAGGTAAGTGCATCTGAATTGGAGAAACTTGTTTGCGAGCAGAACAAGTCTCGTGCCTCTGTTGCTCGCGACCTGAATGTGGAGACACAAGTTTCTATCAACCTCGCTTCTGGTGATGCGGTAAGCATTACTACCAAGGGCGAGACTACAGGCAAGTTTACTCCAACTGCAACACCTCAACTCGATGAGAAGGGCTACTATATGCTCGGCCAGGTAAACGGAAATGAATGGGATGCAAAATCTCCTGTCTGGATGAACAAGATTAGCGATGGAGTTTATCAGTTGAAGGTTACAACTACAGCAGACAAGAACTGGTTTAAGTTCTATGCAGGCAGCAACTTCGTAAGTAATGACTGGGATTCCATCAACAAGGGAGCCTTGGGCTGCAAGGAGAACGGTTCAGAAGATACATTCGGATACATTCTCTATAATGGCGATTCATGGGGTGAGCTTCAGACTCCAGTTATCCCTGGAGCTGGTACATGGATTGTTACTCTTGATATGAACAACCTTACCTACACCGTAGGCAAGCCTGTGCTCTATATGGCTGGTGATGCTAATGGATGGAATCAGATTGACGTTCTCAATGGTGATGATGGTGTTCACTTTACAGGCTATATGTACCTGAACCAGAATGGCTTCAAGTTCTGTACTCAGCCAAACTGGGATGGTACCAACTATGGTGCTGACTTTGATACAGCTCCTGATGCAGGAAACATCGTGATAGCAGAAGAAGCTGGTTTCTATCAGGTAGATGTTGACTTGTCTGCGAAGACTTACACACTGACTCCATTTACTATTGGTATCATTGGCAACGCAACTCCTAAAGGTTGGGATGGCGATACGAATATGACATACAATCCGGAAGAGCGCTGCTGGGAACTTAAGGGCGTCACATTGAGTGATGGCGAAATGAAGTTCCGTCACACAAACGATTGGTCTCTCAGTTGGGGTGGAGAATTAGATAACCTCACTACACAGAATGGTCCAAACATCGTTGTAGCAGCTGGTACTTACGACATTAAGCTTGTGGTTAATTGGGCAGAAGGAACAGCAAAGTGTGAGATGACAAAGAAGTAAGCATTTGCTTCATCAAATAAACTTAAAATTAATAGGCGGCTCTCAATTCCGGGAGCCGCCTATTTTTTTCTTTCTCCTCATCCTTTTCAAGTATTTTTTCCCTAAATCCTTGGAAGTTACGGATAGTTACGACATGACAGAACCCTTTAGATTCAATCAAAGGGTTCTCTTTATAATCAGCCTTAACTGATTCATCAAGATAGATGCGAATAAGGGATGCCTCTTCTTCTACACGTACTACTTCAAAATTTGAAAGTATCTCTGATGGCAGAATTAATTGTGCCAACGCTAATAGTCCTTGATTTTCATGACGCAAAGGTATAAAATTTCAGAAAAATAAAGTCCATAACAACAGACAATGGGATGGATTTTTGCACTTGCTTGTTGAATTTGCGTTCTTTGTCTTCTATGAAAGATGATGCATATATATATAATAATGTGATAACTTGTATCTTTTGGTGCAAAATATTTAATGCGTCTGCCCTGGTGGAATATACCTTCTCAGACATTGCCACTAGGCTCAGCAGCTCTGCCGAGCCTAGTCAGTAGGTCTGCTGACTGCAGTCAGCACCTCTGCTGAGCCTAGTGACAACACCTTTTAGTCGTACAACTATAACCTCTTTAGTCGTACAACTATACACCCTTTAGTCGTACAACTATACACCCTTTAGTCGTACAACCGTAGCTTTATAGTCGTACAACTATAACCCTTTTAGTTGTACAACCGTAATATAATGATAAGCGGCTCCGCAAAACGTCAATCGTAAGAAAGGCTTCCCAAGTTCTTCCTGTTTAGACTTACTAACATTTATGCCTAAACACAGGTTTATGCAGGTGCTCCGAAAAGAAACACTTATTTTTTCATCATCATCATCCCCACATTTTCCCCTAAATCCTTGGAAGTTACGAGGAAAAGTCGTATCTTTGCCACCAACTAACAAAGACAAGGCATGACAGAAACAGAAATTAAGCAAATGCTTGCCCAAGGCGAACGACTTACCCTGGAATGCAAAAAAGCAAAGACGGAGCTCCCAAAATCTGTTTGGGAGTCATATTCCGCTTTTGCCAACACTATTGGTGGCTATATATTATTAGGTATAGACGAAAACCTTAATTCCGCAACACTATAGTTTAACATTATTTATAAGTGCCTGAGCAACAA
>ERZ773241.196-NODE-196-length-70695-cov-15.734329_pt1 | contig 70695 bp, 63 predicted proteins | sample MGYA00580989_ERZ773241 | MGnify/ENA primary metagenome ERZ773241 (study PRJEB29015, sample SAMEA2737804) | human gut metagenome | biome: human gut; feature: human-associated habitat; material: faeces | place: China | collected 2012 ... | reverse complement strand
ACCCATACTACCTTTTTTATATCCAGGAGGTAATGAGCGGAAAGCATCTTCTGTTACTGTTGTAATCAAAGGTAAACTCAAAATAGATACAGCTAAAGCACCTGCAAATAAATTCCATTGAGAACCTGTCATTACAATAAATACTAAATAACCAAATAAACCTACAACGATAGATGGCAATGAGGATAATGTTTCAATACAAATTCTTAAAAATTTTGTAGTCTTTCCTGGTTTTGCATATTCAGCCATATAAATACCAGCTGCAATCCCAAGAGGAACACTTACAAGCAAAGATAAAAATACTAAATAAATAGTGTTAAAAAATAGATTACCTATACCATTTCTAGTAAAGGAAAACATATTCGGAGTAAAATTTGCAAAACCTTTAATAATTACATATAAAGTAAAAGCCAACAATAATAATAAGAAAAAACCAGCGACAACATAAAAGAAGCCAGTCATCAATTTATCCATAAATTTGGCTCTTTGAATTACAGTCATGCCTTATGGCCTCCTTTAGCTGAAATATAATGAATAATGAAGATAAATACTAAGGAAATGATGAATAACAATAAAGCCATAGACCATAAAGCTATATTGTATTCACTGCCTTCCATCGCCCCACCCATATCGGAAGCAATAGCTGCTGTTAAGTTTGTAGTTGGGGATAAAAGACTTTCTGGAAAAGCTTTCATCTTACCGATAACCATTGCTACTGCCAAAGCTTCACCGAATGCACGAGCAAGACCTAAAACAATAGCAGTCATCAAACCGGATTTAGATGCTGGTATTACAACTTGACTGATTGTCTGCCAACGAGTAGCACCCAAACCATAAGATGCTTGACGGAAAGATTTTGGAATACTTCTAATCGCATCAGCAGATAAGCTAGTAATTGTTGGATAAATCATTACTGCTAAAACAATACCTGCTGCTAGTACAGAAAAACCAAATTTTAAATCAAATAAATCTTTGATAAATGGAACTAAAATTGTAAGACCAATCCAACCATATACAACAGAAGGAATACCTACAAAAATTTCTACAGCTGGTTGAAGAATTTTTCTACCAATTCCTGGAGAAATTTCTGTCATGAAAATCGCACTTGCAATACTAAATGGTGTTGAAATCAAAAGTGCTAAAGCACAAGTGATAATTGAACCAAAAATGAATATTGCTGCACCGACTTTACCGCCACCTTGAGCATTATCGGCTGGTGCCCATTGTGAAGAAAATAAAAATTCACCCACGCTATGACCATATGTAGTGAATGTACCTACACCTTTGTAGCATAAAAATGCCCCAATGGCTAAGGTTATAATTATCATTAATAAACCGCAAGCTGTGATAATCCCTCGCCAAATATTATTTTGACGATATACAGCTGTATGTGATGATTCCATTTTGACACTCCTTTGATAAAAATTAGCATTTATTTTGGCAAAAAAAATGGGCGAAAATTCATTCGCCCAATTTTCTATTCTAATTATCTCTGAACTTGCATTTTGCTAGTTACACCGTAACCTTGAGCTTCCATGGATTTACCATATTCATCAGACATAATGAAATCTAAATATGCTTTTACAGTAGCATTAGGTTCGCCTTTAGTATACATATGTTCATAACCCCATACAGGATAAGTACCATTGTATGTGTTTTCTAAAGTAGGAGCTACACCATCAACAGAAACAGTTGCAACATCTTGATTGTTTACAAGATAAGATAATGCTACATAACCAATTGCACCTTTGTTATCTTTAATGCTCTGAAGTAAAGTACCAGAGTCATCTGTTTCTAAGGATTTATTAGAAGCTTCTTCAGCTCCACCTAAAGCAAATTCTTTAAATAATGCACGAGTACCAGATGTAGAAGGACGAGTGATTAATACGATTTCTTCATCAGGACCGCCAACTTCTTTCCAGTTTGTGATTTTAGCAGTGAAAATATCTGTTAATTGTTGTTTTGTTAAAGATTTTACAGTTGCTGCAATATCTTTATTTACTACTGGAGCCATTGTTACAACGCAAACTTTATGGTCAACTAAACCATCAGCTACAGCTTTATCAAGTTTTGTATCAGCAGCTACATCAGAGTTACCGATATCTACAGAGCCATCAGCAACTTGTTTAAGACCTGTACCAGATCCGCCACCATTTAATGTGATAGAAACTTCTGGATGTAATTCTTTAAATTTATCAGCAGCGTCTTTAGCTAAAGGTAATAACGCAGAAGAACCTGATCCTGTAATACTACCAGAAAGACTGCTAGAAGATGCAGCTTTATCATTAGAAGCAGTATCACTACCACAACCTAAAATACTAAGAGACATCATTGCGACAACGCCAAGAGATGCTAATTTTTTCCAATTCATAATACCTTAATCCTCCTAAAAATACCTTGCAATTAATTTGTTGTACTTAGTATACTCACTCAATGTAAAGTTACAATGACTTTTCTGTAAAATTTAAAATAAATATGACAGAATTAATTTATAATTCTCTTACAATGTGAAGAAAATGTAAAATTTTTTACAAATAGATTTTAAATTTAACAAAGATAAATAAAATATTTTCCAGTTTTTGACAAATCCTTGACAATTGACTTTTTGACTAATATACTTAAAATATGAATGTATTTTAGTTTTAACAATATAAGGAGAAAAATTATGCGTTGCACAAAATGTAATCACGAATTAGATGAACATGGTATCTGTCCGAATTGCTATCATATCCACGATGTGCAAACTATGAGTAATCGAGAAATCAATAATTTTGATGGTATTACAATCGAAGACGAAAATAATTATCGCAAAGAAACAACTCAAGAAAATCAGCAACAATATCAACAATCTTATAATAATAGATATTATCGTTCACCACGTTCTAGTGGCATAAAAGTCCGTTATATTAATCTTGGAGGAAAATCCTCTTCTAGCTGGCTCACTCGAGGTTTAATGGCTATTGGCGGTATTGCTATCATTGGCTTTTTCTTTTTTGTCGCACTACCTGCACTTTTAACCTTACTTGGCGTCGGAGTCGTAGCTTGGCTTATCTTTCATTTCTTTAAACGTTAAAAAAACGCTTATATTACTACAAATAATTAGTAATATAAGCGTTTTATTTTTATAAAAATTTCTCCATTACATAGTTTTTAAATAAAATATTTTGTTTTTCAACATATTGCTCTTTATTTACGATATAACCTCTATCTAGAAAAAATTTTTTAGCAGTTATAGATACATGACTATATAAAGATATTTGACCTTGTTTTTTAACATGATTTTCTATTTTATCCATTAATCTAGTCGCTATTTTTTGTCGCTGATAATCTTTTGCTACATATAATCTATCTACATAATTTTCATCTAAATCGACAAAGCCCACTATCTTTTCTTTATCTATAGCCACCAATGTATAATGATTTAATAGACTTAAATGCCAACTTTTTTCATCAATATTTTCAGGTGCCCATATTTTTACCTGTTCTTGTGTATAATCTTTACTATTTATACTATGCACAGTTTCTCTAAATAAAAAAATAACACTTTTTAAATCACTCTTTTGATAATTTCTTATATACATAATCACCTCAAAATCATTGCCAATTATCATAATCTTTGTCTAAGAAAATTCTCTTTCGCTCTTGATTATAATATGGATTTATAATACTTCGCGTTTCCTGAAATTCTGGTGTTTTTATCCCTGTAATATCTAAAATAGTATGAATTAAATCATCTGTCATATATTTTTTATCTACAGAAGCTCTAATCTGTGCATCTACTAGAGGATATTTCTGCTTAAATTTCTCTGTAGTATAAATAACAAATGGTATTTCTAACATAGATTTAGTAGGATTATCATCACTATGACCATTGAAATTTTTCAAATCATAGACTTCCTCACCATGGTCTGGCATATAGATAACTATAGCATCTTTATCCTTAAAAGCTTCCATAACTTGAGTTACAATCATATCATTATATAAAATAGCATTATCATACTGTGCTCTTTTCGTTTTTGCTTCCTGCGTTTTTATTATTCCCTTTGTTTCATCTACATCAGAAAACTTAGCAAAATCTGGCGTATATCTATTTTCATATTCACCATGACAACCCATTAAATGCAATACATAAAAATTCTTATCACTACCATTATTCATAACTTCATATAATAAAGGCAATAACTCACCATCAGCACGATAAGATTTCTCATATGATTGTCTAATTCCTGTAAATTTCTTATAATCACAACGATTAGCATAAGCCAGTGCCACATTTGCCCATTGACCTGAAGTCTCTTGATTAGAAAGCCAATACGTTTTGTAACCTGCTTTTTTCATGATATCAAATAAATTATTACATTCATACCATTTATTTGTGGCTTCATAATTGTGAAAAGTAAATACTTCACGAAGTGAACCGATAGTATAAGCATGGGGACTGATTACATCTTTAAAAACATAGAGCTCATTATTTTTAGCCATCTTATCCATCTTTGGCGTTGTTTCTAATGGATAACCATATAAACTCATATGGCCTTTTGATGTTGACTCACCTAAAATAAATACAATATTTGGTATATCTCTGCCCTTATCCATTATCTGCACATTATTTTGCATATTTGTATAAATTTCACGAAAAGCTATCGCATCTTCTACAGCTTGCTCTACAGGTGCTATAAGCCTTGTAAAAGTCAAACATTCTGTGAGATTTTTCCCAGGTATAATTACATAAAATAAACTATATAAACAAAAATAAGGTAAAAATAAAATAACTAATTTATTATTTAATTTTACTTTTCTACTTATATAATTTAATAAATAAATAATTAAAGCTAAAATAATTATAAAAATCAAATAGCTCCAGGAAAAATACATAGTGATAAATTCTATCGTTTCATGAAGATTTGTACCAATAATTACACTTATTATCCCTGCTGTAGTAAAAGTATAATATTTACCAATTATAAATAATTCCATCAAAGATAAAATCATGCTTATACTTAAAATAAAATACTTCAAGCATTTTTTCAATTTACCATGTAGAAAATTTATAATTAATCCCATGGAAATAATCACGCTAAAAGGCTTAAATAAACCACCTATGGCATTTTCATATTGATTATATAAACAAAACAAATATAAATATGGCATAAAATTGAATATCATCATTAAACTGATAAAGAAAAACTCTTGTTCTATGACTTTAAATATTTTTTGCCAACATAAATCTATTATTTTTCCAGGGTTTAATATTATATTTTTAAAACCATTATATATTTTTTTCAAATTTAATTTAAATTTATCTATTAAAATCAATTATAACGTCCTCTTATAAAAATCAAAAAATCCTTAGTATACTGTTTTATTATACTAAGGATTTTAGATTTTGCTATATATTTTTTAGTTTTTTATTATTTATTATTAAGAAATTCTGCTACTTTTTTCATTGCAACTTCTGCAGCATCAATAGTTTTTACAATATCATCATCACTATGAGCGCCAGACATGAACAATGTTTCAAATTGAGATGGAGCAAGATATATTCCCTGTTCAAGCATAGACATGAACCATACACCAAAAGCTTCTTGATCAGAGCTTTCAGATGTAGCATAGTCATATACATCATTTTCATTGAAGAATACACCAAACATTGAACCTGCTTGATGAAGTTGTACTTTTACACCTGCATCTTTAGCTGCTTTGGCAAAACCTTGTAAAACATGTTTTGTTTTAATAGATAATTCACGTGTATAATCAGCTTTGCCCCATGCTGGGTCAGCAGAAATTATATCAAGTGTAGCAATACCAGCAGTCATAGCAAGTGGATTTCCACTCAATGTACCAGCCTGATAAACTGGGCCTTTTGGTGATACACAATCCATGATTTCACGTTTACCACCATAAGCTGCTACAGGAAGACCACCACCTATAATTTTACCTAAGCAAGTCAAATCAGGTCTAATTCCATAAGCTGCTTGAGCACCATTTAACGCTACTCTAAAGCCACACATTACTTCATCAAAGATGAGTACAGTGCCATGTTTTTCTGTTTCTTTGCGAAGTGTAGATAAAAAGCCTTGTTTTGGAAGTACAAGACCCATATTACCTGCAACTGGTTCAACGATTACAGCTGCAATTTCATCGCCTTGTTCATTCATCAAATTAACAAAAGCTTCGATATCATTATATGGAACTGTAATTGTATCTTTAGCTGTTCCTTTTGTTACACCTGGGCTATCTGGTTGACCAAAAGTAGCTGCACCAGAACCAGCTTTTACAAGTAAGCTATCAGCATGACCATGATAACAACCGATAAATTTTACAATTTTATCACGACCAGTATAACCACGAGCTACACGAAGAGCGCTCATTGTAGCTTCTGTACCTGAATTTACCATGCGAATTTTTTCAATAGAAGGCATTAATTCTATTACTTTTTTAGCAAGTTGTGTTTCTAATAATGTAGGTGCACCGTAACTTGTACCACGAGTTGTTGCTTCTTGAATTGCTTTCACTACATTTGGATGAGCATGACCAACTATCATTGGACCCCAAGAGCCTACATAATCAATATATTCATTACCATCAATATCATAAATTTTACTGCCACTAGCCTTAGCTATAAAAGGTGGATCACATTTCACTCTAGCAAAAGAGCGTACAGGGCTATTTACCCCACCTGGCATAACTTCTTTAGCCTGCGCAAAAGCTTGAGAAGATTTTTCTAAATTAAGCATATATTCATCTCCAATACTTATAAAAATTTTATCAAATATAAGCTATTACTAAGCAAATATTATATCATAAAAGCTATAAACTCGCTTTACTTTCTTATCTATCCTCTATTCATAAAAAATTTTCATTCAATCATTTACTTCATGTGCTGTCAAAAAAATCATAACTTCTGTATCACTTTTACTCTTTTGTATATGTTTAAATAAATTGCCTAATATTGGAATATCTCCTAAAAAAGGAATTTTACTCATTTGTTTTGCTTCATCACTGCCAATCAAACCGCCAATTACCATAGTTTGACCATCTTTTAGGCGAACTATGGTATCTGCTGAACGCTTTTGAAAACGATATGCTTTCATATCTTCTACATACATTGGTGAACTTACTTCTGTATGTACTTTTACTGTGATTATGCCATCTTCATTTACTCTTGGTGTACATTTTAAAATAATACCAGCTTCACGATATTTTATCGAAGTTGTAGTCGTTGAGTTTGTCGTCGATACAGTAGGCACAGGAACTTCACTGCCTATATTAATAACAGCTTCTTTTCCCTGTATGGTAGTGATGTTTGGACGTGCTAAAATATTCGCCTTGCCATCACTTATTAAAGCATCAATCTTAGCAGCATAATAAAATTCATAAGGATAGCCATCTACACCTTTACCAAAGCGAATTACCCCAGGAATATTTTCATCATCATTCCATTTACGTGTTACTTCATCTACAGGTAAATAATCTGTTATTTCTTCTTTTGAACCATCTTCATTTATTACTGTATGCTTTACTGTATCATAAGTTATTTCATGCTCTGGTGATTGGGGAAGTTTTGACCATTCCCAGCTCACACCTAAATCTTTAGCAGCATCTTTTTGAATAGCCGTTACTTTTGCTTCTAACGAAACTTGTTTTTGTGGTTTATCTTGCTCTTGTAAAAAATTTTTTATCTGTTCATATTGTTTCAAGGTTCCATAAAAACTTATTGTATTTTCGCTTTCATCAATCATCACTTTATTATTTATGGCTGTTTTTTTATCTTTATCATCTATTTTATCAGGCAAATTACCTGTTAACATCAGATTTATAGTTTGTGCTATTTTATCTAATTCTAAATAATTTATCTGCACTGTATATAAATTTATATCTTTATCTCCCTTACTTATATAAATGACATTATCTTTAAATTGATACGTATAATTATTATTTTCCGCGATAATCTTTATCATATCTTGAGCATTTATATTACTCAATTTTACAGATACATTTCCTTGTACTTCATCACTTATTACTATATTTAAATTATTTGCTAAAGCTATACTAGTGAGTAAATTTCTAATATCTACATCTACTGCTTCTAATTCATTAGCACTTACAGATATTATATTGCTACAAATTATCCCTAAAATTACAGTCAATAGTATCAAATATTTTTTAATTAAGTTTTTCATCATTAACTCCTAAGCTATTACACTAAACTCTTTAGCTTTAAGTTAAAGGGCATTTTACTTCTTTTCCTGTGCTTTCTTGCAAAATTAAATTATTTTGTCCAATCGCTAAAATTTTTATATCATTTACCATATCACCTTGTCGCACTCTATATATTTTGTCATTTATACTAAATAAAGCTACTTTCTCTTGATTAAAATCCAAAATAGCTTTTAATTTATATACATTTTGCTCATTATTTATTGGTTTGTTCATCTTTTTTTCATTTTGATTTATCATCGATGTTTGCTGTTGCTGTGTTGTTATTTCTATATTTTCATTATTTGTATTTACTTTATCTTTATCTTTTTGTTTTTCTTCAATTGTCATTATTTTACTATCTGATTTTTCTTCATGTTCAAATGAAAAAGGATTTTTTATTGTTGATATATCTTTATCCATGCTATAAATCATCTTACTATTTTTATTTTTTTCCTCATCTTCGCCATTTGCTGAAATAATCGTATTTTTATTTTCTACTTTTTCACTTACAGCTATTTTTGTTTTTTCTCCACCACTAAAACAATAAATAATAGCTACTATTATTACTAATATACATATTATTACCTGTTGCCATTTCTTTGGTAAATTATTCAATTTTTGAAGTTTTTCTCGTATAAATTCTTTATATTTCACCATAATAAACCTCTTTAAAAATGACAAAAAGAGGATACAAATGTATCCTCTTTCTAAAATCAACTGCAAAAATTAAAAATTATTGTTTAGCTTTTAATTCTTGAAGTTTAGGTCCCATTATGCGTTTGTAAGCTTCTACACCTGGTTGGTCAAATGCGTCAACATTTGCAAATTCACCTTCGTAAGCAACGGACATAGCAAGCATGTATAAGAGTTCACCTAAATGATAAGCGTTCATTTCAGGTAAGCTGAATAATGCATTGAAACGTTTGTTAGAAGCAAGAGCATCAGCATTGGACTGACGAGCAACTTCTAAAGCGTCACCCATTGTTACGCCAGAGATATCAGCAAGTTTTTTAACTTCTGGGAATACGTTAGGAATTACTAAATCATTTTCCCATTTTTCTACACGAATGAACTGAACAACTTTATCAAGCATACCTTCTTGATGTTGTTGAGTCTGAGAGTGCATATCACGTGTACCAAGAGCAACAACTGGAGTACGACCATAGCATACTTCATTGCCTTCTTTGTCGAACTGTTTTCCTAAGGATTCAGCTAATAACTGAATGTACCACATGGATAAGGATTCAAGATAATCGCCATATGGCATCATAACTTCAATATGACGACCATATTTTTCAGAAGCGATGTATTTTAAAGCAGCATTTAACATTGCTGGGTTTTCCCAAACATTGTCAGATTTACAAGCTTCGTCCATATCTCTTGCACCGCGTAAGAATTCATCAATATCAAAGCCAATGCAAGCAGCTGTTGTAAGACCTACATCTGTAAATACAGTGAAACGTCCGCCAACTCCATCTGGTACAGAGAATTGTGGCCAGTTATGGTCAATAGCCATCTGTTTTAATAATGTTGGTTTTTCAAGATTAGGGTCAGTTACTGCTACAACTTCTACTTCAATCTGTGGATTTTTCTTCAATGCATCATAAACTACCATGAAGTTAGACATAGTGTCGAGTGTTCCACCAGATTTAGAAATTACGATGAGCATTACTTTATAGTTGCGTTTGTAATGAGTTTTTGTAATTTCTGCACAATCTTCAAGATTATCAATTAAATCTTTTGTACGACGTGGGTCAATATTGTTACCGCTGAAATAGAATTTTGGATAACCATTTCTTTCTTCAGTGGATTTGCTATTCCAGAATTCACCACATTGAATATCGAATAACACTTTGTTACCAAGATAAGAACCACCGATACCTAAAGAAACAACTGCATCTACACGATTTCTTACAGATTCACGTAAATCTTGAAGACGTTTCATAGATTCAGGAGAATTCAAAGGTCCTTCTTGAATATATGGGCACTGGCTGAATAATACTTTTTCAGGTTCACCATCTTTAGATAAATGACCTTTAATTACGCCAGTTTCACGCATTACATTCATTGCTTTATGAGCTTCTTTTAATTTTTCACCAAAAGCTTCGATATCAGCTTTAGTTACTTTACCTTCGCCAAATAAGTTATCATAGTCAAAAGTAAAGCCAGATTTCAATTTGATACTCATGTTTTTATTTCCCCCTTAACTAAAACATATAGCCTATCATAAAATAGAACTATCCAAAATATCAAAAAAATATATTTGAATAGTCCTATTATATCATATTTAGTTTTTATTGACGATTAATTATGCACTTATAAATATCAAATATACTTTATATATTTATTAGCCACGAATAACTGCTAAAACTTCTGCTGTTTTTTCTTCAAGAAGTTTTTTATCGCCACGAGTTTCTACATTAAGACGAACAACTGGTTCAGTGTTGGAAATACGAACATTGAATCTCCATTCAGGATAATTTACACTGAAACCGTCCATTTTGCAAACTTCACCAGTAGAACCATATTTTTCTTCAATTGCAGCCATAACAGCTTTTGCATCTGCTACTGTGCTGTTGATTTCACCGCTGATTGGATAACGTTCCATACGTTCTTTGAGCATTTCAGACATTTTACCTTCAGCCTGGCATAATAATTCACCAACTAAAAGCCATGTAATCATACCGCTATCGCAGAAAGAGAAATCTTTGAAGTAGTTATGTGCAGACATTTCGCCGCCATAAACAGCATCTTCTTTACGCATGCAATCTTTAATAAATGCATGACCGCTCTTACACATAACAGGTACACCGCCAGCTTCTTCAACAAGTTCAATTGTATTCCAAGTGAGGCGTGGGTCATAGATAATTTTAGCACCAGGATTTTTATTTAAGAATGCTTTTGCTAAGAAACCAACGATATAGTAACCTTCAATCATGTCGCCATTTTCATCGAAAATAAAGCAACGGTCAAAGTCACCATCAAAAGCAACACCTAAATCTGCTTTTTCTTCACGAACAACTTTTGCAGTAGCTTCGCGATTTTCCATTAATAATGGATTTGGTACGCCATTAGGGAATGTACCATCTGGATTGTTATTTACTTTTATAAAGTTGAATGGTAAGCGTTTTTCGAGTTCATCGATAGCTGGGCCAGCTGCACCATTACCAGAGTTTACAACAATTTTTAATGGTTTTAAAGCACTCATATCTACATAAGTTAATAAATGGTCGATATAATCTTTCATAATATCAACTTCGATAACTTTTGCAGGTACTTCTGCTGGTGTACCAAGTTCACCATCCATAACTTTAGCTTCAATATCTTTAAGACCAGTATCGCCACTGATAGGACGAGCTTCTTTACGAACTAATTTTAAACCATTGTATTCTTTTGGATTATGACTAGCAGTAATCATAATACCGCCATCTAAACCAAGATGAGCTGTTGCAAAATAAATCATTTCAGTACCGCACTGACCGATATCTACAACTTCACAACCCATTTCAGTAAGACCGAGTTCTAAAGCTTTTTGAATATCTGGACCAGAAAGTCTGATATCATGACCTACTGCAACTCTTTTAGCATTAAATAATGTTGGAAATACACGACCAATTCTATAAGCTAATTCTTCATTAACTTCTTCTGGGAATTTTCCACGAATATCATATGCTTTGAATGCTGATGATTTTAATTCCATATTCTTCACCTCAATAAATTTATAAATCTATAAATATAATATTATTATTTATCAAAAATGGCAATCTCTTTTTATTTTTTTTCAGTTTATATAAATATAAAAAAATATAGAAAACTTTTTCCTATGCAAATCAAACTGATAATTTGTGTTCATAATACTTTTTCAATAAAGATTTTCTTGTAATATAAAAAGTTATCATAAGTGGCACACAAGAGCCAATCCATGCCATAGGATTTGCCCAACATGCACCGATATAACCAAATGCATCAACTAAAAACAGACCAGCTGCTGCTCTCATCACCAATTCCATAATACCTGCAAAAGTAGGAATAATGCTTTGTCCCAAACCTTGCAATGTATAACGATAAATAAATAATAAAGATAAAATTAAATAGCATGAACCATTTACAATCAAATAAATATGACCATATTCTACTACTTGTTCTTGCCCATCACCCACAAATAATCTAATTAAGATTGGACCTAAACAAATATTCATCATTCCTGCTAAAATACTAAAACCACCTGACATTAAAATACATTTATTAACGCCAGTCTTTATTCTATCCATGCGACCTGCACCATAATTTTGAGCTGTATAAGCTGCCATTGCCATACCAAAGGACATAAGTGGCATAACAGCTATCATATCTATTTTTTGAGCTGCTGCATATGCTGCTACAGCGACTTCACCTAAATTATTCAAAGGAACTTGCAAGATAATAGCACCGATAGCGATGATAGAAGCCTGAAATCCCATAGGAAGTGCTACTTTCAAATGTTGTATAGCTATTTCTCTAGAAATCTTTAAATCTTTCAATTCAAAATGTAATAGAGGTATTTTCTTTTTAATATAATATACACAACAACCGCCATTGATTAATTGTGCTAATACAGTTGCAAAACCTGCACCTTGAATACCCCAGTTAAATACACCGATAAAAACTACTTCTAAAATAATATTTAATACACAACCTAAGATTAAAAAATAAAGTGGTGTTTTACTATCTCCTAAAGCGCGAATTAAATTAGAAGACATATTAAACATCATTGTAGCTACAATTCCTAAAAAAATTACAGTTAAAAAAGTACATGCCATATCCAATACTTCTGGTGGTGTCTGTAAAAAAATAAGTGCAGGGCGAACCATTATCACGCCAAAAATAGTTACAATAACAGTTGTAATAGCACTCAAAACTACACAAGCTGCTGCACTTTTTTTCATTCCTTCTTCATCTTTTGCCCCGAAACGCTGTCCTGTGCAAATAGATAATCCAGCTGTAAAACCTATTACAAATCCAATCATAAAGAACATCAAACAGCCACTACAACCTACAGCTGCTAATGCACTTACACCGAGCAAACGACCTACAATTAAAGTATCACTTAATAAATATAATTGTTGAAATACATTACCTACAATAAGTGGCAAAGTAAACATCAAAATTAATTTGGCAGGGCTACCTGTAGTTAAATCTTTTACCATAATATCACCGTCCTTATGTATCAATCCATTTGAAAAATTTCAAATGGATTATAGCTATCTATTCTATATATTTAGTTACAAAAGTTCGTAAATTTTCTTGCAGATAAATTGCTGTAAATTCTAAAGCCTGCGATGATGGTGCTAAGCGATTATAGTGAAAAACTTTTTCTTTATTCACCATATAATCGCAAGGATATGGTATTACATCTACACCTAATTTATTAAAATTAACAACTGCTCTTTCCATATGAAAAGCTGATGTTACAAGTAAAGGCTGTTTATACTTTCTTGATTTTAAAATATTAGTACTATACTCTGCATTTTGTGTTGTATTTAAGCTACGATTTTCTAATAAAATCATATCTTCAGATACACCGAGTTCTTTCAAAATGCGTCTGGCAATATCTGCTTCTCTACCACTATCTTCATAAATTTGTCCACCAGATACAATAATTGGTATACCTAATTTCTTCTGTAAGCGAACAGCTGTAAGTAATCGATTTGCTGGTATACTGCATAAAGTCCCTGTTCCAGTAACATCTGGTGTATCGCCTGTAGCTCCACCACCTAAAACAATAATTACATCTGCATTAGGTAAATGTTTTGGTGGGTCATAAGCATCTTCTAATCTACCAATTAACATACTTGCTACATAAGAAGTTGATGCTAAATAAAAAATAAATGTAACAAATGTAATAGCTATTGCTAGTCTTGTTTGTTTTCTTTTTTTACAACAATAAGCTATAAATAAAAATAAAACAAAAAATATACCTGGCGGTAATACCCAACTAGCACCAAATTTTAAAAACTCAATCATAAAATTCCTTTCTTTTCTAATAAATTGTCACAATTTTTTTTAATCTATGATAAAATATTAATAAATAATATTTTATTTTTGGAGGGTTTTACTATGATTTTCACAGAACATGAAATTGTCCGCAAAGAAAAAGCAAATGGTGGTAAAGGTCATATCATTATTGAACATTTACTCACTAAAAACGAATTAAAAGAACAATGTGGTATGTTCGCTCATGTTACTTTAGAGCCAAATTGTTCTTTAGGCTATCATGAACATCACGGTAACGGCGAAGCTTATTATATCACTAAAGGCAGTGGTCTTTACAGTGATAACGGAAATATTATTGAAGTTAAAGCTGGTGATGTTGTCTTCTGTCCAGATGGAGAAGGTCATGGCATCGAAAACACATCTTCTTCTGAAAATCTAGAATTCACAGCTCTTATTATCAATACAGTTAAATAAAAATATTGTAGCTACTAAATTAATCAATTTAGTAGCTACTTTTATTTTAACATAATATTTATTTTCGTACACCAATTTGATAATAATTTAAGCCATGACTTTTTACTGTTTTTGCTTTATAAATATTTCGTCCATCAAAAATATCATTGCCCTTCATTCTTGCAGCAATTTCCATGAAATCTGGACTTTGGAATTCTTTCCATTCAGTAACAATCACTAAAGCATCCACATCATTTAGAGCATCATATTTATTATTTATATACTCTACTTCCACATCTTTAAGATAAAAAGATTTTGCCATATTCATAGCTTGAGGGTCATATGCTTGTACTTTTGCTCCACGTTGTTTCAATTCTTCAATCAATCTGATTGATGGAGCTTCTCTCATATCATCTGTTCCAGGTTTAAAAGCTAATCCCCAGATTGCAATTTTTTTATCACTTAAATCTTCACCTAAAACCTCTGTGATACTATGCACTAATACCATCTTTTGACGAGAATTTACATTTTCTACAGATGATAATAATTCTGGTTCATAATCATGTTCTTTACTTGTTTTAATCAAAGCTTTTACATCTTTAGGGAAGCAACTTCCACCATAACCACAACCTGGATTTAAGAAACTATACCCAATGCGAGAATCGCTTGCGATACCACGTCTTACTTTATTGATATCAGCTCCTACGCGTTCACTGATATTAGCGATTTCATTGATAAAAGAAATCTTAGTAGCAAGCATAGCATTTGCAGCGTATTTTGTGAGTTCTGCACTTTTGATATCCATAGTTACGAAAAATTCACTAGAACGAATAAATGGTTCATATAATTCTTGCATAACTTCTATTGATTTTGCATTTTCAGAACCAATAACCACTCTATCTGGATGCATAAAATCTTGGCAAGCATTACCTTCTTTTAAAAATTCAGGATTAGATATAACATCAAATTTTAAATCACTACCGCGTTTATCTAATTCTTCTTGAATTACAGCTTTTACTTTATCTCCAGTCCCCACTGGTACTGTTGATTTATCCACGATATACATATCATGAATCATATATTGACCGATTTCACGTGCTGCATTCATCACATATTGTAAATCAGCACTGCCATCTTCGCCCATAGGTGTTCCCACTGCAATAAAACAAATATCACTTTCTTTTAAAGCTTCTTTTATATCAGTTGTGAATTTCAAATTGCCTCGCTGTTGAGCTGATTTTACCATTTGTTCTAGACCTGGCTCATATATAGGAATTATTCCCTTTTTCAAATTTTCAATTTTTTGCTCTGCCACATCAACGCAAATAACATTATTTCCTGTAGCGGCAAAACAAGTTCCTGTAACAAGTCCTACATAACCTGTTCCTATCATTGCAACTTTCATTAATATTTACACCTCTATATATAAAATCGCTCACAAATTTATTTATACTTAGTATATTTTGCCTTATTTATGTCTAAATATCAAGAAATTATTTACAAATAACGAATTGTCATTTTATAATAGTACAAATAATAATAAACAATATATATACTATAAAATAAAGGATTGTGATTTTCTATGAAAAAATTTTCTTATACAACTTCTGGTACTTGTTCAAAACTTATAAATTTCAGCCTTGATGAAAACAATATCATTCATGATGTAGAATTCATCGGTGGTTGTAACGGAAATCTTCAAGGTATCAGCAAATTAATCGAAGGTCAATCTGCTCAAAATGTCATTGATAAATGTCAAGGTATACATTGTGGTATGCGTCCTACTTCTTGCCCTGATCAATTATCTAGAGCTTTAAGTGAAGCTATTCAAAAATAATAAATTATAAAGGGTGATTTTTATGCTTTTTGATACTCATCTGCATACAAAATTTTCTGCTGATTCTAAAATGTCTATCGAAGATGCCATCTTAAGTGCTAAACAACAAAATATAGGCTTAGTACTCACAGAACATTTAGATTATGATTTTCCTGGTGATGATATCTATGAGTTTAACCCCCAACAATATTTTCAAGAATATTCTAGCTACCAATCAAAAACACTTTATTTAGGTGTAGAAGTTGGTATGCAAGAACATACTCTCATTCAAAGTAAAAAATTTGTCGAAAGTGCTCCTTTTGACCAAGTTATTTGCTCATTGCATCTATTAGATGGTAAAGATTTATTTTATGAATCCTGTTATACTGAAGATAAGCATACTGTATATCTAAACTATTTAAACACAATGATAAAATTAATCAAACAACATGATTTCGCTAATATACTAGGTCATGTAGATTATATTTGTCGTTATGCTCCATATACAAAAAAAGATATTTGCTATGAAGAATTCCATGACGCTATTGATACTCTTTGGCAGACAATCATTGACAAAGGTATTGTGCCTGAACTAAATACTAGACGTTTTAATAACTCTAATAATATATCTATTTTATTAAAATTATATGAACGCTATGCTATGCTTGGTGGTAAATATGTAAGTATAGGCTCTGATGCACATAAACCAGAAAATATAGGTTTTGCCTTTAAAGAAGCTTATGCATTACTTGATAAATTAAATTTACAACCAGTATATTTTGTCAATCGTCAAATGCAGCTCAGTAAAATTTAAAATAAACATTAGAAAGAAGGGTTTGTATGTCCTTAAAAAAAGCTATTTCTACAGGATTGTGTATTTCTTTACTATTTACATCTGGAACTCCTGCTTTAGCTGGCAGTTTAAATAGTACTAATACAGCTCAGCCTCCATCTTATAATTATGGCGTTTTAGACTCTACTAATCTCCAATCAAAATTATTATTAGTTGAGCAATCTGTATATGGACAAGAGCAAACAGGTGCCCTATTAGATAGAATTAGTCGCCTAGAAACAGATTTTTATGGTAAAACATCTAGTTCTAAAACAGCGCTTAGCGACCGTATAAATACATTATATTCCACTATGTTTGATAATAGCGTTCGTCCTTCTGCTATCACACAAATGAATGGTATTGAATGGTTTTTAAGTCGCCATGTTTCCATAAAATCTATTACTGATAGATTAACTACATTAGAAACTCAAATCTATGGTAAACCAATAACTGGCACACTACAAAAACGCATGAATGATTTGGCTATGCTCGCTTATGGCAATTCAGATACTAAAACACCACTTGTGGCCACTACTATTCCTGTAGATACATTAGTTAAAATAAAATTAGTTACACCACTAAATACAGAAACTTCTAAAGTTGGTGATAAAGTAAAATTCCAAGCAGCTGAAGATGTTATTTATAATGGTCAATTAATCATCGCAGCAGGTGCTCCTGGTGAAGGTGTTGTCACTAAAGTAAAAAGCGCTAGAAACTTCGGTCGCAACGGTGAAATTGATGTAGACTTCCAACAAATTCAAGCATTTGATGGAACATATATTCAAACAACTTTAGGTGATAAAGCAAAAAAAGAAATTGAAAACTTAGCTATGGCTGCTGGTGCAAGTATAGCAGGTATTGCGCTTTTAGGACCAATAGGTATTGTCGGCGGAATTTTCGTCAATGGTAAAGATATCGACTTACCTACAGGTACAGAATCTTATATTCAAACTAAAACAGCAACTAATATCTATGCTATTCAAACAAATTTAGATGATAATTTCAAAGTAAATACACCGCCAATTACTGAAGAAGAATCCAACTCTAGCTCAACAGATACTTCATCTAATTCAGATGTTAATACTTCTACATCTACAACTACGGAAAATAATTCTTCTTCCAGTAGTACAGATTATAATACAAATACTTCATCTTCAAATAATGATATTTCTGCAGAAAACAATATTTATGATTATGAATATTAATTTTTTATAGAGACCAGATAATATCTGGTCTCTTTTTCTAAGGAGGATTTTATTTTGGACGAGGCTCAACTTCGCTTTCTATTTGTATTTACAGATTTAATTGCTCCACTTGTTGCCGGTTATTTATGTTATCGCTATCAAGTAATCACACAAGATTTTTGTAATAAACTTATAAAAATCAATATTCGTTTAGTAGTTTCCATCTTATCTTTTTTAAGCTTTTGGACTTTAAAAATAAGTACAGATTTATTATGGCTTCCTTTATTTGGTTTTTTAGCCTGCATTATTCCTGGATTGATTGCCAAATATACATTTGCTTCTAGTTATAAAAATCTAAATGACCGCGGTGCTTATATGATGGCATCTATGCTATCTAATATTGGTACTTTATCTGGTCTATGTGCTTTTATAGTTTATGGTATTCAAGGCTTTGCCTATCTTCAAATTGTAGCCATGTTCCAAACTTTATTTACATTAAGCGTATGCTTTCCTTTAGCTAATTATTATCATTCAAAAGCTAGCCGTAGACATCATCAAAAAAATCAAATCAGCATTCGCAAATTATTATTCAATCTCAATCAATTACCAGTTTTAGCAATGATTATCGGTTTTTGTTTAGCTTTAAAAAATATCCCTACACCACAAATTGGTTATGATATTTTTAATTATTTAGTACATATAGGTGCTTGGGCAGGTCTATTTCCTGTTGGTTATATCACTAGATTTGATAAAGCCAAATATTTTTTACGCAAAACAAGCGATATCATTGTAGTAAAATTCGTTGTACTTCCTTTAATCGCCTATTTTGTTGTGATTTATCTATTCAACGACCCTATTTTAATTGGCAGTATGATTATCGCCTTTTCTGCTCCAACTGCAATCAATGCTGTACTTGCTTGTAGCATATATAAATTAAATGTAAACATCGCTATTTCTTCATTTCTTTCCACAACAATCATCTTCTTACTCATAATATTCCCTCTATATTTCTTTGTAATTAAAGATTTAATCATACCTTGATCAATAATAAAAAAGTAAATAAGTAGTTTATAACTACTTATTAAAAATAATTTTAAGAAAATTTATTTTTATCTTTACATGTACATTGTATACATGATACAATATGCATATAGAGAAGATAAATTTTCGCGGAGGCGATTTAAATGCGTATAGAACATGATTTTTTAGGTGAACTTGAAGTTCCTGATAATGCTTATTATGGTGTACAAAGTCTTAGAGGTTCTCATAATTTTAACATCACTGGACAAAAACTAGATTCCGATTTTATCATCGCACTTGCTATGGTAAAAAAAGCTGCTGCTATGGCAAATTTAAAAACAGCTCGTCTTGATAGTAAAATTGCAAAAGCTTTAATAGCAGCTGCTGATGAAATTATTGATGGAAAATTACATGATAATTTTATTGTTGACCCTATCCAAGGTGGTGCAGGTACTTCCATCAATATGAATATGAATGAAGTACTTTGTAATCGTGCCTTAGAAATTATTGGAGAAAAAAAAGGACGCTATGATATTATTTCTCCAAATAATCATGCTAATATGGCTCAATCTACAAATGATGCATTTCCTACAGCTATAAAATTATGTATTATTTTAAAATCTCGTAAATTAAAAATTGCTTTAAAACGTTTATCTTGGGAATTAGAACGCAAAGCTCAAGAATTTAAAGATGTTCTCAAAATGGGCAGAACACATCTTCAAGATGCTGTGCCTATTACTTTAGGGCAGGAAATGTCTGCTTATGCTTCTGGTGTAAATCGCGGTTTACGTCGCATTGAACATGCTTTAATCAATTTACACTATATCAACATGGGCGGAACAGCTATTGGCACTGGATTAAATGCTGAACCTAACTACATTCCTGAAGTTGCTAAAATTTTATCTGTATTAGCTGAAGAAGATTTCCATGTAGCTGAAAATTTAATTGATGCTACTAATAATACAGATGGATTTGCTGATATGTCTTCTGCTTTAAAAAATACAGCACTTATGCTCATAAAAATGGCAAATGATTTCCGTTTAATGGCTTCCGGCCCTCGTTGCGGTTTAAATGAATTAAAATTACCAGCTCGTCAACCAGGTTCTTCCATCATGCCAGGAAAAGTAAATCCTGTTATCGCTGAAGTCTTAAATCAGACTTGCTACCAAATCATCGGCAATGATACTGCTATCTGCCTTGCTGTTGAAAACGGTCAATTTGAATTAAATGTTATGGAACCTGTAATTGCATTTAACATCTTTAATTCCTTAAAATATATGACAAATGCTGTTAATACTTTTGTTGATAATCTCTTAATCGATTTAGAAGCTAATAAAGAACAATGCTATACTTGGCTCAATCATAGTGTTGGTACAATCACAGCATTACTTCCTCATATTGGCTATGAAAATGCTTCTATGATCGCTAAAGAAGCTTATCAAACTAATAAACCTGTACGTGAAATCATCTTAAGTAAAAATCTATTAACTGAAGAAGAATTAGATATTATCTTATCTCCAAGTGAAATGACTCGTCCTGGTATCGCTGGTGATAAATTATTAAAAGAAAATCTTCAAAAAAGAGCTTAACATAAAAATTACCCCTAGTAATAAAATTTACTAGGGGTTTATTTTATTTTGTATTTATTTTTGCCATTAATGATGGTAATTCTTTAATATCATTGATTGTATAAGCTGGGTTTTCTACTTTGCCAAAACCATAACTTGCAAAAATCATAGGAATGTTTGCCATTTCACAAGCTTCAAAATCGCCTTGTGTATCACCTACATAAATAGCTTCATCTATATTATTTTTTTTCATCAATAATTTAATAGTTTCGCCCTTATGCAATCCTGTATCACCATAACATAAATGGTCTTTCACTTTATCTGTCATATTTGCATATCTTAAAGTTGTTTCGATATAGCCTACCTGACAATTACTTACGACATATAAATTATAATCCTTTGCTAATTCGTTTAAAGTATCAATAACACCATCATAAAAAACGCCTGAATGTTTTTCTAAATAAGCATCTTCATAATCATAACAAGCCTGACAAACTTCAGCACGTTTTTCATCATCTAAAGTAGGCAACATAAGTCTACCAATTTCATCCATAGTTTTACCGAATAATTTTTTTAATTTATCGCCATCTAAATTTGCTTTAATTCCTGCTTTTTCCCAAATAGCTTCATTCCAACTTTCAGCTACTACATCAGTGGAATCCCACAAAGTACCATCAATATCAAAAATAATATTTTTCATAGAAATCTCCTTATTATAAAAGTATTTATTTCCATTTTAAGAAAAATCTTAAAATTAATCAACAATAATTTATACAAATCACTTTGATAATAATTTCAAAATATGTTCTATACAACTAAAAACAAATTGATTAAAATTATTTTCATCACCAAATATCTCCATATAATTTTTATCAAATGTTTTAAAATTAGGATACATATCATCAAAACTTTCTCTACATAGCCAAGAATCATCATCATATTTTGTAAGTACTTCTTTATTCCATTTTGTACACTCTAAAATTCTTTCATTAGTTACTTTAAAAAGATTTCTTCTACAAATTCTTTGTTTATTTTCTATCATTATATAGCCAAAACAAAAACTTCCATTTTCTTTATTTAATTCCATTCTTGCCCAAATTTCATTAATATCATCTATTTTTTTATAAAAATAATTTAATCCAGGTGGATTACCATTCTTATATAAATTTTCAATTAATGCATTATCAATATCTTTTGTTAATCGTTTACAATCTATTTTTCTTTCTATTTGATCAAATAGTTTATATATATTCTTTAATTTTATTTGCTCAAATTCTTTAGCTATTCTACATGCACTAAATAAATTATTAGGTGATTGCTGTATTAAACTTTGTATATCCATACTTTCATTATCGCTCCTTTTATTCGTTATATTCTCAACAGCATAATAAAATTGAGATAATATTTCATATAGTGATTGCACTTTCTTTGTTTCTTCTAAATCCAAACAATGTCTAAGCCATTTTAAAATATGTTTTTCAAATGAAATACATCTAATATTTTCTATCTCTAATTTTTCAGTTTTTGATACATTTGTTATGCTTTCTTCACTTGGATAATGTCCATCTATACTTAAATAATATATTTTAATATCTTTATTGTTTGGATGTGCTTTATTTGCTACTTGCCAATAATCATAACATTGCTGCAACTGGTCTTTTGCATAAACTTTGACTTCTATAGGAATAAATCTTTTATTTGTTCTGATGAGTAAATCTATTCTTCTTGATGATACACATACATACTCTCTAAAAACTTCTAAAGATTTCCATTCTCCTTCGGTAAAAGTATTCAAATCTATATTCAATACATCTTCTAAAAATAATTTTAAATATATGTCTTTTTGATAATGTCTTCCTAGTGGAGATATTATCTCATAAATAAATTTACATAATTGTACTTCTTGAGTAATTATATTAGTGATTTCAAAAATATTAAAATCTATACCTGTATGTTTTTTTCTCAATCTATTTTCTTCTTGTATATTTAAAACATCTTCTAATAATTTATTTTCATTTTCTAACAACATAACACTTATCCTTTTTCTTTTAATAAAAAATATATCAATTAATTAACAATAATAGTTGTATAGGTTCTCTTAATTTGTTATATCCATACCAGTTACTATATATATTAATAATATTGTTTTTTAAATTATATTTATCAAGTAAATCTGAAATTCTATGCGACAATTTATAAAAATCTTTTACTAAAATATTCTTTTCCCATGTAATATTATTTATTTTTTGACTTTCAAAAAATAAAATAACTATTTTATTTGCTTCCCTCATCTTTTCTCTTATTGATTTTGAATTAGCTATCCTTTCCACAATTAAATCATAATTATTCCCTTCAAACCATTCTATATCAGTATAAATTCCTTCAAAAATTTCTTTCATAAAAGTCAAATCCATTGGTAATAACCCATATTCAGAATAACAAACAGGAAATATTATATTTATAATTTGTTTAACAATATTATTTTCATCTTTCACTCTTAAGATACTATTATGATATGTTCTCAAAAAATTAATATAATACTGTGTACTATTATTATATATTCCTATTTTCATAGTATTTTTATTTAAAACATCTAATAAAGTCATTATATTTTTTAATATTTTCTTATTGTCTAGATTACCTATAATTATAATCGCTTCATATTTTTTAATTAAAATTTCATCATAATTAAAACCTTTACTCAATTCCATATCTAAATGATAAAAAGTTATTGCTCTTAAATCTTTATCATCATTAATCAAAAAATTTTCTACAGCTTTACTAATTTTATATGAATATTCATCACAACTAATTACCAACAAGAAATCTTTATAATATAATTCATATATTTCATCACTAGACATATTCATACTATTAAACATACTACTCATTAAAAATCACTCCTTTATATTGCCTCAAAAATATAAACGTTTAAATCTATCTATTCTGTCCTAAAATAAATAAAAAATTATAATTTATAAATTACTACACAAACATTTTATTTACAACTATACAATTATAAAATCATCTTTATAAAAATAGTATTGACAAAAAAAGATTTTATGTTTATAGTATTAGACAAAGACAAATGCAATGAACAGGAAAAGTATATTTGTGAAGTTTTCAGAGAGTTATGGTTTGGTGCGACATAATAATATAGCAAATAGAAATACACCTGTGAGCTACTGGCTGAACATTTATTTAGTAGGCTTAGTCGGAATGCCACCGTTATCATAGGCTAGGGTATGTTAGTACCTGAATAAAGTGGCTTGCTAATAGCAAGAAGGGTGGTACCACGGGTTAATTACAGCTCGTCCCTATTTTAGGGACGAGCTTTTTTGCATTTATCTTTAAATAATAAAACTACTCAATTACTTAGCAATTTAGGAGGAATATATATTATGATTATCGTTATGAAACCAGAGGCTACAACTGCTGAATTAGAGGCTGTAAAAAATAAAATTACTGATGCAGGTTTAAATTTTCACCTTTCTCAAGGTTCTTCTCGTACTATCGTAGGTGTTATTGGTGATAAGAAAAAAATTGCTACACTACAAATGAATAGTTTCGGTGGTGTAGAAAAAACTGTTTCCATCACTGAAAAATATAAATTAGTAAGCCGTGATTTTAAAAAAGAGGATAGCATTATTGATGTAAATGGTGTTAAAATTGGTGGTGGTCATCTCGCTATCATGTCTGGTCCTTGTGCTGTTGAAAGCAAAGAACAATTGCTTGAAGCTGCTAAAGCTGTAAAAGCTTGTGGCGCACAATTTTTACGCGGTGGTGCATTTAAACCTCGTACTTCTCCATATGATTTCCAAGGATTAGCTGAAAAAGGTTTAAAAATGCTTCGTGAAGTAGCTGATGAAGTAGGTCTTAATGTTGTAACTGAAATCGTAAATATCAACGATTTAGATATGATTTGCAAATACGCTGATATGCTTCAAATCGGTGCTCGCAATATGCAAAACTTCCAATTATTAAAAGAAGTAGGTCATACAAATAAACCTGTACTTTTAAAACGCGGTCTTAGTGCTACAATCAGTGAATGGTTAAATGCTGCAGAATACATCGCTAGCGGTGGTAATTACAATATCGTACTTTGCGAACGTGGTATTAGAACATATGAAACATTCACTCGTAATACTTTAGATTTAAGTGCTGTAGCTGCTGTTAAAGAATTATCTCATTTGCCTATCATCGTAGACCCAAGTCATGGTACTGGTCGTTGGCAAATGGTTCGCCCTATGGCTCGTGCTGCTATCGCTGCTGGTGCTGATGGCTTAATGATTGAAGTACATCCACATCCTGAAGTAGCTCTAAGCGATGGCGACCAATCACTTAAACCAGATAATTTTGCAGTTGTTATGCAGGAAGTTCGTCAGATTGCACAAATGATGGGGAAAACATTATGAATACAGAAAAAACACCAAAATTACATTTAGCCATTTTAGGTGTAGGTCTTATCGGTGGTGCTTTCGGTATGGCATTAAAAGATAAATTACAAGATGATATCTTCATCACTGGTAATACTCGCACTGAAAAATCTTTACATGAAGCAAAAGCTTTAAAGGCAATTGATGAAGGTTTTTTAGACCCAATAGAATGTGTACAAGGTGCTGATATTATTTACCTCAGCACTCCTGTATTACAAATTGTGCCTTTAGTAAAAAAAATATTACCACATTTAAAACCAGGTGCAATTTTAACAGATGCAGGCAGTACAAAATCCTTTATTGCCAAACAAATCATGGATTTACTTCCTGAAAATATTTATTATGTAGCTGGTCATCCTATGACAGGACGTGAAAAAAGCGGTGTAACAGCTGCTCATAAAGATTTATTCAATAATAAATGTTATGTAATCGTCAAAGATACAGGTGCTCCAGCCAAAGTAGTTGAAAAAATCGTCAATCTAATAAAATTAACTAATGCTAATATTACAACTCTCACTTTAGAAGAACATGACAGATGTGCTTCTATCATCAGTCATATTCCTCATATCACAGCAGCTGCACTAGTTAATCTTTTAGATAAAAACCCTAACGATTTAGAATCTTGCATCACTCTTGCTGGTGGTGGATTTAAAGATACTACGCGCATTGCTTCCTCTAATGCTGATATGTGGGCAGATATATGTATCTCTAACAGTGAGCCTATTATCGAACATCTATCACAACTTCAATCACTACTAAGCGGAGTAATCACTTCTATTGCCAAAAAAGACCGCCAAGCCATTCATGATTATTTTGTTGAATCAAAAACAAGACGCGATATGATACTAGAAGAAACAAAGGACAAATATGATTTAATTTAGGTGAAAAATGCAACACAAAGCTTATAGTTTTCTAATTATCGCTTGTCTTCTATGGGGATTTCAACCTGTTACTATCAAAATAGTAACGCAAGAAATGAATATCCTAACGATAATTCCTCTTAGATTTCTTATTGTCAGTCTAATTTTATTCATCATCATGAAAATAACAGATGAAAAAAACTTTTTACCACCCAAAAAATCTCTATTAACTTTATTCCTAATGGGATTTTTTGGCATTACAGTAAGTAACGGTATTCAGTTTACAGGACTACAATATTCCTCTGTTGGTAATATGACATTAATCAGTACTACAGCTCCTGTTATCACTGTTATTTTAGCCAGAATTTTTCTTAATGAACGCTTAAATTCAATTCAAATAATAGGTATAATAATTTCTTTTTTTGGTACCTTATACCTATTGAGTGGAGGTACACTTTCCACATTTACCCAAATGAATTTTAACAAAGGAGATATTTATTTCTTCATCGGTGAAGTAGCTTGGGTCATTTATATTTTACTTAGCATTCCTATACTCAAAAAAATATCAGTCTTATCCGCTACTGCCTGGTCTGGATTATTCGGCTCTATTTTAACAGCACTATTTGCCCACTATAGTGTAGGTTTACAAATAGTACCATTATCCACTCTTGGTATTTATTCATTCTTATTTATCATTTTAGGTGGCGGTATAACTGCTATGATTTGCTGGAATTTAGGCACTAAAAAAGTAGGTGCTAGTAATTCTGCTATATTTTTGAATTTATTACCTGTAGTAGGTATTATTTCTGCATATTTTACCTTGAATGAACCGATTACTCTGCAAAAAATTTTAAGTGGTATCTTTATTATTTTAGGCGTATATGTAACAACTCATAGTCATAAATTTGTAAAAAATGCTCATTAAAAAAAACGATATCAAGATGATTTTTCATCAAGATATCGTCTTTTTTTATTTAGATTTTATTAAATACCTTTAAATTCAAAGGAGAAGTGTTTATCTTCATTTTTTGTGATATATTCATCAAGAGTAGGTGCACCCCAAGAATCATCACCGCCGACACCGTACATACCAGCAGAAGCTCTGAGAACTGTATGATGTGGTCTAGCTAAATCATAATGATGTCTAGCATTTTCAATTTCATGTGGATTATATGGAAGAGCAGAAGCTTCAAATGGAGTTGCAGAAGAAATTCTAACACCTCTACCGCGTCTATCTGTTACTTCAAACCAACGAACATCACAATGGTTTCCACATTCTTGTGGTACTAAATATGGCTGAATTTCATCTTGTGTTGTTGTAGTGAAGATGCCTAATTTGCCACCTTCTTTACGGTCGATATAATTATCACATGGACCTAAACCATAGTATTTGATTTGGTCATAATCAACTGGAAGTGTAAAGAGCATACCAAAATCAGGAATAGCAGGAAGACCTTCTACTTTTTTGTAATCCATATCAACTTTAACAACGCCATCACCTGTAACAGTATAAGTTACTACTACATGAGCTACTGGTCTTGTTGCGAGTTCATAAGTATATTTTACAGTTGCAGATTCAGTACCATTTTCAGATACTTGCATATCTACGCATTTAGTGTACATACTTGCTAATTTCCATTGAGCTGTATCAAATGGCATACCGCAACCATTATCATTGTCGATAGGTGCTCTCCAGAAATTCATTTTAGGGAATTCTTCAATGAGTTCTACGCCATTATATTTATAAGAAGTAAGCATTTTTCTATCAGCAGAGAACATAACGCTGAAGCCTTCGCCTTTTACGCCAATATTGAAATCAGATTTAACGACTTTAATTGGAGCCACTGCTTTTTTATCTGCTTTACCTTCTTTTGTGAATACATATTGACCGAAAGCTACTTCATGACCACAATTTGCCCAAATAGTTGCTTGTTTTAATACTAAAGAAGCTGTAACTACATATTCACCTGCGCCAAATGTAGGTAATGTATAAGCCACTTCACCTGTTTGACCTGCATTGATATCAGCAGTTAATTTTTTCTGCCAAACATTTTTACCATTTTTAGCTAAAGCAATAATTAAATCATAATCACTTGTATTTGTGAATAAAGATTTATTGATGATTTTTACACCAGTTTCACTTGGAACGAGTGTGAAGTTTTGATAATTGAATTTAACTTCTTGTAATTTAGAAGTTGGTGCATGGTCTGCAAATACGATACCATTACCAGAGAAGTTATAATCGCATGGTCTATCGCCAAAATCGCCACCATAATTCATTACATCATTGCCATATAAATCTCTAGTCCAAATAGCTTGGTCTGCAAAGTCCCAAATAAATCCGCCTTGATATAATGGTTCTTCATCAGTTAAATCAGTGTATTTATGCATACCACCATTACTGTTACCCATAGAATGAGTATATTCACAGCAAATAAATGGTTTTTCTCTATATTTAGATAAGAATTCTTTTATCTGTGCTACTTTTGTATACATCTGGCTTTCCATGTCGCTTGTGCCATCATAACGACGTTCATCAGGCATAGCCAATACCATTTTTCCACTTGCTTCATTAACGCGGTCCCAGCAAATGCTTTCATAGTGAACTAAGCGAGATGGGTCAGCTTTACGGAAGTATTCAGACATATCATAGATATTTTTACCACCATAAGATTCATTACCGCAAGACCAAATAATGATACTAGCATGGTTTTTATCGCGTTCAAGCATAGATTTTGCTCTATCCAATACAGCTTCATGCCAATGTGGATGATCATTTGGTACAGTGTTTTTATCACAGCGTACACTTCCGCGAATTTGCCAAGAACCATGTGTTTCCATATTTGTTTCATCAATTACATAGAAACCATAGATATCGCAAAGTTCATATAATTTACTGTTATTTGGATAGTGAGATGTTCTGATAGCATTGATATTATTTAATTTCATAATATCTAAATCATGAGCGATTTTGCTTTCAGGAATAGCACGTCCATAGTAGCAATCGAATTCATGACGGTTAATACCTTTAAATACAATGCGTTTACCATTGATTTTCATGATATTGCCGTCCATTTTAAATTCTCTAAAACCAATATTTTGTGGAATGATTTCTACTACATTATCATTTTCATCTTTTACAGTGAAAGTAGCTTTATAAAGATTTGGATATTCTGCGCTCCAAAGTTTTACGTTTTCAACATCTGCTGTAAATACGCTTGTAGCACCTGTAATTTCTTGAACTGTGTCAATTACTACATTTTCTTCATTATCTACTAATTTAACTGCTAATTTTTTAGCATTTTCATTATTCCATTTGAAATCAATAGATAATTTACCATCTTTATAATCATTGCAAGGAGTTGCATGAATAAATAAATCATCAACATGAACTTGTGGTTTTGTATAAAGATATACATCGCGATAAATACCGCTAAAGCGCCAGAAATCTTGGTCTTCAAGCCAGCTAGCGGAGCTGAAACGATAAACCTGTACTGCTAATTTATTTTCACCTTCAACGAGATAAGGTGTTAAATCAAATTCTGATGGTGTACAGCTATCTTCGCTATAGCCTACAAATTTACCATTGAGCCATAAAGCCATTGCACTATCTACGCCCTGGAAAGATACAAATACTTCATTCCAGCCTTGTGGCACTGTAAAATATTTTACATAAGATGCGATTGGATTATTTTCTTTAGGAATTTCGCCTTCATTTAATTCTTCATGACCGTCCCAAGGATAAGCTACATTTGTATATTGAGGTTTGCCGTAACCTTCCATTTGAATATGTGCTGGAACACGAATTGTATCCCAAATTTTACAGTTATAATCTGCTTTTTCAAAACCTTCAATACGAGATGCTAAATTTTTTGCATAAGAAAAATACCATAATCCATTTAAAGATTGACGCATGGACATTTCTTCATTGAGCATTTCTTCTTCATTAGCATAATAATGATGGTCGCTATGTGCAGGTAGACGATTATCTGCAAAATATGTTGAGTCTGCCAATTTGCTTATATCAAAAATCTTTTCTTCCATAAATAACACCTCATTTTTATTTTCGAAAAATATTTTTATCGTAAACGTTTACATTGAAATTTAAACTAAAAATAATTAAATTATCAAAAAATTTTTTCTTATTATATATTTAATTATATACTAATATTATCAAAAAAATATAAGATGTTGAACTATAAATTATAAGATTTAGAAACAAAAAAAAGGAGAAGTTATCTAACTTCTCCAAAAATAATTTTATTAGGATTTTATTTTTGAACATAAAATTCTATATCATCTATAGAACCCCATGTGTCAGGTCTACCATTTAAAATGAAGCCAATTTCTACTTCACCATTTTTAACCTCAATATTTTTAATTGAAGTCTGATGCCATCTATTCCAGCCATCATCTTTAATATCAGTAGTCATTTCTACACCATTTTGTTTTACAAATAATTGATATTTGGAAGCTAAACCATTTCCTTGTGTCCAACAAGATAAAGTATATTTTCCATCAGAAAGACCTTTTAATTTTTGTTTAATAATCACATTAAATGGTTTATTATTCCAATAGTGCATAGCACATTTATCACGTACATCTCCTTGATTCCAAGCTAAATTTATTGCTGAACTATCACCTACAATATCCCAGCCATTTAATGTTTCATTTTCAAAATTACCATTTAAGACTAAATTCATTTTATTTTTTACTTCAATATTAGCTATAGCCTTTTGTGCTAATCCTTCCACAGTTCCTGATATCGTATAATTACCAGGTTTTGCAAAAATTGGTTTGGCAACATCCCATTTAACAGACATATTTTTTACTGCATCATTAGAATAAACCACACCTACTGTCTGTGGTAAATCTACATTACTATATAAACTAACATCTTTTACATCAACTGCATTTATCGCTGTAACTTGTGGCTCTATATACTGATTATTTGGGTCTGATACTAAGTTAAATGTATCCATAGATTCAAGTGCATTTCCCTTTGTATCAAATAATGTTAAATTATCCCAACCATTACCACCACCATTAGACTTCCAACCTACTTTTTCATTGATAACCCAATCTGGAGCCCAATAAAATATCCCCAACCCACGATTATCATTTACACTAGCAACAGTTGCCATAACGTCACGCAATCCTGTTGCTTGTCCTTGCACTGTAGCTTTATAACCACCGACTTTTTCTTCATTTGTTCCAAAATTATTTTTCTCAAAATCGGCATCTTCTAAAGTATAACCAAAAGCAGTTTCTACAGCTATTACATCTTTATTATATTTGGCACTAACATCATTCATTGTATTTTTTAAATCGTCCATTGTACCATGCCAAAATGGATAAAATGACATACCAATTATATCAAAGTCATTCACTTTATTTTTTACAATTAAATTATCAAAAAAAGTATGATATAAATTTACATCTACACCAGCTAAATGTATCATTGTCTTAACTTTATTATCTTTATCATTATCATGTACAGCTTGTAAACCTGCATTTAATAATTTTGCTAAAAATTTATATCCATTAGGATTATCCTCTGTAAGTTGTGCTTCTGGCCATAACATCCCATTATTTAGCTCATTGCCCACTTGTACCATATCTGGTGTTACACCTTGAACATTAAAATCTTGCATTACTTTAGCAGTATAAGCATAAACATCATCTACTAATTTATCACCACTATCATTTTTCCAAGCATCCGGTTTTTTCTGTTGACCTGGGTCCACCCAAAAATCACTGTAATGAAAATCTACAAGAACTTTCATACCTAAAGCTTTAGCTCGTTTTGCCATTTCAATAGCCTTAGCTTCATCTGTATTACCACCGCCGACACCTTCTGGTCCTACGACATATGGATTATTCCAAATACGAACACGAATCCAATTTACACCATGATTTTTTAAAATAGTGAGTCCATCTTGTTCTATGCCATTATCATAAAATTTAGTACCATTTCGTTCTAATTCTGGCATAATAGAAACATCCGCACCCTTGATAAAATCCGTAGATAAATTTTCTATAGGATTTACTTGTACTGCTGCTAGTGCTGTAAACGGTAAGGAACAAGAAATCATTGTAGCTGTTATTGCTGACAAAATTACTTTTTTTAATTTATTATTTTTCATAAACTACACACCTTTTATTAGAAACTATAATTAAGTGCTAAATTATACATATCATAATAATCAGAGAACCCTGAGTAATTACTATCATATGGACGCAATTTATACCAATTAAATTCCAAATTAGTATTATCCGCAAGCATATAACTAATACCTAATCCATAACCTTTTTCACCATTACCACCAAGACCATCACCACCTGGAGTATTTAAAATGTGTGCCCAACCAGTAGAATCTACACTATAATTTCCTAAACTCATATAATCAGCATAAACTTTCCAAGTATCTTTGGTATCCCATTTCAAATTACCATAAGTAAGTCTAGTCCACCAACCATTTTTTTGTGCTCCATCTGGAAGACCTGATGCTCTATTAGTTACAGCTTCTGCTGTTAAATTCCATTTGTCACTGAGTTGTGTGTTAATACCATAAGCAATTTGCTCTAACATATATGGATTTTCACTTGATTCAATCCAATTCCATTGATTTTTATGATTATTCCACAATGTATTTTCATTGCTATTTGTTTTTAAATAACCTAAAGTAAATTTAGTATTATCATCTACTCCAATCTGTGCATTAGCAATAAAAGCATTCATAGAATAATCTTTCCAATTTTCCGCAGTTAGATTTCCCCATCCTGCAGAAATAAGCGAATTATTTCCCAAATCTTGAGTTACCATAATACCATCAACTGGATTATCCCACCAAATAAGACCTTGCCCAATATTTAAATTCTGACGACCTAAGGTTACAGATGTATCCATCTGTTTCCAAGTCAATGCTAATAAATCTAAATTTGCACTACCATGTGCTCCACTATCACCATTATTAGTATATCCATTATCATCATTAGTCGTATTTTCTAATTTTACTCTACCTAAAACAGATAAATTCTCATCTGGTTCTGCATAAAAACCTAAACGTAAACGTTCTTGAATACGATTACTTCTTTTATCTTTTCTATCTTTATCAGCTACATTAGCTGTATAACCCTTTGGAGTATCCGCTTTATAATTTGTTTGATAACGAATACGTGCATCACCAAACCACTTAATTTTTCCATTGTCGAAGAAATTATTTGTAGCTTGTGGCTCTTCTTTTACTGGCGCTGGTTCTGCTGGCATTACCATCATAATCTTTAATTCATTACTATACTCTTGTTGTAATTTATTGAGTATTACTTTATCTTCTGCTGTTGCTCTATTTTCATTTGCCATTGCTCTAGCTACAAATTGTGCTAAATCATAACGAGCCACCACTTTTTTATCATGAAAATCTGTCAAATTATAACCATCTACTAGACCTGTTTCTACTAAATGTTCCACTGCTGTATATGCCCAATAATCTTTAGGTACTGTAGCAAAAGGGTTTTCACTAGCAAAAGCTGTAGAATTAATCATTGTTCCAGCTATAGCTAATGAACATAATAATTTTTTATTTAATATATAACTCATAAGTTAAAACCTCTCTAAACCAAATATATTCTTATGCTCAAAGTTATAAAATAAATTCATAAATAGCTTCTATGCTAATTTTATCTATCGATACAATTTCATTACTAGTTTCTTCACTACGAGCAGCCATTGGTGAATCACTTTTTATTACTTGATTTTCTTTTAATGGAGAAATACTAATATAAATATCGCCATTTGGAATTTTTCTATAGATATTATCCAAACCAATTTCCCAACTTGCACCATTATTAAAATTATCTGCTACTAATTCATTATTTACAAAAGCATATCCAATATCACCTTGATAATCTATTTTTAAAATAGCCTCTTTTAGATCTCGCATATTTGCATAATCTATATGCAATAAAACCTTACCTTTTCCAATTTTTTCTGTAGTAAATGGTATAGATTTAGCTGATTTAGTAAATTTATATGTTTTTAATAAATCAGTTTCATCTATTTTACAAATATTTCTCATTAAATCGTCTGTTAATCCATCAATAGTTTGTATAATAATAGCATTTGTATTTGCTTCTACACGAATATTATCATTATCTACAAGAATTGGATTTTCAGATAAAAGTACCTTAGTATCTCCTGCTACTTCAAATTTCCAGAAATTTAAACTTTGATAATTAGTTAAAGTATATATATTAATTATCTTACCAGATACTGTAGTAATTACTAATTTAGATAAATCTGTACTAATCGGTTCAATAAATAATTTATTATTTTCTTTAATAATTGTTCCTTGAGAAATTTCTATGTTGCTGATACTATCATTAACAAAACAATATTCTGGTTTCATACCCTGTGGCATAAAGAAGAAATAATTTTCTACATCATCTTTAGCAAATTTTGTAATTAATTGTGTAGTAGCATATTTTAAAGTCAATCCTGCTAAAGTCAAATTAAATGGCAATATACAACTTTCTTCTGAAGCTAAACTAAGATTATTCTTTTCTGGAATAGTTAATGTTTCATCAGATAAAGATAAAGTTAAATTAAAATCATTTTTATCTGGAGAAACTAAATGATCTTGATAGTTATTAATGAATATAAAGCCTTTATTTTTATCTATACGTACGGCATAACGTAACTGTTCCACATCAGTAGGTAAAATGTCTTCTGCCCCTTCTGGTAAAATAGTCTGAGTAGGACAAAATTCCTTTTGAAAACTATTAAAGAAATAGTGCAATCTCTTTAGTCTAGCATAAGATTCACGAACTTGACCAAATTCTCCAATTGCAGCTTGATAATCATAAGAAATTTTTGGGGTAGCATTTTCATTTAAGTATGGTGTTTTTAATCCCAAAGGATTAGATCCGCCATGAAATACGTAATAACCAACAAAGTTACAACCCCCTGCAACTTTTATATTAGCCATAGCTTCTACACTATGATATGGTAATTGAAAACGATATTTATAAAATACAGTCATCCCTCCACCCATTTCACAGCAAGCAAAAGGCACTGTAGTCGGATCATAAGTCGGTTCAAAATTATAAGTAGGCTTACGATAATTACGATAAATAAATTCTGGAGTTACTGGATGTTCTTTTATACTTTCATCGTAAAAAATCCATGGCCAAAAAGCATAACCACCCCACAATGGAAGTACAGTATCTGGTGATGCTTGTGCTCCACCCCAACCAGTTCCTGTATAAATAGGTGCTATCATTCCTGCTTCAATAGCAAATTCTTTTAAAATTTCTATATGATGATGATGTTCTTCTACACTTGTATCATAGCTACCATTATTAATCCATTCATTACTAGTACCTGTAGTCATCTCCCAAGGTGCACCAGCATGACAATATTCATTATCCAACTGAACACCAATAATAGGACCACCATCTTTATAAAATAATCCACGTACTTGATTGCCAATTTCTTGATAATATCTTTTTACATAAAATAAATATCTTTCATCATTAGAACGCACATTACAAGGCTCACCATATAACCAATCTGGAAGTCCTCCATTTCTAGCCTCACCATGTACAAATGGACCTATACGCAAAATAACTTCTACTTGATGTTTTTTACAAAGTTCTACAAAGTAACGAATATTAAATGAGCCATCCCATCTAAATTGTCCTTTTATTTCTTCATGATGATTCCAAATGATATAAGTAGGAATAATATTTATCCCTGCCATTTTCATTTTAACTATTTCATCTTCCCATTTATGAAAATCATATCTACTAAAGTGAAACTCACCACAAATACCAAAAAATGGTTGTTCATCTTTCATCATATAATGATTAGTAAAACTAATATGTTCTCCATTAGGATTAACACCTTGTAAATGCTCCAAAGTTGGATAAATACTATTTAACTCTTTTTTTAAATTAATCTGATAATTTTTCAAAATAAAACCTCTTTCAATTTCACTATTTATCTATTTTTTATTTCGCTGTTCTTGCATTTTTTCTTCTGCAAGAATTATTTCTTTATAATCAATAACACGCTTATTATCACTAATTAATAATTTTTGTGAAATTAACGTACAAATTCCTGCTACAATACCAATATACAAATATGATTGTGAAAACCCTATACTTTCATACATACTGCCAAAAAATGGAGAAAATATACTTGCACAAATAGAACTTGTACATAAACAACCAAGATAAATAGAAGCTGATAATCTTAAATCAAAATTTTTAGAAATATATTTAAATTGTCCAACTAAAAATAATGGTTTTTCAAACGAATGAATACATTTTACTGCCGCAATCCAAAGTGGACCCCATTCCAAAGAAGATCCAATTATACGTATAGACATAATAGTACCTGCAAGAATTAATGTTCTTTTTGCTCCTAATTTATTAGCTATTACAGGTGTTACGAATAAGAAAATAGCTTCAAAAAAAGTCTGAATTGCTCCTAAATCTCCAAACCAACGATTTCCCTCAGCTTGTGATTCAAATTGTGATACAAAATATACTCCAAACTGTTGATCATATACATCATATACACAACCAACACCTATCATAAAAAATAATAAAAATAAAAAGTCTTTATTTTGTAATAAATGTTTAATATCCTTTAGTGAAACAGAATTTGCTTTTTTCATTTCTACATCAGATATTTCTACTTTAGCCATTGATAAACAAATAATTGCAATTAAGGCAGCTAAAGATGCTGATACAAATGCTAAATTAGGATTAATGTTCATAGCAATGCCAGTTGTATATGTAGCCGCTGCCCATCCAAAAGATCCCCACATTCTAGCACGGCCATATTCAAAACCATATTTAATAGAAACTTTATTTATATATGAATCAATAACACCATATCCTGCATTAAAAATAAAACCTAGATAAATACCTCCTAAAATAGCGCCTAAATAAAAATTAGAAACAAGTAATGGTCCATAAATATAAATAAAAAATGGTCCAATTAATAATAAAATTATCAAAATAGTAAATAACAATGTTTTTTTCAATCCAATTTTATCAGAAATAAATCCTAAAACTGGTTGCATACATAATGCTGCTAGAGCATTAGCTGAATATAATAATCCTGTCTTAGTTGCTCCTATACCTAAATGCTGACCAAGCCAAATAGCAAAAAATGACATAGCTGCTGACCATGCAAATAAATGTAAAAAGCTAACTGCACTTAAAGCAAAATAATTTCTATTTTTTATACTAATTTGCATTTTAATCCCCCTAATTGATAAAATAATCCAATTAAACGATTTTTCTAAAAACTATTAATAAACTATCAATATTTATTCCAATGATTAATGATAATTTAACATTGCCACGCGACAAAAATAATTATATTATGAATAGACAGAAAAATGTGTAATATGTTAAACTAAATAATATAATATTTTGAAACAAGGTGATTTTATGCCTATAAAAATTCGTAAAACATTACTTCATGAGCCAATTACATTTGATACAATTGGCAATCATTGGGATCAAGTACCAATCTATCGACCAAATGGTTATCCATTATACCATTATCTCCAAACAGAAAAAGGTGTTGGTAAAATAGAAATTCAAGGTAAATCGTATTTATTAAATGAAAATGAAGGTATTTTAATTGCTCCATTTATACCTCATTCCTATGCTAAAAAAACAGATGAATGGTTTACCATGTTTATTACCTTTACAGGAACTATGGAAAGTAGTCTTTCTCAAGCATTAGGTAATAAACAAATCATTTTTATTCCTAAAGAACAAGGTATTATTATTGCAAAAGAATTATTTGATATGATATCTCAATATGAGAATCCTTCTACTGATGCAAAATATTTTTCTTTAGCTAGTTATCATCTATTAATGAATTTTATAGATAATTCAGCTTTTAATTTATTGAATGAACCTTTATATCAAAAATATGTATTACCTGTAATTAAAGAAATCGAAACTTCCTATGCTAGTGAAATCACAGTGCAAAAATTAAGCCAACAAGTGTATGTTACGCCACAATATTTATCGCGCTTATTCTCTAAATTCTTAGGTTGCTCTGTCTATAAATATTTGACAAATTATCGCATCAACAAAGCAAAAGAATTATTACTAACTCATCAACGCATGGAAATTCAGCAGATTTCTCAATTAGTAGGTTTTTTAGATACTAGCCATTTTATTGCTATGTTTAAAAAATTTACAGGAATAACACCTCTTGATTTTCGTAAACTCAATTAAAAAAGCTAAGATTAATGGTTTTTTATCATCATTAATCTTAGCTTTTATTTTTATTATTTACCTGTATCTGCCATGCGTTTTGCTAAACGTTTTTTATCAGAATATCTTCTAAATGTAACCCAAAGTGGGCTGGCAATGAATATAGATGTATATGCACCACAGAAGAAACCGATCAATAAAGCAAAGGCAAAATCTTTTGTTGTATCTCCGCCAAAGAAATAAAGAGCAAATGTAGCAAATAATACTGTAGATACTGTATAAATAGAACGAGTCATTGTCTGATAAATACTTGTATTTACAAGCTCTACAATATCGCCATTTTTTCTAAAATGCAATTTTAAATTTTCGCGAATACGGTCAAAAATAACGATAGTATCATTTATAGAGTAACCGATAATTGTAAGTAATGCTGCTACAAATGAAGAGTCTATTTGACGCTGAGTGAGAGCAAATGCACCAAGTACAATAATTACATTGTGTGCTAGTCCTAATACTGCTGAAATACCGAATTTAAATTCAAAACGATAAGATACATAAGCAATAATCAATAACCATGAAATAATTGTAGCATACACTGCATTCATGATAAGTTCAGTACCCATTGTAGCACCGACTTTTTCTTCACGAAGCACTTGGTATGAACCCAATTTATCAGTTAAAGCAGCCATTACTTCTTTGCGTTCTTGTTCTTCTAAATCTACAGTTCTTATCATTACATTTTCAGATTCTGTAGAAGAACTATTTTCTCCTGAAAGCTGAATTGTACTATTACTCAAATCATATTCATTTAAAACAGCACGCACATCATTTATATTTACAGCTTTTTCAAAGCGTAAATCCATGATAGTACCACCAGTAAAGTCAATACCCATATTAAAGCCACGAGTTACCATGAAAAACAAGCTGGCAATAATCAATAATGAAGATATTGCATACCATATCTTGCGTTTACCAATAATATCAAATCTAGCCATTATTTCATGTCACCGTCCTTTACTTTATGACCTAAAGATACACCATAAATACGTGGGTCAGTGAATAATCTAGCTACAATCAAATGTTTAAGCATAAACTGTGTTAACGTAATAGCTGTAAACATACTGATGACAACACCAAGACCTAAGGTAATGGCAAAACCACGAATTGGACCTGTACCAAAGAAGAATAATACTGCTGCTGCAATAATTGTAGTTAAGTTTGAGTCAAAAATTGTAGTAAAGGCACGTTTAAAACCTGAATCCATCGCCATGCGAAGTGTCTTACCTGCTTTTACTTCTTCTTTGAAATGTTCAAAGATAAGTACGTTGGCATCAACCGCCATACCGATAGACAAGATAATACCCGCCACCCCTGGAAGCGTGAGCGTAGCATCTAATAATTTAAGCACGAATAATAAAATTATTACATAAGCCATCAAGCTTAAATTTGCAATCAAACCAGAAACACGATAGAAAAGTAACATAAATACAAAAATCGCACCTACACCAACAGTAAATGCAAATACGCTTTTATCTTTACTATCTTGACCAAGTGTTGGGCCTACTGTACGAGTTTCTATAATATCAACTTTTACAGGAAGTGCACCAGAACGTAAAAGCACTGCTAAATTATGTGCTTCTTCAAGATTTCTAGAACCTGTGATTACTGCTTTACCACCAGTAATTGGTTCATTAACACGTGGAGCTGTTAAAACTTCACCATCAAGTAAAATAGCAATAGTTCTACCCACATTTGCAGAAGTTAAATCAGCAAATTTTTGAGCACCTTCATCAGTGAATTCAATAGCTACTTCATTTTGATTATTTTGTGTAGTTTGTTCTCTAGCATCTTTTAAATCTGTACCACTTAAAACAGTATTGCCTTCTTCATCTTTGAATTCAAGCATAGCTGTTTTACCAAGTACAGCAATAGCTTTATCTGGATCTTTAACACCAGGAAGCTCGATGATAATACGGCGTTCGCCTTCACGCTGAATGATTGGCTCTGTCAAACCAAGTTCATTTACACGTTTTTCCATGATTTTTACTACACGGTTCATAGCATCATCATTAACTTGTGCTTGCTCTGTATCTACACCTTCTAAAACGACATGAGTACCACCTTGAAGGTCTAAACCTTGTCTTATTGAGCCAGCTAGTGGTGCTATAAATGCAGCAAAAACACCAACGATAACAATAATTACCGCTAATAATTTCAATAAAGGATTTTGTTTCAAAATATCTTCCCCCAATATCCTTATAATTATCTGTATTTTATAGTAGTATTTTCTGTCAAAATCATATCTACTTTGATATCGTAATCGTCTTTGATTACTTCATCAACTAATTGACAATCATATACTGCTGCTATTTTTTTAGCGTTGATAGCTTTTACTAAATATCTATCATAATAGCCACCACCCATACCGAGTCGATAACCTTTTTTATCTAGTCCTACAGCAGGCACTAAAATAAAATCTATATCTTGTGGCTTTACAATTCTTAGATTTTTTTCTTTTACTGTCAAAATATTATATGCACCTACAACTAATTCATCTAAAGATTTTATTAAAGTCGCTTGCATTATTTTCATATTTTTATCAGTAATATAAGGCAGGCAAATTTGTTTGCCTGCCTTGAGAGCATTTACTATTAATTCTTTTGTCTGAAATTCATCAGGCATTGAAGCATATAAAAAACATATCTGAGAATTTTTATATTCTTCAAGTTCTACAATTTTCTTTGTAATTACTGCTGAATACTCATTTTTCTGGATTAATGTTAACGCTCTTCTTTTTGCTAAAAGTTCTTTACGTTGAACTTTTTTATTATTTGTTAGCTGGGTTAGCATTTGTTTTTTCCTGAGTTAAATCTCTAGCTACAGCAGCACTACTGATTTTAATTTCTACATTATCAGCAATTCTAATTCTAATGAAATCAGATTTTTCTAAATCAATATAAGTAATTTCCCCATGGATACCACCTATAGTTAAAATACGATGACCTACTTTTAAATTGTCCATCATTGTATTGCGTTGTTTTTGTTGTTTTTTCTGTGGACGATAAAGTAAGAAATAGAAAATTATTACCATTAATACTATTGGTCCATAGGAATAAAGACTTGCCATCATTGAATCACTCATAAAAAAATTCTCCTCATCATAAAAAATTATATTAATTTATTTTATATTAGCTATAGTATAGCATAATACCTCTATTTATTTACAAATATTCCTCAAAATTTACACAGATTTTGCATTGAATGAGAAATTAGCTGTAAATTTGCGATAAAATTCTGGGAACCTATCTTCCATGATAGATTGACGCATCTGTCTCATAAAGTCAATTAAGAAATGAAGATTATGGATTGTTAATAAACGTAAACCAAAGATTTCATTTACACGGACTAAATGACGAATATATGCTCTAGAATAATTTCTGCAAGTATAGCAATTGCAATGTTCATCAATTGGGTGGAAATCATGCTCATACTGTGCATTTTTTATTACTAAACGGCCATTCCATGTCATAGCTGTTCCATTTCTAGCTACACGAGTAGGGTATACACAGTCAAACATATCTATACCTCTCATTACACCTTCAACTAAACAATCTGGCGTACCTACACCCATTAAATAACGTGCTTTATTTTGTGGTAAATGTTCCAAAGTAATATCGAGCATTTCATACATCAATTCTTTTGGTTCACCAACACTTAAACCACCAACAGCATATCCAGGGAAATCCATATCCACTAAACGATTAGCACATTCGATACGTAAATCTTTATACATACCACCTTGTACAATACCGAATAAACCTTGATTTGGATTTGTCATCGTATCTTTACAACGCTGTGCCCAACGAAGTGTAAGCTCCATAGACTCACGAGTATATTTGAAATCAGCAGGATATGGCACACATTCATCAAATGCCATGATTATATCTGCACCTAAATCCATTTGTGATTGTGTAGCAATCTCTGGAGATAAGAACTTTTTAGAACCATCGATATGAGAACGGAAAGTTACACCTTCTTCAGATATTTTACGCAAATCGCCTAAACTAAATACCTGAAATCCGCCACTATCTGTCAAAATAGCTCTATCCCAATTCATGAATTTATGCAAACCGCCAGCTTCTTTCACAAGCTTAGAGCCCGGACGCAAAAATAAATGATAATTGTTACTTAAAATAATTCCAGCACCCATTTCTTTTAATTCTTCCGGTGCTAAAGTCTTAACACTAGCCTGAGTACCAACAGGCATAAAAATAGGTGTATCAAAACTACCATGTGGTGTATGAATACGACCAGCACGTGCTCCAGTATGTGGACACTGCTTTATAAGTTCATAAGTAATTGCAGGTTTCATTATGCCTCCAAGATAAATATATTTATTCGTTTTTCTTTTAAATAAAAGAAAATGAACCAAAAGAAAATTTTCCTAAAAATAACTATCTTATTCTATAAACATAGCGTCGCCAAAGCTAAAGAAACGGTATTTTTCTTTTACTGCTTCTTCATAGGCAGAAAGTACATATTCTCTGCCAGCAAAAGCGCTGATTAACATGATTAAAGTTGATTTTGGTAAATGGAAATTAGTGATAATAGAATCTACGATTTTAAATTTATAGCCAGGATAAATAAAAATGCCTGTTTCTTCTGCTATTGAAGAGATAGTGCCATCTTCTTTCGCAGCTGATTCTAAAGTGCGGATAGATGTTGTACCTACAGCGATTACTCTACCACCATTAGCTTTAGTTTGATTGATAATATCTGCTGCTTCTTTTTCAATATGGTAGAATTCTTTATGCATTACATGGTCTTCAATATTATCTACATTTACAGGGCGGAAAGTGCCAAGACCTACATGAAGTGTTACAAAAGCTAAATTTACACCCATTTCCTTTATTTCCGCTAATAATTCTTTTGTAAAATGAAGACCTGCTGTTGGCGCTGCTGCTGAGCCTTCTTCTCTTGCATATACAGTTTGATAGCGATTTTTATCTTCTAATTTTTCATGAATATATGGTGGAAGTGGTGTTTCACCCAATCTATCCAAGATTTCTTCAAAGATACCATCAAATTTAAATTCTACAATACGACCGCCAAAATCTGTATGACCTACAACTTCACAAGTAAGCTCATCACTAAATTCAATGATATTACCTAATTGAGCTTTTTTACCTGGTTTTACTAAAACTTCCCATTGATTAGTATTTGTTAAACGCTTTAATAAAAATACTTCAACTTTACCGCCTGTTTTTGCTCTATGACCAATAAGACGAGCAGGCATTACCTTTGTATCATTAAATACTAAAGTATCACCTTTGCGTAAATACTGTTTAATATCATAAAAATGTTTATGTTCAATAGTTTTTTCTTTGCGATTTAACACCATCAAGCGTGAATGGTCACGTTTAGCACATGGTGTTTGAGCTATTAATTCTTCTGGAAGATTATAGTCAAACTCATTTAATAGCATTAAATATTATCCCCTTTATTTTTATTTATACATATCTTTTATATTTACATCACTATAATAATGATATAAAATTTGCTGATATTTTTTACCTTTATCCGCTAAAGATTTTGCCCCCCATTGAGACATTCCCAAACGATGACCAAAACCACTGCCTTTAAAAATCAATTTTTTATCATCTTTATCAATTTTTAAAGTATCGCCTTTAGCTTTTTTATTACCTTCTAATTCTATAGTAAAATTGCTACTTTTTAAACCCAATAAACTGCGAAGCTGTGTCTTGGTCAATTCCACAGATTTTTTATTACTACCTATAAATTTTACAACTTGCGGTTTACTTGCTTTATTTGGATTTTTTTTCAATCCACTAAAATCTATTTCTTTTATTGTACCAATATCACTATATGAATTTTTTATAGATTTACTTAAATTATCTACTGTTACAGATACTGCCCAACTTTGATATGGAGATTGCTCCTCTTTATCTTCTACTGCTCTCAAATAAGGCACATTGACATTCCATACATTGATACTGTCATCAGTTTGACCACCTGAAGCTGCATGAAATACTGAACATATAGGTTGATTTAAATAAACAATGACTTCTCCTTTTGTAGCATCTATAGCTTTATTCGTAGTCGCAGCTTCTGAATCCATACCACCATAAACTTGGCAATCTGTTGTTACACAGACGTCAAAACCTTCTTTTGTATGTTTTCGATCAAGCTTATCGTATAAAGCAAAAGTTCTAGCAGCTACAGCTTGAGCTTTTAAAGCTTCTATATTCCAACTAGCAGGCATTTCTTCTGGTATGACACCATATAAATATTCATCAATTAATAAGCGATTTATCACTGTAAGCCCTGCTTTATGCGGTTGAATAATCAAATTTCCTCTATATCGTTTGCCATTGACAATTACAGGAGCATTATCTTTGACTGCTACCACTAAAGTAGTAGTTTCCTTGCCTTTTTTATTGACATAAACCGTTCTATCTTTTTGACGAATATTTACTTCATTCATCTTTTTAAATTTATAATTTACTTTATTGTCGACATCTTTGACCACAAAATCATCATTTGCTGTAATTACAATTTCTTGTACTCCCTGTAATAAGCCTACTCTTACATATGGAGCTGATGACTGTGCTGATACTACTTGCATATTACTTACAAATGCGCAACAACATAATAAACAAATAAGATATAGATATTTTTTCATATTTAATATCCTCTTTTATTTTTTATTCTATTTTTATTTATTTTAGATTTGACTGTTTTCTTTTGTCTAGAATATGTTATCTGACAGTAAATAAAGAAAATCAACGCTAAAATAAATGCCACTAAACTAGTTGTCTGTGCAGATGTAAAGCTTAAAAATACAGGAGTAGCATAATCGCCACGCAAAAATTCCAAGCCAAAACGAGCTAAACTATATAACATTATATATAAAGAAAAAGCTTGACCTTTGGCATGAGGAAAAGCTCTAAAAATCAACAGTAGAGCAAAAATCACAAAATCAATTTGACCTTCCCAGACCTCAGCAGGCCATAATGGTTGAGCACCATACGTATGATATGCAAGTGTTGTTTCTGGATAAATAATACCAAAATTACCACCAGTTGGCGCACCAAAAGCATCGCCATTTAATAAATTAGCACAACGGCCAATGGCTTGCCCTAAAATAATTGCTGGAGCTACGATATCAGCTAGTGCTAAGATATCTATTTTATGACGTTTAGCATAAATAATTCCTGCTCCCACGCCAAAAACAATACCACCTTGAATAGCCATACCACCTTGCCATACATAAAAAATTTCACTTAAATGATGACTATAATATGCCCAATCAAAGAAAAATACATCCCACAATCTAGCGCCCACAATACCAGCGATACCACTATAAATACCGATATCTAAAATATGATTGTGCCATCTGCCATCTTGTTTTGCTAAGAAATAAGCTACACCTGTTGCCAAAATAATACTCAAAGATAAAATCAGACCATATGCTCTTATCGGAAAATCACCAACAAAAAATAAATATTGGTGCATACTATCACCTCAGTATATTATTTTATATTGGTCAAATCTGTTATCCACATGATTTCAGCATCTTCACCATCTTCATAATACCCACGACGGCGACCTACAGATTTAAAACCTAATGATTCATACAAATGCATTGCTCCTTTATTACTTGGTCGAACTTCTAAAGTCATAGCATTTGCCTTTCTTTCTTGAGAAATCTTGATGATTTCCTTCATCATCAATCGACCTATACCTTTATTTTGATATTCAGGAGTTATAGCTACATTTGTTATTTGAGCTTCATCAAATAATATCCAAACACCTACATAGCCAATGACTCTTTCGCCGTCTAAAGCCAATAAATAATAAGCTTTATCATTAGAAGCTTCCTGCCAAAAAGATTGTCTTGACCATGGCATATCAAAACAAGATTTTTCTACAACTTCCACAGCACTTGCATCTTCTGGAGTCATTTTACGAAAATTTATTTGCATATTTTCACCTTATAAATCTGTTAATTTTTCGCCATGGCGTTTTTCCCATAAAACTTCAGCTTCTGAACGGCGAATATATACAGGTTCTAAATCCATGATATTATCATAATCTTCATTTTCAAATCTAGCTTTTGCTGCCATAGCCACATTACTTGCTCTAGGCATACAAAGATGTGGTAAACCTAAAGAAACATTTTCATATTGAGCGATTATATCTGCTTTCTTTTGAGCGATATCTCCCACAAATACTACTGGTTTATCCAAAGTAGAACAATATTTTACCACTTCTTCAAAATCCATCACGCAAGTTTGTTTTTTCTCATCAAAGCCCTTGCCATTCCACTCATACAAAGCAAAATAAGCATTGCTTTTTTGTGCATCTAATACACTTGCCACATATACACCTGGCACTGGATAATGATAAGCCATAGCCTCTAATGAAGATACAGCTACTACAGGAATGGATAAAGCATATGATAACATTTTAGCAGTAGCAAGACCTATGCGTAGCCCTGTAAAAGAGCCAGGTCCTATGCTTATAGCTACACCTGTTAAATCAGACTTATCCATATGTGCAATTTTTAAAACATCTTGCACATGACCTAATAAAACTTCTGATTGGGGTAATTTTAATTGCATGATAATCTCTGCAACTAATTTATCTTTTTGCACAATAGCAGCACCTGAAACTATTGTTGAAGTATCAATCGTTAATATTGCCACAGTGCTTCAACTCCTCATAAATATTTTTATATTTTTGACCTTCAATATTGATAGTAATTATACGCTTTTGTTCACTATCGCCACACTCAATTTTTAAATGCAAATAATCTTCCGGCATATAGGCAAAAAATCTATCTGGCCACTCAATCAATACTACTTCATCTTCAACATCAGTATACTCGTAAAAACCGATTTCCTCTAAATCTTCTGGTTGCTCTAAACGATATAAATCAAAATGATATATACGCTTTTTACCTTCATATACATTCATTAAATTAAAAGTAGGACTTGTAACGATTTCTTTTACTTTTAATGCCTTACATAAACTTTGTGTAAATAAAGTTTTACCTGCACCTAAATCACCTTCAAGACAAATTATCAAATTATCTTGAATTAAATTTGCTATCTTTTCACCTAAAAGACTTGTTTGTTCAGGTGAATTTGTAGTTATTGTAAACATATTTCACCTCAAAAATTCATTTTAATCATATTATTTAAAATCATCAACTACGCAAATACTAGCACCTGTTTTTCTTGCAGCGGCTAAGCCCACGTCAGAGTCCTCAAAAATAATGGTATCTTCTGGCTTAACCTTAAAATATTCCATTGCTTTTAAAAATCCTTCTGGGTCTGGCTTGCCATTTTTCACATCATCAATAGTAAAAATAACATCAAATAATTCTAATCTGCCAAAATAACGCAAAATATCTTTAGAATTACTTGAACCACTTGTTACTACAGCTGTATGATATTCATTTTTCATAGCTTTAATAATATTAAACAAATGAGTATTTTCTGTAGCATATTTTAGATTTTCTTCATAATATAATTTCTTAGCATCATGAATTTCTTCAAAACGATTTTCAGGAACACCCATTATCGGTAAAAATCCACGATAAGTAGGGCCCCAACATTTTTCAACATATATATCGTAATCAAAAATCACAGGTAATCCAGCTCTTTCAATAGCTTCACGATATGCCATATAATTCACTCTGCGCGTATCAAATAAAGTACCATCTAAATCACAAATAACTAATTTACTTTTTTCCATTAAAAATCCCCTTAGGTTATTTAAAATCTATCATTATTTTTTACAATATCTATGTTATTCTATCACATCTAAAGATACTTGTCTTTTATATCTATGGTTTTTCTTGCAAACAACTTTATTTTCTTACCAAAATAATAAAGCTACTTTCGATTTTATCTCTAAATCAAAAGTAGCTTTATTTCATATTCATACTTAGTCAATCAATTTATTTGCTCTAAGTACAGTTTTTATACTTTCTGCACTAAAATGAAGAGCTTTTAATTCATCTTCTGGTAAATCTATAGCTAATCGTTTTTCTACACCATTTGCACCAATGATACTTGGCAAGCTAAGTGCTACATCTGTTAAGCCATATTCGCCTTCAAGTGGAGTAGAAACTGGTGTTACACAACGTTCATTAAACATAACAGCACGAGCTAGTCTACAAGCACCCATTGCTATACCAGTATTTGTCCAACCTTTAGACAATAATACATCATATGCTGTATTTACTACTTCCTGAGCTATAGCTTTTTTATCAAAATCACTGTTATGATCATAATATTTATCTAAATCAGCTAAACGCACACCACCAATGCTAATTGTAGACCATGCAGGAAAAGCAGAATTACCATGTTCACCAAGCATAAAGCCCTGAACATCTTTAGCATCAACATTATAATGATTTGCTATGATGCGTTTTAAGCGAAGTGTTTCTAAAGTAGTCCCTGTACCGAATAATTTTCCTTTTTCATAACCAAATTTAGTAGCTGCCAAATATGTAGTTACATCAAGCGGATTAGTAATCATGATAAAAGGTGTATTTTTTGTATATTTTGTAACCTCTGTCATGATTTCACCAATAACTTTTACATTTCGTTCTGCAAGTATTAGTCTATCTAATTTTTCCCCAGGTAAGATACTAGGGCCACCAGAACAAATAATTATATCAGCATCTTTACACTGACTAAAATCGCCTGAATAAACTTTCATACCTGGTACATATGTACAAGGTGTCGCATGAGTTGCGTCTAAAGCTTCGCCATGAGCTACTTTTTCATTAATATCTATACATACGATTTCAGCAGCTAAATTCATTGCCATTGCTTGTGTTAATACAGCTGAACCTACATGACCAAGACCTATAATTGCCAATTTACTCATTTTCATTCTAATTACCCCCATATCACAAAACCATCAATCTCATTTTATTAAATAAATGGTTCGATTTTTTATGATATAGCAAATAATCATTATTGTCAACATGTAAACCAGTTTATCCTTTTTGCTTTTCGAATATTTTCGCCATCATTTTCTTTACAAGTCTTACACTTTGATCAAATTTTTCCGTATCACTATCTGATAAATCAGTCGTACTTTCCATAAAAATAAGTCTTTGCGATTTTTGATGTTCCTTTAAAAAATTTCTACCTTTTTCACTCAAAGAAATTTGACTATATCTTCTATCCTTACTTAAACAAGTCTTTTTAATAAATTCTTTTTTTACTAATTTATCAATGATAGGACTCATCTGTTGTTTTGATATAGATAAATGTTTTGCTAGCTCTGTTACAGTAGCAAATGTATCCTCTTTTTCAAAAAGATAATACATCACTGCAAAGTGATTGAGTGGTAATGGCAAAGCTGCAGTTCGCCATAATTTGTGATTATAAGTCATCATAATATCAAATAAATCAAAATAAATATCTGATATCTTTCTGCTATTCTTCTCCAAAAATTTCTCTCCCTTTGTCAAAATTTAATAATAAAAAATTTTATTTTTTCAAAGATTAAAACCAGATTAAAAACTGTCTTCAAGAGTGCAAAATTCTTGACTTTTCAATAGATATACTATACTATAGAACACGATAATAGTAAATACTTGTGTACTATCAGCTATTTATAAAAAATCTAAAAAGCTGATTATAAAGCTGTGCTAAAGCACAGCTTTTGAAATTTATCAAAGGAGGTTTAATAATTTTGGCCACACAATCAAAGAAAAAAGCTGTTATCCTAGTTGTAGCCATAGTAGTTATAGCACTTATTGGATATCTTGCATATTCTAAGTTAACAGCTACATCACAGGGCAACAAAACAGCAGGTGGTCCTGCAACTGTAAAAGCAATGCAGGTAATCAAACGTGATACACCACTTAATTATGAATATGCTGGTAATATCAAATCAACAGACGAAGTAAAAATCACTTCTCGTGTTTCAGGCACAATTGTTGAAAAATATATTACAGGTGGCGAATTCGTACAAGCAGGTCAACCACTTTACAAAATTGACAGTCGTCAATATGAAAGTACATTGCTCTCAGCTCAAGCAACATTAGCTCAATCTCAAGCTAATTATCAAAATGCTTTAGCTACATTACAAAATGCTCAAGTAGATAATAATCGTTACCAAACATTATTATCTCAAAACGCAATTTCCGATCAACAAGCTGCAACTCAACAATCTCAAGTAGAAGCTTTAACTGCATCATTGCAAGCTCAGCAAGCAATCATTGATTCCAATGCTGCTCTTGTAAAAAAAGCTCAAGAAGATTTAGATGATACAGTTGTTTATGCCCCAACTTCTGGTAAACTCGATATCAATGATATTGATGTAGGTGCTTATGCTACTGCTGGAAGTACAGTTCTTGTAACAATGGGCTCTGTAGACCAGGTATATGCTCAATTTAATGTAAGTGAAAATGAATATTTAAATCTTGCATCTTTCTTTAATAGTGATACTAACAATGTAACTATCACTTTAAGTGATGGCACAGAATATCCTGTTTCTGGTCACCTTGTGCAAGTAGATCGTTCTTTAACTACAAATACTGGTACACTTGCAATCAATGCTTTATTTGATAATCCAGATGGTCTTTTACTTCCTGGTATGTTCGCTCGTGTAAAAGTAACTGGCGAAGTGTTACCAAATGCTATCTTAATTCCACAACGTGCTGTACAACAACTTTTAGATAAAACATTCGTTATGGTTGTAGGCCCAGATAATAAATCTGTTACTAAAGCCATTACTGTTGGTGATAAAATCGGAAGTTATTGGATCGTTAAAGATGGTTTAGATACTAATGACGTTGTTGTTGTTGAAGGTCTTACTAAATTACAAGAAGGCGTTCCTCTTAACGTCACTATGGTAACTCCTGAAGAATTAGGTTTAACTTTTTAATCAGGGGGTGCTATAATTGTCAAGATTCTTTATAAATCGTCCGATATTTGCTATTGTTATATCTTTAATCATTGTAATCTTAGGTACAATTTCTGCTTTTAACTTACCAATAGCACAATATCCACAGATTTCTCCACCGACTATTACCGTAAGTACTACTTACACTGGTGCTAACTCAGATACAGTCAATGAGACTATTGCTCAGGTAGTTGAACAACAAGTCAATGGTGTTGAAGGCATGGACTATATGAGTTCTACTTCTGCCAATGATGGTCGTTACAATCTTCAAGTAGTCTTCAAACTCGGTACAAACGGTGATATGGACTCCGTAAAAGTTCAAAATAATGCTGCCACTGCTACACCAAGCTTACCATCTGATGTACAGACTTTTGGTCTTACTCGTAAAGCTTCTAGTGATATGGCAATGGTATTATCACTTACATCTCCAAATGGTACTTATGACAGCGTGTTCTTGAAAAACTATGCTGATATTTACCTTGTAGATAAAATCAAACGTGTTCCTGGGGTTGGGGACTTAAACGTATTCGGTTCTGACTATTCCATGCGTATTTGGATCAATCCAGATAAACTTGCTGAACTTGGTCTTACTGTTGCCGATGTTGTCAGTGCAGTAAAAGAACAAAACACTCAAGCTCCAGCTGGTACAATTGGTCAATTGCCAGCACCACGTGATCAAGAATTCCAATATACTGGTAAAATTCAAGGTCGTTTAATCACACCTGAAGAATTTGGAAATATTATTATTCGTTCTGATGCTAATAGTGGCTCATTTGTTCGTGTCAAAGACATTGCTAAAGTAGAAACAGGCGCTAGAACAAATAATATCATCGCTAAACACAATAACCAAAATGCCGTAGCATTCGGTGTTCAGCTTACTAGTGATGCCAATGCAATGGATACTGTAAGTCAAGTAAAACAAGTTCTTGAAGAATCCAAAGCCGATTTCCCTCCAGATATTGAATATGATACTGTTGTTGATAACACTACTTATATCAGTGAATCTATCAACGAAGTAATTCATACATTTATTGAAGCATTATTACTTGTAATGCTCATTGTTTATCTTTTCTTACAAAGTTGGAGAGCTACGCTCATCCCTATGCTCGCTGTTCCAGTATCTCTTATTGGTACATTTGCAACTTTCGTAGTACTTGATTTCTCCATCAATACCTTGACTCTCTTTGGTATGGTTCTTGCCATCGGTCTTGTTGTCGATGATGCTATCGTTGTTATTGAAAACGTTGAACGTCATATGGCTGAAGATGGTCTTAGTCCAAAAGAAGCAACAGGTCGTGCTATGGACGAAGTACAAGGTCCAGTTGTTGCTATTGCCTTCACTCTTGCTTCTGTATTCGTTCCAGTTGCTGGTCTTAGTGGTATGACTGGTATCTTATATCGTCAGTTCGCATTGACTATTGCTATTTCTATGGCATTATCAGCATTCGTGGCCTTGACTCTTACTCCTGCACTTTGTGCTACAATGTTAAAACCACATACTGCTGATGAAAATAAATCTAATTTTGGTGCATTTTTCATCCGTTTCAACCAATTTATGAATTGGATGACTCGTGGTTATGTGAAATATGTTACCAAATTAATCGGTAAAGCAAAACTTTGTGTTACTGCTTTAGTTATTATCGTAGCTTTAATGTTTGGTTTATTTAAAATAATTCCAACTACATTTATTCCTGCTGAAGACCAAGGTTATTATCTTGGTGCTGTAAGCTTACCAGAAGGTACTTCTTTAAATAATACTGACGAAGTTATGACTCGTCTTGCTGAAGAATTAAAGAAAAACCCTGGTGTTTCTCAGGTAATGGGTATTTCAGGTTATGATATCTTATCTGGTGGTGCAAAATCCAGTGCAGCTACATTCTTCGTAGGTCTAGACCCTTGGAGTGAACGTACTTCACCAGAAACAAGTATCAATGCTGAAGTTGGTATGGCATTTAAACAAGGTGCTATGAGTTATCCAGAAGCCTCCATTATTGCTATGAATCCACCATCTTTACCAGGTCTTGGTATGGTTAGTGGCTTTACTTTACAGCTTCTAGATATGAGTGGTCATACTAATGAAGAATTAGATACTATCACTAAAAAAATCGTAGCTGTAGCTAATACTCGTCCTGAACTTCAAAGTGTTTATACAACATATAGTGTAAACTCTCCAATTTATGAATTTGAAGTAGACCGTGAAAAAGTTAAAAACTTAGGTTTAAATATTTCTGATGTATTTACTGCTCTTCAAGTAAACTTTGGTGGTACAGAAATCAATGACTTTAACCAATTTGGTCGTTCTTATAAAGTAGTAATGCAGGCAGAAAGTCAATTCCGTGATGAAGCTGATACTACTCGTTTCATCTTTATCCGAGGTTCCAATGGTCAAATGGTTCCATTGAACACATTAATTAAACCAAAATTAAATTCCGGACCTGCGATTATTTCTCGTTTCAATGCTAGCCGTAGTGTAACTATCCAAGGTAGTCCAAAACCAGGCTACAGCTCAGGTCAAGCAATGGCAGCTATTGAAGAAGTAATCAAACAAGAAGCTCCAAATGGCTTCAATATTGACTGGTCTGGTCAGAGCCGTGAAGAACGTGCAGCTACAAGTTCCACAGCTCAAGTTATGGTCTTAGCTCTTGTTTTCGTATTCTTATGTCTTGCAGCTCTTTACGAAAGCTGGAGTGTACCATATGCTGTATTATTAACAGTACCAACTGGTATCTTTGGTTCTTTGATTTCCGCTTATATTTTCAATATGCAAATAAGTATTTATATGCAAATTGGTATGATCGTAGTAATGGGCTTAGCAGCTAAAAACGCTATCCTTATCGTCGAATTCGCAAAAGTACGTTTTGATACTGGTATGCCAATTTTAAAAGCTACTCTTGAAGCTTCCAAACTTCGTTTACGTCCAATCATTATGACTTCACTTGCCTTCATTATTGGTTGTTTACCACTTGCTGTAGCAACTGGTGCAGGTGCAGCTGCTCGTAATAATATGGGTATCGCCGTTGTTGGTGGTATGATTGTAGCTACTGTCCTTGGTGTATTCTTGATTCCTGTTATGTATTTAGTGGTAATGAAAATTACTTCCAAACTTACTGGTAAATCTAAACAACCACCAAAATCTGAAATTGATAGATTTATGTAATATATCTTTATCGCTTTTTATTTCTATTTATGTTATAATTGGCTAAATAATAATATGACAAAGATACTAACTTATTAGTATCTTTGTCTATAATTTCAAGGAGATATGTTTATGAGAATAAAAAGAATGTTCCTATCCCTAATGAGTATTTTTGCTTTAGTGGCTACACTATCTATAACAAATATAAGTTTCGCTGCTGATGGTTATTTATATACTAGCGAACGCTTTGGTTATAGCATAAAATGCCCAGAAAAACCATTGGCTGTAATTAATTTGAGTATTCTTTCCCCTCAAGAACAAGGAGATGTTCTCATATTTGAAACAGATGGTCATAACCCTACAAAATACTGGGTTATTTCCCCAAATGCTTTCAGTAATGATACTTTCCCTGACCTTGATAATTTAACTGATGAAGCTAGACAAGATTTATTTACTCGATTAGCTATTGAACGTGGATATGAAGCGATTTCTCTTGTTCCAATTCAAGGACATAATGCTATTTATGCTGTTACTGCAAAAACTATCCAAATCGATACAGATAAAGATGGTCAAGTAGATAAAACAATTGAACAAGAAGGACAAAATATCGAAACATATTTTAAAGGTGCAAAATCCAATTACTGTATCGTTTTATCATCAAAATCAGCATTAACTGAAGATGATATTAATAATTACCAATATGGTTTATTATCCTTCAATGATAAATAATCTTAAAAATAGAGAAAAAGCCAGTATAACTGGCTTTTTCTTTTATTCTCTATTGACATTTTGACCTATAATTATATAATAATAATTAACGGTTAGCACTCTTTGTATTAGAGTGCTAATAATTCATTTTTAATCTAAATTTAGGAGTGACAAATCTTGGCTAAAGAAACACATCAATTTCAAGCTGAAACTAAAAAATTACTCGATTTAATGATACATTCTATTTATACAAACCGTGAAATATTCCTTCGCGAATTAATTTCCAACGCTTCTGATGCAATTGATAAATTACATTTTGAATCTCTTACAAATCGTGATTTACTCGAAGGCAATAGCGATTATGAAATCTTCTTAATTCCTGATGAAGCTAGCCATACATTGACTATTTCTGATAATGGTCTTGGTATGAATAGAGAAGAACTCATTGAAAACTTAGGTACTATCGCAAAATCTGGTACAAAAGCATTCTTGGAAAAACTTCAACAAGCTAAAGAAGGCGATAATGACACTCAAAAAGATTTAATCGGTCAATTCGGTGTAGGTTTTTACTCCGCTTTCATGGTAGCTGAAAAAATCACTGTAGTTTCCAGAAAAGCTGGCGAAACTCAAGCTTATAAATGGGAATCCACAGCTGATGGTTCTTACACTATCGAAGAATGCACTAAAGATAGCCGTGGTACTAATATCACTATCACACTTTTACCTGAATTCTATGGTGATAAAGCTGAAGAAAACTTCACTGACACATATAAATTACAATCTCTTGTAAAAAAATATTCCGATTATGTTCGTTACCCAATCAAAATGAACTTTGTCATTGAAGAACAACCAAAAGATGCTGATGGTAAACCAATCGAAGGTGCTGGCACTATCAAGAAAAATGAAATTCGCATCTTAAACTCCATGCAACCACTTTGGGCTAAAAATAAATCTGAAATCAAAGAAGAAGAATATACTGAATTCTATCAAAATCTTTTCCATGACTGGGAAAAACCAATGGAAGTAATGCACAATAAAATCGAAGGTAATATTGAATACACTTCCCTTTTATTCTTCCCTGCACATGCTCCTTACAATCTTTATCATAGCGATTATGAACCAGGCTTACAGCTTTATTCTCGCCATGTATTCATCATGGATAAATGTAAAGACCTCTTACCTGAATATCTCCGCTTCGTTAAAGGTTTAGTTGACTCTCCTGATTTCTCCTTAAATATCTCTCGTGAACTTTTACAACAGAGCCGTGAATTAAAATTAATCGGTAAAAACTTAGAAAAAACTATCTTAAAACAATTAGCAAATACACTCAAAAAAGACCGCAGTAAATATGAACAATTCTGGAAAGAATACGGTAAATCTTTAAAAATCGGTATCTATGGCAGTGTATACAATGGTGGCAGTGATGTAGTAAATAAATTAAAAGATTTACTCTTATTCACAACATCCAAAGAAGATAAACTCATCACTTTAAAAGAATATGTAGAAAATATGCCTGAAAGCCAGAAAAAAATCTACTACGCTACAGGTAAAGACCGTGCAAGTATTGATAGCTTACCACAGATGGAAATTCTACGCGATAAAGGTATTGATGTATTATACTTCCTTGATAACGTTGACGAATTCGCTATTGAAGTTATGCGTGAATACGAAGGTAAACCATTCCATTCCATCAGCCGTGGCGATTTAGACCTTGATGATGTTGAATCTCAAGAAGCGAAAAAAGAAACTGAAACAATCGCAAAATCCAATGAAGATTTAATCAAAGATATCAAAGAAACTCTCGGTGATAAAGTTGCTGAAGTAAAAATCAGTAGCCATTTAAAATCCTCTGCTGTTTGCTTAGTAGCAGACGAACAAGGTCCAAGCTTCGCTATGGAACAAGCTTTTGCTGATGCAAATAATCCAATGTTCAAAGCTAGACGTATTTTAGAAATCAATCCAAAACATGACTTATTTGCTCGTTTACAAAAAGTACATGAACAAGGCAAAGAAAGTACTGCATTTAAAGATTATTGCTCACTTTTATATGCTCAAGCACTTCTCATCGAAGGTATGATGCCAGAAGACCCAGCTGCAATTGCTAATAAAATCGCTGAATTGATGGCAAGATAAAAAATTAAGCCAGCAGATTAATCTGCTGGCTTTTTCTATAAACATAACTAAACTACTTTTACACCGATGTTACAAAATAACCGATTTTTATAATATGTATTATGATGATATTACAAAATAGCCTATTTTTGTAAAATGAATTATAATGATATTATAAAATAACCAATTTTTATAATATGTATTGAGGTGTTGTCTATGAAATACATAAGTCTAAAAAAAATCTATTATACAGATGCTAATAACTATAATATAGAATATAACAAAAGATTTGAAGCTGTAACAACAAAACATTTTCCTATAGAAATAAAACAATATAATAGAGAAAATGCTTATCCTGCTTTTTTATGCTATACAGAAGAAATTACATTATTAATAGAACATTTCTATAAAAATTATTTCAATTTATTCAAGATGAAGCAACAAGCTCCACCTATTTTATTAAGACAATTTGTTTTATCTTCATTAATTGATGAAATAAAATCTACAAATGATATTGAAGGTGTACATAGTACAAAAAAGCAAATAAAAGATATTTTAGAAAGCCAGCCTATATCAAAAGATTTTTTACATTTAAAAAGTGTTGTTGATAAATACAATAAAATTATTAACAATGAAAATATTTGTTTTAAATCATGTCAAGATATACGTAAATTTTACGATACATTTGCTCTTGATGAAGTCTTAACAGAACATTCTGATTGGAAACCAGATGGAAAAATATTTAGAAAAGATCCTGTAGAAATAACATCTGCTACAGATAAAATATTACACCAAGGTGTATATCCAGAAGAAAAATTAATAGATAATATGTCTATTGCTTTAAATATATTAAACGATAAAGAGATACCATTTTTAATTAGAGTAATTATTTTTCACTATTTTTTTGGATATCTTCATCCTTTTTATGATGGAAATGGTCGAACAGCAAGATTTATATTTTCATATTATTTAGCAAAAGAATTTGACGAAATAATAGCACTAAGATTATCTGTTATCATAAAAAGATACAAAAAAAAATACTATGAAATCTTTCAAGATACTGATAATGAATATAACAGAGGCGATTTAACTGTATTTGTACAAACCTTCTTAGAAATGTTAAATAAAGCTATAAAAGAAGCTATTGATATCTTACAGAAAAAATTATCTCAATTAAGTACTTATTCAGATAAACTGGATAAAATTATTATAAGTGATGATATTACCAAAAATATTTATTTTATATTATTACAAGCTTCTCTTTTTTTTGGTGAAGGTGCAACTATCTCAGAAATCATGAAAACAACTAAAAAATCTAGGGGTACAATACAAAATCGACTAGATAATATTCCTAAAACACACTTAATTATTAATAATAAAATTAAACCTTATAGATACAAATTAAACATGATGTTATTTAGAGAAAAATAATAAAAGATAGGTAAAACCTATCTTTTATTACTTTTTGACAAAATGTCTATTATTTCATTACTTTTTCATCTACAATATTATAAATAGTGTATTTAACAGGTTTTAAAATTCGGCAAGCTTCGCCATCAACTAATTTATATTGAATTTCACAAATGCCACCAGTTGGATTAGCATTTGTATCATCTTCTAAATAAAGTGGAAATGTTCTTGTAAATACATTGCCTTTTACCTGCATATAATCATGACCGCGATAATATTTTGCTAAAACTTTCATATCTTCAATAGGTGATAGTGCTATCTGACTCATGGATTTACCATTATTAGAAGAATAACCTATTAAATTGCCATAACTACCACTACCATCATTTGTTAAATAAACTAAAACTTCGGGATAACCATCATCGTTTAAATCAGCTATCTGTACATCATTTACAGTATATCCTACGATATCATGAACTTCCTTGCGATTTACAATAGCTAAATTTTTAGGTTTTATTATGAGTTTATCCCCATCTTCTTTGATACTAAAACTATAATTATCCCAATATAAAACTTGATTGAAATTAGGATTTTGAGCAAAAGATACAGCTAAATTTAACCCACTAATCGCCACAAAACAACATACCATCACTAAAAGTTTCACCAATTTAAACATATTATCCCTCTTTTCTAAAAAAATTTATTAATAAAATATATTCTCTCTATCTTATTCTAGATAAATAAAAAAAATCCTATTTACCTAAAATATATCTTTCAATACCATAAGCTACACCATCTTCAAATACTGATGGAACTACAATTTTAGCACTATTTCTAGCTTTTACACTGCCATTTGCCATTGCCATACCCATTCCCACTGTAGATAAAATTTCAATATCATTATCTCCATCACCAAAGGCATAGCTATCTTTTATATCTATATTCAATAATTCTAAAACCTTTAATGCTCCTGTAGCTTTGGAATTTTCCTTAGCATAGACTTCTAGATGACAATAATTATGGTTCATATCCTCTACATAAGTCATATCTTCAGACAAATTCTCTATGATATATTTTCTATCTTCATGTCTAGGTGAATCTATTTCTAATTTATAAACATCTATAGCTTTTTTATCATAATCGAAAGTCAATTGGTCAGCAAAAATTCCATATTGCCCTAAACGATAGATTAGATATTCAAATTTTTTATCTACATAAGTATGAAAATCTCCTTGTAAGCTATATTGCATATCATGTTCATCACAAATAGATGTGATTTTTTCCACAAAAGATTTTTCAAGTGGCGCTCTATAAATAATCTTATCATGGAAAAATATAACTGAACCATTGAGCAATACATAGCCATCGAAACCAAAGTTTCTTATCTTTTCATCAAGAAAAGCAAGTGAACGACCACTAGCAATAAATACATAATGACCTTGCTCTTGTAATTTACGAATTGCTTTTTGCACGTTTTCACGCATATAACGATAATCTGGATGTGTACCTTCAATCAAAGTTCCATCAATATCAAAAAATACTGCTTTCATAACATACCTCATTACTAAAAATTTTATCTTTATTTTAATAATCTCTTTCAATCAATTCTATTTCTTGCTCTGTAGGATATATTCCATGCTCATAAATTTTTTCATAAATTCTTGGAATATTTTTCAATCTATTATTCATATCTACTATATCAAAGGATGCTAAATCTATATCATCATCTAATAACCATTCACAATAATTTTCATATTCTTCACCACTTTTTTCACTATAGGCTTCAGCAATACTTTTTAATCCATCAATACCACCACAATCTTCAATAATACCATATCCTTTACCTTTTAATACACGTGGTAAATCCTTTTTCGATAATGTTTCATCTATGATAATTTTTTCTAATTTTACATTTATTTTCCAATCATCACCAAAATCATATGTAAATCTAGTTTTAGGCATCATTGGTGTAATAAAGTGTTTCATTTTCACATCAAAAATATTAAAGTCATAAATCCTTTTATCTAATTCATTAGTTTCACTATCAGGTAATCCTATCTTTATTATATTTAATAAAAATTTTCTTGGTATCTCTATATTTTCTCTTCCCAATTCCTTTATTAATTTAGATTTATTCAATTCCATCTTAAATTCAAAATCAAACAAATGATTAGCTCTCATTTCAAAAAGAGTCATAACAATATATGCTAATCTTGCTAAAGAAATATCTTCCGAAACTTGAAAACGACGCCACATTCTTGGTTTATAACCTTTTAATTCAGCATTAAATTGATAAATCGAACAATTTGTCATAATATATTACCTTTTCTTCATTATAATTTTTTAAATTCTTCTTATAAAAATATTTGCATTATCTATAGGAATATTGTACCATAAATAAAAAAACTAAAATATATTAATATATCCGTTGTGCTAGTTAATTTCTAATAATTGTACTGTGTATACTAAAAAGCATTGTTCCAATCTTAGTTGAAATCCTATTAAAGATTTAACACATATTCTTTCTATGTCGAATAGATTTACCCAACTAGAAAAAAATGTTTCTATATATCTTCTCTTTCTTTTTAAATCATTTGTTATTTTTTCATCTTCCCGTATCTTCATATATCCCTTATCTGCAATAACTTTACTACATCTGTATTCACTAAGCAACGTTTTTACCAATGCAGTATCAGTTTTTAAAGCTTTCGTTACAACATATGCTCTTATTAGTCCGTTGTTATCAATTTCAAAATATCCTTTAAATCCGTAATAATACTGTTTTTTTTAGCATTAGCACAAGCCGGCAATGGTAAGCTGTCCATAATCAAATAAGCAGGATTTGGAGAATAGTTTTCAGATAAACTGATACATACATACGCATGTATTGTAGGGAAAAAAGAGCATTACAGCAAATACGATTAAAACGGGAAAGTTCAAGAATTTGACCTGGTTTAAAAACAATATTTTTCAAAAAGGAATAAAAACGGAATTGATTTGTAATATCTAAAGAAACCTGCCAACATAATAAAGAAAGAATAACAGCATCGTTTAATTTTGATTGAGTAACATTTCTACGATATCGAATACGAAGTTAAAATTTGAAATTATTTGATTTACAATGATATTGCTTCAACATTATGCACACTTCTTTGAGTTGGTATACTTAGAAATGTACTCTTGTTAAACCTTTTTTCAAGCTATTTTTTAACTAGCACAACAGGTATATTATTAATAATTTATTATAGAAAGTAGTCTGATTTTATGTCGCGCGTTTTTGATAAATTTTATTTTAAGCCTAAACAAACAATTTTAAGTATAGATTCTTTAATTAATGCTTCTCGATCTCATGATGAAAATATTGCTCCTTTTATTAACAACATGTTTTGTCCGGAATGTCTTCAAGCTCAATTAACATTCTGCCATGAAACCTCTAAACATAAAGCTTATTTAAAAAGAATTCCATCATCGAGCCATGCTCCTAATTGTTCATACAATTATAAATATGCCTCTAATTCCAGTATTAAAAAATATATTACCAGTTTATCTTCCAATCAAGTTGAAGATAAATTAAATTCTATTTTACATTTATTAACACGAAAAAATATAACAAGTAACACTTCAACAAATTACTCTAAAACCAATTCAAATAATCATAAAAATCCTTTATTTGTTTATAATATAAATAATTCTATTTCTGGCGTTCTTCCACAAAAAAAAGTTAATTCTTATTTAGATCCAAATATTATTGGTAATGATATTTATCTTTTCTATGGTGAGAATATTAAAATCAAACAAAATATCATTGATAAAAATAATAAAAAATTTTATCTTTTAGAGTTTAAAGCTAAAAATAAAAACCAAGAATGGACTTCCCGCTTTAAAATATTTAGAAATACTATACGCGATATTATAGATGAAAATGCTGAATATTATATTGCTACAATAGGCACACTAAATTTAAATTATTCAAAATTACAAATATCACCATTACTTCCTAATGCTTTAAAAATTAAACTCATACCTAAATAAAACTATAAATTTTATACTTCATAATAACTAAAAAATTTAATATATATAAGAATTAATATGCATCTCATTAGTGTTAGTACGGATAGCACAAATTATAAAATATATGAATGCTTTATAATTCAAAAAAACAAAAAATTTTTGCACTCTAATATTTCTTTTAAATATAAATTAGATATTCTTCGTAGATGTCTTAATATAGATTTATATTAAAAAAGCCTTAAAAACTATTCAAAAATTATTTTTATTTTTGTGAGGTATCATATGAATAATCTATTTATTGTCAATACGCCTTTTCACTTATTAACCTCTTTTATTTTAAGTAAAGGCTTCTTTCCGGAAGATAATAACTACTTGGCTTTAATTCATCCGCATGGATATGAAAAATGGGCTTCTAATCCATTAATGAATTATATTTCTAGTACACAATGTGGATACAAAGAAATTTTTCCTTTAATTCATTTTCTTTCTAGCAGAAATAAAACTGTACCATTTAAAACACAAGTGCAACAAGTTCAAAACTCTATCGGCAAATTACATATTAATAACGTGTTTTTAGGTAGTGATATTGATCCACAAAATCAACTATTAGTAGCTAGTTTAAATATCAATAAATTTAATCGTTACGAAGACGGTTTATATTCGTATTATAATAAAAATCGTCGTCGTTCTAAAATTGATGAATTATTTCATAAACTAAAAATTTGGGGCATAAAAAAATCTGCTAATATCAAAGGAAACTTATATATAAATACCTCTACAGCTAGTGATAGTAAGGCTGCTATTGCTGATTATATGTATAAACCTGAATTACTACAAAGATATTCTCCTAATTCTATTGAAATAACAAAAAAAGTTATTGATATTGCTATACATGATTTAAAAAATAAAAATCTATTGCAGAAAAAAATTATTAATCCTTCTATTCTTTACCTGAGTCAACCATTAGTTGAACAAAAATTATTTTCTATTGAAGATGAATTACATTGTTTGCAAAATTTAATTAAACCATTAAATAAACAAGGACAACTTTTATATAAACCTCATCCTAATGATAATAAAGATAAAATTAATTATTTTCAAGAAAAAATACCTCAATTAAAAATATTTAATTCTATTGAGCCTGCTGAACTCTTATATACTATTGAAGATAATCTAATTGCTGTAGTCAGCTATCAATCCACAGCTTTAATGTATACTGATAAATTCTCCAATCATGTCATAAAAGCTATTAGTTTATCTGATTTTGCTCAAAGTCCAATGTACTATAAATATAAAGAAATCATGCAAAATGCAGGTGTTTATTTTCCAAATAAATTAAATGAAATTTTAAAAATTTTAATGAAAGGATAACGTTATGGATTTTTTTAAAAATATTATTTTAAAAAAAGAAACATTAGGTAATAATAAACTAATTGAAGATACAACTAGCATTCATATTGCTTTTGGTATTGATGCTAATTTTACTATTGGTACTGGTGTTCTTATCTACAGTATTTTACAACATAATAATAATAATATAGTATTCCATATATTCACTGATAATATTTATCCTGAAGATATTTCTCGTTTTAAAGAATTAACTTATAAAGCTAATAATATATCTATTATTATATATTATGTAAATCCTAATAAATTTTCTACTTTACCTATATTTTTTACTTGGTCTCAAGCTATGTATTATCGATTTATTATTAGTAAATTACTATATAATATTACTGATAATATATTATATTTAGATTCAGATATCCTTTGTTTGAACTCTTTTGAAAATCTCTTTCATCAAAATTTTTCGTCTAATATAGCTGGAGTTGTTTCAGATCATGACAGTATGTTAAATTATGCTCAAAAAGCATTTAATTTAAATAGTAATTATTATTTTAATTCTGGATTTTTAATAATTAACTTAATTAATTGGGAAAAAAATAATATTTCAGATAAAGCAATATCTCTTTTATTAAATAAAAATAACTTTAAATATTATGATCAAGATGTCTTAAATTTATTACTAGCAAATAAAACTTTATTATTAGAAAAAAAATATAATACTATTTATCATCTTGCTGATATGAATACTCCTTTTTCTAATGATACTATTTTTCTACACTATTCTGGAAGTGTAAAACCGTGGCAATCTTGGGGACAATATCATTTTCTTACTCCTCTATGGTTAAAATATAAAAATAATTCTCCTTGGAAAGACGTTCCTATACTTCAACCAAAAACCTATAAACAAGCTAAATTTATGGCTAGAATGTCCTATCGCAATAAAAAGTATAATCAAGCTTTGCATTGGTATATAAAATATATATTCTGGAAAATTTTCAAATAGGAGCTATCTTTATGATAAATTTAAACTATAAATCTATATTTAATTATATAATACTTACATGTTTTACATTATATGGTTTTACTTTCTTACTTGATATGAAAATTAATTTTCTTACAACTAGTTTTATTTTCTGTATAATTTTATATTCAATATTAAAAAAGAACAATCTAATCTCAATTAATTTATCTAAAGATATAAAAACATTAAACTATGTTCTTTTTATATTTCTCATACTTATTTTAATTTCTACGATATATACAGAAAGTTCTCTTTCTACTTATAGATCTAGATTTTTAAGTCCTTTATTAGGTCTATTTATTTTTTATTTTTATCCCTTTAAACAAAAACATCTTATTCTTATTTTTCTTTCATTTAGTTTTATTCTATTAATTAATTCTTTAATTATAATTTACCAATTTTCTCAAGGTAATATTGGTAGACCTACCGGTATGGTTGGAAATCACTACATGTTTTTAGCCGTATTTAATACTTTAATTTTACCTATTATTTTTTGTTTTTGTTTATCAAAGAACGTGCCTTCTAAATTACGAATTTTTTTTGCTATTACATTAATTTTTAACATACCTGCCATAGTATTTGAAAATACTCGTATTGTTTGGATTTCTTTATTTATATCTTTTATGATAGTTATTTTACTGTCAAAAATAAACATCAAAAGAATATTGCTTATATTTATATCTATATTTATATCTATATTTATACTATTACAAATTTCACCTAATTCACTTACTAGACTAAAATCTATTTCTGATATTTCATATCAAAATCAATCAAATTATGAACGACTTTTAATGTGGCAATCTGCTACAAATATGTTTATTGATCATCCTATTTATGGTGTAGGTATTGATAATTATTATAACGAATATATCCATAATTATCGATCACCTTTATCTAGAGAAAAACAACATCATCCACATAATGTATTATTAACATTCTTATCTGAAACTGGTCTTTTAGGTACATTCGGATATGTTACCTTATTTCTTTATCTATTCTATCATTCTATAAAAACATACATTAAAAATTACAACATATTTGCTCTTGCCTATCTTGCTTGTTTAATATCTTTTACTATTAATTCTCTAACAGACTCTATATTTTCCCAAATTGGATATGGCAAATGTACTACTTTCTTTTGGATAATTACAGGACTATATTTTTATATTAATAATCATATTTCAATAAAATATAAAAAATATATTTAGAGGTCTCTATGAATATATTATTTAATCTTATAAATCAAAAATTATATTATAATTTTTCAAAACAAAATAATACCTTTATAAATATAGGTTATGGTATTGATAATAATTATGCTCGTTGTTGTGCTTCTTCTATCGCTTCTTTTTGCTTCAATAATCCAACTAAAAACTTTAATTTTCACATAATGACAAACGACTTATCTACTACTAATAAAAAACAATTTGAACAACTTGCCCAACTATACTCTGTAAATATTTATATTTATGAAATTAATATTGATACTTTAGCAAAACTTCCCACACAAACACATTTACCTATAGCCACATATTTTCGCTTTATTTTACCTTTAATTCTAGATAATGTTGATAAACTTTTTTATATTGATGCTGATATAATTTGCCTACAAAATGCTGATGATTTATTCAATATTAACTTAAATAATAATATCATTGGGGCTGTCCCTGATTTACCTTGGATGAATAAAAAACGTAATAAAACTCTCAATTTACAAAATCATATTTATTTCAATGCTGGTATGCTAATAATCAATATTGATAAATGGAATAACTTTAATACTTTTGCCAAAGTTTTACAAGCAATTCAAAATGAACCACAAAAATTTCGTTACCTAGACCAAGATGCTTTAAACCTTATTCTAACTAAACATATTCAATATTTAGATACTAAATTCAACTGTATAGATATTAACAGTACCGAACAAAAAAATATTATTTTATTACATTTTGCTGCGCATCCTAAACCATGGAATATCGCTTTTCCTATTAGTAAAATTTGCAATAAATTTAATAAAAATTTATATCAATATTACGAGAACAAAACACCATGGAAAAATCTTCCCTTAGAACAACCTAAAAATTATAAAGAAATAAAAATCTATGCTAAAGCTTTAAATCATAATAAACAATATTTAAAAAGTATATATTGGATATTAAAATATTTAACAAATAAAATTTTAAAATAGGAGTTAATTATAATGAAAATATTTGATTGTTTTTCATTTTTTAACGAAATTGAATTACTTGAACTTAGATTAAAAATATTATCACCATATGTGGATTATTTTGTATTAGTTGAATCAAATATAACTCATAGAGGAGAAAAGAAAAATCTTTTTTATAAATTAAATGAAGCTAAATTTGATAAATATAAAGATAAAATAATTTATATAAATCTTAATCTTAATCCATCTAAAACACAACCAAACAATTGGTATATAGAAAATTTGCAAAGAAATAGTATATTAAATGGTTTAAAAAATTGCAATGATAATGATTTAGTTATTATTTCTGATTTAGATGAAATTCCTAATCCAATAATTTTAAAACAATTAAAAAATAAAACTCTAACATCAAAAAATAATTTAATTAAACTTCATCGTATTTTTAGAAAAAATAATTCTAAATTAAAATCTTATTATAAATACTTTCTTTTGTTAAATAAATATTATTCAAATAGTTCTATATTAGATATATTAAATATTACACCTATTTCACTTTATCAAAATCATTATTATTATTATATGAATTATTTACATCCAGATAAATGGTGCGGCAGTGTTATTAGCTTATATAAAAATATGAAATCTCCTCAAGACTTACGTAATCTAAGAAGACGACTTCCTATAATAAAAAATGGAGGCTGGCATTTTGCTTACATGGGCGGAATTGAACGCATCTTAAAAAAAGTAAATAGCACTGTAGATGAAAATTCCAATCGAAACATTAATAAAATATATTCTGAAGAATATATAAAAAAATGTCTAAAAAACGGTAGTTTAATTTACGATTATCAAAATCAAGATAATCATGTTTTTACTAAAGTATCTATTGAAAGTTTAAACATTCCTAATATACAAGAATTTATAAATAAATATCCTAATTTTTATCTAGAATAATAAAAAATATATAAAACAATTTAATTACTTTAAGTTTAATTTTATATAGTTATTTAATAATAAAAGAGGAACATTTTAATGATTAAAATGTTCCTCTTTTATTATTTTTTATATTTCTTTAATATTGATCTTATTATCCAATACATGGCTTTTATAAAATTACCATTTTTTATATAAAATTTTGCATATAATCTCATTTGACGATATTTTGTGGGATACTTATCTAAAGGCTCATTTTTCCATGGAGATATTTCTTTATAGTTTCTAAAATATCTTGCTAAAGGATGAAAACACCATTCATGCCACGGTTTATTAAACCCATGATAATGAATAAAAATTGTATCAGTTGGTACATTTTGCAAATTTTTGTTATGTTTTAAACTTATATTTGCCAAAAAATTATATTTTGGTTCTATATATTTAACTTTATTTTTTAATACTATATTTAACGCATCTTGGTCAAAACATCTAAATTCATATCCATATTTTATTTTTTTATCAGGAAATTTATTTATTTCTCTCAAAATATTTATACATTTTTCTGATATCTTACATTTTATCCATTCTTTCAAATCAATATACATCATACCAGAATTAAAATATTTTTTATCTTCAGCTAATAATATAGGATTTCCTATCTTATCTAAAGTAAAATCATCAACTACAGCTGCTATATTATTTTCTAAATCTATATCAACACAATTCTTTACCCCCCCCCATTTTTGATAAGTATCATATCCGCATCTATATATAAATATTTATCTGTGATATCTTTTAATTGATAAGGAATTGCAAATCTATAATATGCTGCTATTGTAAATTCTCTATCATCTAAATTTAAAAATTCACTATTATCAATTTCATAAATAATAATATCTGTATCATAAAATTCGACAAGTTCTTTAAATCGATTTAATTCTTTATCCTCAATTTTATCATCTACAAAGATATGAAAATTTATTTTCATATCTTTATTATTTTCCAAAATAGATGTAATCAAAACTCCTACTGGATATGTAAAAGTTTTACTAATACCAAAAGCTATATGAAAATCTGATTTTTTATTATCTCTAGTTAAATTTATTTTATTTTTAACAACATATTCAAACATATTATTTTCTTTTTTCCTCTATTACATCTTCACAAAATTCTATTACATTATTAATATCTATATTTTCTAAGCAAAGATAGCTTTTACATTGTTTGCGCTTTTTATCACTACATGGATAGCATCTCAACTTAGGATAAACTACTTTTACTTTATCACTATACGGAGCCCAATGTTTGTGTGAAGTTCCTGCAAAAATAACTATTGTATCAGTTTCTTGAGCTGCTGCAATATGTGCTGTACCTGTATCTACACTTAGTAATAAATCACTTTGTTTTAATAAATATCCCAATTCAGGCAAATTAGTTTTTCCACAAAAATTCACTATATCAATATTACTTTTTTCAATAAAACTTTGTGCATAATCATAATCATTAGCTGAACCTACTACATAAAAATTCAACTCATATTTTTGATTTAAAAAATTTAATACCTTTATAAAGTTTTCTTGCGACCAATCTTTAAATTTTATACCACTTCGTATACATAACGCCACATTTAATCTGTTTTTTGATAAATTATCTAATAAACTGCTCACCTTTAATTGGCTTTCATTAAAAAGATTAGGCATTACCATTTTTGCTTTATCAAATCTCCCAGTAATACGATTAATAAAAATTTCATGATTTTTTACTTGTTGAGTATTTATAAAATCATAATCTATTTTATAAATATCTGTATAAAATAATTTCAAATAAATATTTCTTAAAGTTATTTTTTCAAAGCCTATTCTCTTAGGTATTTTTGCTAAATAACTAAGCATTGCTGAACGAGGTTTATTATCAATAATTACAGCTAAATCAAAATTCTTACTTTTAAGTTCATCTACTGACTTTTTTATATCATTCCACTTAGCCTTATGTGAATAATCATATAATAAAACTTCATCTATTACTGGATTATTTTCTACTATAGATTTAGTTAATGGTTTTACTAACATTGTTATTTTTGCTTCTGGATATGCTTTTTTCAATAAATAAGCACTAGATGTTGCCATTATAGTATCGCCAATTTTTCGTAAATTTAATATTAATATATTCTTATATTGTAAATTCGTTGTCAATAAAGTCACACCCTAAAATTAAAATTTACCCACTATTTTTTTATACTAACATATATTTCTATAATCTTTTTTATCATTATTTGATTAGCAAAATCTTTTTCTACT
>ERZ773241.187-NODE-187-length-71363-cov-5.082656_pt1 | contig 71363 bp, 59 predicted proteins | sample MGYA00580989_ERZ773241 | MGnify/ENA primary metagenome ERZ773241 (study PRJEB29015, sample SAMEA2737804) | human gut metagenome | biome: human gut; feature: human-associated habitat; material: faeces | place: China | collected 2012 ... | reverse complement strand
AGTATGGTGTGAATGTGCATACTTCTTATATTGCACAGGTGAAGCGGATGTGTGGACTGGATATGGGCGAGAACTATAATAAGTCCAAGAAAGAGAATCCAGAGGTGAAGAAGTGTCCGCAGGAGAAGGTGGAGTATATTAAGGATGCGTTGAGGCACTTCGAGCTGATTTGGTAACTGTATATTAGTATGCCACGGCATTATTATAAAAAGTTCCTCTCTAAGCATTAATTAAGTCAATCTTAAAGTAGGGAAAGGATTTTTATATCAAACTCAAAATCGATTAATATTAAGTAAGTATTACGACAAAGGAGATAGGAGAAAATGGCATTTACAAGTGAGACTAAAAAAGAACTAGAGAATTATATATCAGGACATTTACCTAATAAAGAGTGGTATGAGTCTCATTTTTATCCATTTATTGAGAATAAAAGTTTGAGAGATAGACTTACTGTAGAATTTATAAATGCGAGAAAAATTTATAAATTCTTTGAGGGTTTACAAGCTTCGGACGAGCTTTTATTAGCTCAGATAAAGACACAGGTAATAATGTATGTGTCTATTCAAGAGGCGGTTGTTAATTATTTGTTGTTTGAACTATTTGAGGAAACGAATACAGTAAAAAATCTTCTGTTTCAAGAACGCTTGGTCAAAATTGGAATACCAGGACATAAATTGGAAAAAATAGCCAAAGAACTAGAACATGATAAAAAAGATATTATTCCATGCTATAATAAGGTTAAAGCTGTTGATAAAACTAAAATTCGCTATGAACAAAAAGTAGCAGCATTATTAGAGCTGAATTTGATAAGTGAAGGATTGGCAGATGATTTAGTCAAATTATATGAATACAGAAATACTGTTCATATAGAGGCTGAAATGAAAAAGAAACTAGTGTATGACCTAAGTATGGGAGAATTAGCATATAGGAGAGTAGAAGGATTAAGTATAGAAGTGAGCAATGCACTAGAAAAACTAGAATCCACCTAAGAGTTTTAAAAGGATTCAAAAATTACAAGTATTGACACCGCTTCGCCCATGACGATAAATCAAGGGTTGAGGTGGTGTCATTTCTTATAGTCATAAGTAGTCAGAGAAGGAGGTTGAAAAATACCTTCTTTTTTTGCTTTATAGGAAAGACCGCCTTTGGCGTTCTGTTGAATTGAAAATAGCCCGCACAAAGGCGGGCATGACAAATAAACGATTGTCAGTTTAGAAGATGTAGAAACCTTCTTCACCGAAATCGTCATCAAGCTCGTTATCATTTAAGAAATAATCCATATCCAGAAGATCATCCTCGCTCATATGGCGAATGTCCATGGATGTCATACCTTCTGGGGGATTTTCAATGTATTTTCTGCGTAGTTCCTCGATATCTGGTTTCATAGATAGAAATCTCCTTTCAGAGAGATTATATCATCAGAATTTATGCCGAGGAATGTTTTCCACGAGATTTGGACATTACTTTCTCGTAAAGTTCTTCGAGGGAAACATGCTTGTGATTGTAGTAGAGTTCAAGAAACTCTATTTTGTGGTTACAATCAGGACACTGCATAGGGTCATATCCAAAAGAAGAAAGAATAGCAGTACGCCACTGATTGAAACTACGAAAAAAGTGATGCTTTTCTTTCGCAATAGTACGATGCAGATGTTTGTCAATTTCACGATGGCGGGCATAGATACCACCATATCGAATCATTTTGAAGTGCTTTTCAGGGATATGCCTGATTAAGTGTTTTATGAAATACGTAGCAGGAAGTGTTTCTTCGACATACTTATTGTCTTCGTGGAGGTTGTAATGGAAGGTAACGAACTCGCCGTCATATTTATCAATACGGGATGTAGCAATAACCGGACGGCCGAGATAGCGGCCGATATATTTGACTACTGATTTAGGATCACATTTATTAGGTTTGACATAAACATAGAAGCCTTGTTTGTGTTCAGAATAACATAAGGCTTTAATCTTTTTGAAAGAGGGACCAAGCCGGCTTTCCATTTGGTTAAGCAATGCAGTGCGAAAAGCATTTCGAAGGTATGTATAATTAAAGTGAGTGATATTACGCCAAAAGCCATCATCGCTGTAGCCGCCTTAGGAGATCAGACAGTGGATGTGGGGATTCCATTTGAGATCCCTGCCAAAAGTATGGAGAACCATGATATAGCTGGGAGTGAAGTTTCTGGATTTGTTCATTTTAAAGAACATACGTGAAACAACGCTGGCAACAGAATGGAAAAGACAATGTTGCCGCAGGTAGGGCAGAAACGGCTGTGGCAACGAAAAGGAACGAACTTAAGTTTACCGCAGTTAGAGCAGCCATACATGGCACCACCAAAAGAAGGATCACCACAGTTAATCATTTTTTCAATATTTTCCATCTCAGAAGGTCTGGGATGAAAAGTATATTCAATTTGTTCATAATAGTCAGTAAAGATTCTTTGTAAAATATTCATATGTCTATTATGCAGGAAAAAGAAAAACCCATCCCTCAAGATTGAGGACAGGGGAGTTGAATAGGCGAAGCCTATTTTTTATTAGGGCAAGCCCTTGTTTTCCAATGGACGTAAGCAGTTTATAAAATACATCACATGTTGAGGTTAAATAAAAACTTTTCAAACATAAAAAGTCATTTCAATATATCAATATATTATTGTTTAATATCCTGTATATCATACAAAAAAATATAAAGAAATTCAATGAAAAGTACAGATAAATATTTAAAATATTGTTGACATGTATATAAGTGAGATGTATTATACAAACATAATAAGTCTGAAAAGAAAATTACTTGAAAGATTAAAGAAAGGAGGCAGCAGAGTATGAAAATACATGTATATGAAATGAGATTGAAGTTATATGTATTAAAAGATATAACATATCAGGATATGCTTTCGTCAGAGGCGGCATTTATTGATTCGGCTCTTGCTAAAGATGAGAAGTGGGGCAGATTCCACGAATGTAATTGTTTTAAATTATATGTTTACAATGGAATGTATCCGCTGGAAAAAGAAGGTGTGTATAAAAAGGATAATATATATACAATTATTATCAGAACAGTTAATTCTGAACTTGCGTCATATTTTTCAAAAGTATTAAGAAATCATTATACCGATAAGTTAAAGGGGCTTACTGTTGAAAACAGAATAATTCATAAAAAAATGATAGCGGAATTATACGCTTTGACACCGGTAATAATGAAAAGCGATGAGGGGTATTGGAAAAACAAAATATCGTTAGATGAATACGAAAGGCTTTTAAAAGAGAATCTCATAAAGAAATATAATGAATTTACTAATCAGAAGCTGGACGAGAACTTTGAACTTTATACCCATATAAAATTTATTAACAAGAAACCGATAGCTAATCTGTATAAAGGAAAGATTAAACTTTTAGGTGACAAGATTAGTATTAAAATCGCTGACAACAGTACAGCACAAGAGTTGGCATATTTTGCATTGGGAAGCGGACTGGCAACTTCCAATTCAAGAGGATTTGGATTTTGCAATTATGTACCAATGTAATTAACGTAAAGGCACTTAAATAAAATTGGGGAGGTGAATGTAGTGTTACAGGAATGTATAGAAATATTTAAAGAACAGATGGAAAAAGAAGCCAAGGCAGGAAGAGATATAATATTAGATGAATACAGACCTGCTGAAGGTGATTATATAATTGTAAAAAAAGACGGTTCATTGATGTCATGTTCTATAAAAGAAGATAAGAAAAAAAAGACGATGGAAGGAATTAACGAATCAGATTCCTTATATAGAGATATATGTTTTTATGATTATCATAGCCGGCTTATAAGCATGAATAAACCGCAGGACTCTAAGATAGTACATTCTAATAATTATATGTCGTTTTGGGTGAAATACGAAAGCTTCGATAACGGTAAATTAGATGTTCAGGCAATAGACAGGTATTTTGACGTACTTATTAATCCAAGAGAAAAGTATAAAAATGCTGACCGTGTTATGTATGATTTTATTTATCAGCAGATAGGTGATGTTGATACACAACAGTTGGAAAGTAACAGAAAATGGATAAAAGAGAATATATTTCAGCTTGATAAAACGGAATTGAATTTACAAAAAAAGAAGTATCTTAAAATATTTTTTGAAGATGACAGGGATACATATATTAGAGAAGAAAAAAGATATGTTATGACTAAGATTTATAATAAAAATGATTATAACATAGAAATTAATAATAATATGTACGGACTGCCTAATGATAATTTGGGACTTAATTCAAAGAAACCGTATCTTGAGCATAAAACAAGAAAATTACCTGTGCCTAATCTGATAGATGTAAAACAGGTATTATTGCAGAGAAAGTTTTTTGATTTTTTGGCAAACAAGGCAAATGCCGGGCTTACGAATGTTTTCTTTGAGAATGAAAGCAGGGAAATTACGGCATACCCGAACGGTGAATTTGAAAAGGGGGATTTTTCGGGATATTTTTTGCAGATTCAAAAGGGAAAATCTGTATTGATTAAATATCAGGACACAATAGTTGATTACAGATATAATCTTCAGAAAAATTTTGTTTTAAAGAAAATATTAAACTGGACGCCAAACAAGAATTCAACTCAAAGTAATAATGTATATGAAAATTACTATGATACTTATGCGGATAAGAATAAAATATTTACGGTTTTGGATGACGTATTATTTTTTAAATGTTTAAAAAGAAATCTTTTTAATGATGTGGAAGATATTATGGTTGATAATCCGTGTATTAAAAGAAATATAATTATGTCAAGAGATATAATATTTGCATGGATTTATAAGGGGCAGAAAAACAGTGTCCGGAATGTTATAAAAAATGTCGGTATTGATATAATTAAAAACTCAATAAATGAGGGGTATATGGGGAAAGCGGTATTACAGTTTAATATGCTGGCTTCTTTTGAAGAATATTTTGGAGGAGAAGATATGAAGAATAAATATAGTGAGATTCGTTCAAGTATTAAAACAAAAATCAACAGTAACGATTATCAGGTATGTGAAAGCGATGACGAGTATTTATATGCGGCGGGACAACTTATAAGATATTTTGTATCGCTTAGCAAGACAAAAGACAAGGCACATTCGCTTGCAAATCCTTTTTTGAGTTGTACTGACAGTAAACAGTTGGCAAAGAAGCTTGAGCATTATTTTAAAAAATATAATTATAACTATAAAGTCAGTGACAAGAGAAGCAATAAATTGTATACATTGGTTTCAAATTATGAATATGACAAAAAAATAGACACGACAATGGTTATTGCCGGATATATAAGCGATAATCTGGTATATGAATCTGACAAGGAGGAAAATTGATTATGGATAAAAGAGTTTATGGTGTATTGGGAATTTCGTCAATAATGGCAAATTGGAATGCAGATTTTTCGGGAAATCCAAAGACAGTTGAAAACGGAGATATATACGGAAGCGATAAGGCATTAAAATATCCGATGAAAAAGATGTGGAATGATGAAGGAAAGAAAGTCTTGTACATTAAGAGCATGAGATTTTCAGATGGGGCATTGATTCCTAAGACGTTAAAAGAACGCTATGAAGAATTATTTGAAGTTGATGATTTAAAGGATTGCAAGGATTCAAAAGAGGTGCTTGGCAATTTGATGTCAGCGGTGGATGTTAAAAATTTCGGTGCGACATTTGCGGAAGCGAAGAATAATTTTTCAATTACGGGAGCAGTTCAGTTTGGACAGGGATTTAACAAATATAGTGATACAAGCATAGAAGAGCAGAATATATTATCACCGTTCAGAGATGGAAAGAAAAAAGAGGGGGATAACGGTAAGAGTGAAGAGGCAAGAAATACCACATTGGGAACTAAGATAGTTTGTGATGAGGCACATTATTTTTATCCGTTTGTAATTAATCCGCTTGCATATAAAGAAATGCAGGAACTTGGAATAAAAAATTCCGAGTATACACAAGAAGATTATGAGAATTTTAAGCGAACAGCGATTGTATCGGCAACAGCATTTGCAACTAATTCAAAAGAAGGCTGTGAAAATGAATTTGCAATTTTTGTTGAGACCGATGCAAAGTTATATCTTCCTAATTTTACAGAGTATATAACATTTGAAAAAGATGAAGAATTTAATATAATTAATATAAGTAAGTTGTCAGAGATTCTTAATGAAGTTGCAGATAGGATAAAAGACGTTGAGATATATTATAATCCATATACAACTGAATTGATTTCAGGAATCAATAACGAGAAAAGGTATAATATAGTTACGCAAAAAGAGGTGTAATATATGGAAACTTTAAAATTTACACTTGCCGGACAGAATGCTTTTTTTAAAAAACCCGATGTTAATGAGTATTGTTATTTTACTTACGGACATATACATAAGGTTGCATTGCTTGGAATGTTGGGGGCAATAGCCGGATATAAAGGATATGGTTCAAAGTATGAGACTGTGAAAAAAAGAAAAATACTTGATGAAGATTATCCGGAATTTTATGAAAAATTAAAACAAATTAAGATAGCTGTTGTACCTAAGAATGAAAACGGATATATTCCAAAAAAAATTCATACATTTAATAATTCCGTGGGTTATGCAAATAAAGATGGCAATCTTATTGTAAAAGAACAATGGCTTGAAAAGCCTGTGTGGGATATATATATATTGCTTGACTGCAATGAGGCAGAGCACATAGCGGAGCTTCTTCAAAGCAGAAATTGTGTATATTTTCCGTATCTTGGAAAAAATGACCATCCGGCAGATATTAAAAATGTAAAAAGATTAGCTGTAAGAAATATAACAGATAAGGAAATCGTGATTTCAAGTCTGTTTATAAAAAATACGGGTGAAATGGCGGAATTAGATGAAGATGACGATACGGAAATAGTCAGATATTGTGAAAAACTTCCGGTCGCACTTAATGCGTATACTAATCTTTATGAGTATGATGATTTTTGCTATACAAATGTACCTGTTATTGTTAAAAACGGTGAATTGTATAAATGTGAAAATGACATATTACAATTTTTTTAAAATAAAATAAATTTTCAAATATAAAATAAGGAGCAGGGGATGAATTGGGGAAAAATAATGTTGCCTGTTGATGAATTTATAAATTATTCAGACAAATATTATGCACATATAATACAAGAAACATCGGAAGAAATATCAAGAACAGAAACATTAACAGAGCATACGAAACTTTGTTAGAAATATTTTATTATGCTTGCCGAGGACAAGAAGTTTGATAAAATAATAAAAATATTTGAAAATGAATATTTACTGAATTTTAGCGAAAAAGCACTGAAATTATTTGAATATATGAGTGTTAATATTCCTACGCTGCACGATATGGGAAAGATAAATCCGCGGTTTCAGAAAGATAAGATGCATAATAAACTTTACTTTAAAATTGAGACAGATGAATACGGAAATATAAAGAGTAATCATTCTATTATTTCATCAATATTTTATCTTGATTATTTTATAGAAAAAATTGCATCAGAGGAAGACAAGGAAAATATCAGCAAAGAAGAAATGCTGGTATTAAAAGATTTTGCTTACATATATTCATTTATTATATCGCGACATCACGGAAATGTAATTGATTTTCAGAATTATATGATTAGTTTTAAACCTGATTATTCCGATAATATCGGATACCGGGCATATGAATGGTATAAGTTATGGAAACAAGGGATTAGGTCAGAAAATGTTGATAAAAACATTGAGAAAAATAAATTATATAATGAAAATTTTAAAATGAATGATGTTGTTAAACTGACAAAACAATACAGTTCTTCGGATAAAAGTAAAATGTATAAAAGAATTTCCAAAGATGAAAATAAAAAGAGCGTGTATCTGTATGGCTGGACAAGATTTCTGTATTCATTACTGGTAGCAAGTGATTATTATGCAACATCAGAGTTTATGAATGGTGTTAAGATAACGGAATTTGGAGAAATTGAAAGTGTTGATTGTATTTATAAAGAATACATGAACGGAAAAGTTCAAAAAAGTATAGAAAATTATAAATATAATATATATCCGATGTCATCAGAACAATTAAAAAAGACAAAAAATATTAATAATTTAAGAACTGAAATGTATCTGGATGCCGAAAATGAATTGTCTGATAATATAGATAAGAATATTTTTTATCTGGAAGCACCGACGGGAAGCGGTAAGAGCAATACGTCAATGAATCTTAGTTTTAATCTTGTGAAACAGTGTGCGGATATAAATAAAATATTTTACATATATCCATATAATACATTGGTTGAGCAGAATATAGCTTGTATTGAAAAATTATTTGGAAATAACAACAGAATAATGTCACAAGTAGCAGTTGTTAATTCAATTACCCCGTATAAAAATAAATCGGATAATTTCAATGAAGAAAAATTAATTGATAAGGATTATCAGAGAATACTTTTGGACAGACAGTTTTTTAATTATCCGATAGTTTTATCGACACATGTAACTCTTTTTAATATGTTATTCAGTGACAGAAAAGAAGATTTATTCGGATTTCATCAAATATGTAATTCGGTGATAGTGCTGGACGAGATTCAGACATATAAAAATTCTTTGTGGGGAGAGATTATAACATTTTTGAGTGCGTATGCGGATTTGTTTAATGTTAAAATAATAATTATGTCTGCTACGCTTCCGAATTTGGATAATCTTATAAATAATAATGAAGCAAGTGTGAGACTCATAAAAAATAGGGGAAAATATTTTGCTAATCCTATTTTTAAAAACAGAGTTATACCGGATTATTCATTGTTGAAACAAGGAAACAAAAAGATAACATTAGAAGAGTTAAAGGTTCATGTGTTAAAAAATCAGCATAAACGTGTAATTGTTGAATTTATTAAAAAGAAAACGGCACAGGAATTTTATAGGTTAATAAAAAATGACACAGACGAAGGGGTTACTGTAAGATTAATGACAGGCAACAGTAATATTCAGGAAAGAAAAGATATTATAAATGAAATTAAGGAATTAGAGTCTGTGATTCTTGTGGCAACACAGGTTATAGAAGCAGGTGTTGATATAGATATGGATATAGGTTATAAGGATATATCGAGGCTTGACAGTGAAGAGCAGTTTATGGGGAGAATTAACAGATCGTGTAAAAAAGAAAATTGTATAGTATATTTTTTCAATTATGATGATGCAGGAAAAATATATATAAACGACGCTCGTCTAAATACAGGAAGAACACTTGAAGATGATAATATTCGATTAATGCTTGAAAGTAAAGAATTTGACAGTTTTTATAAGTCGGTTTTTGAAGATTTATCATATGTGTATGGGAAATATGGTGAAAATAGCCTGAACGATTTTTTTAAAAAGAACGCAGGACATCTTGATATGAAAAATGTATCAGAACACATGAAATTGATTGATGACAATTGTGTAAAGATGTATTTGTATCTTAATATAGAAAAGCCCGGACTTGATTATACGGCAGCGGAGCTTTGGGAAGAATACAGGTCATTGCTTGAGGATACACAGCTTGCTAATAACAGGTATCCCGAGAAAAAAGTAAAATTGCAGGATGTCAGAAGCAAAATGAATACTTTTATGTATCAGGTCCGGCCAAATTTACAATGGGTTAAATGCGGCGATTATGAACAGATAGGTGATATATATTATATTGATAACGGACAGGATTATCTTGATGAGTATGGAATGATTGATTTAGACCTTATTGAGGATAATGAAGAATTATTTTTATAAATGCCGTAAAAATTACCAACCGCTTACTACTGGGAATATCGAGTAAACACAGTAAAATTCTAAGATTAAAGTTTATATAAAGACGCACTTGAAAAGATGATTGGCTGGCTGGTAATTTTGAATAAGATAGTGTAATATGGGCGTATATAAAGATTTAAGTTGTGAAAACGGCTTAAATACGTTGGTTAAACAGTAACATAGGATGTTTTGAAATGACTATTTCAACATCAAAGTGGATGAATCAGCGGAAGGTTAAACAGTAACATAGGATGTTTTGAAATATATGAAATTGTTTAAGTCTGATTTTGACTTGCTCGTTAAACAGTAACATAGGATGTTTTGAAATACAACGGAGGGTTGGACCGTGACGATTTAGAGTTAAGTTAAACAGTAACATAGGATGTTTTGAAATGATATACAGGAGGATACAAGGAATTGAATTTAAACGTTAAACAGTAACATAGGATGTTTTGAAATATTCATTTACATACAATTCTTTGAGCCTTTGCATCTGTTAAACAGTAACATAGGATGTTTTGAAATATAGAAATCTTACAGGAGTTAGGGCAGCAGTACAAAGTTAAACAGTAACATAGGATGTTTTGAAATTCAGTTTGTTCGTGTTGCTATGCAACAGGGCAAGCGTTAAACAGTAACATAGGATGTTTTGAAATTTTATTGTTTGACTTATAGATGTCGCACCGCTCTGTTAAACAGTAACATAGGATGTTTTGAAATAGGCTTAAAACTCCCGACAAAACCTTCCACTTATTGTTAAACAGTAACATAGGATGTTTTGAAATGTTTGTAAATGGGAATGTAAGCGGTCCAGTAAAAGTTAAACAGTAACATAGGATGTTTTGAAATGAGGAGAGTACAGCTGCTGATGAGCAGTCTGACAGTTAAACAGTAACATAGAATGTTTTGAAATAATGGATTCCCAGCAGCTTTCTTTATGTCAGAAAAAGTTAAACAGTAACATAGGATGTTTTGAAATTTTTAAAGCGTGGTGTTTGTTTACGAACAGGCACAGGTTAAACAGTAACATAGGATGTTTTGAAATAGTCAGACGCTAACGATTCAGAATCGGCAGATGGTGTTAAACAGTAACATAGGATGTTTTGAAATATATCAAGTGCTTGAATATCTTTCTTGACGTTTCGTTAAACAGTAACATAGGATGTTTTGAAATCATCAAAGTACGACATTTACGACAAACTTATAATGTTAAACAGTAACATAGGATGTTTTGAAATTTAAATTATGCAACGGATGAGAACGGAGTTGTAAGTTAAACAGTAACATAGGATGTTTTGAAATGCTTATTGAAAGAGAGGTGACACGTTATGATGAAGTTAAACAGTAGCATAGGATGTTTTGAAATTTATCAAGTTTGTCGGTAAAACCATTTGACAAGTTTGTTAAACAATAATATTGGATATTTTGAAATGTGACAGTTGCGGCAAACTTTGAACAGTAAATGTATTAAACAATAACATAAAATGTTTTGAAACGATGTTGAGAGTGGGCATGCAACTACCACAACAGTTTAAACAGCAACATAAGATGTACTATAATTTAATTTATTTTGTTAATGTCACAGCAACATAAACAGGCATTAAAAATAAAATCATTAAATTAAATATTAAAGTGTGAACGGAGGGTTGATATGAATATTAACGGAACAATAATTAATTATTATTTCCACTGTAAAAGGCAATGTTATTTACATGGTAACAGGCTTAATATGGAAGATAATAGCGAACAGGTGAAAATTGGAAAAGCTATACATGAAGAAAGGGCAGAAAATAAAAACAATACGGAAATAGCCATAGATAATATCAGATTGGATAAGCTTACAAAAGAGTATCTTACAGAAGTTAAAAAGTCAGATGCCGACGCAGAAGCCGCAAAATGGCAGTTGTTATATTATTTAAAAGTGTTGAAAACTAAAGGTGTTATAAGAAAAGGCAAGTTGGAATTTGCTGAAAAAAATAAAAAAGACAAAAAGATTATAATAATAGAACTTACGGATGAAGTAGAGAAGGAACTGGACAAATATATTGATGAAATAGAACAATTATTAAATCAAGATAGGATTCCTGAATGTATCAACAAGTCAACTTGTAAAAAGTGTGCATATTATGAATATTGTTATATTTAATAAAATATAATGCCAATTATTTACTGAAAAATACATCTATGAAATGGAGATTTATATGGGGAGTACAAGGTATATTATGTCGATGGGGGAACTTACGAGAAAAGATAACTCGTTATGTTTTAGAAAAGACGGTAAGAATGTATATATTCCGGTGGAAAATACCAAAGAAATATTTTGCTTTAATGAAGTGAGCATAAATACAAAATTATTGGATTTTTTATCACAAAATAATATTATAATACATTTTTATAATTATTATGGCGGATATAGTGGTACATATTATCCGAGAGACCATTATCTTAGCGGAAAACTGCTTGTCAAGCAGGTAAATAAATATAATGAAGACAGGATGAGTATAGCAAGACATATTGTAAAAGGAATAGGATTAAATATATATGAAATATTGTACCATTATTATAAACATGATAAAAAAGAGGTAAAAGAAACAATCGACTGGATTAAGAAGAATTTTATTCCATCTGTTGACAATGCAAAAGACGTAAAAGAATTAATGTCTTATGAGGGCGAAGTATGGATGAAATTTTATGCCGATTTTAAATATTTTCTCCCGGAAGGTTTTGTAATGAATAAAAGAGTTAAGAGACCGCCGGATAATCCTATTAATGCACTTATATCATTTGGTAATACTTTATTATATACCAAAACAATATCGGCAATATATCAGACGCATCTTGACCAAAGAATAAGTTTTTTACATGAACCGTCTGAGGGAAGATTTTCGCTGAGTCTTGATATAAGTGAAGTGTTTAAACCTGTTATAGTGTTCAGGACAATATTTGATTTGGTTAATAATCGTAAATTGCAAGTTGAAAAACATTTTGAGAAAAACGTGAATTATTGTATTTTGAACGAAGAGGGAAGAAAAATATTTATTCAGGCATTTGAGGAAAGGCTTGAAAATGTTTTTTTACATCCGTCGTTAAAAAGAAGGGTCAGTTATAGAACAGCAATTAAACTTGATTGCTATAAGCTTATAAAAAGTATTTTGGAAGAAAAAGAATTTATTCCATTTTCGCTGAAAGAAGGGTTATAGTGAAAAGAGAAAAAAATTACAACTATGCATTTTTGTTTTATGATGTAGGAGAAAAGCGTGTGCAAAAAGTATTTAAAATATGCAAAAAATATTTATCACACTACCAGAAATCTGTATTCAGAGGGGATATGACACCGTCGAAATTAATATCCTTGAGAAATGAATTAAAAAAAGTTATAAATGATGATGAAGATTTTGTGTGTATAGTAAAATTAATGAATGATAACGTATTTGGAGAGGAAGTGCTTGGAAATGCAGCTCATGAAACGGGAGAGGATTTGATTATATAACTTAAAACATAAATTTAAATTATAACTTTAATAGATAAAATTGGTGGCAGACAAAAATTTTTGATTAAACAGATAAATTTTTTGCCTGCCGTTTAATTCATATTCAGGTGCATTTTATTACCTGAATATGAGCAATTTTTATTTTCCCCTGTAATCCGATGGACTTTTGTGCATCATGCGTTTGAAAGCACGTCTGAAAGAATACACGCTGTTGTAGCCTGTTTTTTCCGCAATTTCGACAATGGTTTTATCGGAAGAGGCGAGAAGTTCGCATGCTTTTTTAATGCGGATATTTTCAAGGTGGTCCGCAAAGCATATGCCTGTCGCTTCCTTAAAACATGACGAGAGATATCCTTCAGAAACGTCAAACTGTCTTGCGGTACATGCGAGATTAAGATTCGGGTTGCTGAAATTGTCCGACATGTAAATTTTAACTTCGTTAATAGGAAGTTTTTTTCGCAAAATTCTGTGAGAATTCAATGCAAGGCTTATTTGGCGGCATGTCTCTGTAAGAAGGGCAAAATACTGTTTTTGATTGTGTTGCAGTTCTGACATATCCTGACTGAATTTTAAAAGAATATCCTGAAAATTGTTTTTTGTCGGATTAAGTGTCATAAGGCTTGCTGTTATGCTGTGGTGCAGTTTTAACATTTCTGATGTGTCAAGCGAACGGATTATTACATTTTCATCAAAAAGAATGTGCATGACAAATTCCAAAGAAGGATTATTGTTGTATTTGACTGCATTTATAAGCAGATTTGCAGCTGTATCGGGATAGTAATATTTAAATGAATCTGATTCGGTGAATGAAACGTAATCGTCATACTGCATAATATATAAATCTTTTTCCTGCATTGTATTAAAAAGGCATGTGAGTGCCTCTTTTTTTGCAAATATAAATTCCGAAAAATTTCCGCATGGGCGGCTTATTCCCCACAGAGTACGGCAGTTGTATCTTTTTGAAAAATAATTGTGTATGCCGGTGATACAGTTTTTAATATTAAAATCTTCATTGTGATTAAAAATCAGCAGAAGTTCGTGATTTTCGGTGCGGTAAAACCATACGATACAATCACGGCAGCCGGATGCGTATCCGGGAATAAAGGAGATTACGTCGTGCTGGTAAGAGCCGTTATTGTTTTTGGTATCGGGAGCGAAAGCTGCAATCGTATAAAGCGGCAGCTTGAAATATGTATGCAGTATATCAAGACATTCTGCGTCTGTGACGATTTCATTTTTTGTAAAAAGCTGATGAATAAATCCGTTGATAATTACACTGTTGTCCATAAGCAGACCTCCATGATTCTGTGAGTGAAGATACATTTGTTAAGATAAAAAAATGTATCATGCTCATTTATCATAAGCCATTAACAGTCTGAATGCAAGGTTTTATAAAGCACTTTTATAAAAAAGAATTACATAAGGATACTTTTTACATTAAATTCTATTGTATCTTTAAAATAAAATGTGAAAATATTATGATTATTTTGTAAATTAAGGGAAGTTTTTACACTCTTTTTACAACAATTCACAAGGGTAATATTTTCAGGAGGTAAAAATAGTGGGTAACGAATTTGAAAATCGTGAGCAGCGGAGAAAAATGAAAAAATCACGTGCAAAGTCAGGAAAAGCCAAAGCTACAAGAGCAACAGCGGTAATGATGGCGGCTCTTATGGCAACATCGGGAATGTCACTTCCGACGGGGATTTTTGCATATGGAGCAGAAAATAACAAACTTCTTGCATTTGCGGGAGCAGAAGGCGGTGGAAGATATGCAACAGGTGGACGAGGATATGACGTTTATGTCGTAACAAATCTTGAAGATTACGGAAGAAATGATAAGCCTGTAGAGGGTTCATTAAGATATGGAATAGAGGAAGCAGCCAAGAATAACGGCGGTACAATGATTGTATTTAATGTGGGCGGTACAATTGCACTTAAACAGAGGCTTACATTTGCAGGCAGAAAGAACATAACACTTGCGGGACAGACAGCTCCTGGAGACGGAATTACACTGTCAGGTTATGACACGGATATAAGCAATTCGGAAAATCTTATCATAAGATACATGAGATTCAGACCGGGTGCTGCCAATGTACATACAGGCGGTGATTCTATGGATGCACTCTGGGGCAGGGACAATAAAACATTTATTATTGACCACTGTTCATTCAGTTGGAATACAGATGAGACAATTTCAACTTACAGAGGTAAAGACGGTACGGTTCAGTGGTGTGTTATTTCTGAGAGTCTTACTGTTTCCGGACACTCAAAGGGACGTCACGGATACGGCGGTATTTTTGGCGGCGATAATGTGTTATTCAGCAATAACCTTATGGCTAACCATACATCAAGAAATCCGCGAGTTGGCGGCGGCTGCATGGGCGACCCTACAAAGGACGGCGGAAGCACAGCTACATTGCAGATTAGCAACAATGTGCTTTATAACTGGGGATACAATACATGCTATGGCGGCGGATATGCGTATACCAATTACATAAATAATTATCTCAAAGCCGGAATAGGTACAAGAGAAGAAGTATTTAACCAGCTCATAGATATGGGTGAGTCAACAAAACCGGGCGGTTTCTACGTAAACGGCAATTATATGGAAGGAAATGCAGCCGTAACGGCTGACAATTCCAAGGGGGAAAAGATGTCAGGTGCAACATCGGGGGCAAATAAGACAGAAGTTGCCAATACGCCATATACAGCCGAAGGTTTTGCAAGTGCAACTGTAGTTGACGCAAAAGATTGTTATGAATCTGTGCTTACAAAAGCAGGTGCAACATATCCTTACCGTGACGCAATCGATGCAAGGGTTGTTGCAGAGACACGAAACGACACAGGCAGATATATCAATACAGAAGATGAAGTTGGAGGTTATCCGGCACAGACAATTTCAAGAGCAGCGGATTTTGATACTGATATGGATGGTATTCCTGATACATGGGAGACGGCACATGGATTAAATCCTAATGATGCAGCAGATTCAAAGAAAATAAATCCGTCAACGGGATATGCTTATGTTGAGGAATATTTTAACGGTCTTGTTGAAAATGTTGAAAAATCTGATTATATTGCACCAAACCCTGATGTTGAAACAGATGTTGCGGAAAACACACAGTATAATGAGGGTGACACAGTAAAAGTAACTGCTACAGCTAAGGCAAATAACGGCGGAAATATCGCAAAAGTAGAATTTTATAATGGTGACAAGCTTGTCGGAACATCGACAGAGGCACCTTACACATGCGAATATAAAGGACTTATTGACGGAACATATAGCATTACTGTAAGAGCTTATGATAATGACGGAAACCAGACACAGTCATCTGTTAAAAAGATTCATGTCAACAGTACTGCCGGAAGCGGAGAATGGACAAGTAAAGACATCGGACGCCCGGAAGTAGCCGGAAGTGCAAGCCTTACGGACGGAGTTCTTACGGTAAAAGGTTCAGGAAAACTAGGCTCAAGTGAGGGAAGTGTATCAGGAAGCAAATATGCGAACGATGCAACAGATGATTTCCAGTATACATATATTAAAACAAACGGAGACTGCGAAATCGTTGCCAAAATGGATTCTTCAACACTTGTTGACAATCATGTATTTACAGGTGTAATGTTCAGGGAAACTCTTGACACTGGCTCTAAGACAGCCGCACTCGGTATGTCTATGGTTAAGATAAGCAATGAGACAACATGGTCAACATATCTTGCCAGCCGTGAGAAGACCAACGGAAAGATTACAAAGATTTCCGAGACAATAGATACACCTGCAGCAGCACAGAAAGCAGGAATTCCACTTGTAAGAGACCTGCATTATAAAACAGGTGCAACATTTAACGGAACATGGTTTAAGCTTGTAAGAATAGGAAATACATTTACAGGTTATGCATCAGATGACGGAAATACATGGATAACAGTCGGTTCAAAGACTATTGACATGGCAGATGAAATTTATGTGGGATTTGCGGTTGATGGAAATAAGGCAGCAAATAAAATAAACAATCTCAGCACGGCAAAGTTTTCTAATATTCAAATAAATAAGGAATTTACATATGTAAATTACGAGCTTACACATATTACAACAAAGGGTGAAGGTTATGCGGCATCAGGTCAGGATTTCACTGCAAAACTTGTGAGTGATGACGGATATAATCTTCCTGAGAGCATTAAGATAACGGCAGCAGGCAAAGAACTTGCACAGTCAGATTACACATATGACAAAGAAACAGGAAATGTTGTAATACCTGCCGATAAAATACCTGCATCAGGCACTGTTGTAATTAATGCAGCAGCAGATAAAAAGGAAAATATAGAGTACACATTACAGACTTATGGTGACACAGCAGACCTTACTGTTAAGGAAGACGGTACATCAATGACAATAAGCCAGACGGCGGAATCAAGCAGTATGGTTTCAAAGAAAGGCAATGAGGGAAGCAATGTATCATATTTGTTATTCCCTTCATCAGATGGTGCGTCTAAGATGACACTTAAATTAAAAGTGAACTCATTAAAAAATGGTAAGAGTTCAGGTGCGTATGTCGGAGCATTCCAGACAAAGGGAGATTATCTGTATAATTCAATCGGATTCAGGGGAACAGGTGATAATAATGCGGTTTCTCCGTATTGGATTAAAGTGAATTCGTCAGATTCGACAAAGGATGGAAATGCCGGAAACGGAGGTCCTAAGAATACTTTAAATGAAAATGCAACATATGAAGTTACAATAGAAAAACGAAGCGACGGATACTATGCTTCTTATAAAGAAGAAGGCGGCAGTACGGTATATGAAAAGACATTTAAGTCATCAGAGGCGTATCTTACAACCGATAAGGCAGCACAGTTTGGTATTGCGATTAACAGTGCTGATATTACAGTATCGGATATTATGCTTACGGACAGTGAAGGCAATACATTATACGACCAGAACAATGTTAATACGTTCAAACCAACTGTTGTCGGCTCTGATATGCTAAAAGTTACAGGTGTCGGTTCTGTTATGAAAGCAAATCAGAGTGCAAAAGAGGGTTATATTTCCAAAGCAAAGGATACAGAGGGTCTTAACACAAGTTATCTTGTTTTACCTCAGGATGATTCGCTCACATCAATGTCTATGACTTTGAAAGTGACAAATTATTCAATAACAGGACAGGCAGGTAAGACAGCAGGCGTATTTGTCGGAGCATTTAAGACAAGCGGAAGTTATGCGTTTACATCACTCGGTTTCAGGGGATATGATTCAAGTGTTGGAACAGATGCACTTTCAGGTTATTGGACGAAATCAACTGGAAATGCCGGAAACGGTTCACCTAAGTATGAAGTTATTACTAATAATAAATATAATGTGACATTTACAAGAACAGCAAAAGGATACAAGGCAGAATTTGAAAGTCTTCAGAAACCGCTTCTTGTAGATGCGACAGGAAAAGAAACATACAAGGCTTCAAAAGAATTTAAGTGGTCTGACATGACTCTTACCGCAGATGATGCCGTACAGTACGGACTTGCGATAGTCGGTGCCGATGTGGAAATTACGAACTGGGTTGCAAAAGACGCAAGCGGAAAGGTTTTGTATGACCAGAAAGATTTCTATAAAGACGCAGGAACAGCACCTACGGTTACGGGAGTTGAAACGCCTGTTGTATCAGATGACCGTTCATCTATAAGTGTATCATGGACAGGTGAGGGTGCACAGATTGACGGTAAATACCGTGTTGAAGTTTCAGAAAATGACGGTGCATATACAGAACTTGACACAACAGCAGATACAACATATACATATAAGCCTTCAAAATCAGGTTCGTATAAGTTCAGAATTACAGGTGTCTGCGGAGAAACTGTTACTAATTCAATAGAATCACAAAGTGTTAAATATGTTCTTCCTATGCAGTCACCTACGATTGGTGCAAAATCGGGAGATGCTTCAAACACAATTACGTGGAAAGCAGTTACAGAAGCCGTAAGTTATAAGGTTTACCGCTCAGAGAGCAGAAATGATGGCTATACACAGATTGGAACAGCTACAGGTCTTTCATATACGGATACTACGGCAGAAAACGAAGTACCTTATTTCTACAAGGTTACGGCTGTTGGAGCAGATAATGAGAGTAATCCATCATCACCTGTTTCTATTATGGCAACAAAGGGCCATACGGGTGAGTATATGTTTGGCTCAAAGGCAGCAGCTATTAAAGTTGCCGAAAAGTCAAATGATACTGTTACAGAAGGAAATGCAAATATTAAGTTCTCATATAATGAGGCAGGAAATGTCAGCATTACTGTAAACGGCAGTGAACTTACATCAAAGAAAACAGCTGCAAACGAAAGCGTATCGGCTGAAATTCCGCTTGCAGACGGAAGAAATGAAGTAAAGGTTGTATTTACAAGCGAATCAGGCGTTAAGACATATAAGAACTTTAATTTTGTAAAACTTACTGATTATGACATTCTTGTTGATGCCAATGCAGCAGCAAAAGCATCTGCACAGGCTGATGACGGACAGACAAAACCTGTATATGCTACAATAGCTGAAGCGGTTGCGTCAGTACCTGCGGATAACAAAGAAAATGTTGTTATTTTTGTAAAGAATGGTAATTACCATGAAAAGATAACTGTTACTACTCCGTATATTACTATAATTGGTGAAGACAGCGAGAAGACAGTGCTTGAATATAATGTTGCAGCAGGAACGGTAAATCCTGATACCGGAAAGACATACGGAACATCAGGAAGTGCTTCTCTTACTATTGAAAATACAGCAAATAATGTAAGTCTTGAAAATATAACAGTTGCCAATACATTTGATTATCCGAATGAAACAATCGAGGGAAAAATGGCTGTTGCAATGCTTACAAGAGCAGATAAGCTTATATTTAACAATGTAAGACTTACAGGATGGCAGGATACATTGCAGGCAGATGGCGGCAACCGTCAGTATTTCAGAAATTGTTATATTGAAGGAAATGTAGACTGGATATTCGGAAGTGCACAGGCTGTATTTGATGATTGTGATATAGTTGCAAACGGAGACGGTTATGTAACGGCAGCAAGTACGGAAAGTACACGTTTAACAGGATATGTATTTATTAATTCAAGGTTATTAAAAAAGAATTCGTCTGTTGCCGACAATAGGGTGGCACTTGGAAGACCATGGAGATCAAACGCCTGCGTTACATATGTAAACTGCTTTATGGACAGTCATATAAAAACAGCAGGATATACAGACATGGGTGATAATTCATACAAAGCAGCACAGTTCTATGAATATCAGTCATATGGTCCGGGATTTGCAGTAAATACAGACAGAAGACAGTTGAGCAAAGCACAGGGTGAAGCTCTTACGGTAAACGGAGTATTTGCAAGAGAGTCAGGTGCGGGTGCAGCATTTGCCACAGCATGGGATGCACTTGCAACATATGCTGATTTGTCTAAGAATTATATAGCTGAAAATGTAGTTGAACAGGTAGATTTCAAAAAGCTTGATGCGGCTATAAGCCGTGCGGAAGCACTCAGGGAAGCTGATTATAAAGATTTCAGAGCGGTTAAGGCTGCACTTTTAGCAGCAAAAGCACTTGACAGAGAAAATGCAACTCAGGCAGATGCAGATAAGCTTGCAGCAGATATCACCACAGCGATTGCAAATCTTGAGGCAGCAACACCAGACCCAACACCAGGCCCAACGCCGACACCGGACCCAACGCCGACACCGGACCCAACTCCAACACCGACACCGGACCCAACGCCAACTCCAACACCGGGAACAGGTGATTCAAACGGAAACGGCGGAAACAGCCAGGGAACAACAGAAGATAATAATAATGATGAATCTGATAATGAACAGTCTAGGACAGAAGAATCTGTTGCAACAGGTGAAAGAGGCTTCTCATTATGGTATGCATTAAGTGCAGCTATAGCATCACTTGGTGCAGGCTTAGCACTTACAGGCAAAAAACGCAGAAAAGACGAAGAGTAATCAATAATTATACGAAAAAATTATTTGCGTAATCAGCTCTGATGAATAAAAACAATATGCTCCTTTTCGGGCAGGCAAGTGAGGCAACGAAATCACTTAATGCACGGAAAGGGGCATTTATGTTGTGATGAACATAATTTTACAATTTTAAAATAGTCTGAAAATAACACAATTTAAACACAATTAAAAAATAAAAGTGTGCAACGAGATGAAAAATAAAAAAATATCAAAAATATTTCAAAAAAGTGTTGACAAATACACAGATGGGTGTTACTATACAATTACAAAAAGGAAACAACATAAAACACAATACAAAGTGTCACAGTTGTTAAAAGGAGGTTGATTCCGTTGGAAACAAAAGAATCTAATCCTCAATATGAAAGTGGTAATGCATAGCAGTTCCCCGCAAGAAAGACCTTTACAACATATTGAATAATTAACATCATAATGATAGAGATGATGAACAAGTTAAAGGTTACATAAGCTGGCATTTCATATTGAACATTTACCACACAGTTAATACATAAGGTTTTCTTATTTGTGTAAAGAAACATATAAGAAAAGAATCTATGATTAATACAACTTGAAAGTTTATGATATTAAGCTGATATATTTCTTGAGATATACAAGACGTATATATGGAATATGAATCACATATAATACATAGATTGAGAGAAAATAGTAATCATACTTTTTGAAGATGTAAGGAATGTGAAGAATCCAAGCATACTGAAACTTAGTATTATCACCATTTACAAAAAGTAGTAACTTTCTAAGTATTTATTACGAGGCAGGGAATAAAAAAATTAAGCTGTTATATACAGCAAAAAAGTTACATTAAGTAACAAAAGTCGATTAGGTTGGAACATAATGAATTCAATCATTTATCGAAAAGGAGAAAAAATTGAATACAGAAGAACAGTGTTAGAAAGGCCGTTATGTAAGAATTTATATAGCGGTCTTTCTTTTTGTTTATTCTTTTTGTTTATCCGATATATGGAAAAAATTTGAGCATGTAAAATTGTGATGTTGAGTGTTTATGAATAAAATTTATTGTATCAGGGAATAATTAAAAAAATAATTATAATAAATGTGAGGGCAGAGAAATGATAGAATCCGATACAATAAAACTTTTACGTGAATGTGATGCAGGTATAAAAATGGGAATAGAATCTATAAATGAGGTGCTTAAATATGTGGATGACAGCAGGCTGCATGATGCATTGACAAAATGCAGAGATGACCATTTAGGGTTACAGGCACAAATACAGGAAATGCTGGATGAATTTCATGATAATGGAAAAGAGCCAAACTCTATTGCAAAAAGTATGTCATGGATAAAGACAAATACAAAACTTATGATGAACGAATCAGATTCAACGATTGCGGGGCTTATGACAGACGGTGGCAATATGGGAGTGAAGTCTCTCAATAAATATCTTAATGAGTATAAGGCGGCAGACGAAAAGACAAAGGATATAGCTAAAAAACTGATAAAACAGGAAGAAAGATTGGTATTTCAAGTTAAAGATTTTTTATAGGTACTATTAAAATATAAACATACTTATTAACAAAAAAATACAGAGAGAGTAAAATAGATTGTGTATTAAGTAATGTTTTCTAAAGTAGAGTAGAATACAGAAGGAAAGAACATGTTTAGGTTTGTTAGAATTATGGAATAAAAAATATGAAAGAAGAGAGCTTAATAAAAGATAAAAAAATAATACTTTAGAAAATTTATAATTATTTTTATCCCCCATTGGTCAATATGGTGTGCTACCTGTCAATAGGACAATAAAAAATAATAAATTTTTGTATCGTCAGCCGAATTACGGCTGGCGATATTTTTATGCTACTTTTGTATATTGATTATGATATTCCATTGGTGTCATTACATTTAAATTTCTTTGTAATCTTTGATTATTGTAATAATTAATGTAATTAGCTATAGCTGCAACTAACGTGCTTCTATCATTGAAATGTTGGCGGTAATACATTTCTCGTTTTAGAATTCCCCAGAAGCCTTCCATTGGTCCATTATCGATACAATGGGCAACTCTGGACATGCTTTGTTTCATATGGTGTTTCTTTAACCTTGTATAGAATTGCATACTTGTATATTGAAATCCACGATCGGAATGAAAAAGTGGATGTGCATCAGGCTCCAGGCGAACTGCTTCATCAAACGTATTCATAACTAACGGATTATCATTATGATCACTTATTTTAAAGGTTACAATTCTTCGGTCATATAAATCTAGAATGGCACTCAAATATACCTTGTGAACTTCATTTCCACTGTAGTATTTAAATTCAGATACATCAGTGAGCCACTTCTCATTTGGTTTATCGGCATGAAAATCCCTATGTAAATAATTTTTGGCTACATGGTCTGGATTTCGTTCACCTCTGGTACAACTTTTCGGTTTCCATTTGATATTTGATTTTATATCACATTTTCTGCAGATACGGAGTACTCGTTTGTCGTTTACATGAATTCCTTTGTGTCCATCCAATTCATCACGAATTCTACGGTATCCCGTATCTGGGTGTTCTGTATGAATTTTTTTGATTTCGATAAATAACTTTTCGTTTTGAAGTTCACTGTTGCTTTTTGGGTATTTTATCCAGTGATAGTATGCAGAACGTGTAATGCTAAGGCACTTACAAAGTTTAGCTACTGGATATCCCTTGCCAGAAGATAATTCTCTGATGGCCTTATACGCAGCCAAACGATGAACTAAAGATAACGATCCCTCCTTTCCAGTTCTCTGACTTTTTTTAACAGGTCATTCTCCATTTGTAAATCAAAATTTTTCCTCTCAAGTTCAGCTATTTTATCATGTAATTCTTCTTCTGGTGTACGACTTGGTAAGGAACCTGCTCGCCTGCCACGACGGTCTTCCAGACCTTTACTTCCCATTTTTTCGTACCGTTTTACCCAGTTACGAACTTGTTGATATGAACATTGATATTTCAAAGCCATTGCACCATAATTCTTATCATTTGCCAGGCATTCCGTAACTATTTTTAATCTCTCATCAAGAGTAGTTGTTCTTGCTTTTCTCATGTATGCACCTCCGGTGGATGTTTTAAATGTTCCACCAGAATTATACACCTTAATCCAATTTCTTAGTTGTTTTCCTGAACGAATCCCATATTTTGTACAGATGGTAGAGAGCGAACCTTTTCCGTTAAGATAATCATTTACAGCAGATAGTTTTAATTCTTTTGAATAATGGCTGTTGTGTGGTTGATCAAGTAATCCAACAGGCCCCTTGCTTTTGTAAATGGAAACCCATTCTTGTATGCTTTTATGGTTAATGCCCAATTCTTTACTTGCTTGACGCATTCCGATTTCTCCATTAAGGTATTGTTCAACTATTTTTACCTTTTCTGCTGAATTGATTTTACTTTTTCTAGACATGAAAATACCCCCATATAGGACTTTTATATTTCATTGTCCTATATGAGGGTAGCATATCAATAAGTGACTGGTGGGGAATTTTTATTGTGGAGAATAATTATATACTATACAACACAAAAATATATAATATATTAAATAAACTATCAGACAAAAGAGTTGCACCTGTAATTACAATGGTGCTATACTTTGGAATAGATAAAGAAACAGTGGAAGTGGCATTGACATGCTTATAAATTATTGTTTGTATATGAATATGTAATATAAAAGGAAATTACAAATGTCATTATTTAAAAAAGATATATCAAAGAAAGAGCTTGAAAAAGCATTTAATGAGATTCAGATGAATCTGGAAAATAATTATAAAGATTTGGCGATAAAAGCATATAAAGACGCTGATTTAATGCTGAATAATTACCATAAAGAATCAAAGATTGATGAGAAAACATATACCAAATTCAAAGCAAGACTTGATATTTTTGCCAAGAGAATGGAAGGTTACAGTCATCGTCTTAATGTTAAGTATTAGAAGGCGGTTAAAATGAAGATATATGTGAAAAAGATATGTAAATTTGTTAAAACAGATACAGTGCTTGTTGTATCAATTGTATTAGCAGTGATTTCAATGCTTGCAGTTAAACCTGATAGACAGTATTTAACATATATAGATTTCAGGACACTTGCAATATTGTTCTGCCTTATGACGATAGTGGCAGTATTCAGACATGAGGGGATTTTTGATTTTATTGCAGATAAAGTGTTAAACAAAGTAAGAAATACATCTTCAATTGTACTTGTATTGGTTCTGTTGTGTTTTTTTATGTCTATGATTATTACGAATGATGTTGCACTTATTACTTTTGCTCCGTTAGCGATTATAATACTTGATAAAACCGATGAACATATGCGTGCAAAATGGATTCTTAATTGTGTGGCAATGCAGACGGTAGCGGCAAATCTTGGAAGTATGCTAACGCCGATAGGCAATCCTCAGAATCTTTTTTTATATGGTAAACTTAATAGTGAATCATCTAATACAGGTGTATTGGGTTTTGTGGAATTAATGCTGCCATATAGTATTGTTTCGTTGATTCTGCTTATTGTATGGGTAGCAGCTTTAAAAATAATATTGGAAAAAAGAAGTGACAACAGAAATGAAAAAAATCAGTCTGATACAGGGAATATAAGAAAAGTATATGGTAAAACATTGAAAAATGTTAATAAGGCATATTTAATAAATTATTCAGCATTATTTTTGATAAGTATTCTTGCTGTTGCACATAAAGTACATTATATAATTCCGCTTATACTTGTATTATTGTATTCAGTTATAAGAAATAGAAAAGTATTAACGAAAGTTGATTATTCTTTACTGGCTACATTTGTTGCATTGTTTGTATTTATAGGAAATGTGGGAAGAATTCCGTTTTTCAGTCATGCCCTTATGAGAATTATAGGCGGTAGGGAAACTATTACTGCTATAATTGCAAGTCAGGTTATAAGTAATGTTCCGGCTGCTATTTTACTTGCTGGTTTTACAGATAATATTTCCGCATTAATTGTAGGTACAAATATTGGAGGACTGGGAACATTAATTGCATCTATGGCAAGTCTTATCAGTTTTAAATATATATCAAGAGATAAACCTGATTTGAAAAAGAAATATTTTATTACATTTACTATATCAAATATTGTATTTTTGATAATTCTCGTTGTATTATATTATCTGAGTTTATAAATTTAATCTAAGGATGACTGTTAAGTTACAGAATAATCATAACCTGTTACAGCCAATGCATCAATGTTGGAACCGTTATTAACATGAACGCCTATTGTACATGAGGAAGCTTCGGATGCATTGAATGTTATTGTTGCAGAACTTCCGGAAACACGGCTGTTAGCTGATACACCATCAACTTCTACCTGATCAATAGTATTATTAAAATTGATTGTAAGAGAAACTGTTCCATTGATTCCTGACCACGAAGCAGAGATAAGTCCTTTTCCACCGCCATTCCATCTGTCCCAGACATTGAGAGAACTAACAGTCATATTTCCAGAACCGCTTGCGGCATAGATGCCTTCTGCTGATTCAGGTATAACAAAGGCAACAGGTCTTTCATAATTATTATTCATAAGACAAACCTCCTGTCATAAAAAGCAAATTAAAAGGATATAGTTGAATGTTACTCATTCTGTAATATATCATACATGAGAATCAATCAACTCGACACAAATATATTATATAGTTATAATGCACAAAAAATCAATAGTAAATTTATGACATTTTTTATTTAATATTTTATATCATTTCTTTGTAATCTTTTTTAATGTTTCGTATTACAAAGAATGCAACGATGCAAGATAAAATAGTTGTAAGTATATTACTTAAACACATTACGATTCCGACACTTTCACTTCCGAGAGTTGTAAAGTTCTGTAATGCCCAAAGAATAGGGATTCTGAAAACAAAAACACGGCAGAAATTACAAAAAAGAGTGAGCTTTGTTTTTCCAAATCCAAATAAAAGTGCCATGACTGCTGCATTTATTCCGAGAGGAACACATCCGCCGAGTGAATCGTAACGGAAAACTTTAATAATCATATTCTGGAATTCCACATTATATCCATCCTGGCTGTTGGCAAAAAGGTATGTTATTGGACCAGCAAAAATATTTAATATGATATACATAATTAATCCAAGTGATGCTTCAATAATCACAAGTCTCCAGAATGTTCCAAGAGCACGTTTGATGTTTCCGGCACCACGGTTCTGGCTTATTATTGAAGCACCGCCATCCTGAAAACCATTTTGCATCTGGGTTGTAATTCCGTTGATGTTATTTGATATTCCAAGTGCACCGACAGTTACAGAACCATAGTTTTTACTCATAGAATTAATTACTGTTTTTCCCATTGCAAATGCAACTTTTTCCACAATGACAGGGAAAGAAAGATTAAGCATAGGATTAACAACGTTTTTCTTAAAGCGGATACTTTTAAAGCTGAATGTAAATGCATCGTTGCCTGAACATAAATTATGTATTGCCATTACAAAAAGAAATGCCTGTGAAATAACACTTGCAACGGCAATCATTGTAATATCGGCGTTGAGTCCATAGATAAAATATGCTGTGATTGAAAGCTTTAATATGATTACAAACATATTAAGGCGGAGGATTCTTTTAGAATTGCCGCGTGAACGTTCAATGGCTATGTATACATTATTAAAGAAACTAAGTACTGTTGAAAAAAGTGTAATTATAAAATACTTTGTTCCTACATTAATAAAATCCTCGGGTGTTCCACATAAACGCAGAAGCACAGGAGTAAAAGGAAGTATACAAAGAACAACTGCTGAGCATATGCCACAGATTGTAATTAACGTACTTAACCGTTTTTTAACCATGTCATAATCACCGGCACCATATGCCTCACTGATTTTTAAGGAGCTTCCTACTGCAAGACCTGTACCAACGGCACTAATCATATTTTGGAGCTGTGAAAGATATGCAACTGCCGAAACAGCTATAGCACTTACATGTGATGCCATCATAGTGTCAAGAATGTTAAAAAGGTGGTTTATAAGCTGAAAAACGGACAGTGGTATACATACGTAAAATATTACTTTCCATAAATTACCATTTAATGCAAAGTCCCTGAATTTTTTGTCTTTTTCAGATAATTCAGAACCGGATGAATTGATATTGTTTTCTGCAGCCATTAAAAATGTCCTCCATTTAATTAGTAATCAGGTATTAGTTTAAAAAAATAATGCTGTAAATGCAATGATAAAAGTTACTTTTATTTAATAAAATACAGAAAAAAAGCATTACTTCAATTTATTATGATGGAAAATGCAACTGCAATATGGTAAAATAATTAACATTAATTACAGAAGTTAATAATAAATTAAAGATGAAAGAGAGGCAATACCCCGTGTCTAAATTTACACAACAGGCTATTATTGATACTTTTTTGAAAATGCTTGCATGCAAATCTCTTGACAAGATAACTGTAAAAGAAATTGTGAATGAATGTGGAATTAATAGAAACACATTTTATTATTATTATAAAGATATATATGATTTGCTTGAAGATGTGGTAAGCACAGAAAGCAAGAAAGTAATAGAAGAAGATGGAAACAGCAAGACATTTTATGATGAATGTGTGAGAGCATTTGATGTAATGATGAAATATAAAAACGCATTGCTTCATATATATAATTCACGAAGCAGAAGTGTAATTGAAAAGTATTTAATGGCTGTTACACCTAATTTTATAAGGCGTTTTGTTACGCTTAATTCTGAAAATATTGAAATAAATGAAAAAAATATTATATTTATCTGTGATTTTTATAAGTATGCTGTAACTGGATGTACTATAGAATGGATTCGGAGTGGCATGCCTGAAGAACGGGAAGAATTTGTAAAGAAAATTGCAGATATATTTGAGGCGACCGTGTCCGATGCGGTTAAAGCATTTGAAATAAAAAAGAATTAAATATACTTGTTAAAAATTAGACATTTTCAGACAAGTGACTGAAATTTAGACAAAATGGCCTATCTGACTGTGTGAAGTTATATTTTATAAATATATAATGCATTTAAGTTTAAGAATTTAAACGCAGGAGGAATATTTATGGGTACAATGACACATATAGCAGGAAGAGCTGCATTTTCAAAGGCAGTTGATATTGTTTTAAAGAATGCTGATAAGGACAGAGAGAAAGAAATTACAAAACTCGTTGACCTTATGGAAAAATATATGGGCTCAGAAAAGATAGATGTTGATTATAATAAAGTAAAAGAACTTATTTGTGATAAAGACAAAACTTTAAATAAATATATTAACAGACTTCTCGATGAAATTAATCCGCATGTCTTAAAAACAACGGCACTTAATCTTGGTTACGAAGCATTTTTCCATGGAACTAAGACTATAAGAAAGATGAGAGAAGTACATGACTGTAATGTGCCATGGCTTATTCTTATGGATCCTACAAGTGCATGTAATCTGCATTGTACAGGATGCTGGGCGGCAGAGTACGGCAATAAACTTAATCTTACATTCGATGAGATGGATAGTGTTATAACTCAGGGAAAAGAGCTTGGTATATATCTTTATATGTTTACAGGTGGAGAACCGCTTGTACGCAAGGAAGATATTATAAAATTGTGTAAAAAACATAGTGATTGTGCATTTCTTGCATATACAAACGGTACTCTTGTGGATGAAAAGCTGTGTGAGCAGATGGTTGAAGTCGGCAATTTCTATCTTGCAATAAGTCTTGAAGGCTTTGAAGCAGTTAATGATCTGAGACGCGGTAATGGTGTTTACGGAAAAGTAATGCATGCAATGGAGCTTTTAAAGCAGTATGGACTTATATTTGGTACATCAATATGTTATACATCAAAGAATATTGAAACAGTTACAAGTGATGAATTTGTTGATTTGATGGTTGAAAAAGGATGTCGTTATGCATTTTATTTCCATTATATGCCGGTTGGCAATGATGCAGCAGTTGAACTTCTGCCAACAATGCAGCAGCGTATATATATGAAAGACCGTGTAAGACAGATTCGTAATATGAAAGACGGCAAAGGAATATTTACAATGGATTTCCAGAATGATGGTGAATATGTTGGCGGATGTATTGCCGGTGGAAGAAATTATTTCCATATTAATGCAAATGGTGATGCAGAACCTTGTGTATTTATACATTATTCAGGTGCTAATATACGTACGCATTCATTGCTTGAAATATTGAAACAGCCATTATTTATGGCATATCGTGACAGACAGCCGTTTAATGAAAATCATCTCCGCCCATGTCCGATGCTTGAAAATCCGGAGATTTTGCAGCAGATGGTAAAAGAAACAGGTGCGAAGTCAACAGATTTGCAGTCTCCGGAGGATGTAACGCATCTATGCGGTAAATGTGAGGAATATGCAAGAGAATGGAAGCCTTGTGCAGAACGTCTCTGGGCAGAAGAAAAACATAAAAAACATTCTTACGAAAATTATAAAAAGAAATAATGTATGTGAAAATGCACAAAAATAGTGCTGAACATCTGTTGAATATATAAATATTGACTATTTTCATAGATATGATAAAATACAAAATAGAGTTTGATAAAACTCATATTATGTAAAAAGGGAGTAAATTTATGAAGAAGGGTATTTTATTCAGATGCAGGAAGACTGCGGCTGTAGTGATGGCGTTTGCAATGACGCTTTCATATCTGCCACAGCAGGGGATTTCTGCATATGCAAAAGACGGTTCTGCGGCATCACAGTCACAGGTAACTGTGAGCAGCAGAGAATGCAGCGGATGGTACGAGAGTGCCTATGTTGAATGGCAGCCTGTAGATGGGGCAAAGTCTTATAACGTCTATATCAAGGGCGAAACAGAAGCAGATTCAGCTTACAAAAAGCTTGACGATGAGCTTATAAGACAGTATCCGGATTACTGGAGAGCTGATGCACCCGGCCTTAAAGCGGGAAAATATATGTTCAAGGTTGAAGCTGTTACTGACAGCACAACAGCAAGCATTGTTACGTCTGCTGTTGAAGTAATGTCATATGACAGAAGCGGTTACGGATTTGTCAACGGAACATCATCAGGTGCATATAACGAGGACGGAACATTAAAAGACAACGCAGTTGTTTTATATATTACAGAGAATACAAAGGATACAGTGTCCCTTGATGTTGTGACAGGCTCAAAAGGAGAAGTTACTTCATACACAGGACTTCAGGCAATACTTTACGGATTCAAAAAAGGCAAGGACAGCAGACCACTTGATGTAAGACTTGTCGGCAATATCACTGATTTAAAAAGCATGGATAAGGGTGATATTGTAATAGACGGATGCAACAACGGTATCACATTTGAAGGTATCGGCGAAGATGCAACGGCAAACGGCTGGGGACTCCGCGTTAAAGGATCTTCAAATATTGAAATAAGAAACCTTGCATACATGAACTGCGACAGTAACGAGGGTGATGATGTAGGCCTCCAGCAGGACAATGACCATGTATGGGTACATAACTGTGATTTCTTCTATGGACATGCAGGTTCAGATGCAGACCAGAAGAAAGGCGACGGAGCACTTGATACAAAGAAATCAACATATGTCACACACTCATATAATCATTTCTATGATACAGGAAAGAGCAATCTTCAGGGAATGAAGAGTGAGACGACATCAAATTACATAACATACCACCACAACTGGTATGACCATGCAGATTCAAGATGCCCGAGAATCAGGACATGTACGGTGCATGTATATAATAATTATTATGACGGCAATTCAAAGTACGGAATCGGTGCAACAATGGGAAGCTCCGTTTTTTCAGAAAATAATTACTACAGAAACTGTAAGTACCCTATGCTTATGGCAGGACAGGGCTCAGACATAAAGTATGCCGAGTCTTCAGATGGAATCTTTTCAGGTGAAAACGGCGGCGTGATCAAAGCATACGGCAACCACATCGAGGGAGCAAAGGCGGCGGTCACATATCAGAAGGATGCAGCAGGATTTGATTTCTATGAGGCATCATCAAGAGACGAAGTTATTGACTGTTCTGCATTAAAGGGCGGTTCAAAGTACAGCAATTTCGATACGGCAGCTGATTTTTACAAATACAGTGTACAGTCAGCAGAGGATGCGAAAGATACAGTCGTAAAATATGCAGGACGCATGAACGGCGGGGATTTCAAGTGGACATTTGACAATTCAGTTGATGACGAATCATATGCAGTTAATGAACCATTAAAAGCAAAACTTATGTCATACAAGACAACACTTGTATCTGTAGGCGGCAGTGTTTCAGGCACAGACAGGCCCGGCACAGGAGAGACACCGGGAACAGGTGAAGATAAGCCGGGAACAGGCGAAGATAAGCCGGGAACGGGCGAAGACAAACCGGGAACAGGTGAAGATAAGCCGTCAACAGGTGAGACAGCAGCTTCAGCTGTACATAACTTCACAACAGATTACACAACAGCAGACAGTTTCTTTACTATTTCAGGAAACCTTGCTAATAATAAGGGAACAAATACATATAACGGACTTAATCTTACAAAGTGCCTTAAAATGGAAAGTTCAACATCAATAACATTTAAGGCAGCATCAAAAGGAAAGCTTGTGCTTGTAACAGCAGCATCAAAGAAGATCAAGATTGACGGAAAAGCTGTCCAGGCAGACGCAGACGGTGTCATTTCAATGGATGTTGAAGCAGGTGAACATAAGATAGCAAAGAAGGATGCAACAATCCTTTTCTATATTTCATTCACGGGAGACGGCAGCCAGACACCGGGAACAGGAGAAGATAAGCCGGGAACGGGCGAAGACAAGCCGGGAACAGGCGAAGATAAGCCGGGAACGGGCGAAGACAAACCGTCAACAGGCGGCGATACAGACAAAGGTGATAAACCCGGTGAAAGGGTTGACAATGAAGTGCGTGAACAGGCACCGGGCTTCAAGGATGGAGATATATATGTATCTGCAAAGGGAAGCAGCGAGGGTGACGGTTCATATGAGAAACCGATGGATTTCGTAACAGCCCTTAACACGGTAAAGCCGGGAAATACAATCTGGATGTTTTCTGCAACATACTATGTATATGACATGTATAAGGCACCTGTTATCATTTCAGAGGATAACAGCGGCACAGCAGATGCTTACAAGACAGTAAGCAGCATCAATGGAAAGCCTGTAACAATCAACTTTGACGGAATGGCAGAAGAAGGTTCCAACAGGGGAATAACACTTGACGGTTCATACTGGCATTTTTATGACATTGACATCTGCAATGCAGGTGACAACGGAATGCTTCTTTCAGGTGATTATAATGTGATTGAACTCTGCCGGTTCTATGCAAACCATGATTCAGGTCTGCAGATAAGCAGATATAATACATCATATAATTCAATAGAACAGTGGCCGTCATACAATACAATCCTTAACTGTACGGCATATGACAACAAGGATATCAAAACATGTGAGAATGCGGACGGATTCGCAGCAAAGCTTACATGCGGCGAGGGAAATGTATTTGACGGATGTATTTCATACTGCAACAGTGATGACGGATGGGATCTGTATGCAAAGCCTGCAACAGGCCCAATCGGGGTAGTAACAATAAAGAACTGTATAGCATTCGGCAACGGCAAGCTTACGGATGGTTCAGGTTCAGCAAACGGCGACATGAACGGTTTCAAGCTTGGCGGAAGCAACGGGGCATGCCCTACACCGCACGTTGTGGAGAACTGTCTTGCATTCAATAACGGTGCGACAGGATTTACGGATAACGGCAACGGCGGAGCCATAAAGATGAGCAACTGTATTGCCGTAAACAATGGCATTTACGATAAGACTAAGGCAAATTTCATGTGCTACAGGACATCAGAAGATGCAGAATATACGAATATCGTATCGGCAGCAACATCAAAGAATGCAGCAACAGACCAGTTCAAGGGCAAGTTAAGCCATGTGCTTTATAATTATAAGGGTGAGGGAACATACTGGGTAAATGAATGGAACTGCAAGGACGGAGCAAAGACAAAGTACACAGGCTCTGAGGCAAAAGATTATACAGTTGCACTTAGTGATTTTGTGAATACAACTATTCCTGGATACAATGCGTCAAAGGGATCATATGCAGCAGATTACCATGAGGTATTCAGAAATGCAGACGGAAGCATTAACGTAAACCAGCTTTATGAATTAAAGAGCGACAGCAGGATTTATGAAGCAGGAGTAAACGGTTCCAAGATTGGATGCTCGTTTGAAAAACAGGTTGAACCGGGCAAGACAGAAGGTAATGTTGAAAGCAAGGGTGATGCACCAAAGATTGATAATGCTGAGGATATAGCAAAGAAAATTGAAGCATCAGTTGAACTTACTGATGAAGAAAAAGCTTCAATTGCTGCAGGAAGCAATATTTCTGTAAGTCTTGTTATTAATGATGAAGTTAAGACCGAAGAGAAAGAACTTGTAGAAAAGAATCTTTCATCACTTGTTGAAAATGGTAATATCGGACAGATTTTTGATATAAGCATTATTAAGAAGATTGGTGATGGTGAAGCAGTAAGTGCACAGGTTAATAAAGAAGTGACATTACAGATTGCAGTTCCTGAGAAGCTCCTTAATAAAGATAGCAATATCGAAAGAACATATAAGATTATAAGAGTGCATAACGGCGAAGTTACTGTTTTGGACAGTGATAAGTGTCAGTTTAATGAAAAAACAGGCGTTATTACATTTAAAACAGATAAGTTTTCAACATATGCCATTGTATACACAGATAAGGCTAAAGAAGTAATATCTGGCGGTTCTGAAGCGGGCGGTAAAGATAACACAGATAATGGAAACAATGCCAATATTGATGTTAAAGAAGAGCCGGTTTTGGGAAGTACAGCGGACGATTCAGTAAATACAGGTGATAATTTCAACCTTTACATGTATATTATGCTTCTTGCAGTATCAGGTGCGGCATTATTTTTATCAAAAAAGAAAAAATGTAAAAATAATTAATTAAAATAAGTTTGTTCACTGCATTACTTTTGATAATAATCAAAAAATTAAAATTTTTATTAAAAAAGTGTTGACATCTTATAAACGGAGTGCTATAAATACACGTAAACAGAAAGTTAAATGCAGTGAACAGAACAGTTTATCCAAGATGTTTGCATTGCAGAGAGTCATCGGTTGGTGTGAGATGATATGTGATTTTGGATAACATCATCTGCGAGCAGTGCACTGAAATTAGTCAATATTGATTAAGATTAAGTGTCACCGGTATTCTACCGTTATATAGAAGCTTATTAAACGGACGATTTAAAGTCTCCGTCAGATGAGGCAGAGTGGTCACGTAAGTGGCAATCAAAGTGGTATCGCGGAAGTTTTAGCTTTCGTCTTTGAGTATGTTGTAAGGCATATTTTAAGACGAAAGCTTTTTTTTATAAATAGGAAATTGCGTAGAACTTTCTGAATAAACATTTATACATAGACGGTTATAGATATTCCGTCAGGGAAGGAGAAACAAAATGAATGGTTTAGTTATTGTTTTAATCGGAATCGTTTGTTTAGGAGCAGGTTATCTTTTATATGGTCGTTGGCTCGCTAATAAGTGGGGACTTGACCCAAAAGCAAAGACACCTGCATTCACTCATGAAGATGGTGAGGATTATGTTCCATCATCTAAGTTTACAGTATTTTCACATCAGTTTTCATCTATCGCAGGTGCAGGTCCTGTAACAGGTCCTATTCTTGCTTCGGTATTCGGCTGGGTACCTGTTTTACTCTGGCTGATTGTCGGCGGACTTTTCTTCGGTGCCGTTCAGGATTTTGGTGCTTTATATGCATCAGTTAAGAATGAAGGCAAGTCAATGGGTATGATTATTGAGAAGTACATAGGTAAGACAGGTAGAAAGTTATTCATGCTTTTCTGCTGGTTATTTACACTCCTTGTTATTGCGGCTTTCACAGATATGGTTGCCGGTACATTCGTAGCAAAGGGTGTTGAAGGAATGACAGAAAAGACTGCTAATGCAGATGCTTCTGCTGCTTCAATTTCTATGTTATTTATCGTTGTTGCTATTATCTTTGGACTTGTTCAGAAGTCAATTGCAAAAGCTGGTAAGAAGATGAACGAATGGGTTAAGGCTATCGTTGCAATCGTGCTTTTGGTTGCTATGTTCGCTGTAGGTATGGCACTTCCAATTTATGCTACAAAGTCAGCATGGATTTACATCATCATGGCTTACCTTTTCCTTGCATCAGTTATGCCAATGTGGTTATTAATGCAGCCTAGAGATTATATGACAACATTCATGCTTCTCGGTATGATTATCGGTGCTGTGCTTGGTGTTGTTGTTGCACATCCAAGCATGAACTTAAATGCGTTTAACGGATTTACATTAGGAAGCGGTGCTTCAAAACAGATGCTCTTCCCTACATTATTTGTAACAATTGCATGTGGTGCTGTTTCAGGTTTCCACAGTCTTGTATCTTCAGGTACATCATCAAAGACAATCAGCAATGAGAAAGATATGCCTATGGTTGGTTACGGTGCAATGGTTGTTGAATCATTACTTGGTATCGTTGCACTTGTAGTAGTTGGTGCTGTTGCTGTTAATGGTACAAAACCAGCTGGTACTCCATTTGCTATTTTCTCAACAGGTGTTGCCGGATTCCTTGAAAAATTAGGTGTTCCTGTTCATGTAGCAACAGTATTTATGACAATGTGTGTTTCAGCTCTTGCTTTAACATCACTTGACTCAGTAGCAAGAATCGGACGTATGTCTTTCCAGGAGTTATTTTATGGAGACAGCACAGACCCAGCTACAATGACTCCTGTACAGAGAGTTCTTACAAATAAGTATTTTGCAACAGTTATCACATTGTTCTTTGGTTACCTTTTAACACTTGGTGGATACAACAATGTATGGCCATTATTTGGTTCTGCAAACCAGTTGCTTGCAGCTATGGTTCTTATTGCTATAGCAGTATTCTTAAAGACAACAGGAAGAACAGGCTGGACATTATATGCTCCTATGTTCATCATGCTTGCGGTAACATTTACAGCTCTTGTTCAGAAAGTAATCGCTCTTGTAGGCAATGTTGTAAATGGTAAAGCTACATTCCTTGTTGATGGTTTACAGCTCATCGTTGCAGCAGCACTTATGGTACTTGGTGTATGTGTTGCATACAGCTGCTTAAAGAAACTCTTCACAACAAAGAAGAATACAGAGCAGGCTTAATTAGAATGTTAAATTAATAAAATATATTTAAAATAAAAACGTTTTCTGTTATGATTATTATATAAACATAGTGGAAAACGTTTTTTATTTATGCTGGCAAAATACAATGTCCCGGTGCAGAAATGCATTTAGGGTGAATCTGCCCAAATTACGTAAATATGAGAAGGGACGGAGTGTATGAAAAATTTATATTATTGGCTTGCAATATGCATCGGATATTGTTTTGGAAGTGTTCTTTATGGATATGAAATTCCGCGTATTTTTAAAAAGATTAACATATGCGAATTGTCGGATGATGGTAATCCCGGAACATATAACGCATTTAGATACGGCGGATTTATCTGTGGTATAAGCGTCCTTATTGCTGAACTATTAAAAGGATTTATACCTGTATTTTTCAGTGCAAAGTATATTGGCAGAGAGTCAGTTTTGTTTGCATTTGTTATGGCAGCTCCCGTTATGGGGCATGCTTTCAGTGTTTATTATTTTTATATGAAATTCCGTATGAAATATATTAATAGAGAAAAAAATATGCCACGGGTATTTGCAGACGGAAATACAGGCGGCAAGGCAATTGCGGTTTCATTTGGTGTAATGTTGGGGCTTTATCCTGATACAATGCCGCTTACGATTCTTATTGCATGTTATCTGTTCTTTTCTTTGATATTAAGAATAAAGAGTCATGCAAGAAGAACTATAATAACATTTGGAAGTGTAATAGCATTGTCTTTATTTTTTGTCAAAGAAAAAAGCGTAATATTTGGAATAATAATAATTTCTTTTATTGTAATTTATAAACATGTAATATGCACAGAAAAGGAGAAAATATGCGAATCTTGATTTTATCGTGTAATACCGGTGGAGGTCACAATGCTGCCGGCCGGGCAGTTAAAGAGATGTTTGAAAAAAACGGGGATGAAGCAGTCATGCTTGATTATCTTTGCCTTGCGGGAAATAAAGTTTCAAAGACGGTCGGAAATGTATATATAGAAACTGTAAAAAATGTTCCGGGACTTTTTGGTGCAGTATATAAACTCGGGATGGGAGTCAGCAGAATATGCCACAGATCTCCGGTTTATTATGTGAATTCAGTTATGGCAAAATATATAAAACAATATCTCAAAGAAAATCCTGCAGATGCAGTTATTATGCCTCATCTGTATCCGGCGGAGACGATAACTTACATGAAAAGACATGGTATGAAGCTTCCGCTTACAATAGCTGTGATGACAGATTATACATGTATTCCGTTTTGGGAAGAGACTAACTGCGATTATTACATAACACCGCATGAAAGTTTGAACGGTGAGATTATAAAACGTGGAATTAAGAAAGAAAAGCTTAGAAGTTTTGGTATTCCGGTTTCGCTTTCATGTAATGATAATATAGAAAAAAAAGAGGCAAAAAATATCCTTTCGCTTGACGAAAATAAAAAATATATACTTGTGTCAGGCGGAAGCATGGGTGCCGGTGATATTTCAAAACTTGTAAAAAAACTTTCAGATGCTTTAAATGATGATGAGGGGATAATAGTAATATGTGGAACTAATAAAAAACTGTATAAACAGCTTATAGATGAAAATATACCGCATGTAATAATAAAAGGACATGTTAACAATATGCCTGTTTATATGAAAGCATGTGATGTTATATATACAAAGCCGGGAGGGCTTACATCAACAGAGGCGGCTGTCTGCAATATTCCGATTATACATACAAAGCCTATTCCGGGATGTGAGACACAAAACAGCAGGTTCTTTGTGAAAAATGGCATGAGCATAAGTGCAAAAACAACGGATGGACTTATAAAACAGGGAATAAAATTGTTTCGTGACGATAAGCAGAAAGCTGTAATGATAAAAAATCAGTCAGATATAATATCAAAAAACAGTTCAATGAATATATATAATTTAGTGAAAAATAATATGGAAAAGTGAGGCTGACATATGGGTGATAATTTTTTGAATTGTTCTATAGGCCTGCTGATACCATTTGTGGGAACGTCACTCGGTGCAGCATGTGTGTTTTTTATGAAAAATAATATGAAGGAAATGACAACAAGAGCATTGACAGGATTTGCTGCGGGAGTTATGGTTGCAGCATCAATATGGAGCCTGTTAATTCCGGCAATGGAGCAGACACAATCACAGGGAATGGGGAAAATGTCATTCTTTCCGGCATTTATAGGATTCTGGATTGGAATATTATTTCTTTTGTTTCTTGATAATGCAGTTCCGCATCTTCATATGAACAGCAGTAAATCAGAAGGACCAAAGAGCAGTCTTGGGAAAACACAGATGATGGTACTTGCAGTCACTATACACAATATACCTGAAGGAATGGCAGTTGGCGTAGTATATGCAGGTTATCTTTTGGGAAATTCGCTGATTACGCTTATGGGTGCACTGGCACTGTCTATCGGAATAGCCATACAGAATTTTCCAGAGGGAGCGATTATTTCAATGCCGCTTCATGCACAGGGAGAGAAAAAAGGAAAAGCATGCTGGTACGGTATACTTTCAGGAGCAGTGGAGCCGGTGGCAGCAGCTTTTACCATACTTTTATCAAAATTCATAGTTCCTGCGATGCCGTATCTTTTAAGCTTTGCCGCGGGAGCAATGATATATGTTGTGATTGAAGAACTTATACCGGAGATGTCAGAGGGTAAACATTCAAACATTGGAACAATAGCATTTGCTGTGGGATTTTCGATTATGATGACACTTGATGTAGTTCTTGGATAATTATTATTTTTCATATGGGCATGGATTAGGAAAGAGTGATTCCATAACTTTGATTTCATGGCGGCGGGCCTCGGTGCTTCCGCCATCGGCACCGGTATTAAGGCAGAATAAATCATAATTTCCAATTTCGGCAGTGCATCTTTGTATACTTGAAATTCCGTATGAAAGTGAACTGTTGATTTTTCTGTTTTTTGCGTTGACAAAGTAAAAGCCGTAAAGATTCTGAAAAGAAGGCTGTATTGTCTCATTTGTTGTGCTTGAAAGACAGACATCTGCATATCGGTAATATTTTTTAACTATATTATAGCATGTCTTTATCTCGGATAATTTCAAAGGAATTGCATTGTGCAGTGTGTTTAAAGGACGTTTCGGAAATGTTAATTTTTTTTCTTGTAAAGCCGCACATGTTATGCTGTGGGCAGAAAGCACCCTGTAATAAAAACCATACATTGTATTTGGATTTGCTTTTTTAAGAAATTTGTCGGCGATAAAATATTTTGTCATTATAGAATGACGCATATCAGAGCCTGTCTTGTCCTTATATAATGTATAAGGATACACGATTCCCGCATCTTCGTAGAAAAAATCTTCTTTTTTCAGAGGATTTCCGAAAAAGTTATCGTCGTTAGCGTATATAATGTGCTCTGAGCAGCCAAAGTCTTTCAGACGCCAAAGATTGTATTCAAAAGTTGTCGAAGACGAGCTGTCAAATCCGAGTAAATCATTGTCTTTAATATATTTGATACGCTGTGAAATCAAATCGGCAGATTTTAGAAAACTTACACGCTCATTAGGCATAATGATATAAATGTACCGAATCCATGGAATATTTTTCAATGCTGAGCGGATAGAATACCGAAGTTCGTTATTGTCAAAATCTTTGCGGACTGAATCTGTGCGGTTAAGAGCCGGATCGCTCAAATCAATATATTTATAAACTAAATCAACAGGTGTATTATTTAAAAGAGATAATTTATTCACGATAACCCTCCGGGGACTAAAATTACTACATTTTATTATATTATAATGTTGAAAAATGTGCAAGAATGGAGAAAAAATGGAAAAGGTATCAATTATTGTTCCTGTATACAATGCTGCTGAGTATGTCGGAAAATGTCTTGAAAGTGTTGCTTTGCAGGATTATAAAAATATTGAGATTATCGTTGTGGAGGATGGTTCGGATGATGAAAGTCCGGATGTATGTAAGGAGTATGCCCGCAGATATGACAATATAAAAGTATATCATGATAAATGTGGTACTGCAGGAGCTGCAAGAAATTACGGAATGAGTAAGGCGGCTGGCGATTATGTTATGTTTGTTGATGCCGATGATTATCTTACTGATAATTGTGTTGTATCTGAACTTATAAAAAAGATGGAGAATGTGGATATAGTAGTTGGAAACTACCAGAGATTGTGGAAGAACAGGCTTCTGGATGCTTCAAAAAACAGTGGATTTGCAGGATTAAATATGAATTCAGTGGATTTTGCTTTTGGTGGATTTTTTTCAATAGGGACATTGTCGTATGCATGGGCAAAGTTGTATAGAAAGAGCTTTCTTGACAGCAATAAGATTGAATTTGGTGATTACAGATATGCTGAGGATAAGATATACAATTATTTTTGCTATATTGCAGGTGCAAGATATGCATTTATAGATAAAAAAATTTATGTATACAGGAGAAATGAACAGTCAGTTTCCAATACATACCGCAAAGATGGTGACAAAGACTGGATGAGGATTGCACAGGATCTGCAGGATAAAATTGACAGCTTGAATTATGAAAAAAAACAGTACAGTCAAGATGAAATTGAAAATTATGAAAGTATTGTTGCATGGACAATATATTTTGCTGCCTTTTTTGATGGAAAAATGGAGTATGAGTACAGTACAGGAAAGATAAGAGCTGTAATAAATCTTTTAAAAAGGTATGCATCATATGATTTGACTAAAAAATATTTAAAAAATCCATTAAGATATACAAAAAAAATACCAGCATTATCATATAAAATAATGCTGGGTGGATTTGCTTTTTTGATGAAATGTAATATGTATCTACTTCTTTCATTAGGAATAAAGCTTCTTGTTGACTGCCATATTGACGAAAGGCTGTCTGATACGGGCAGAAAAGAAGATTAATTCAGACACATATATTTATTTTCAAAATCACTGACAGGAATAGGGCGGCTGTAATAAAAGCCCTGAATCAGGTCACATCCGTATGACTCGACAAGCTGCTTTTGCTCAAGCGTTTCTATTCCTTCAAAGACAACATTATAATCAATCTGGTGAAGCAGATTGATTAAAGTGCGGATTAAAATACGGCCTTTGTCAGTGCACAGTGATTTGCTGGCAAATATATGATCAAGTTTAATTGTATCAGCAGGCATATTGGCAATCTGGTTAAGTGATGAATATCCGGATCCAAAATCATCGACACTTACAAGAAAACCATATGAACGGAGCTGATTTGTCGTGTTGACAATAGTGTCGGTATTTTCAATAAAAACAGATTCAACAATCTCAAATTCAATAAGGAATGGTGGAATATTATATTTTTTCTGAAGAGCAATTGCCATATCAGTGAAATCACCTTTTGTAAAACGCTGCCGTGATACATTGACTGAAATTGTAAAGACTTCCCGTCCTTCGTTAATCCAGCGTCTTTGAAGTTCAAAGACTTTTTCAATCATTATGTTATCAAGCGTGTCTATAACACCTGTACTTTCAAGCACAGGGATAATCTGGGCGGGCGGAATAATATTACTATGGTCATCCAGAATACGAACAAGGGCTTCAGCACCGACGATTTTATTTTTGGAAATTGAAAACTTGGGCTGCAGATACATTAATAAACGACCTTGTCTGCAAGCATGGATAAACATGTTGGACATACGCATGTTATTGAGCATGGTTGTCATATCATTCTGGTTATATACCTGAAACTTTACATCAAACTTCCCTTTTGCCTGTTTTTTTGCAATATGAACACGGTCAAGAGCAGTGTCAGTATCTTCTGATGAATCGGAGATAAAGTAAACGCCTGTATATACATGTATATATACATTAGGATACTTTTTATTCATCATATCTTCAAAGGCTGTATTCATATCAACAATCCGTTCGAGCTCCCTGTCATGGGAAAAATTTCCCAGATCGTAAAGCCCACGAAATTGGTCACTTCCTTTGCGGCAGGCAGCAAGACAACGTGGATTTTCTTTATAAAAGTAATCAGCCATTGTTTTTATAAATTCATCACCTGTATCGCGTCCGTAAAACTCATTGATATACTTGAAATTACTCACATCACTGGCTATTAAAACGAGTTTTTTAGAACCCTCTTTTATATATTTCTCGCATGTATCATGGAAATCTTTGCTAGAAAGAAGACCCGTCAATGTATCATATTGCATAAACCCAGTACCTTCCCTGTTCTGCCTTACAGAAAGAACTTCGTAAGACGAATTAAAATTAATCACGAAATAAACTATATTTATTATATTACAAAATAACTATATATGCAACTGATTTACAATTTTTAATATCATTTTTTTACAAAAGAATAATTCTACGAGACTGATAAATAGGTTGAAGTGAGGAGGTATAAATGGTATATTTTAATAAATAAATCTAAAGGTCTGTGAGGCATTTATGCTGTAAAGAAACAAGCAGACAGACAGGAGTACAATATGCTGACAAATGACGCAACAATTTTAAAAATCAAGCATGAAGTATTATATGAAGTAGCAAAACTAGCTTATTCGGGTGAGTTTGACGACAAAAAAGAAGATTTACCATATAAAATGATTCCTGGGCTGAAGCCTAAGTTTCGCTGCTGTGTATACAAGGAAAGAGAAATCGTACGACAGAGAGTAAGGCTTGCAGAAGGACTTTGTCCTAACGATAATGGCCAGCAGGAATCAGATAATGTAATTCAGGTAATAGAATCTGCCTGTGCAGACTGTCCGCTTTCACACTATATTGTAACTGACAACTGCCGTAAATGTATGGCAAGAGCATGTCAGCAGTCATGCAAATTTGGTGCGATTTCGATGGGGCGTGACAGGGCATATATTGATCCTGATAAATGTAAGGAATGTGGAATGTGTGCAAGAAACTGCCCATATAATGCGATTGCAGACCTTATAAGACCATGTAAAAAAGCCTGTCCTGTGGGTGCAATTACTATGGATGAAGAGACGGGAATCTGTCTTATTGATGATAGTAAGTGCATCCGCTGCGGTAAATGTATACATAGATGCCCATTCGGTGCAATTGGTTCAAAGACAGCAATAGTTGATGTTATTAAATCTATTATTTCAGGAAAACAGGTATTTGCAATGTTTGCACCGGCTATGGAAGGACAGTTCGGAGCAGATATCACGATGGCAAGTATCCGTACAGCATGTAAGAAACTTGGTTTTACTGATATGTATGAGGTAGGACTTGGAGCTGATATGACAGCAGCATCTGAGGCAGCAGAGTGGGCAGAAGCATATGATGAAGGCAGAAAAAAGACTACATCATGCTGTCCGGCATTTGTTAATATGATTAAAAAATGCTATCCTGAACTTATTGAGTGTATATCAGATACTGTTTCGCCGATGTGCGGAATATCAAGAATGATAAAGAAAAAATATCCTGACGCCATCACGGTGTTTGTAGGACCTTGTATTGCCAAGAAAGATGAAATCAAGGATAAGTCAATTGAAGGAAATGCAGATTATGTTCTTACAATAGGTGAGTTCCGTGCAATGATGCGTGCTAAAGAAATAGTTTTTGAACCTGAGGAAAATACAGCACAGCAGTCAAGTGTTTATGGCAAGCGTTTTGGTAACGGCGGAGGTGTTACGGCAGCTGTTTTAAAGAGTATGGAAGAATCAGGAGTTGATACATCAGATTTCAAGATTGAAAAGTGTGCCGGGGCTGATGAATGTAAGAAAGCACTTCTTCTTATGAAAGCAGGAAAGCTTGATGTTGATTTTATAGAGGGAATGATGTGCGAGGGCGGATGCGTAGGCGGTCCGAGCAGACACAAGAATGAACAGTTCTTTAAGAAAGACAGAGATAAGCTTATACAGGCAGCTGATGCACGTGGAGTTCATGAAAATCTTGATAAATTTGATGCTTCAAAGGTTGGCATGCACAAATAAATCGTATGCTGATACTAAAAATAAGGCAGGTAGCAGATGTGGAATTTAATGGAATAGAAAAGGTGCATGAAGGTGCATTTATAAACAGGTATAATCTTACATATACAACAAAAGATAATAAGAAAAAAGTATATGAGATGATAAGCAGAAACCGCAATATTGACAGTGAAGATCAGATTAGAAATCCAAAGACTGACGGAGTTGTAATTATTATGACTGATGAAGATGATGAACATATATTGTTAAACAGGGAATTCAGAATGGCTGTTGATGATTATGTATACAATTTTCCGGCAGGGCTTGTAGATGCAGGGGAGACGCCGGAACAGGCAGCGGCAAGGGAATTAAGAGAAGAGACGGGACTTGAACTTGTAAAGGTTGAAGACAAACTTATTAACAGTTACAGTGCAATAGGTTTTTCTAATGAAACTAATGTTGTAGTAATCGGAAAAGCAAAAGGAAGATTTGCACCAAGTTCATCAACACTTGAAGAAATACAGGCAGCATGGTATACAAGACAACAGATAAGGGAACTTCTTAAAAACCAGCCATTTGCCGCGAGAAGCCAGGCATATTGTTATATGTGGTCAAAGCAGAAGTAAAATGGAGGAAATTAATGTATACATTTATAAGTAAAGTTGGCAGAAAAGTATGTGTTATGTTTAAAAGAAATATGTCAACTGCGGTTTTGTGTTACCTTGTAATGATGTGTGGGCTTGTTTTGGCAGGCTGTGGAAAAAAGCCGGGAACACAGATGTTTACATATGTGAAAAAAGATGATGCGACAATAGAAATTACCGGATTTACAGATGCGGCAAAAGAGCAGTCATCATTTATCATACCAACGGAAATTGATGGTATTAAAGTTACATCAGTTGCAAGAGAATCGTTCAGGGATTGTGCAAATATTAAAGAGATTTCGATTGCTGAAGGTGTTGAAACGATAGGTGAAAATGCCTTTTTAGGATGTTATAATCTTGAAACTATTAATTTTCCTTCAACAATAGAGTCGGTTGGGACTAATGTTGTAAAAAATACAATATGGGAAAAGAATGAATATGAGCAGTATGGAGCTGTAATAATTAATAACATTCTTTCTTCTGTGCAGAATGTACCATCAGAATATAAGCTGCCTGATGGTATTAGAAAAATAGCTTCGGGTGTATTTTATGGCAATACACAGCTTACAAAGATTGATATGGGCTCATCACTTGAAGAAATAGGAACCTATGCATTTGCAGGATGTACAGGTATTACAGAATTAAGCATTCCGTCAAGTGTAAAAAATATCGGATATGGAGCTTTCAGCCAATGCATCAATCTTACTGTAAGTGTTCCTGACACAGTTGGACAGATAGGACAGGAAGCTTTTTATAAAGTTAAATTTGTAGAATATAAAGGAAAGCTTGGCGGTGCTTATTGGGGAGCTGCCGCAGGCGGAATGGAGAAGCAATGACAGAGACATCAGCTGGAAAAATAAATAAAGAAGAACATTTATTTAAATCAACAAGCGGCGTGTGTGATATACATACTGTACTATGGTATCCTGATAAAGAAAAATATGAAAATCCTGTAGGTGTGGTTCAGATTGCACATGGAATGATTGACCATATAGAAAGATTTGAAGGACTTGCATTATATCTTGCTGAACGTGGATTTGTTGTAGCTGGAAATGACCATCTGGGACATGGAGATTCAGTTAATGATAAAAATGACTGGGGATATTTTGCAAAAGGAAATAACAGCGGACTTTATCTTGTTAAAGATATGCATAAGCTGACAATTATAATGAAAAAGCGTTTTCCTGAACTGCCATATATTCTTATAGGACACAGCATGGGCTCATTTATGACAAGACGTTATCTTATGATGTATGGTAATGAACTTGATGCAGCTGTTATATTAGGAACTGGCAACCAGCCAAAGATTATGGTTGACGGAGGTCTTTTAGCTGTAAAGTTTACAAAGCTGTTTCACGGTGACCGCTACAGAAGTGAGACGCTCAATAAAATGATGTTCGGCACATACAACAACCGTATAGAAAATCCCGTGACGGATTCCGACTGGCTTACAAGAAATCCCGATATAGTAAATGATTATGTAAATGATGAAAAATGCAGTTTTCTTTTTACGGTTAATGCGTATGAAGGTATGTTAAAAATCATCAGATATGTAATTAATGATGCAAATATCGAAAAGACACCAAAGGAGCTTCCGCTGCTTATCGCATCGGGAAATGCAGACCCTGTAGGTGAGTATGGAAAGGCAGTAGAGCATATTTATAACAAATATAAAAAACATATGGATGATGTTGAACTGAAGTTATATGATGGCTGCCGTCATGAGCTTCACAGTGAAATAAACGCACAGGAAGTGTTTGAGGACATTTATAACTGGATAGTTGAGAGAGTAGGATAAAATAACACTAAGTAAAAAACGGTATTTTTTGATTCAGACACTTCGTGTCAATATTCAAAAAATACCGTTTTTTTAATTTTATAATGTGTTAAATATATAATGCATACTTCATAGTGTAAATTTAATACTGTATAATTCCTACAGCAGTGTTTCATACTTAGGCATAATACCGATGCCGATTGTTGTAGGACCAGTGTGTACGCCTGTTATTGAGCTTACGCGTAAGTCAAAGCGTTCACGGCTCTCAACACATTTGATTTTGAAATCTGTTTCAACCTGACGGCGGAGCTCGTCACATTCGTCCGGCGTAGTTGCCGATGCAACCGAAATATCGTAAGTATTCGGGTCAATGTTTCTGCTTGTGAAATATTTTTTGCAGCTTTCAAATACGTTTGCAACCGATTTTTTGCGTGTACGGCAGAGACCGCTTACGTTTACCTCACCGTTTTTAAGGAAAAGACTTGGCCTGATATTTAAAATTCCTGTTACCATAGATGCGAGTTTTCCAAGACGGCCCCCTTTTTTGATGTAATCAAGAGAGCCGATTGTAAAGTAAACTGTTCCGATGTTTGTCATTTTCTGAAGAATAGATACTGCTTTTTCATAAGGAATGTTATCGCGATTCATACGGATTGCTTCATATACTAAAAGACCTTCGGCAGCAGATATGAACTGAGAATTGATTACTGTGATTTTTGCATCCGGATAATCTTCCATAACCTGCTGTGCTGCCATTCTGGCAGAGTTGACTGCACCACTTAAAGCAGTAGAAAGGCATATTGTAACAATTGGAATGTTTTCCTTTACGGCAGGAAGATATGCGTCTATATAATCCTGGACACTTGGAAGAGATGTTCTTGGATATATCTTTTCCTCTGTTATGCGTCTGTAGAATTCATCAGTTGAAAGCTCAGTTCTGTCTTTGTAATAAGTTTCACCGTCAAATGTTATATAAAGCGGAATGAGTGTGACATCTACGGAAGCTGCATAATCCATAAGAAAATCGCATGCTGTGTCTGTAATTATTTTAAACATAAAATTAAATCTCCATTTTCTATTACTTATAATATTTTTTTCTATTACCTTTATGAGTGGTTACTTTAAATGTTTATTACGGAACATAAAGACGCAATAAAATATTTACATTAATATATCACATAGTATTAAAAACTACAAGACATAACACTGGGAATTGCAAGTTAAAATATAAATGTATGCAAAAATGAACAATTTGAAGTAAAATTGCATAAAATAATTGACGTATATATAAAAAAATAGTAAAATTTATATAAATAATTCAGTGCAATGTGTGTAAGCCTGATTGTTAATTAAACAAAAAAGAGGAGAAGATTAATGGCAGCTTTATTAATTTTAGTCATTGTGGCAGCACTGCTGGCACTTGGATATGCGGCATTTAACTTTATCGGCGTCAAAAAGCTTGATGAAGGAACAGATCGTATGTCAGAGATCGCGGAAGCTATCAGAGTTGGAGCTAACGCATTTATTACTTATGAGTATAAGATTATAGGTATTGTAGTGGTTATTATTGCAATTATATTTGCAGCAATTTTTTCAGTCCAGTATGGAAAATTCAGCTGGGAGCCATCAGTATGTTTCATCATCGGAGTTGTGATGAGTGCATCAGCAGGATGGGTAGGAATGAAGATTGCAACTTATGCAAATGTCAGAGTATCTAATACAGCAAGAAAGACTAAGAATATCGGTTCAACACTCAAGGTAGCATTAAAGGGTGGTTCTGTAATGGGATTATGTGTAGGTGGTTTCGCACTTCTTGGTTTATTCCTTGTATACATAATTTTCGGTTACGGTCTTAATATGATTTCAATCAGTGCACTTCGTGATGGACAGCACATTTTCACACAGTGTCTTTCATGTTATGCATTGGGATGTTCTATCGTAGCTATGTTTAATCGTGTCGGTGGTGGTATTTATACAAAGGCGGCAGATATGGGTGCCGACCTTGTAGGTAAGACGGAAGCACACATTCCGGAAGATGACCCTCGTAACCCGGCAACAATAGCAGATAACGTAGGTGATAATGTAGGTGATGTTGCAGGACTTGGTTCAGACCTGCTCGAATCGTTTGTAGGAGCTATATCATCTGCAATTATTCTTGCAGTAAGCTTATTCCTTTCAAATATCGCAAATAAACTTACGGTTTCAGATACACTTCTTATGAAGATGATGTATTTTCCACTTGTTTTTGCGGCAATTGGCCTTATTGCTTCGTGTCTTGGTATCGCATATGTTCTTATTAAGAAAGGCTCAGATAGTCCTCACAGGGATTTGAATATTTCAACATGGAGTGCAGCCGTAATCACAATCATAGGCGGCTTTGTTGCGACATATTTTATGTTTAAGCCTGAAACTAAAGCGGTACTTGATGTTGCAGGATTTAAGACAGGATATACATCACCTTGGATAGCAGCATCACTTGGTGTTATTAGTGGTGTTATTATCGGTGCAATAGCAGAATATTATACAAGTTATGATTATAATCCGACTAAGAAGATTGCTGAGAGTGCAAAAGAAGGAGCAGCACTTACAATTACACAGGGTCTTGCAGTGGGCATGAAGTCTTGTATGCTTCCACTCATTATCCTTGGTATAACAACATACGTTTCATATGCTGTGTCCGGAATGTTTGGTATTGCTATGGCGGCTGTTGGCATGCTTTCATTTGTATCCGCAACAGTTTCTGTTGATACATATGGACCTATTTCAGATAATGCAGGCGGAATTGCTGAGATGTCAGAACTTGAGCCTGAGGTTCGTGAGATTACAGATAAACTTGATTCAGTAGGTAATACAACAGCAGCAATCGGCAAAGGTTTTGCCATTGGTTCTGCTTCATTTGCCGCACTTTCACTTATGGTTAGTTTCCTTTATGCATTCCAGCCTGAAGGTTCACAGCTTGAACTTAACTTTACAAATCCGCTTATTCTTGCTGGTGCCTTAATCGGTGGTGCACTTCCTTTCCTTTTCTCAGGAATGCTTATTGAAGCTGTTGCCAATGCGGCACGTAAGATGGTTGATGAAGTAAGAAGACAGTTTAAAGAAATTCCTGGAATTCTTGAAGGTAAAGCAAAACCTGATTATAAGACATGTATAGAGATTTCTTCACAGGGAGCTTTAAAAGAGATGAGAATGCCGGCTATTCTTTCAATTATTTTCCCTGTAATTTCAGGTTTCCTTTTCGGACCTTACTTTGTAGGCGGACTTCTTATCGGTGCAACACTTTCAGCTATTATGCTTGCAATATTTACAGGTAATGCAGGTGGTGCATGGGATAATGCAAAGAAGTATATTGAATCAGGTGCTTTTGAGGGACAGGGCAAAGGTTCTCCGGCACACGATGCGGCAGTTGTAGGTGATACGGTAGGTGACCCGCTTAAAGATACAGTTGGACCATCACTTGATATTCTTATCAAGATTATGTCAACGGTTTCACTTGTTGCAGCGGTTCTTTTCTACAACTACAACCTGTTATATCTCATTTTCGGAATCAGATAAAATATTTTTGTATTAAATACACATACTTATAAAAATTTAAGAGGTACAGGGCGTGAAAAAGCGTTCTGTACCTTTTTGTTATAGATATCTATTAAGAACAGGTATTGGACATAATAGATATCATAATTTAAAATAAAAATTGTAAATAATAAAATTATAATTTTTATTTGAAAGGACTGATTTTGATTATGAAAATAAAAAATGCAGCGGCAAAAATATTACTGCCTGTAATGATATTATCATTTCTTGTGTCATGTGCATCAAAAAAGTCAGGAAATACTGATATAAAACAAGATACAGCACAAGGTACAGCACAAAATTCAGATGCCATGGATGATGATATTCCAAGAAATCCATATGGTGACACGGATTTTTCAAGACCTCAGGGATTTGATGAAAAAAGAGATGGTGTTGATTATGGATACATGAATGACAGGGTTATTTATTACAGTTCAACGATAGGAAAAGACAAGATGTGCGGCGTGCTTTTGCCGGCAGGATATGATGAAAAAAAGAAATATCCGGTTGTTTATGTGCTTCATGGATTTGGAGGAGACCATTTTGACTGGAGCCGTGATGACAGTTATCTTGATATTGTTTATGGAAATATGCTCGTTGACGGTACTGCAAAGCCTATGATAATAGTCACTGTTGATATGTATACATCGGAAATTGCATCAAAGGAGACAGCTACAGGAGAACAGTCAAGAACAGCTTATGATAATTTTGTCAATGATTTGCAAAATGATTTGATGCCGTTTATAGAAAGAACATATTCTGTAAAAACAGGGCGTGAAAATACCGGAATAATAGGAACATCACAGGGTGGAACAGAGTGCCTTGCAATAGGATTTATAATGCAGGATAAAATAGGATATATAAGCTCTCTTGCACCATGTCCGGGCGTTATACCGACACAGTTTAATGCAGGCTCATTCTGGAACAAGCCGATTCTTGAAGATTTTGAGATAAAAAGTGAAGAGACAAAGCCGGTTTATCTGTCACTTATGGTAGGCAGCCGTGACCCATGGTGTCTTGATTCTACCAGATATTATCATCAGAAACTTACGGAAGAAGGAATAAAACATGATTATTTTGAAGTCGAAGGCAGCGGGCATGACGATGATGTCTGGAAAGCAGGATTATATAATTTATTCAAGAGATGTTTTTAAAAATTATGTTATTAAAAATAACGTAACATTTATGTAACATTTACCATAAAACATATTGAAAAATCTACGTGATTAGCGTACTATAAATATATGGTGTTATATGACCACAGAATGGAGATTAGTATGAAAGTTACAGCTTTTTTGACAGACGGATTTGAGACAGTTGAAGCATTTGCTGTTATAGATATTTGCAGGCGTGCAGGAATAGATACAGATACAGTTTCAATTACAGGTGATAAAAATGTTATAAGTGCACAAAATATACCTGTAAAAGCAGATTATTTTTTTGATGAAGTTAATCTTGAAGAGTCAGATTTATTATTTCTTCCGGGAGGACCTGGACATAAATCATATATGGAAAATGAAAAACTTCTTAATGCATTAAAGGAGCATGATAAAAAGGGAAAAAGGATTGCTGCGATATGTGCAGCTCCAAGCATACTCGGAAGAATAGGGCTTTTAAAAGGAAAGAAAGCAACATGTTTTCCTGGATTTGAAAAATATCTCGATGGAGCACAGGTACTTTTAGCACCTGTGAGAGTTGTAACTGATGGAAATATTACAACCTCAAGAGGAATGGGGACTTCTGTTGATCTGGGACTTGAGATAGTAAAGCTGCTTATAAGTGAAGAAAAAGCCAAAGAACTTGCTGCTTCAACACAGTATGCAGACTGATTATTTGTTATGAATGGGGAATATAATGGGAAGTTTATATGATAACTCTGGTGAAGATATATATGCAAGGCGTGATATTGAGAAAAGAAGAAAGCATGCCATGGCAATGAAGAAAAAAAGAAAACGTCAGATATTGAAAAGAAAAATTATGCTTTTTACTGGAGCTGCAGCAATACTTGTGGCATCATTGGGGCTGACGGCTGCTGTGCGAAAGAATAATACGGCATCCGGAAGCAGTCTCAATCCCAAAGAGACACAGCAGGTTGCCATAGATGCCAATGCTGATGCGGCAAATGATGATAATATTGATAAAAAAGATGAAAAAAAATTTGTATATGCACAAAAGAGCAGCGATTATAAAGAGATAACAGATGCAGCAGTAAGAACGCCTTATGTTGCACTGCTTGATGTAAATAATAATAAAATTATAGCAGGACGTGAAGCAGAATCACGTATTTATCCGGCATCGATGACAAAAGTAATGTCACTTATTGTTGCAGTTGAGAATGTTAAAGATGTGACGAAGATGTATCAGTTTACTAATAAACTTTTATATCCGCTTTATAATGCACAGGCTTCAGTTGCTGGATTTGGAACAAATGAGATTGTGCCTGTATCTGACCTCTTTTACGGAATGATTCTGCCTTCAGGAGCTGATGCAGCAGCGGCACTTGCAGAGATAGTTGCAGGTTCAGAAGAACAGTTTGCGGTTCTTATGAATAAAAAATGTGAAGAACTTGGATTGAAAAATACACATTTTGTCAATTCGACAGGTTTATATGATGATGAGCAGTATACGACACCATCAGAGATGGCAATGATTATGAAGTATGCAATGGATAATTCCGAATGTGCAAAGGTTTTATCGACATTCCAGTATACAACAGAAAAGACAACACAGCATCCTGATGGAATACTTCTTACAAATACTATGTTCAGCCGCATGTATGGAACAGAGGTTGAAGGTGTGACAATTACAGCCGGTAAGACAGGTTATACGGATGAAGCATTAAACTGCCTTGTAAGTTATGCTGTAAAAGGTGACAAGAGTTATATTTGTGTTACTTCGCATGCACACAACAAATGGCATTGCGTTTTTGATTCTTTTGAAATTTACGGGAATTATTTGCCATAATATTTTTTGTGAATGTTGAACATAATAACATCAGGATAGCAGTGAGAGCTGTTATTCAAATTCAAAACAGATTATAAATGTTTGCTATGGAGGTGTTTTTATGAACAATTCAACAGCGTCAAGCAAGACAAAGAAAGAAGCACAGAGTGCATTAGACAGATTTAAGATGGAAGTAGCTTCAGAAATCGGTGTAAACTTAAAAGAGGGTTACAATGGTGACCTCACATCAGCAGAAGCCGGTTCTGTAGGTGGTAACATGGTTAAAAAGATGATTAAGAGACAGGAAGAGCAGATGTCACAGGGCAACTAATCTGACTGCCTTATGACGGCATTGAAGACAGAAAAATGAGTCGGGGCTGCTGTCATTAAGTATAAGAGAAAAGAAGAGACGGGAGGTTTAAAACCCCTCGTCTCTTCTTTGCTTTCTTAATTCAATTCTTTTTTCAGCAGCATCCCATTTGGCCTGTTCATCGATAGTCTGTATTTTAAGACGTGGAACTTCGACAGGTTTATTGTTTGCATCAAGTGCAACCATAACAAAAAATGCTCTGTTTACAGGATGTCTTGAACCATCAGGACGCTCAACGTATGTGTCAATTCGTATTTCCATAGAACTGCGTCCTACATGTGTCACATAACCGATTATTACAATTACGTCATTTTCATAGCAGGGCTCTTTAAATTGAAGATTATCAATACATGCAGTTGTAAGATTGCCTTCACAATGTCTTCTTGCAACAATGCCGGCAACTTCATCTATCCACATGAGAAGCTGTCCACCGAATAATCTTCCGGCACTGTTCATGTGTTTGCTGAAAAGAAGGTGTGAAACCTCAGTTTTTGAATCTTCAACTGTTTTTATTTTTAATTCTGACATAAATCCTCCTTACGTCTCCACTTTGTGATTATACAGGTGGGGCAGATGTTCTGACAACAAATATAATTATAAAATATTATGCCAATTTAATAAAGTTTTGTAAAGTGAAAAATTTTGCTGGTAATATCAAAATATCTATGATATAATCCATTAGTATGTACGTTGTACGATTGAAATATTTTACATATATTTAAGGAGGAAATTTATAAAATGAGTTTCAAAGTTGAACAGTTAGAAGAAAAGAATATGGTTAAACTTGTGATTGAAGCTTCTGCCGAAGAATTTGAGGCCGGCTTGAACGCAGCATACAATAAGAACAAGAACAAGATTAGTGTACCTGGTTTCAGAAAAGGTAAAGCACCTCGTAAGATGATTGAACAGCTTTATGGTTCACAGATTTTCTTTGAAGATGCAGCTAATGAGATTATTCCTGATGCATATGCAGACGCAGCTAAGGAAAGTGGTCTTGACATCGTTTCACAGCCAAAGGTAAGCATTGAGCAGCTTGAAGCTGGAAAGCCATTTATCTTTGCAGCAGAAGTGGCAGTAAGACCAGAAGTAGAACTTGGCGAGTACAAGGGTGTTGAAGTAACTAAGGCTGATGCAGAAGTTACAGATGCTGATGTTGAAGAAGAATTAAAGAAGGTTCAGGATCAGAACTCAAGAACAGTAAGTGTTGAAGACAGAGCTGTTAAAGATGGTGATATGACTGTTATTGATTTTGAAGGATTTATTGATGGAGAAGCTTTTGAAGGTGGTAAGGGTGAGAATTATCCTCTTACAATCGGTTCACATTCATTCATCGATACATTTGAAGAGCAGATGATTGGAATGAATATTGGTGAAGAAAAAGAACTTAATGTTACATTCCCAGAGGATTATCATGCTGAGAACTTAAAGGGTAAGCCAGCTACATTCAAGGTTACTGTAAAGGAAATTAAAGAAAAGCAGCTTCCTGAACTTGATGACGATTTCGCTCAGGATGTATCAGATTTCGATACACTTGCTGAATACAAGGATGATTTAAAGAAGAAGATTGCAGAACGCAAAGAATCAGAAGCTAAGGCTAAGAAAGAATCAGAAGCTATTGAAAAAGTAGTTGAAGCAGCTAAGATGGATATTCCACAGGCTATGATTGATACACAGGTAAACAGAATGCTTGAAGATTTTGCTATGAGACTTCAGCAGCAGGGTCTTTCTGTTGAGCAGTATTTCCAGTATACAGGAATGACAGCAGATAAGATTATGGAAGAGATGAAACCTGAAGCAGTTAAGAGAATTAAGAACAGCCTTGTTCTTGAAGCTGTTGCTAAGGCAGAGAATATTGAAGTATCAGAAGAAGAATTTGAAGCAGAACTTCAGAAGATGGCTGATATGTACAAGATGGAAATTGAAAAGATTAAAGAGTTTATGCAGGATGCAGAAGCTAAGCAGATGAAAGATGATATTGCTATCCAGAAGGCAGTTGAATTAATCGTTTCTTCAGCAGTTGAAAAGTAATAAACTGAATTGATTTTTATTGGCATAATGCACAAAGAAATGGAGGGAAATTATGAGTTTAGTACCTTACGTCATAGAGCAGAACAGCCGTGGTGAAAGATCATATGATATTTATTCACGACTTTTAAAGGACAGAATTATTTTTCTTGGAGAAGAAGTTACAGATGTTTCAGCAAATATAATTGTTGCACAGATGTTATTCCTTGAAGCAGAAGATCCAAGCAAAGATATTCATTTGTATATTAACAGCCCTGGTGGTTCGGTATCAGCAGGTTTTGCTATTTATGATACAATGCAGTACATCAAATGCGATGTTTCAACCATTTGTATGGGTATGGCAGCAAGTATGGGTGCATTTCTTCTTTCCGGCGGTGCTAAAGGCAAGAGAATGGCTCTTCCTAATGCGGAAATTATGATTCACCAGCCATCTGGCGGTGCAAGAGGTCAGGAAACTGAGATTCGTATTGTGGCAGAGAATATTTTAAAGACAAGAAACAAATTAAATGAGATTCTTGCTGCTAACACGGGCAAGTCTGTCGAAGAGATTGCAAGAGATACGGAACGTGATAATTATATGACAGCACAGGAAGCACTTGCATATGGACTTATTGACAGTATAGTTGAAAAGAGATAATATGTGCGAAGGGCTGTCACTTATGTGGCAGTCCTTTGTTGTTTAAGGAGGAGTTATGGCAGGCAAAAATGTAGACGATAAGCTTAGATGTTCATTTTGTAATAAAACGCAGAATCAGGTTAAAAAACTTATTGCAGGTCCAAACGGAGCATATATATGCGATGAATGTGTTGGCATATGCAGCGAGATTCTTGATGAAGAATTTCTTGATGATGATAAGATGGACGAATCAGATGCCGGTCTTGATATAAATCTTTTAAAACCTAAGGAAATTAAAGAATTTCTTGATGATTATGTAATTGGACAGGATGATGCAAAAAAAGTTCTTTCAGTTGCAGTTTATAACCACTACAAACGTATTTTGTCAGGAAAAGATCTGGATGTTGAACTTCAGAAGAGTAATATTCTTATGCTTGGACCTACAGGTTCAGGTAAAACTTTTCTTGCACAGAATCTTGCAAGGCTTCTCAATGTTCCATTTGCAATTGCAGATGCAACAACACTTACAGAAGCCGGTTACGTAGGTGAAGACGTTGAGAATATTCTTTTGAAAATAATACAGGCGGCTGATTATGATATAGATAAGGCCCAATATGGTATTATTTATATAGATGAAATAGATAAAATAACTAAAAAGTCTGAAAATGTTTCAATAACAAGAGATGTTTCGGGTGAAGGTGTACAGCAGGCACTCTTAAAGATTCTTGAGGGTACAGTTGCTTCAGTTCCGCCTCAGGGGGGAAGAAAGCATCCTCAGCAGGAGCTTATTCCTATAGATACTACAAATATATTGTTTATCTGTGGTGGTGCATTTGACGGACTTGAAAAAATTATTGAATCAAGAATGGACAAGAGTTCAATCGGATTCAATGCAGAGATAAAAGAGAAGACAGATGCGGATGTAGGAGAGATGTTTCATAAAGTTCTCCCTCAGGATTTAATTAAGTTTGGTCTTATACCTGAGTTTGTAGGCCGTGTACCGGTTGTTGTTGCACTTGATTCGCTTGATGAGGAGGCACTTGTAAGAATTCTTCGTGAGCCAAAGAATGCTATTATCAGGCAGTATCAGGCATTGTTCTCGCTTGATGAAGTAGAACTTGAATTTACTGAAGATGCAGTGCGTGAAGTGGCAAAGAAGAGTTTTGAGAGAAAGACAGGAGCAAGAGGACTCCGCTCAATACTTGAATCTGTTATGAATGAAGTTATGTTTGAAATCCCTTCTGATGATACAATTTCAAAATGTATTATTACAAAGGAAGCTGTAGATGGAACAGGAAAGCCTGTTATCGAATATAGAACTGAGCAGGTAAATAAAGCACAATAATATGGAGAGTTGTTGGATTATGAAAAAGATGGTATTACCAACAATTGCATTAAGAGGTATGACCGTGTTACCGGACATGGTCATACATTTTGATATAAACAGGAAAAAATCAATTCATGCTGTAGAAAAAGCCATGCAGACGAATGAAACAATCTTTCTTCTCACACAGAAAGATATAGATACTGCAAATCCTGTGCAGGATGATTTATATTCTGTAGGAACTGTTGCGAAGGTTAAAGAGCTGATAAAACTTCCAAAGGGCATTGTAAGAGTTCTTGTGGCAGGTAAGTATAAAGGAATGGTTAATACAGTTAGTGAATCTGATGGAATGCTTATATCTGATATAGTTACTGACAGAGACTGGTTTTTAGCACCTGATAATCTGACACAAATAGCTATGATAAGATCACTTAATGAGCTTATATGCAGATATGCAGCAGTTAACCAGAGATTCAGCAAAGATATTTTAAAAGAATGGCTTATTGCCAAAAATCTTCAAGAAAAAGTCAAAAAAATTCTTGCGGATTATCCGGTTGATTATACTGTAAAACAGAAGTTCCTTGAGATGAGTGATGTTAATGAAATTTATGAACAACTTGCAAGGATGTTTATTGAGGATATCAATATTTTTGACATAAAAAAAGAACTCGAAGATGGCATAAAAGAAAAAGTAGAGAAAAACCAGAAAGAATATTATCTTAGAGAACAGCTCAAATATATTAACGAGGAGCTTGACGGTACAGATGGCTCATCTGAAATAGATGAGTATATGGAAAAACTTGAGAGTCTTAATGCAGCTGATGAAATAAAAGAGCAGATTGAAAAAGAAATACGGCGTTATAAAGTGCTTTCACAGGGTTCGTCAGAAGCAAATGTTGAACGCGGCTATATAGAAACGCTTCTTTCACTTCCATGGGAAAACAGTTCTCAGGACAGCGATGATATAGAAAATGCGGCAAAAATTCTTGATGAAAATCATTATGGAATGAAAAAAGTTAAAGAGAGAATACTTGAGACGCTTGCAGTGAGAAAAGTATCACATGATGCTGATGCACCGATAATCTGTCTTGTAGGACCTCCGGGAACAGGAAAGACAAGTATTGCACGTTCGGTTGCACAGTCACTTAATAAAGAATATGTACGTATATGTCTTGGTGGTGTAAAAGATGAAGCAGAAATCCGTGGACACAGAAGAACATACGTCGGTGCAATGCCTGGTAGAATCATTGACGGTCTTAGAAAAGCAAAAGTTAAAAATCCTCTCATGCTTCTTGATGAGATAGATAAAGTAAGTAATGACTATCGTTCTGATACATCATCGGCACTTCTTGAAGTACTTGATGGAGAGCAGAATTCGCATTTTGTTGATCATTATATTGATATGCCTGTAGATTTGTCGGAGATTCTTTTTATTGCTACAGCGAATGATTTGTCAGAGGTGTCAAGACCTCTTCTTGACCGCATGGAAATTATAGAAGTAAGCAGTTATACAAAAAATGAAAAACTGCATATTGCAAAAGAGCATCTTGTGGCAAAACAGTTAAAAAAGAATGGACTTACAAAGAAGTCAGTCAGATTTACCGATAAGGCACTTGCAAAAATAATAGATGGCTATACAATGGAGGCCGGTGTAAGAGAGCTTGAGAGAATGATAGCTGCTGTTCTTAGAAAAGTTGTAAGAAAGAATTACACGGTTGGTGGCGTAAATATTGAAAAGCAGATAGTCATTACAGATAAAAATCTCAGTGAATATCTTGGAAAAGTTAAGTTCATTAAGGAAAAGGCATCAAGAAAAAATGAGGTTGGCATTGTACGTGGACTTGCATGGACAGCAGCTGGCGGTGATACTCTTGAAATAGAAGTAAATGTTCTTGGTGGTAAGCCTGAACTTATTCTTACAGGAAATATGGGAGATGTAATGCGGGAATCTGCACAGATAGCACTCTCATATGTCCGCTCTGTTGTAAGAAAAAACCAGATTTTTGAAGAGAATGCAATACATATACATATACCTGAAGGTGCAGTTCCCAAAGATGGACCATCAGCCGGAATAACAATGGCGACAGCCATTTATTCCGCAGTTACAGGAAAGCCCGTAGATGCCTCAACAGCAATGACAGGAGAAGTTACATTAAGAGGCAGAGTAATGCCTATAGGCGGTCTTAAAGAAAAACTGCTTGCAGCAAAGACAGCCGGATTAAAGAGAGTGTTAGTGCCGTTGGAAAATAAATCTGATGTAGAAGAGTTTGAAGAAGAAATTGTACAGGGACTTGAGATTGTATATGTAAGCGATATGAAAGAAGTCCTTAAACTTGCCATTGTAAAATAGGAGAAAACTATGGTTATTAAAAAAGTAAATCTTGATATTGTAATTGGTGTTACAAGTCAGGTGCCGGAAACAGACTTGCCGGAAGTTGCATTTGCAGGCAAATCTAATGTAGGTAAATCATCACTTATAAATGCCCTGATGAACAGAAAGTCATATGCAAGGACATCATCACAGCCTGGAAAGACACAGACAATTAACTATTATAATATTAATGATGCAATGCTTCTTGTTGATTTGCCGGGTTACGGATATGCTAATGTAAGCCAGTCCGTAAAGGAAAAATGGGGCAAGATGGTAGAGAAATATCTGAAGAAATCAAGTCAGTTAAAACAGGTCTTTCTTCTTATTGATATAAGACATGATCCATCTGCAAATGATAAGATGATGTATGATTGGATAGTTTCTAATGGATATCATCCTGTCATAGTTGCAACAAAACTTGATAAAATAAAAAGAAGCCAGCATGCCAAACAGATTAAAGCTGTAAGGACAGGGCTGGGTCTTTCTGCTGATGATATTCTTATCCCTGTTTCATCACAGACAAAACAGGGAATCCCTGAATTATGGGACGTTATAGAACAATTTATATAATTACATAAGTTTATTCATTACAAAATCATATATATCCTGGCTGGCGTCACGCCATCTGGCACACATTGCGTCAGCCTGTGATTCGAGAGGAACGGCAACATTTAATTCTATAAGATTAGTGTTGCCTTCTTTTACCTGGCAGTGAACAATAAAATCACCATTTGTCGATTTATAATAATCAGAAGTTGTTCCCACTTCACATTTTAAATCATATTTATTATCTTTGAGATATTTGTCAATATCATCACGTATAGCTTGAGAAATTTTATTATAGAAAAAAGAAATTGTATCAATTCCTTCTTTAGTAAGCTTATATTGCGTGCTGCTTCTGTATGTGAGAATCTGCACAAAACCGTCGCTTGCAAGCGAACTTAATACTTCCTGAAGCGTAAAATAATTGGTATATTGTCTGTCTAACATAAAATCAGCAATCTGGCTGTTGGACAGAGGAAAATTAACTTTATCTAACATATATAAAACCATCAGTTTATAGAGGGTTGTTGCATCCGTACTCATTCGTAGTTCCGTCCTTGAATAATATTGTTGTTTGTAAAATATTGCATCAAACTGTTATGGACACGCTTTTTATCGGCACTCCATAAAGGTGCAATGAGAATTTTTTTTGGACCGTCTCCTGTAAGACGGTGTATAACCATATCGGGTGGCAGGAGTTCAATGATTCTTCCGATAAGCCTGATATAATTGTCCATAGTCATAGTTTCAAACAGGTGATTGTTATAATCATCAGCCAGATCAGTTCCTTTAAGGACATGAAGCAGCTGCAGTTTTATTCCCCAGGCACCGCTGTTTGCGATAAAACGTGCGGTATCAAGCATCATTTCATCACTTTCGCCCGGAAGACCAAGTATCATGTGGACAATTACTTTTATATCTGAATTGTTAAGGCGTTTAACGGCATCGGTAAAAATGTCAAGTTCATAGCCACGCCTTATATAATCAGAAGTTTTTTTGTGGATGGTCTGTAATCCGAGTTCAATCCATACAGGTTTAATTTTATTGAGTTCGTCAAGCAAAGTTATAACACTGTCGTCAAGGCAGTCGGGTCTTGTTGCGATTGACAGTATCTTAACATCAGGATTATTAATAACTGGCATAAATAAATTTCTTAAATAGCTGACATCTGCATATGTATTGGTATAGGACTGGAAGTATGCAATAAAATTATTTCCTGTATATTTATTTGATATAAGTTTTTTTGCATCATCAACATTAGTGCATGCAAAATCACCGGAACCTCCGGCACTGCAAAAAATACATCCCCTTGTGTCAATAAGCCCGTCACGGTTGGGACAATTCATCCCACCGTTCAGGGCCAGTTTATACATTTTGACACCATAAGTGCCTTTTAAATATTCATTTACCGAGTAGAAATGTGGAAGCATAATTATTTAATAAGAGCCTTTATAGCCTGGCTTACAACGTCAGCAACGCGTGGGTCGAAAGCTTCCGGAAGAATATTTGTGTCACTGAGTTCATCATCAGGAACAAGATTTGCGATGGCAAGAGCTGCAGCAAGTTTCATTTCTTCTGTAATCTGTGTTGCACGTCCTTCAAGGGCACCCTTGAATATGCCAGGGAAAGCAATAACATTATTTACCTGGTTAGGGAAATCAGAACGACCTGTACCGACAACCTTTGCACCTGCGGCTTTTGCAACATCTGGCATGATTTCAGGAACCGGGTTAGCCATTGCAAAAAGAATGGCGTCTTTGTTCATTGATGAAACCATTTCTGCTGTAACGATGTTAGGTGCAGAAACACCTACAAAGATATCAGCACCTTTAAGTGCATCAGCAAGTGAACCGTGTTTTTGTTCAAGATTAGTAACATTCATCATAGATTCCTGCATCCAGTTAAGTCCTTCGCTGTCTTTTGCAAGAATGCCTGACTTATCACACATTGTAACATTTTTAAAACCATATGTAAGAAGAAGCTTTGTTATGGCAATGCCGGCAGAACCTGCACCATTTACAACAACACGACATTCTTCTTTGGTTTTTCCTGTAACCTTTAAACCATTGATAATACCTGCAAGCACTACAATAGCTGTTCCATGCTGGTCGTCATGGAAAACAGGAATGTCGAGGAGTTCCTTTAATCTTTCTTCAATTTCAAAGCATCTTGGTGCAGAAATATCTTCAAGGTTAATACCGCCAAATGCAGGAGCAATGTTTACTACAGTTTTGATGATTTCTTCTGTGTCCTGTGTGTCAAGACAGATAGGAACAGCATTGACGCCACCAAAAGACTTAAAAAGAACAGCCTTGCCTTCCATAACAGGCATAGCTGCATGTGCACCGATATTTCCAAGTCCGAGAACGGCACTTCCGTCAGAAACTACAGCGATAGTGTTGGCTTTTATAGTATACTTGTATGCGGCTTCCTTGTCTTTTGCAATAACCTTGCAAGGTTCAGCAACGCCGGGTGTATATGCGAGAGCGAGATCCTCTCTTGTTGAAATATCCATCTTTGGAGTGGTTTCAAACTTTCCATTCCATTTTTCATGTAAAGCAAGTGCTTTTTCTGCATTTGTCATGGTCGAGTCCATCCTTTCAAAAAAACATATTTAATTAATAATAACACATTACAGCGTTAGCGGCAAGGATTGAAATTATAACAAAATGTTTGAAATAATTTTAAAATAGTGTATAATAAATATATGTTAATTCTAAATTCTTGGATGAATCAAGATTCTTATCCGCAATTTGTATACATTTGTTATCTGCGGTATAATTCCAGAACATTAATTAAAAAAATAGGAGTGAATAATTTATGAGAGAAAAATTACAGACATTGCCACTTACTGTTTTACGAGAGTTTGCAAAGGACAAACATATTAAAAATATTACCGTAATGAGAAAAGCAGACCTTATTGAGGCGATTATCAAGGCAGATGAGGAAGAAAAGGCAGCTAAGGACGAACAGGAAAAAACAGTTAAGGCAGAACCGGAACAGCCAATAAAAAACGTGCAGCCTGTAAAAAACGAACATGAGCATGCTAATATAAAGCATAATGACGGATATGTTCCAAGAAACAGACAGAACGTAAATAATGATAATGTTCAGGACAGACCTGAAAAACAGGAGATGGCAGATGGTATTCTTGAAGTTATGCAGGAGGGATATGGATTTATAAGATGTGAGAATTTCCTTCCGGGAGACAATGATGTGTATGTGTCACCATCACAGATAAGAAGGTTTAATTTAAAAACAGGTGATATCATAAGAGGACCTAAAAAAGCAAAAACACAGGGGGAAAAGTTCTCTGCACTTGTTTATCTTGAATCAGTCAATGATGAGGAGCCTGCAAAAGCGGCAAAAAGACCTTCATTTGAAAGTCTTACACCTATATTTCCAAATGAGAGAATTCATCTTGAAAAAAACAGCAATACAGTTGCAATGAGAATGGTAGATTTAATTTCTCCAATCGGTAAAGGCCAGCGAGGAATGATTGTTTCACAGCCAAAATCAGGTAAGACAACTCTTTTAAAGCAGATAGCCAATGCCATAACAAAAAATAATCCTGAGATGCATCTTATAATACTTCTTATTGATGAACGTCCTGAGGAAGTAACTGATATAAAGGAATCAATAGTAGGTGATAATGTTGAGGTTATTTATTCAACATTTGACGAACTTCCGGAGAGACATAAAAGAGTATCTGAGATGGTTATAGAGCGTGCAAAAAGACTTGTTGAACATAAGAAAGATGTTATAATTCTTCTTGACAGTATCACAAGACTTGCAAGAGCTTATAATCTCACTGTCCAGGCAAGCGGACGTACATTATCCGGTGGCCTTGACCCTGCAGCACTGCATATGCCAAAAAGATTTTTTGGTGCTGCAAGAAATATGCGTGAAGGAGGAAGCCTTACAATACTTGCAACTGCACTTGTTGAGACAGGAAGTAAGATGGATGATGTTGTATTTGAGGAATTCAAAGGAACAGGTAATATGGAACTTGTGCTTGACAGAAAGCTTTCTGAAAAGAGAGTATTTCCTGCAATTGATATTGCAAAATCAGGAACCAGAAGAGAAGACCTTCTTTTAGACCCTCAGGAACTTCAGGCAGTTGATATAATGAGAAAGGCACTTAATTCGCTTAAAAACGATGATGCGGCAGAAAGAATTCTTGAATTGTTTGTAAAGACAAAAAATAATAAAGAGCTTGTTGAGACAGTGTGCAAGAACAGATATATCTGATATATACTGTAAAAATATAAAAAAGTTTTAAAATATTGTTATAATTTTGAAAAAACACTTGCATTGGTATAACCGGTATGTTACAATATCAAAGCTGCTTATCAAAGACAAAGAAACACTTTGTGAGTTTAAGTCTTGCAATTATAATAAAGATTATATAAAGAGGTGAAAATCATGAGAGAAGGAATCCATCCAGCATATTATCAGGCAAAGGTTGTCTGCAACTGTGGAAATGAATTTGTTACAGGTTCAACAAAGGAAGAAATCCATGTTGAAATTTGTTCAAAGTGCCATCCTTTTTATACAGGACAGCAGAAGGCAACTTCAGCACGTGGACGTATTGATAAGTTCAACAAGAAATACGGCGTACAGAACAATTAATTTTAGCTATTTACAAAGGTTGAGGCTGTATGCCTCAGCCTTTTTTGTTATGGAGAGAATATATGAAGACTTCCGGTATTGGTGGCCAGGCTGTTATTGAAGGAATAATGATGCGTAATAAAGATAAATACGCAATAGCAGTGAGAAAGCCTGACAATGAAATTGAGCTTTCTGTAAGAGAGAGCAGACTTTTAACTGAAAAATACAAATGGCTTAATTTTCCTGTTATCAGGGGTGTATTTAACTTTGTTGATTCACTTGTAACAGGAGTTTCTACAATTACATATTCAGCATCATTTTATGATGATCCGGCAGAACAGAAAAAGACAAAGGCTGATGAAATAGGAAAAGCCATTTTTAAAGATAAACTTGAATCAGTGCTTATGGCAGTTACAATTATTATATCTGTAGCATTGGCAGTAGGTCTTTTTATGGTTGTCCCTTATTTTGTATCAAGGCTTCTTGCCGGAGTTGTTACATCACAGTTCCTGCTTAACTTTTTGGAAGGTATTGTGAGAGTGGTTATTTTTCTTTTGTATCTTGTTGCAATTTCGCATATGAATGATATAAAAAGAACATTTATGTATCATGGGGCAGAACACAAATGCATTAACTGTATAGAGCATGGTGCTCCGCTTACTGTTGATAATGTTATGAACAGTTCAAGACTGCATAAAAGATGCGGAACAAGTTTTATGTTTCTTGTAATGTTTATAAGTATTATATTTTTTATTTTTATACGTGTAGATAATACGATATTACAGCTTGTTATACGACTTCTTCTTATTCCTGTGATTGCAGGTGTATCTTATGAGGTATTAAGATGGGCAGGAAGAAGTGATAATGCATTCATTAATGTAATAAGCAAGCCGGGTTTATGGATGCAGAAACTTACAACAAGAGAGCCTGACCGTGATATGGCAGAAGTTGCAATTGCAGCGGTTGAAGCTGTCTTTGACTGGAGAGCATTTCTTGATGAATATTATGCAGATTTAGAGGGCGAAGAAGCAAGAAATGAAGCTGTAAAGGCATCTGAACAGGCTCTTGCTGATGAAGCAGCAGCAAGAGGATATAATAAAATTAAAGAACAGGTTGAACTTAATGCAACTTCAGCAGACTCAGAAACAAGAAAGATTAAGCCGTCAGAGCAGACAGAAGCTGTAGCAAAGGCAGCAGCACAGGTATCATCTGATGAAGGAATAAAAATAGAAGAACCTGAAATTCCATCTGAGGTGTCATCTGTAAATGTGTCTGATGCAGGCATTAATGAATCAGAAGATGGTATAGAGTTAGAAGACGATATAGAATCAGAAGACGGCGAGCAGATTGAGGATGATACACAGACAGAAGACAGTCTGCCTGATGAAGATGTGCAGGATACAGAAGAAGATGAACTTGGTGGAATAGAGATTGAAGAGCCTCAGGAAAGTGGCGAAGAAATAGAAAATGCTGATGATGTTCCGATATTTAAGAAAAGAGATTCAGAATGACTAACAAAGAAGCAATAGACAGTGCAGCTGTCAGGTTAAATCTTAATAATATTGAAAATTCACTTTATGACAGCAAACAGATGTTTATGGAAGCTTCCGGCATGAGCACAACGGATTATCTTATGCATATGACTGATGATATAAGTAACGAAGTTCATGAAAAATTTGAGAACATGGTTCAAAGAAGATGCAGCCATGAGCCGCTTCAGCATATATTGGGAAAGGCATATTTTTATGGACACGAATTTATTGTAAATAAAAATGTGCTTGTTCCCAGACCCGATACAGAAATTCTTGTTGAAGAATCATTAAAAAGGCTTAAAGGTGTCAATAATGCACATGTGCTTGATATGTGCACAGGTTCAGGATGCATTATAATAAGCATATTCCTGTCAGGTATGGCAGACAGGGCTGTAGCTGTTGATTATTCGGAAAAGGCACTTTCGGTGGCAAAACAGAATGCATCATTAAATAATGCTGATATAGAATTTATTTACAGTGATTTGTTTGAAAATGTAAGTGATGATGAGACATTTGATATGATAGTGTCAAATCCACCTTATATTGAGACTGATGAGATTGAGACATTATCAGATGAAGTGCGTCTTTTTGACCCAATGATGGCATTGGACGGCGATAAAGATGGTTTGAAATTTTACAGAAATATTACTGAACAGACTACAAGATATCTTAAACGTGGTGGATGGCTCATGTATGAGATTGGATGCTCTCAGGCAGTGGCAGTAAGCGAAATTATGCACAAAAATGGGTTTGCTGAAGTGACGGTTATTAAAGATTTGTCCGGACTTGACCGTGTTGTGTGTGGAAAACTGATGTAATATAGAAATGGAGAGATAATATATGGAAATGTTTGATAAACTAGAAGATATAGTAAACAGATATGAAGATATTACAGCTGAATTAAGCAATCCTGATGTTGTTAATGATCAGGACAGATTCAGAAAGCTTATGAAAGAACAGAATAATATTCTTCCGATTGTTACTGCATTTACTGAATACAAGGACTGTAAGAAAAATATTGAGGACAGTCTTGCAATGCTTAGTGAAGAGAGCGATGAGGAACTTCTTGAACTTGCAAAAGAAGAGCTCAATGAATCAAAAAAACGAGTTGAAGAACTTGAAAATGAATTAAAGATATTACTTCTTCCTAAAGACCCTAATGATGATAAAGATATTATTGTTGAAATCCGTGCCGGTGCGGGCGGAGACGAAGCAGCATTGTTTGCAGCTGAACTTTTCAGAATGTATACACACTATGTTGAGTCGAGAGGCTGGAAAATTGAAGTAGTCAATGCTGATGAAACAGGAATTGGCGGCATGAAAGAAGTAGAATTCATGGTTAAAGGACAGGGTGCATATTCTGTTATGAAATATGAGAGTGGTGTTCACAGAGTGCAGAGAGTTCCTGAGACTGAATCAGGCGGACGTATCCATACATCGACAGCATCAGTCGCTGTTATGCCTGAAGCAGAAGAAGTTGATATAAAGATTGATGAAAAAGATATACGTATTGATGTAATGCGTGCATCAGGAAATGGTGGACAGTGTGTCAATACAACAGACTCAGCGGTTCGTCTTACTCATTATCCTACAGGAATTGTTATTTATTCACAGACTGAAAAATCACAGATTCAGAACAAGGAAAAAGCTTTTGCATTACTGCGTGCAAAATTATATGATATGGAATGTCAGAAAGCACATGATGCTGAAGCTGATGCAAGAAGAAGCCAGATTGGTACAGGTGACCGTTCTGAGAAAATCAGAACATATAATTTCCCACAGGGACGTGTTACAGACCACAGAATCGGTCTTACATTATACAAACTCGATAAAATTATGGATGGCGACATTCAGGAGATTATCGATGCATGTATTATAGCGGATCAGAATGCAAAGCTTGCAAAGATGAATGAGAATTAACAATAATAAAATTGAGAAGGACTTGTTTTTATGGCAGGTCCTTTTTTATATAAAAATAAATGATTGAAAAAGTATATAGATATGATATAATATAATTTACAATTATGAATGTGAGGTAGCGATGTATGGATAATTTAAATAATATAGTTTCACAGCCAAAGCTTCTTTTATTTGATGTGAATATTTTTAAGGCGGATAATATTAAAAAAGTGTGTGAAAGTCTTGGCATAAGTGTAATTTGTGTGGATAGATGCGATTATGCCCAAAAACTTGGGGCAATTGCAGGAATTGTAGGCTTTGGAATGGTAAACATAATATATCTTGGAAGAGGTCTTTCAGACGAGATGATGGTATTTTCTGGAATAGATTCTGAGCTTCTTGATAAATTCCTTTCTGAATACAAGAAAAATGGTATTGAGCCTATTAATTATAAAGCGGTTTTAACAGTGAATAATATTTTCTGGACTCCAGAAGAGTTATTTGCTGAGCTTAAAAAAGAACACAGAAAGTTTGCAGGAAGATAATACGGACAGGGTTCTGGTTATAAAATAAAAAGAGAAAATATAGAAAAGAGGATAAGAAAATGGGAATGAATCCGGCAGCGATAATGAAATTAATGAGTGCGAAAAATAAATTTACTTCAAATCACCCAAAGTTTTCTGCATTTTTAAATGCAGTGTTTTCAAGAGGAATTGAAGAGGGAACAATTATAGAAATAACAGTTCAAAGACCGGGAGAACAGCCGCTTACATCAAATATAAAAGTGCAGCAGAGTGACATCGAACTGCTTGAAAGTTTAAAACAGATGGGAAATTAGTTATGTATACAAAGAATGATTTAAAAAATCAGCTTAAAAATATGGGACTTACAGGCAATGAGACAATTCTTATTCATTCGTCAATGAAGTCAATTGGTGATGTACAAGACCGGGCGGAAGGCGTACTTGATGTATTGATTGATTATTTTAAAAATGGATTGTTGCTTTTTCCTACACATACATGGAAAACAGTAAACAGTGAAAATCCTGTGTATAATCCGTATGAAACGCCGTCGTGTGTTGGAATTCTTACGAATTTATTTATGAAAAGAGATGACGTAGTACGTTCACTTCATCCAACTCACAGCATGGCAGGAATCGGAAAAGATGCAGCTTTGTACCTTGCAGGCGAAGAAAACTGTAATACACCTTGCACACCTGGTGGATGTTATGACAGATTAAGGCAGCGTAATGCAAAAATACTGCTTGTCGGTGTAGGACATGAAAGAAATACTTTTATTCACAGTGTTGAAGAAGTTTTAAATATTCCTAACAGACTTGCAGACAAACCGATGGAGCTTTATATTGTAATGCCGGATGGCAGTAAGAAAAAAGTATATGTAAGAAAACATTTTAATCCGGATCAGCCACATATATCTGAGGATTTTGTAAAATTAAATCAGGCTTACATCGATTGCAATGCGGCAAAAGAGGTGAAATTCGGTGATGCAGATTGTATTTTATGTGATGCAGCAAAGATATTTGAAGTAACAAGACATGTTCTTGCACCGAATCCTGAATGTATAATTACAGAGCAGTTTATAGATACGAGCAGATGGGAGGATTTTGTTTGAAAAAGGGAAGAATATCGGCTTTACTGCCTATATTAGTTTTTTTGGTGTTATATCTGGGGCTTGGTATAACATTTGAATATATAATGAAAATCCCTATGGGATTCTATAATGTTCCTATTATAGTTGCATTTCTTGCATCAATCTTTGTTGCAAGTATACAGAACAGAGCTGTGTCTTTTGACGAAAAACTTGAGATTATGGCTGGGGG
>ERZ773241.180-NODE-180-length-73093-cov-5.396999_pt1 | contig 73093 bp, 60 predicted proteins | sample MGYA00580989_ERZ773241 | MGnify/ENA primary metagenome ERZ773241 (study PRJEB29015, sample SAMEA2737804) | human gut metagenome | biome: human gut; feature: human-associated habitat; material: faeces | place: China | collected 2012 ... | reverse complement strand
AAAAATGAAAAGCCTATTGGCAGAGTTAAATATGCGCTATTTTAATTCCGCCAACGGGTTCTGATATATCATTAAAAAGCTCCTGCACTTCTGCCGGTGCAATGGCAAAGTCGATGAGAATGTAGGACTCATACTCATTTCGAGCAAACTCTTCTGCAAGTGTGGACTTTCCGATTCGTCTTGCTCCTTGTATGAGAATTGCGGATTCTCCGTTCCGCTCCCTCTTCCATTTGAGCAATCGGTCGTACATCTTACGCTTGAACAATATAGTATCTTTCTCCATAGCCGTTGATATATAGCGCAAATATAGTGCTTTTGTTGGTATCCGCCAAATGTTTTGCGCATATTTTGTCAATTTGCGCTAAATGTTTCGCACCCATTCCGACAATCTCCGCTGTTTTTAACTTTGCAATAGCATATTCCATCAAATTGCCGCGTGTTTAGGATAAAATTATAGTGGCTATTCTTGATCCCCCAATAGCCACCTACGTCATAACAATACATAAATACATTTGAGTTATCGCATAATTCAGTTATCGTCATGCTTGTTTCAGCGTCAGTTGCCAAGCAATTATTTTAAAATATAAAACTCTTATTTACCCTACTATAATTGATTGAGGATGTTCGGTCGTCCCGACTGAAGAGATTTCCCCATTTCCATATTAACCACTCTCCGCCTTATACTGGTCGGATTTGAGATTGGCTAATGTCAACTGACACGCTTGTGATGATTCACATTTATCTTCCATTTGCAAAGTTGATCCAGCTTGCCTGCTGTACAGCCCGACAACAGTCGGGGGAGCCTAATACCCCAACAAACATTCGTTGTCGGGAGTGCTGCCATTCAATCTGCAAGCAGAGGCGGTGTAATTGTCCGATATTAGGCTGTCGGGATCTGGCAGAACAAATGAACAAAGGATATATTCGCAGCCGGAACAACAATCATTCATCATACGACGAAAATTTGAACGAGAAAAGGGAACAGAAAAAAGTTCACAGCGCGATTTTGAACCGACTAATAGCCGGCTATATTTAGGGCTATATATTCAGCTCGCAAAAAAGGTTTATTTTCTTTTTCTCCTATACGCCCCCGTAGTAAAGTAAACCGTTTTCCGAACCGCTCTCGATTCCGAATCAATCGAACAATCCGTTCACCAGATTCACCGCTTCGTCTTTCTTGCGGTTGATGATTTTGGCGTAAACCTGCGTCATCTTCACGTCCGTATGCCCGAGCAATTTCGAAGTCGTGTATAAATCTGCACCGAGAGTCAGCATCATCGTGGCGAACGTATGCCTCGCCGTGTGGAACGAAAACCGCTTGTCGATTCCCGCCGCTTTCGCCCATGGCTTGAGCAGGATGTTGATATGCGTTGTAGAGGGCAGGTCGAACACTGCATCCTCCGCCATCTTCTCGCCCCGCTCGGGCATCCACCGTAACGCTTCGGGCGAAAGCGGGAGGTAAATCGGCTCTTTGGTCTTCTGCATCACGACCTCCAACCGATACTGTCCATTATCCGCATAGACGTTGCCCCATTTCAAGCCGATTATATCGCTTATCCGCAGTCCGCAGAAGCAGGAGAACAGATAAGCCTGTTTTACCGCCTCGTTCTTCATCGGGGTGGCGATCAATGCCCGAAGCTCCTCGATAGTCATATACTCCCTTTTGCTTTCGGGACGGTGTATCTTGTCCGAATTGCCAATTTTCGTAAAGGGATTCAGTTTGATCACGTCGGCACGGACAGCAGCGTTCAATGCTCCGTTCAGCACCCGGTAATAGTTCTGTGCCGTGAATTTCGAGACGGGTTTTCCTTGCGGACGATATTCCGTCAGAAGGTAGTCGATATATCCCTGACAAAAGGTTTTGTCCACCTGCCCCATCGTTACCCGTTCGCCTGCATAGTCTTTCAGTATTTGGATGGCTACCTTGATTTGGTGTCCGTCCTTTTTGCCTCGTTTCTGCTGGTTCTCCATGTAAGTATTCATCCAATCCAGCAATGAAACTGTTTCCTGATTGTCGGCACGCTTGATTCCTGCTTCGCCGTTGGTCAGTTCGATGATGCGCCGAGACTTGATCGTATTGGCCGCCGTCATGGTCGCTGCATTCCGTTTGCGGGCATTATCGTCCGTTTCGGGGATGATGTACATCTTGAGATATTCATACGACCGCTTGCCGTTGCGGTATATGTCGAGATACAAACTTTTGCTGCCGTCGGCCAATTCTTTCATCCGAAGACGGATCGGCTCCTTGACTTTCGCGGGTTTCTTTATTCGGGGCATAATTTCTCTTTTTACTCGTTATTTCTGCCGCAAAGGTAGAAAGAATAATCCGAATAAAGGAACAAATAAGAAACAAAAATACGCCGAAAAAGAACCTAATAACTGCAAAGGATGCTAACAAGTGAAAATGCAATATCCGTTATAATATGCTGATATAACAGTGCTTTATCTTCATTTGATTGGTTCTTGTTTTCATTTCCGAATCTTACTTTATAAATGTAGGAAATTTACAGTCTGCGGCAACAAGAGAGTCCTTGTCGGGTCGTACCACGCCTTGACGGGGCAGTACATTTAAGGCAACTACACCTGACGGGCGTGGGCCTCTTGTGTTACGAAGTCAGACGGGTTTCCTACGACCTACGCAGCGTAAGTAACGCAAGCCGCATACCTTTCTTGTAAAGGACAGCGGGGTTCTTCAGAGCCGGGTTCACGTTTCGTCATTCTTTTATGGCATCAGTCGGGTCGCATAACTAAAATTGAAAAAGATATGTTACCTTTGCGGATGAAAACGGCGCCATAGCCGTAACATATTCATAAGGTTAGGACAACCTTTATACCAGCGGTAAACTTGCGACTATTATAGCGATATAATAGGTTTTAGGATTGGTGTAAAATTTGTCTGAAACCCTTGTCATGCCTGCGGCTTTGTGCCGTGGGCGGGCACGGGCGTAAGGGCAGTTACCAATCCAAGGCTCGCAAGGCCGACCGTTGGGGCTGTACCTGCGTTCCGTGCTTTTTTATGTGTTTAGGCCGGAACGAGGATTTTAATAACGAACCCTTAATAATACGATGTTACGGCCATATACTCCCAATCGGAAAGAATCACGTTCCGCCGACCCTCGGTCGGTGCGGGGTGGGGCGCCGTCATTCGCTGTAACGAGAACGCTCGCCGTCGATAATAATCCCGCTTTAAAGGCACCTAAATCTGGTAACGGCGGGCCGTTCTCCGAACTGGGTGCGGGACATTGGAATTCTTCATGTCGAAGTTGCGTCACTATTTTTTTCATCGACAGTCCCGCACCCGTTTTTCATCATGCAGGAACCGCTAAAAAAGAGAGTGACAAGGGAAGTGATGTAGCTATCATGTCAAGTAAGTCCGTTGCGGTTCCTGCTTCTTCTGTAACAATGCTTCCGAAATCTCCTGCCTCCATAGGCTCGCGTTTCGGAAGCCGAGGGGCGGACGGAAACGATAAGCCGAAGGATGCTCTTTTTCGTTTATCGTGGTGTGAGGCGTACCAGTCCGTTACCGCCCCTCTTTTTCGATACTTCAATTTTACGATAACGGGTGCGGGATACTCGAATCTTAGCTTCATATTTTCCCACTACTGACCTTACTGTTTCCGCACCTGTTTTTTTACGATATATTTTGTATTCTCACAATAATTTAAGATATTTGTTAAATGCAATGCCGAAACTCGATACGGACTTACATCATCACTGTCACACAACCATCGCCTAACGTATTTGGCATTGTCTTTTTAATAGAAAAAGGGATGACCAACCACGATTAGTTAACAGACAATCGTTATTTTATTGCAATTACAATTCGGTCGTCCCTTTATTTTGTATTCTCGAAGTGCCTATAACCTTTGCGTACGTTTAAGAATTGTTCTATAAACCCATAACTACTGAACCATGCCACAAAAATCCTATACGCTGGGGAATCTGCTTCAAGACTGTTTGGATTGCGACATCCGCAAAAGCGACATCCGGCAATTTTTCGATGATCTGAAAAAGAAGGCGCATTTTGTCTATGCAATCTTGTGCGGTGCTCCGAAATCGGTATTTTGGATTACGCTGGACGATGAAGAAAGCCATCCCGACGAAAAGACATTTTCAGTTGCGGAGTTTAACGACAATTACGAAAACTTCGACAGCCGCATCGATTCTTTCCGGGTTAATTTCAATGCCTATTTTTTTCGCGAGCAATGGGCCACGAAGTTTCCCGAATGGGAATTGATGGAGAACCCTTTCAACGGGGAGGAGCGTTTCTGCGCTACGAGCCGCAAGGAGCTGACGGTAGAAATTTTCGTAACGGAATATCCGCATTTGTTGGCTTACCTGTGCCGTCGGGCGGTTCTGGAAAACGCGCCCTTCGAACTGACGCGCGAAACGATTAAACATTACGGATTCAGCCGCGAAGATGTAAAACTCCTGCGCGATTGTATTGCAAGCAACAACCGACGGATCATCGACGAGTTGCGCGAGGAATACGAGCGGCTGAAAGCCATAGACTGCCTGCAGGTAGTGCCTCCAAAAAGGCGGGGGCGGAAGCCTAAAGCCGAAGTGTCTGCCGAAATCCAGCCCATAGCCAAAAAACCGAGGACGAGGATCAGTCGAAAGAAATTCGTGCCGACACGAAGCGTAAAAAGTTAGGCGTAAACCATCGGAAAACGCAGAGTACTCCTCACCAATTAGCGGAGATGGTTTTCAATATAACAACGAGAATAATTTGCAAATATGATTATCCGTATAACGTCCGTTAATATTTTTAACATAACACGAATAAATCATGCGTAAAATTTATACAAAGACATTTGTGTATTTTGCTGAAATTCAATATATTTATAATGAAATAAACAATCGAAATATCATTATGGACATACTGAACTTCACGTATTATTTTTTAATATATAATTTGATATTTAATTAAAATATATTTTATTTTTTAATATATAATTTGATATTTAATTAAAATATATTTATCTTTGATTTCATAACACTACTTTTTAACATTAAAATATGCCGCTATAACACTGCTTTTTCTATCAAACCAAAGATACGGCGTCACTCCGGAATCTTTACTCTTGTTCAACTAAAACCCACTTATTTATGAGGAAATTAACCAACCGAGCACTTTTCATCTGCTTTGCTCTGATGACGTCCTTTTGCCTCATTGCGCCGGCTACCGCTCTGCGTTCCTACGCGCAGGAGGGGGGGGGCAGCACCCTTGAAGGCCTGATCAAAGACGACTCCGGGCCGCTTCTCGGAGCAACGGTGATTGTGAAGAACACGACGCGCGGAACGACAACCGACATGGACGGCAAATTCCGTCTGGAAGGGTTGCAGCCCGGCGACGTACTGCAAGTAACCTACGTAGGATACGACCCCTACGAGGTGACCTACACAGGTCAGACGACACTGGACATCCTGATGACGACGACCGCCAACCAGCTGAACGCAGTCGTAGTGACTGCCATGGGTATCGAACGTCAGTCGAAAACACTCTCCTATGCTGCCGAAACGGTCGGCGGCGATGACGTGGCCGACATCAAGTCGGTCAATATGATCAACGCGCTGCAGGGCAAGGCCGCCGGTCTGCAGATTACCCCGAACTCGACGGGCGCGGGCGGATCGTCGAAAATACTCTTCCGCGGTAACAAGTCGATCAACGGCTCGAACCAGCCGCTGGTCGTCGTCGACGGCGTCCCCCTGATGATGAACATCACGTCCGATCAGGTCGACAGCAACTGGGGCGCCCAGCGCGACGGCGGCGACGCCATGTCTACGATCAACCCCGACGACATCGCCTCGATCTCCCTGCTGAAAGGCGCGTCGGCCGCCGCCCTCTACGGTGCGGTAGCCGCCAACGGCGCCATCATGATCACGACCAAATCGGCCATGGCAGGGCGTCTGGCGGTGAACGTATCGAGCAACACGACCATTGACACCCCGCTCTCGCTGCCCGAATTCCAGAACACATACGGGGCGAACGGCCAATACAGTTGGGGCGACAAACTCGCGTCGAAGGCTCCCGATTACGCCGAGAAGTTCTTCCGTACGGGCTGGACGACCAACAACTCGATCTCGATCAACGGCGGCGCCGAAGACCTGCGAGCCTACTTCTCCTACGGCAACGTAACATCCGGCGGCATCACCCCTGAAAACGACTACTCGCAACACACGCTCAACGCCAAAGTCGGTTTCGACCTTTTCAACGACCACATCAAGGTCGATTTCAACGCCAAATACGTGAACCAGCACATCTCGAACCAGCCGGCCGGCGGTTTCGTCTTCAACCCGCTCGTCGGCACCTACACCTTCCCGCGCGGCGGCGACTGGAACGGCTACAAAAGCAACTTCGAGACCTACAACGGCGAGCTCAACGCCAACGTCCAGAACTGGGTGACTACCACCGACGAGACCAACAGCAACCCCTACTGGCTGCTCAACCGCGAACGCCCCGTCGTCGAACGCAACCGCTACGAATTCGGCGGATCGATCAAATACCAGATCATCGACGGACTTTCGCTCACGGGCCGCATGCGCTACGAGCGCGCCGACGAACACTACGTACGCAACCACTACGCGTCGTCCTACGGCAATAAATACACCTACGGCAAAATGGACGACAACCGCTACTTCAGCGAACAGCTCTATGCGGACCTGCTCGCCCAGTACAACCATACGTGGGACGATTTCTCGCTCAACGCCACCCTCGGCACCAGCATGATGCAGACACGTTCGAACAACGTGAGCCTGCTCTACGAGCAGAGCAAGTTCGTCGCTCCGGGCAACGGCGGCGCCTACTATCCCAACATCTTCAACCCGTCGAATTTCTACATGAACGGCACGACCATGGGACTGGAGCGCAAACGGCTCAACTCGGTCTTCGGAGCTGTCACGTTCGGCTTCAAAGAGGCGCTCTTCCTCGACGTGACGGCCCGTAACGACTGGTCGTCGGCCCTCGCTTACACCGACGGCTACTCGTTCTTCTATCCTTCGGTGGGCGCCAGCCTTCTGCTCAACCGTTTCGTGGACATGGGCCGGAATATCGACCTGTTCAAATTCCGCGGTTCGTACTCCATCGTCGGCAACGACGTCCCCGTCTACAAGACCAATCCGCGCTATACCTACGGCGACCAAGGCGCCATCAACCCGCCCGAATCGGTGCCGTTCCGCACGCTGAAACCCGAAAAGACCCACTCGTTCGAGGTCGGTTTCGACGGAGAGTTCTTCCAGCACCGTCTGCACGTAAACGCCACCTATTACAAGACCAACACCAAGAACCAGTACTTCGAGGTGACGCTGCCGTGGGAGAGCGGTTACAAATCGCAGTTCGTCAATGCGGGCAACGTCCAGAACCAAGGCTTCGAACTGACGGCCGGCTGGTTCCAAGACTTCGGCAACGAATTCACATGGTCCACCGATCTGAATCTCTCGTACAACGACAACAAGATCATCGAGCTTTTCGACGGTATCCAAGACGGCGTAACGGTCTCCAACTTGGGCGGCGCCAAAGTGATCCTCTATGAAGGCGGCCAGTATGGCGACCTCTACGTCCGCACGCTCAAACGCGACGAGAGCGGCAAACTGGTGACGGAAACCCCCGAAGGCGCCGACTACCAGATCCCCGTAAACGGCGGCGAGCAGAATTCCGACCTGAAATACATGGGCAACATGAACTCGAAGTGGAACATGGGCTGGAACAACACGTTCCGCTACAAGGACCTGACACTGAGCATGCTCATCGACTTCCGCATCGGCGGCAAGGTCGTTTCGATGACCGAGGCCACACTCGACGGATACGGCGTATCGGAACGCACGGGCCGGGCGCGCGACCGCGGCTACGTGATGCGCGAGGGCATCAAATTCTCGAACGTCAAGGCTTACTACGACGTGGTGGGCGCGACAAGCTTCAACTCGGTCTACAACGTCGAGGATTACGTATACGACGCGACCAACGTCCGTATGCGCGAGATTTCGCTGGGCTACACTTTCCGTAACCTGTTCGGCCAGTCGAAGAACCTGACCCTTGCGTTCATCGCCCGCAACCTTTTCTTCTTCTACAAAGACGCCCCGATGGATCCCGACGTGTCGATGGGTACGGGCAACGGCCTGCAAGGCTTCGATGTCTTCAACCTGCCGACCACGCGCAGCTTCGGTCTGAACGTGAAACTGAATTTCTAATCAAAAGCGTTTACACATTATGAAACTCAAGAATATTCTTAGAAACGTTACCGCAATGGCGCTTCCCCTCGCACTGTTGGGAAGTTGTACGGGAGATTTCGAAGAGCTGAACACCAATCCCTACGAGATCGACCCCGAAGAACTGCCGTTCGAAGCGCAGTTCTCCACTCCCCTCTCGTTCAGTTACCCCACCCACCAGAACCTGTTCCAGTACTGGACCTCGTTGTCGATCGACAACTACGGCGGTTATTTCGAGGTGCCGCACAGCAACTGGACGATGGCGCGTTACGACCTCGCCCGCGGGTTCTGCGGCGGCATGCACGAGAACTTCATGCAGAAAATATTCAACAACACCCGCCGGCTGATCAAACAGTGCGACGCCGCCGGACAGCATGACTTCGCAGCCGTAGCCCGCATCGTCGAAGCGTATAACCTGCTCCAGTATACCGACACCTACGGCCCGGTTCCCTATTCGTCGGTCCTCGCAGCGGACGAACTGGCCGAACGCCCCAGCAGCTACGCCTACGACAAACAGGAAGATATCTACAAGGCGATATTCGCACAGCTGGACAAAGCGCTCGAAGGACTGGATACGGAGACCGCAGGTCTCGCATCGTTCGACTGCTGGTGCAACGGCGACCGCACGCTCTGGAAGAAGATCGCCAACCAGCTCAAGCTGCGCATGGCGCTGCGCATCGTCAAGGTAAACCCCGTCGATGCTGAAAAATACGCCAAGGAAGCCATTCAGGCCGGAGTCCTCGAAGACAAGGACATCCTTATCAACAAGTCCTACTCGAACGAACTGCGCCGCATGATGGACTGGCTGGATTCGGGCATCGGTTCGTCGATCGTAGCGTTCATGAACGGCTACAACGACCCGCGCCGCCCGCTCTATTTCACCACCAACGTCCGCCATCTGGTCAAGGAGACCGCCGAACCGACAGGCGAGAAAGACCAGAACAACGAGGACATATACAACGAAAGCGACATCCTGATCCGCAAGGGAGCGCAATACATCGGAGTTCCCGTAGGCTGCGAATTGGGCAATAAGAACGGCGGCAACGACAACCAGCGCGTCTACTACTCGTTTCTGGCCGGCGGATATGCGACGCCGCAGCCCATCATGTTCGCCGCCGAAGGCTGGTTCCTGCGCGCCGAAGCCAAACTTCGCTGGACCGACGCCGGGCAGCAGAGCGTAAAGGAACTCTATGAAAAGGGTATCGAGGTTTCCATCCGCAACCAGAAGAGCTACCGACAGTCCGACGCCGCGGCAGCATGGACCGAGAAGAAACTGACGGCCCCCGACTGGGCGGCTATCGACGATGCGGCTATCAGCAGCTACATCAACGACGATACCTCCTCACCTGAGGGTTATACGGACCCGTGGAAGCCGGAATACAACTCCGATCCGACCACCAGTATCACGGTGAAGTGGGACGAAGGCGCTTCGAATGAAGAAAAGCTCGAACGCATCATCACCCAGAAATGGATCGCCAACTTCCCGCTCTCGACCGAAGCGTGGGCCGATTACCGCCGCACGGGCTACCCCAAACTCTTCCGTCCGAAGCAAAATCTGGCCCCCTCGATCATCGACACGCAGCTCGGCCCGCGCCGCCTGCTGTACAACGAAACGGAACTGAGCTCCAACACCGTCGAGGTGAACAATGCCATCCAGCTGCTGAAGGCTGAATCTTCCGAAGTGAAAGGCGACGGCGACACCGGTGGCACCCGTCTGTGGTGGGACCGCAAGGACAAAGGCAATTTCTAACCCCGCCGATCCGTTTCACTCATAAACCGGGACTCCGTCGTATAACGACGGAGTCCTTTTTTCCATCCGACACATCCGAATCGGGCTCCGGCGCATTTCCGACCACTATCATGCGGCATATCATTTTTTCATGCCCCCGAATGGCTCGTACCGGAAACGGACAGATGATTTGCAAATATCAACTATTTTGTATTCATTTGTAATGAAGATAAAAATTAAGGTTAAAAACTTGTTTTAGTTGTAGCGGTAGCGACAGAGTTGTGAAACACCGTCGCTACATTTTTATTACCGGAAAATAGGCTATATACCAATTATTTTTCGTAATTTGCAGAAAACCATTTTAATCTTATTGCCCATTCGTCATCAAAGCCATCTAACACGGTAACAAGAAATAAAAGGGAAGAAGGTACGAGGCTCATAACCTCGTGCCTTCGTTTTGTATTTAGCACTTAAATCGAATATTTTTGCAAGTTCAAAGAAAATTCCTACCTTTGTTTTTGACAAGGGTTATTTGACAAGATGATTACGCAAAGTAGCGAATTTCGCACATTCTCCAAATCGTTACTAAAACCCCTGTAAAATCTTCTTAAAAGTCTGTTTGTCAGATTGATATATTTATCAACTGATTTATTAAAATAAGCAACAGCCCCACGCCTATCCCATATAAAGGATATGACGCGGCAAGTCGTCGGCTTACTCCCTCTTCTATCGAATTTCCTACGTTTACGCAAACAGCAACGCGATTCACGCCTTTACAGCGGATCGCTTGTCCCAAAGGTAGCACAAAAAATTCGAATCCGCAATATGTTGCGGGCACTTTTTGTGCCGTAGGGTTTATGCCGCCCGAATAGCCCATGTTCTGGCTTTAACGGAATACGCCGTCCTAAAACAACAACGGGACGGCCTTTTGGTTCCGTCCCGCTCGTGGTTACATCTTCATCCCGCGCCTTTGCTCCGTTTGTTCGATGTCAATTCCTATCCGCTCGTAAAACTCCTTTCGTTGCTGTCTGAACCACTCGTCGCAGTCCTTTCCGTTTATGGTGAACTGGAACCCGCTCGGCCCGTCCTTGTCGGGTTTGAATTGGAGAATGACATCGTTCGCCCGAAACGTATGATTATACCTTATCGAATGCAGCTCGCCCGTATATCTGTAAGGTTGCATCGTAAACAACGCTTTGGTCCGCTCCTTGTCCAACCCGACATCCTTGCAGTAATTTTCCCATTTCAACAGCCCCTTTACATAGGGACACAACTCATCGACACGCATCAAGGCTTTTATGACTTGTTGTGCTTCCTGTTTAAGGTTGGCCACCTCTTTATCGTGTCCGGCCTGCATGGTCTTGATCTCTTGTTGCAGTTGCCCGATGCACTTATCCTTGTCGGCAATTACCCCTTGCAAATCTGCAATCTGTTTTTCATACCTCGCGGGCTTGGGGTCGTGGAATAACGCTCCGATCCTTTCTACGGCTTTCGTCGTGGCATCCACGGCCACGCCTTTGAGTTTGTCGGTCTTGATCTCCCGCCGCGTCTGTGCCAACTCCGTTTCGGCTTTCTCCAATTCTTCTTTCTTCTTCCTCCGCTGTTCGTCGATAATGTTGCAGTCTGTCTGCGCGGCTCGTTGCTGTGCTTGGAGTGCGGCAATATCTACCGTGAGCGTCTTTTGCTGTTCTTTCAGATTCTCGATCTGTTCGGCCATTTCATTTTTCCGGACGAACACCTCGCGGTAATACTGCTGCGTGGAAATATGTTTTGCTTCCGATCCCTCGACGCCGCGTTGCAGTCCGTATTTGGCCATCGCTTCGGCATAGGTGGTCTGGTAGGCTTTGAGTTTGTCCCGTGCCATCACATCGTCGGCACATAGACGCGGGCGGTCTTTCTTAGTGCGATAGGTTCTCTTTCCGCTTTGGGCGTTCTTCTCCCGCTCCAGCTTGGCCTTTCTGCGTTCGCCCCGTGTGATCGGCACGACGGTCGCGTGTATATGTGGTGTTTTCTCGTCCAGATGCAGGACTGCCGACACAACGTTTTCCTTTCCGAAGGTCTTTTGCAGCCAGCCGCAGGAATCCTTGGCCCAAGCATCCAACTGTCCGGCCTGCCGGATACGCTTCATATCTTCGGGGCTTCCGGAGAGCATGACACGCAACGCCCTTACTTGGTTCTTTCCGATCTTGCGTTCCAGTCCTGCATTGTCCAGCCGGTGCTGGATCGCTTCGGTACGGTTGGTAACTCCTTTGGGGAACTCTACTAATTCTTCGTTCAGGTAGGTAAGTGTCGTTATGACGTTGGCGGGTGTTATTCTCCGCTCGACGTGTCCCGACATGGCGGCATCCGTTCCGGCCGCCTTTTCGATATGCAATACGACATAGCCCATAGCGGTATAGTTTCAGGTGGTTTGGATAATCTGTTCTCGGCGGCATCGGAGCGAAGCGGATAAGGATTCGGAGTTGTCCCGGCCGTCCGGCTTGCGGAGTTGCCGCCGCAAGGGGTGTCCAGAGGGGCGCCGCCCCTTTGGCCTAATGGGGCATTTTCAGCGTTGCGGAGCAATGCGGAAAGAAAATGCCCTAATAGGCTATGCCTTTTGTAAAAAGGCGCGGGCGCGAAGCGGCCGATGGGTGGGCGACGGTGCCGCCGTCATGTCCGTCAGCAGGGGAAGCCGATGAAAGCGAACCGACGGCCCGGAAGCCCGTGCCCCTGTGCGCCCGGAGGGATCCTCCGTAAATCCCGAAGGGCGCACAAGGGCGGAAGGGCTGTTACTCCGCCAGACGGTATTTGTCGCCGAGGCGTTCGGTGAGCGCCGACATGTCGCGGCTTATCTTTTCATTGGTGATCTTCGCGTAGATTTGGGTGGTCTTGATGTTCGTATGCCCCAACAGGCAGCTGACGGTTTCGATAGGCATACCCTGCGAGAGCGTGATGGTTGTGGCGAAGGTATGCCGCGCGAGGTGGAAGGTCAGTTTGTTTTTAATGCCGCATTGCTTGCCGATCTCGCGCAGGATGTCGTTGCAATGGCAGTTGCACGGCATATAAAAGACATGGTTGTCGAGCCGCTGATCCGCGTATTTCTCGATGATGCGTTTGGGAATATCCAGCAGGCGGATACGGCTTTCGGTATTGGTTTTCTTACGTCGCGTGATGATCCACAGGTTACCGTCGAACATAGTTTGAAGGTTGTCCGTGGTCAGCCCTTTCACGTCGGCATAAGCCAGCCCCGTGAAGATGGAGAAGACGAACAGATCGCGGATGCGGGCATGCGCCTTGTTGGCCGTTTTATAGTTCATCACGGCCTTGATCTCCTCTTGCGAGAGATAACCCCTGTCCACGCTTTCGGGAGAGTTGATATAGCCCGAAAACGGGTTGAACGGCAGGCGCCCGTCGTTGCGGGCAATGGCGACGATATGTTTCAAGACGATCATGTAGCCCCACACGGTATTTGTGCGGCATTTCTTCTCCGTGCGCAGGAAATACTCGAAATCGTTGATAAAGGTAAGGTTCAGTTCTTTCAGCGGGATGTCCTCCCGGTGGTAGGTATGGGCGAGGAACTCCCGCACGCGCTTACACACGCAGCAGTACTTTTTCCATGTGGCGACCTCACGGTTGAAACCCACCTTTTTCCGGTATTCGACATTGTGCTGTTCGAAGAGTTTCAACAGCGTTTCCTGCTTTACTCCGATACCGAGGTAGGCATCCCGCAGTTTGGCGGCCGTGACATAGCCGTCCGACTGCATCAACTCCTGATAGCGGCGGTTCACCTCGACGCGGATTTTATCGACGGCAAGATTGATTTGCATGGCCTCGACGCTCTTGCCCGTCGCCCGGCCGTTCTTGACATCCCATAAACGCGGAGGAACGTCCATTTTGCAACTGAATTGTTTGACCTCGCCATCTACTGTAAGACGGCAAATCAAAGGCAGATCGCCGTTGGGGCGGGCGCTGCCTTTCTTCACGTAAAATAAGACCCGAAACGTGCTTCGCATAATAAACCCGATTTTTGGTTACAAAGTTAATACCTGTCGGGCCGTTTGTCAAGATGTAAAATTGTGCAAAACACAGAAAAAGAATGTGTTACGCTTAAATAGCGAAGTAAATTCCGCGTAATGATCTGGTAACGATTCTTTGTCGGCGATAGGCTGTAAAACCGTATCGAACCAATTTCCGCATAACGCAAATTAACGCGCTATTAATTACAAGCCAACACTTTACACCTCTCGTTGCGCTATCCTGCTAATCCGCTGAAAGTTTATTTTATCTTCGAGGTTTCCTACGACCTGTTACAATGAAATGAGTTTTCAGCACCACGCTTTCTGTTTAATTAAATCAAAAACATTAACCGTCGCGTTGGTGCTGGGGCGACAACCTAAACTTATTGCAACTATGAAAAAGTTGTTTCTTATTGTAGCCGCTATGTTTGCGGTAGTTTCTTTCTCGTCTTGCTCCGATGATGATGACAACAAGGATGCGTCAATCGTTGGAACGTGGCAGATTACTTATTATGAAGGGTGGGCGACGTTCAGCGATGGTACACGAGATGATTGGTCGGATGCATATCCCCTTACGTCAGAAGGCAACTATTATTGGACATACACTTTCAATGAAAATGGAACTTGTGTGCAAACCGACTATTCAGATAATAAAAACGATGATAGCTCGCCCATGCATTTTACATATTCTGTTAATGGCAACACACTCACAATGACAGAATCAACAGGTGAATTTCAAAATGCTTTTCAAATTAAAAAACTATCTCAATCACAACTTATTTTATTCCGTAGTGGAGAGGATGCGCACGAAAAATTTGAAGAAACTGAAACGTACAAAAGGATAAAATAAAAAAAGACAAAATATTAGGACAGACTTTGAAAAACGGTCTATAAATTAAACCGTTTGCGTAGGTTTGTCCTTTCTATTCTGAGTGACAGACTTTGTGAAAAGGTTAGTCTATAAGACCCTTTTGCAGAGTTTGTCACTTTCTTATTTTGTTTATTCCGCTAATAATCTTATCTTTATAAAGATAAATAACAATATAAATTTTAGCTAAAATGAACAGATACAAACAACCGAAAACTGAATGAATGACCAAAGCATGAGAGAACAAACAAGCTATATGTAAGTTGGTCGAATGGAGCAAGACAGAGGGAATAGGCTTAATAGTCGTAAAACCTCAAAATGAGATTTGTCCCGAAATGTTTTACTTTGTTTTCTCACCCGAAACAGCGGACATAAATAAACCCGTTGAAATCGCACTTGTAAAAAACAAACAATGAATAATCGGGTGGAAAAGCGACCTTGAAGAGATAAACGATATAATAGGAATAATAATCGCCAACGAGATGAAGATGGAAGGCATGAGCGAAACGGTAAATTTATTCGACTGCCTTGTCAGAGCGAACGCTATATTATTTCATTACACCACGCCCGACGGACGGGACGAGGTAGTGAAATTCCCGTTAGCTGGATTTTGCGAAAACTATTTAAAATGCTTTTAATGTCAGAATAAAATATAGAAAAAAGTTTAACTTTGTGAATCAAAGATATAATGCCATGATTAAAACAGTCTGTTTAAAAAATTTTAAAAAATATTCTCATAAGACAATCCATCTAAATGATGGTGTTACTTTATTAGTAGGAGGCAATAATGAAGGAAAATCAACTTTATTACATGCTTTGGCAATATGGGGATTTTGTGTAGATTATTTAAAACATACAAAGGGAATTGGGGCATTATGTCTGGGCTATGGAGGTACTGGTGTCGGAATGAATATTGATGATTTTTCACCAATAAATATCCCTGAACTCAAATATTTATGGACAAATCTTAAACCGAGCAGCGGCTACAATTTAACTCTAAAATGCATTTGGGATACAGAAAGAAAAGAGAATTGTCACTTGGAAATCGGATTGGCATTATCAAATGAACGTTTATTTATTAAAGTTACAGCTACTAATTTAGAAAAGGATGATGGTAATACTATTCCAAGAGTTGCATATCTACCTCCTTTCGCAGGAATAGTGGATAAAGAACGTCGCTACTATCCAGCCGAGAAAAGGAGATTAATAGGACAAGGATTAGCTGGAGGTGTTTTGCGTAATACAATCATTGACATGTACTTACGCAATCAGAAAGAACGAATCAGATTGAAAGGAGAAAAATCAAAAATTGCAAGTAAAGACCTGACAAATCTCCGACAAACAGACCCTTATGAGCAATTAAATAATGTGTTATGTGACATATTTAACTGTCAATTAATTCCAACAGATTTTGACGCTACATTCCATAGCTATATAAAAGTTGAAGTTGTTAAAGGAACTATTGAAAATAAACGATTTAAAACTAATCCAGATTATAAGAAACGGGATATAATGATTGAAGGAAGTGGTTTCCTTCAATGGTTAAGTGTTTATACTTTCGCTCTTGATCCTGATATAGATATTCTGTTATTAGATGAGCCCGATGCGCACTTACATTGTAGTCTGCAAACTACATTAATGAGACGGCTGATTGAATTAGCAAATCACAATAAAAAACAAATTATTGTAGCAACGCACTCTGTTGAAATAGTCAAAGACGTTCCCCTGAATTATATCATGGATGTAAATAAGGGAAATTGTAAATATATCCAAGACAATGCACAAAGGTGCAAACTTTTATCTGGATTAGGCTCCGAATATTCGCCCATTTTAAACCATGTACAACGCACTCACAAATTATTAATTGTTGAAAATAATAGTGATGTTACCTTTTTAAAAATTTTTGCAGAAAAATTGAATTTAGATTGGCCTACAAATTTAACGATCTGGGCTACAACATTTGCGCAAAAAGAACGCAGACAAGTTATGTCATTACTTAATCAAGAAATTCCAAATCTTCAATCAATAAGTTTAAGAGATCGCGATAATGAATTAATAACAACAACACATAATACATTACATGATTTATCCTTGGGTGAAGATAAACCATTTATTAGATATAGGAAATGGCGTCGTAGCGAAATAGAGAATTATCTATTATCCAAACCTGTGATGGGTAGAATGGCTGGCGATGAGAATTTAGTTAATGATTTTTTCCAGAATCAAGGAATTGCCTACCCTAACAACATAGATCTATTTATCCAATCTGACATGGTTGATGCCGCGAAACCTTTATTTGAATTACAAGGTAAGGAACTCATTGAAACTTTTTGTGCAGGATACGGATTTAATAAATTTGATATTGCAAAAGAATTTTCGGCTGATGAAATTTGCCAAGATGTAAAGACAATAATTACAGAAATTGTAGGAATGTGTTTGGAGTAAAAGTCAATCAATTTGGAGTTAAATTGCATCGTATCTATAAAGGTTAAGGAGAGGAGGCCGAAAAAATGCGGCGTTTTCCTTTGACAATGACAAGTGACAGACTAAAAACGAGGGGCTATATAATTGCCCTTTCAACAGAGTTTGTCACTTTCTCTATTTATCAAATAATCAATTAATTCACCTATTGTTTAACCAACATTGAGTTTGCCCTATTGTGTAAACCAACGTGTAAACCGCGCCGAGCAACAGCACGAAAAAGAGAAATTAATCGACAAAATTCACACCCGTAACTATCTGTTAATCAACGTTGCCCTACATTTGCATTCGCAATTCGGCACCGTAGCTTAATTGAATAGAGCATCTGACTACGGATCAGAAGGTTACAGGTTTGAGTCCTGTCGGTGTCACGAAGAGGGAGCAAAGAAAATTGCTCCCTCTATTGTTTTTTAGCGAGTTACATCGCTGAAACCAAACTCTTTCGGCAATACAGGTGGTTTTTCCGCGCCTCGTTTCAAGCCTGTTTTCCCTCGGTTCTTACCGTTTATGTAAACCAAGGTGCAAACCGATTGGAAAAGAAAACCCGGGGATAACGCCATAAATAAAGTAAAAAATCATTAACTTTATCAGAAAAACATCCCCCAATGAAAGAAACGACTAAATTCGATGATTTTTCAGGCGAAAAAGCGATCTCGCTTGCGAAAACTTTTGCAAAAGACGCCTACACGAAAGAATTAGGAGTCGTCCTGAGTGTGGCCTTTAGCGATATACGCAATCTACCGGCATTGGGGTTTAACCAGGATGAGCCCATCCCCCTCAAAGAATATGTCAAGAAATGGGTTTCACGATACTTTTCAGGATACAATGGCAGGCCGTCGAAACGGCATGGCAAAAAATCCCAAACAAAACCGGATCCCGCCGTAAAATTAATTCTCCGAACCCGAAGAGAAGATATCGACGACAATTTCGCAGACACTCTTGAAAAAGGGCACTCCATCATGATGACAATCGAGGGGATGGTCGGCAATCTGCTCGAAGAATATCTGGCGACAATTTTACACCCGTATGGCTGGTATTGCTGCTGGGGAAGCACCATAGACGCGGTCGACTTTTGCAAGGAAGACGGCTCTTTACTCCAGGTGAAGACAAGCAACAATTCGGAAAACAGTTCCAGCATCCGCGTGCGGAACGGAACAGAAATAAGAATATGGTTCCGAAGATTCTTCAACAAAGCCAATACGTTCAACTGGGTCGCCCTAAATGAAATAATCGGCAGGGACATATTCAACGAAGAAGATTCTGAACGAAAATTCAGGGATTTCATTACCCGGACGATCCGGGAGAATCCCGGCTGCATCTACATCCCTGAAAAGTGCCGTATCGAAGCTGTTCAGATGGAATTGTGGTAACCCCCAAAAACAATCGAACCTTTCGTTCCGGATCGGTTCAATTGTTATTATATCGCGCTCCCGGCATTTTAATAATTCATTTCTTATCCGACAATTATTTTCCAAAGGAAATTTGTTTTAATGGAAAATATTCTATATCTTTGCATCGTTATTGATACAGAAGAACTATAAAAACGGATAATGACCATGAAAAAACTATTATTGACCACGATGTGCATGCTCGGCCTGGCAGCCTGCGCAAACGGCAGCAACAAGGAAAACAACACTAAAAAAGAGAATACCATGAAAACGATCGCACTGACCAAGGCGGATTTCCTGACCAAAGTCGCAAATTACGAAACGAACCCTACGGAGTGGAAGTACCTCGGCGACAAACCGGCGCTCATCGACTTCTACGCATCGTGGTGCGGCCCCTGCAAGGCACTCGCCCCGGTTCTGGAAGAGCTGGCTGCCGAGTACGGCGACAGCATTTACATCTACAAGGTGAATACCGAAGAGGAGCAGGAGCTCGCCGCCGCGTTCGGCATCCGCTCGATCCCGACGCTGCTTTTCATCCCCACCAGCGGCAAGCCCCAGATCGCACAGGGTGCCCTGCCCAAGGCGTCGCTCAAGGAGGCCATCGACAAGGTACTGCTCAACAAGTAGACAGGCATGGCACTCACCGTCGACAATCTCCGCTGCCCGCAGAACCACCGGTGCCCGCTGCTGACGGTTTGCCCCGTCGGGGCGATCACACAATCGGGATTCGGACTTCCGGTCATCGACCCGGAGAAGTGTATCGAATGCGGCAAATGCGTCGGGCACTGCGGCAAACAGGCCATACACAAACCGGCAGACAATGGAAAAACTGTGTAGGATCCGCGAGTTGCAACGGGCTGTCAACCGGTTCGAAGCGGCACTCGAACGCTCATACGGGATCTGCCTGAACGAAGGCATGGCCTTATGCAGCCTTTCGAAAGCCGGACGTCTCTCCTGCGGGGAGCTGGGCGAAATGCTGGGGCTTACTCCGTCGAACACCTCGAAGGTGCTCCGCTCGGTCGAAGGGAAAGGCTACGTAAACCGGGAGTTGGGCACGAACGATAAGCGGCAGATGTACTTTTCGCTGACCGAAAAGGGCCGCGGGCTTCTGGGAAGCATAAATTGTGAAGAAATCGAAACGCCCGAATTACTGAAAACACTATTCGGGGAATAAATGACGCAAACGGGGCAGCCGGTCTTTCGGGATCGGCTGCTTTTTTATACCTCCTACTGCCGATGGACATCACACAGCCCAGGCTCCATATTACAATTTTTCTCAAAAACACTTATTTATATAATATTTTAAATATTAAATGTGGTTTTGCGTGATTTTTTATCACCAAAAGTGAATTTTTAATTAAAAATTCCTTAAATTTGTAAAAACAGCATAACTGCACGACCTCATGGCAAAACGGGAATTATTACTCGGAGACGAAGCCCTCGCACTGGGGGCGCTCCACGCAGGGTTGTCGGGTGTATATGCCTATCCGGGCACGCCTTCGACCGAAATCACCGAATATATACAAGGACATCCGCTCACCGCCCAGCGGGGCATCCACTGCACATGGTCGGCCAATGAGAAGACGGCGATGGAGGAGGCGCTGGGCATGTCGTTTGCCGGAAAACGCGCCCTGGTGTGCATGAAGCATGTGGGCATGAACGTCGCCGCCGACGCCTTCGTCAACTCGGCGATGACGGGAGCCAACGGCGGGCTGGTCGTCGTGGCAGCCGACGACCCCTCGATGCACTCGTCCCAGAACGAGCAGGATTCACGCTTCTACGGCAAGTTCGCCCTTGTCCCGACGTTCGAGCCCTCCACGCAGCAGGAGGCCTACGACATGGTGCAGGCCGCGTTCGATTTCTCGGAAAAATACCGCATTCCCGTACTGATGCGCCTTACGACCCGCATGGCCCACTCGCGCGCCATGGTCGAACCGCGCGAGGCACGCTCCGAGAACAGCCTCGCCTATCCCGCCCGGACGCGCCAATGGGTGCTGATGCCGGGCAATTCGCGCGTAAGATACGAGGCATTGCTCGCCGACTATGCCCGCTTCGAAGAGGAGGCGGCCGCAAGCCCCTTCAACCGTTACGCCGATGCTGAAGACAAATCGCTGGGCATCATCGCCTGCGGCATCGCCTACAACTACCTCGCGGAGAATTATCCCGACGGATGCCCGCACCCGGTGCTCAAAATATCGCAATACCCGCTGCCGCAGGAACTCGTGCGCCGCATGGCGTCGGAATGCAAGGCGCTGCTCATCATCGAGGAGGGACAACCCGTCGTCGAAGAAGCCCTGCGCGGCATCCTGCCTGCGCCCGTTGAGATCCGCGGCCGCATGTCGGGCGAACTGCCCCGCACCGGGGAACTGACTCCGGACAGCGTACGCACGGCCCTGGGGCTCGCCCCGCACGCGGCCCTCGCCGCCAGCGGCATCGTCGTCCCCCGTCCGCCCGCATTGTGCCAGGGTTGCGGGCACCGCGACATGTATACGGCACTGACGGAGGTCGCCGGCGAATATGAAAATGCCAAGGTATTCAGCGACATCGGCTGCTACACGCTGGGGTGGCTCTCGCCGTTCCACGCCATCGACACCTGCGTCGACATGGGCGCCTCGATCACCATGGCCAAAGGCGCAGCCGACGCCGGACAGCACCCCGCCCTGGCCGTCATCGGCGACTCTACCTTCACCCACTCGGGGATGACCGGGCTGCTGGACGCCGTGAACGAGGGGACGAACATCACGGTCGTCATTTCGGACAACCTCACCACCGGCATGACCGGAGGCCAGGATTCGGCCGGCACGGGACGCCTCGAGCAGATATGCGCCGGGCTGGGCGTCGACCCCGCACATATCCGCGTCGTGGTGCCGCTGCCCCGCACCCGCGAAGAGATGAAGGCCATAATCCGCGAAGAGATCGCCTACGACGGCGTTTCGGTCATCATCCCCCGCCGCGAATGCATACAGACCGCCAAACGGCACAACGCAACCAAACAGAAACAATAGCGACACGCCCGTCGCGGCGACCACCCGGCGGCAAAACCCTAAAAACAGGCAAACCATGAAACGCGACATCATACTCTCGGGCGTAGGGGGACAAGGCATCCTCTCGATCGCCACCGTCATCGGCAGGGCCGCCCTCGACGAAGGGTTGCACATCAAGCAGGCCGAAGTCCACGGCATGAGCCAGCGGGGCGGCGACGTGCAGTCGAACCTGCGCATCTCGTCGGATGAAATCGCCTCCGACCTCATTCCGCGAGGTGCCGCCGACCTGATCATCTCGCTCGAACCGATGGAAGCACTCCGCTACCTGCCGTGGCTTTTGACCGGGGGCTGGGTCATCACCAACACCGCCCCGCTGATCAACATCCCCGACTATCCCGATGCCGATACGCTCGGGCGGGAGATAGACTCCCTGCCGCACAGCGTGGCACTCGACGTGGATGCCATCGCCCGCCAAGCCGCATCGCCCCGTGCCGCCAACATCGTGCTGCTGGGCGCCGCAGCACCCTTCCTGGGCATCGCACCCGAAAAACTCGAAGCGGGCATACGCGCCATCTTCGCCCGCAAGGGCGACGCTATCGTCGACACGAACCTCGCGGCATTCCGCGCAGGCTATGCATACGCACAAAAACAGGCCGCACAATGGGAAAACTGCCGATAGACCGCTCCGTGCTCAACTCCGCGCTGGAGCGCATGGACATCGCGGACATCGCCCAGGCGACGATCCGCCAGTCGGGCGACATAGCCCGCATCATGGAAACACAGACGGGGATGGAATTCCTGCACCTCGAAATGGGCGTACCGGGACTTCCGCCCGAAAAGGCGGGAGTCGAAGCAGAATGCCGGGCCCTGCAATCGGGCGTGGCGTCGCAGTACCCCAACATGTTCGGCATCCCCGAACTCAAACAACAGACTTCGCATTTCATCCGCGCGTTCCTCGACGTCGGGGTCGCACCGCAGGGCTGCATCCCGACGGTCGGGTCGATGCAGGGCAGTTTCACGGCTTTCCTGCTCTGCTCGCAGCTCACGCCCGGGAAGGATACGATCCTCTTCATCGACCCCGGATTCCCCGTGCAGCGCAACCAGGTGCAGATCCTCGATATCCCCAGTGCGTCGTTCGACATCTATGAATACCGCGCCGAAAAACTGGGCCCGAAGCTGGAAAGCTACCTCGCACAGGGCAACATCGCCGCCATCGTCTATTCGAACCCCAACAACCCGGCGTGGATATGCCTCACCGAGGATGAGCTGCGTACGATCGGCGAGCTGGCTACCCGATACGACGCCATCGTCATCGAAGACCTCGCCTACCTTTGCATGGACTTCCGCAAACCCTTGGGACGCCCCTTCGAAGCGCCCTACCAGGCCACCGTGGCCAGATACACGGACAACTACATCCTGATGATCTCCGGCTCGAAGATATTCAGCTACGCCGGCCAGCGCATCGCCATCGCGGCCATCTCCGACAAACTTTACCCGCGGCACTACCCCGCGCTCAAACAGCGCTACGGCATGGGGCGCCTGGGCGACGCCTATGTCCTCACGTTCCTCTATGCCGCCTCGTCGGGCACGAGCCACTCGGCGCAGCACGCCCTGGCGGCGATGTTCCGCGCTGCGGCCGACGGGCAGCTCGATTTCGTGGGCGAAACCTCGGAATACGCCCGGCGCGCCCGCCTCACCAAGGAGATCTTCCGGCGCCACGGCTTCCGCATCGTCTACGACAAAGACCAGGACGAAACCGTCAGCGACGGATTCTTCTACACCGTCGGCTACGGCGGACTCTCCAGCGCGGAGCTGCTGAGCGAACTGCTCCTTAACGGCATCTGCGCCATATCGCTCACATCGACCGGCAGCCGCCAGCCGGGCATCCGGGTCTGCGTTTCGCAACTGAACTGCCCCGAGCAGTTCGAACTGCTCGAAACACGCCTAACCGCCTTCGGGCAAAACCACCGATAAGCCTATGCGATTCACGACAGCCGCCGAAGCCGTAAAGCTCATCTGCCCGCACAGCAACGTCTACATTCAGGGCAGCACCTCGATCCCCGAAGTACTCGTCCGTGCCATGACCGACCGTGCCGCCGAGCTCACCGATGTCACGCTCTACTCCGGATTCGCCGTCGGGAGGGCAGACGCCCCCTATTGCAGCCCCGAATACAAGGATACGTTCCTGGTCAACAGCCTGTTCGTGGCCAATAACATCCGCCGCTGGCTGGCCCAGGGCTACGGGCAATCGATCCCGGCCTTCCTGGGCGAAATCCCGGGGCTGTTCCGCGACGGGACGCTGCCCGTCGACGTGGCAATCCTCAACCTCTCTCGCCCCAACGAGGAGGGCTACTGCTCGTTCGGCGTATCGGCCGACCTGGCCGTTTCGGCCGTGGAATGCGCCAGGACAGTCATCGCGCAGGTCAACACGGCCATGCCGTTCTCCTACGGCGACGCCATGATCCACCTCTCGCGCGTCGCCGCGGCCGTCGAGGTCGACGACCCGCTGGTCGAAGTGCCCTCGGCGACCCCCACCGACATCGAACGCAGGATCGGCAACCACATCGCCGAACTGATCCCCGACGGGGCGACGTTGCAGATCGGCGTGGGCGGGATCCCCAACGCCGTGCTGGCCGCGCTCACGGGCCACAAACATCTCGGGCTGCATACCGAGGCGATGACCGACGGCGTGCTGCCGCTGCTCGAAAGCGGCGTGATCGACAACTCGCTCAAACGGGTCATGCCGGGTGTAACGGTCGCCTCGCTGGCGCTGGGCTCGCGCCGGCTGTACGATTACATGGACTACCGCAAAGACCTCGTGATGAAGGATGTGGCATGGACGAACGACCCGTTCCGCATCCGCGAGAACCCGCGCGTGATGGCGATCAACTCGGCCGTCGAGGTAGACCTCACGGGGCAGGTTTGCGCCGACTCGGTTGGCGAGCGCATCATTTCGGGCGTAGGCGGGCAGCACGATTTCATGTACGGAGGGGCCCTGTCGGAGGGCGGCAAAACCTTCATCGCCATCCCGTCGACTACCCCCAAGGGCGAATCGAAGATCAAGGCGCTGCTGACGCCCGGCGCAGGCGTCGTGACGACCCGCCACATGGTGCAGCACATCGTGACCGAATACGGCGTTGCGCATCTGCGCGGCCGCAACCTCGCCCAGCGGGCGCGGGCACTGATCGCCGTCGCTCACCCCTCGGTGCGCGAAGAACTGGAAAAAGCCGCCTGCGAACGCTTCGGCTACTCCTTCCTGAGGCTCAAATAGAAGCGCCCCGATCAAACGGGACGCTTATCGGAGGCATCTACCCAGCCCCTATACCAGGCATTGCTGCCGGACAACGGGGATCTGAGATCAAATCCGTGTGCCCGGGCACACTCTCTCCACCCCTCCGCAAACAAGCAGACCTGCCATATGGCAGGTCTGCTTGACACGTCGGGATGCCGCGGTTACCACCGGCACACCGGATTATTTTGCGAACTTCATTTCGTCGAGCAACCACCCGGCGTCGGCATACTTGTCGATCACCCACATCACATAGCGGATATCCACGCACACCGTGCGCGCCAGTTCGGGATGGAACCACACGTCGCCGGCCATCGACTCGCGGTTGCCGTCGAACGCAAGCCCGATAAGATGCCCCTTGCCGTCGAGCACGGGGCTGCCCGAATTGCCTCCCGTGATGTCGTTGTCGGTCAGGAAATTGACATAGAGCGTATCGTTCTCGCCCCAGCGTCCCCAGTCCCGTTTGGCGATCAGCCGCCGCATACGGTCGTCGACGCGGTATTCGTATTCGTCGGGGTTGTACTTCTCCATATAGCCCGCGATCGTCGAACGCGAATCGTAATGCACGCCGTCCGAAGGGTTCAGGGGTTGCACGCTACCGTAGGTCAGGCGCATGGTCGAGTTAGCGTTGGGATACTGCGCCAGCCCTTCCGAAGCACGGAAATCGTAAAGCACGTCGGCATAGCGGCTCTCGCTTCGCCCGACACGCGCACGGCCGCGCTTCTCGGCCTTGTCCACACCGCCCGTAAAACGTTGTACTGTGACCGATTCGGTAAGCGCAACCATGGGGTCGCGGCGTATTTCGGCAACCGACCGGTTCTTCGAGAAATAGGCGTCGTAACGCGCAGGATCGCTGCAAAACGAGGCATCGAACGCCGCACGCGCCATGCGGTCGGCATTGCCTCCCGCCTTGTCGTACATCGCCTGCAACTGCGCACCCCACATCTCGCGTGGCACGTTGGCCGTGAAGTTCACTACCATCCGCGCCAACAGGTCGCGGTCGGTCGCGGCATCGTAGTTACGGCTCAGGCGGCCGCTCCCGGCCACGACGCTCCGGGCATCCTTCGAATCCACGATCAGCGAGTCCTGCTTCAGCCGTTCGAGCTTGCCCAGGTACGACGACACGCGGTTGGCCACGAGCAGCGCCTCGCTGGGGCCGAGCCATGCCTCGCGGAAATAATTGAGGTTGCGCTCGGCGCCCTGCCGCGCCTTATAACCGCGCGCGAGCTCTTCGAGCAACGTCCCGTCCTCGGCCTTGCGGGCCGAATCGGCCTCGATCCAGCGCTGCAGGCGTTCCTCCTCGGCCTCACGGATCGCCACGACATCGAAGCGGCGCAGGCATTTGTTCTCCCACTTGGCGTAGTCGGCGTAGTTGCTCAGGCCGAAATAGGCATCCGAATACTCCATGCGCACCCGCGGATCGCGTTCCATATGGCGTTTGAGAATATCCATCCGGTCATGGCGGTTGGCCACGACGATCGGGTTGCGGACACACTGTTTCTCAGCCACCGCGAACGACGACGCATAGCGGTTCGTACGCCCCGGGAATCCGATCACCATCGCAAAATCGCCGTCATGCACGCCGCCCGTGGCGACCTGCAACACGCGGCGGGGTTTGAGCGGCACATTGTCGGCGGAATAGGCCGCAGGGCGCCCCTCCCGGTCGGCATAAACGCGGTAAAGCGCGAAATCGCCCTTGTGCTGGGGCCAGCCCCAGTTGTCGTAATCGCCGCCGAAGGCACCGATCGACGCAGGCGGCGTACCCACCAGCCGCACATCCTTGTAGATGTCGTAGTAGAACATCAGGTACATTTTGCCACCCCACATCGAGTAGCACGACACCTCGCACTCCGTTTCCCGGCCGTAGCGCCCTTCCAGTTCGGCATAGAGACGGCGCGGGGCCATCATGCCCCATTTCCCGGCGGCTTTCATCTCCTCCTTGAGCGCATTGGCCTCGTCGGTCACGTCGACCACCTTGCGCACGAACCACACGGTCTTGCCGGGGACGGGAATCTCCTCATCGCGCGTGCGTGCCCAGAATCCCGTTTCGAGCAGGTTGCACTCGGGCGTCGACAGGGCGCAGATGTCGCTGTAAGCCACATGGTGGTTGGTAATCATCAGCCCCTGGTCGGAGATCATGCTGCCCGTTCCCATGCCGCCGTCGACAGCCACCACGGCATCGGCCAGCGCCGCCGATTTCTCGTTGTAAATCTCCTTATCCTTGATTTTCAGTCCCCGGGCCTTCATCTGCGGATAAATCTCCGCCAGCCGGTGCATCAGCCACATGCCCTCGTCGGCCATCGCAGGCTGCATACAGAGCAGCACAACGGCCAGACAGGCTATCCATCTTCTCATATTCTTCATTTTTCACCAATGGGAAAGAACCTTTTTCCCGGTTCTCCCCACATTCGGTCTGTTTTTAAAAACCGACAACAAAAATTCAATCCTCAGCATCGGCTCCGACAATGGCCGGCAAATTGACCCTGATAAAATCGTCCAATTCCTTTCCCCTCATCAAAACGAACGTGGAGTCGATCCGGTACATTTTATCCAAGGCGTATTCGGCCTTTTTTCGCACCGCGGCGGAATCTGCCGCCGGCATCGTCCGCATAAATGCCGCGACATTGACTTCGTAATACTTTTCGAACAGCTCGCGGCAGTTCGTATTTTTCGCACGAGCACATCCTGCAAGTACGAAAACCGCCAACGAAACCACAGACAGCAATCCGAATATCCTGCATGAAACAGTCATTTTTGCAGCCGTTTTTTCAATTACTCTCCAACCGTTTTCCCCGGATTGGTGAACTTCAGCCGCGGGTCGGCCTCCTTGAAGGTGCCGTCAGCCATGCGCAGCGTCCATTTTTCGGCCTGGAAAACCTCTTTCCACAGCTTCGCGTCGTCCCACATCGACTTCACATAGCGGATGCGCATCACGGGCTTCATATCCCGCAGGACGAAATCCACGGACACGATGCCGTCCGTACACGAAAGGAAGCTCTTGAAATAGGGGAACGCATTGCGGATCGGCATCTTCTCGATACCGGGGAATACCATCTCGTAGACCGCCTTGGGGAACTGCTCGTCGTCCCCCCACTTCTCCTGGTTGGCAACGAACCTGCCCGCGAGCTTCTCCACATCGCGGAACATGATCTGCGCAAACTCTTCACGCGAAACCTGTCCGGCGACCGCATAGCTTTTAAGCACCGTATGCATCGGGATCACCTTCTCGCTCTCCTTGGTCGGGATGACCAGTTCCTTGGCGTCGATCGCCTCCCCGAACATCTTTTCGGTAATACCGGCAGCCGGATCGACGTAGACCGTCACATCCACCGGACAGGCGAACTCCGACGTGAAGCCGTAGACTCCCTCGATCTTCTGGAGCACCATGCCGAAATAGATCATATCCATCCGGTCGTGGAGCCCTTCGACGCCGAGCTTCACCACGTCGAGCACCGGCACCTGCTCGCCCGGCATGGCATATTTGCGCAGCGTCGGCGCAAAGATCGCAGCCTGTATCTTCAGCGTATCGGTGGCAGCCGGGTCGTAAAGCACCTCGACGCCATGGCGGCGTACAAAGGTCTTGACGCCATATACGCCCTGCACGGCCTGCATCTTGGCCGAAAAAGCCTTCGACGAACCGAAGCACTTGATCGTCTGCAAGCCCTTCATCTCGAACGTCTGCAGGTTCTCGACCTTCTCGTAGTCGCCCCACTTCTCGTCGATCGTCGGCAGTTCCATGGTGGAACCCAGCCATATGGCCAAGAAGAAGAGCACCACGGCCAGCAACCCGGGCACCCAGCGCAGCGAACGGCGGCCGTTGACCTGCAAGGCATCCTTGGCACACGCACCGATGCAGTTGCCGCACAACGTACAGTCAACATGCTTCACCTTCACATAGTCATGGATCGGAAGCTGGTAGGGACATTTCTTTTCGCACAGTCCGCAATTATTGCAGGTGTTCAAGTCCCGCTTGATGTACATCAGGGGGAAGGTGCAGCTGCGCATCTTGGCGATCTCGACGATATAGGCGGCAAGACATGCGCCGCCGATCGTCCATACCCATGCGTTCGCAACGCCCAGCGCACCGAGCGCCCAGCCGCCGAGGGCGGCGATCACGAACAGCAGCGTGAATTTGAAAATGTTGCTGGCAGCTCCCAGCGGACAGATATACTTGCACCAGAACATCTTCACCACGAAGCCGCCCAGGAGCAGCAGCGCAAGGCTCGTGAGCGACATCCAAAGCACGATTTCGCCCTTGAAACCCGTAGCCACAGCATAGAACGGGTCGAGTTTCTTGCAGAACAGCTCGCTCGACGAGAGCGTGAAATAGAGGATCGTGAAGAGCAGCACGTACTTCACCACGCGCAGCAGTTTGTCGACGACGCTGCCCGAAGGGACATCGACCTGCAGGTGCAGTTTTTTCCCGGCACGCCCCATCCACTCGCCGACGGTGCCCAGCGGACAGAGGTATCCGCAAAAAAGTTTGCTGAACAGAATCACTCCCACGGCGAGCACGAGGCCCATCATGATCTGGAGCATCGACATCGAGCAGGCCAGCGAGTTGTTCACCACATAGGTGCCGAAAGCCTGCAACCCGCCGAAAGGACAATATGCCTCGACATCGACGGGTTTGTCGCTCAATTTGGCCCAAAGCACCGTGCCCGCAATGGCGGCCAGTACGCCCCATTGCAGCAGGTGCTTCAGATAATTAGGTTTACGTTTCATTTATTGTTGTTTGTGTTGTGTGTGTTTGTGTGTGCGGGGGTGAGGATCACTCCTTGTTCTTGATACAGCGAACCGGGGCAGCGCCATAACCACCCTGGTAAGCGATTGTCATGCGATTGTAACTCTTGTTGTAAGTTATCATACCGGCATAATACTGGATGTTCTTGATGCCGCTTTCCGGATCGTCGGCCGTATTGTATGTAACCTTGTAACCCGTCGAGCTGGGGAAATATCCCATGCCGAACGCCGAAGCGTCGGCAGCCGAGACCGTGGCCATATAGGCCGGGGTCGCCGTGGCGCTCGTCGCATTGATATAGCCGCAGCCCGCAATATTGAAACCGTCCTTGTTGAGCGCGGCAATCGAACCGCCGCCCTGCGTCTTTTCGAAATAGGGCGATGTCGGGTCGGACAGGCTGCCGCTGCCGACACCCGCCAGCTTGAGCCACTCGGCCTTCGTCGGGATATGCCACCCGTCGGGGCAAATACCCTGCGCACCCTCGTATTGGTCGAAATTGGTGCCCGTCATCTCGCCGGTCATTCCCAGCATCACGGGATAGCTGTACAGCAAGCCCGCGGTCTCGGCCAACGACGGGTCGGCGGCTTTCGAGAGGTTGCAGGGGTACCACACTCCGTTGCCGTCCTTCGGGTCGCTCGATATGGTTTTGCCTTCGGGAACATAGCGCAGGTTCTCGGCCATCCACGTGCGGCCGTCCTTGAGCGTGACGATCTTGTACTTCACGCCGCCCCACTCGACGGTCGGGGTCTCCACTTCGCCGTCGCCGTCCGGCAGCAGGTCATCTCCGTCGACCCAGCCCGCGATCGGGCCGCTGAATTTCACCTGAATGTCAGCCGGCTGCACGTTGCAGTCCATGCGGCGGTTCTCACCCGACTTGAGGTCGGTCGTGCCGAGCGTCTGCGTACGCATCTTACCATCGGCCGTGGTGACCGTAACCTTGAGCTGCACACCGTTCTGCGGCACCAGCAGCGCGTAGTAAACTTTCTCGGCAGTGGCCGTATTGGCGGTCACGTCGGATGCCTCGGCACCCGCCTTGGCCGTAAAATCGCCCGTGGCAGGATCGAGCACACCGGTGCCGACAGCACCCTTGATGACGATGTCCCGGATGTCGAAACCCGATTCGTTCGTCACGCTGATGACGATCCGCGACATTTTGTGCTTGAAGGTCATCTGCGTGGACGACAGCGTGGGCTTGACCCCCGTCTTCACGGCCACGATCAGGTCGGAAGCCGTGTAGTTCGCGCCGCTCTGATCCGCCTTTACCGAAAACTCCGCAGGCGCCGCGGCACCGGCCTGGTAGGGATAATAGGCGAAGAGCGTCGAGGTGGCGTTGACATCTTCGTACCAGAGGAAACCCTCGGTCTTGAAGTCCGTGCCGTCGAACGACATCTCCTTGTTCGCCACGAACGCCGAACCGTCCGCCGTCATCGTGATCGTGAGGCCGACCTTGTCGTTCAGCTCGAAATCGGTGTCCGTCGCCCGCGTGCCGGACGACATGCTTGCCGGCGTCAGCGCAGGGTTGGCGATCGTCGGAGTGATGCGCACCTGCTTGTCGCCCGTTCCGGTGCTTTCTTCCTTCGAGCAGGCGGTGAAAGCCATCGCCGCGACTGCCATCAATGTCAAAATCTTTTTCATAATCTATCCTTTTGAATTTAAAAATTATATCCTACACTCAGCGTCGCCGCGACCCGGTTGGGCTGCGCAACGTATTCTAGTCCGAAACCGTGTTCGTAACGCGCGAACACGTCGACATAGAACCGTTTGATATTGCGCCGCAGCCCGAGCGCCGCCCCCAGCCGTTTGGCCGTGAGGTATTCGTTTTCGTAATCGTAGTAAGCGGTCAGCTGCCCGGGATATTCGCCCGGCTGCACGCCGGGGGTTTCGAACTGCGTTTCACACTCCGAGAAACCTCCCAGGCGGTAATCCGCCGCGAGGGTCAGCTCCCAGAGGCCGAACGTGCGGATCAGCGAGGCATACATCTTGGTAAAGTGGAGCTTCTGCCCCTTGACATAGGGGTACATCAGCGTCGATTCGCGGTTGAGCTGCGAATAACCGACCCCGGCACGCAAATCCGTATGCGGTGCCACGAACTCGTATTCGCCCCCAAGGTCGAGCCCCTTGCGCCCGAAAGTCGGTGTCGAACCGTGTATGGTGATGGTCTGCACGCCGTTGATGGTCTCGGTGGTGATGATGTTCTCGTCGGTGCGGAGCGTCTGCCAGTCGAGGTTCACGCGCACGAAATGCCTGCGCAGTGCCGTTCCCAGCGACAGGGCGGCGTTCGCCGTCACTTGGTGCGTTTCGAACAGATGCCAGATAATGCGGCTCTCGCCCGTCTCGCCCTGCCTGTTACGGTAGGCGACGTCGGCATAGAGCGGCCCGTATTGCAACTGGACGCCCGCCCCCTGCGTATTCTCGCGGACGGGGAATCCCGAAACGCCGTTGGTCGAGAGGTGTATGTCGGTGCTCCCCCACTTCTCCAGCGACCCGTAGAGCAGTCCCCGGTCGAAGAATGCCTCGTACAGATCGGCACCGGGGCCCACGCCTTCCGCATCGACCTTCTCGCTGTTCGTACCCACGATATAGACCGCACCGGCGGCAAAACGCCCCGCGTGGTACATTATTCCGGGCGAAAATTCGAAATCCAGCCGTGTGTTCTTGTGGCGCAGGTCTTTGCGCTTGGCATAGTTGCGGGCTTCGAACTCCACGCGCAGGCCGCCCGTCCACCGGTTGCCCAGCACGGCCGACATACCGCCCGTGAAGGTATAATCCTCGCGCACCTTGCGCCCCGGCGTAAATTCGAGGATGTCCACCGGATAATACCTCGGCTCGGTGAACATCGAGCCGCACATGTTGCGGCCGTCGAAATAGTCGTAGCCGAACCCGCCCGCGAACGAGACCTTCTTCAGGTGGCGCAGCGACTCGGTTTTCGCCCCGGCATTCCAACTGTCGTCCGACGAGGAGTGGCCCGTAAGCCCGCCGTTCTCCTTGGTGAAATAGATCTCGGCATAGGAACGGCTCAGGGAGTCCTGCCGGATACCCGCAGCGTTCGGGCCGCCGTTCCAGGGGTTGCGGCGGAAAATATAGTCGAAACGCTCCTGTGCCGCGGCAGCAGAGACGGCAACCAGCATCAGTATCGTTAAAATCCGTCTCATAGGCTAATCACGCAAAGATTGTGTCTCACGCTCATAAAAATCGTTCGACGAGTTATTGGTATCCACGTACCTTTCGAAGCCGGCAGCAGCCGTGGCCTCTTCATCCAGCTTCCGATGCAGGGTATGCCCCTGCGCCTTGGCCGAGAAGCCGACGTAACCGGCATCCACATCGGTGTGCAGGCGTTTGTTCTTGGTCGCCTCGGTCATGTTGCATACCTCGACGCCGTCCACGATCCAGTCGTCCCACGGTATCTTCGAATAGGTGATGCTGCCGCTCTGAACCGTCGACTGGAGGTCGTCGGCCAGATAGGCATCCAGATCGAACCCTTCGGGCGCCCGGAAAAGGATCACGGCGGGCGAATTCTGCGAGATCACGTAGACGACGGCCGTATTCGTCCCGGTCTTTTTCAGCACCTTCATGTAATGCGACTGGTCGATCTGGTCGCCCGGGACAGGCGTGGGGTGCAACTTGTTGCCGGGATAGTATACCATGTCGTAGAGCACGAAACAGCCCTTGCGGTTGAGGTTCACCGACTGGGAATAGGTCTGCGTATGGTCGACGCCATGGTAGGCCACCACGACATCCTCGCCGGGTTGCAGCGGGAAATCCGTCCCCGAGCCCGGGAACATCCAGATACAGTCGGGTACGGCGGCGTAATCACGGAAAACGATGTTGCCCGAAGGGTCGGTGCTCGTCCACGGATTGTTGGCGTTCGAGTTGTAGGGGGCGACCATCGCCAGGCACAGCCCGTCGAGGTAATAGGTTTCGAAACTGTTGTTGTGCAGGACGATATATTTGTCGTCGGCATAAGTCCCCGTCGCCGGCGGATCCTGCATGCAGCCGCCCGAGTAGATCTCCTTGATGAGGATCGTACCCGGCTTGGAAAATTTCAGCGCCACGTCGACGTCCTTGTCCCCGCCGACAAGGTCGACCTGCTCGATCGTACCGTTGAAAACCGCCGAATCGTCGGGCAGGTCGAGCACCGAGAGCCGGTAATGCCCGGCAGCGACGCGGAACCCGGCGTGGCCCTGCGCATCGGTCAGGGCGGTATAGACATTGCCCGTATTGCGGTCGGAGAGTTTCACCGCGACGCCTTCGCGCAGATAGCCGGCGTATCCCTCGGGATACACGGCCGTCACACGGAGTTCGCGCAGCGCACCGTCGTAAGGGTTCCTGTCGAACGACGTGCAACCGGCCACCAGCAGACAGGACAATATGCAAAATATCTTTCTCATCGTTTTCAGAATTTAAGGCGTACCGTAAGTCCGTAATAGAAATCGGGTGTGAAGACCGCCTTGACACCCGTGGCATACGAAGCGACGAAAGGCCGCGAATTGGTGAAGTTATTGGCGTAGAACGAGACGGAGACATGGTCGCCGATCTCCTTCGTGATGCTCAGGTTGGCCGAAAAATAGGGGTCGTAACCGTCGCCGTTGAAAGAGTAGGCATTGCCCGAACGCAACAGCAGGGAGGAGAAGGCCGGGTCGTTCTTCTCGGCATCGGTAAAGGGATGACGATTGCCATCGAGGTCGATGTAGGCCACAGGCCAGATCGCCGTATAGCTGTCGCCGTCGTAGATGCTCCCGCCGGTGGGGTTACGGTCTTCGTCGACGTTGAAGGCATACTCGCGTCCCTTGTACTCCGAAAGGTTCTGCGAGCGCTTCACGAGCGAGGCTTCGAGCCGCAGCGAGATGACCATGCGGATCGAGGGCACGTGCGTCGTGGCCGTGAGATTCATATCCAGCGCATGCAGCTTCCGGCCGTTGTAGGTGACGTTGGAGCTGCCCCCGTTATCGAGATAAACCCCCACATAGGGGTAGAACTCGCCGCCGGTCGAGGTCGAGGGATAGTAACATGCCTCACCCTCGTTGACGTATTTGGTATAGCCGTAAGCCCCATCGAGCCGCAGCTGCGTGCGGATGGGGTTGATCTGCGGGAACTCCACGACGAACTCCAGCCCCATGCGATCCACGGGCGAACCGTTGTTCTGGTAGGTATTCTTGACGAACGTCCGCTTGGTGGAAGTGGTCTGCATGGCGATCCAGCCGGCCGAAGGGTTGTCCTTGTCGCGGACGAAGATTTCGCCTGTCTGGCTGTCGACGCGGAATGCCGGGTTCGCCGGCATCGTGTAGGCCGTCCCGTCGGGCAGCGTGGACGGCACGCCCATCATGTTATAGGAGAACGGCTCGAAGGAGGCGCTCAGCTTGTAGGGATATTTCGTGCGATTGAAATAGCCGACCAGCGAGACCGAGGTGCCCCCGATACGCAGGTCGACGCCGACCTCTGAATTGCGGTTGCGCTGCCACTTCAGGTTGTCGTTGTAGAGTATCTGGTAAGGCTGCGTGTGATAAACATAGGCGCTCTGCCCCGAGCCATAGGTGGTTGCGAACACGGGCGTATCGCGGTATTCGGGCAGCGGATAAAGCACGTTGAACGACGGCAGCTTCTCGGTGATGCCCCAGCCTCCGCGGACAGTCAGATGGTCGTTGATGCGGAATTTCAGATTGAAGCGTGGCGAGAGGCTCGACGTATTCTCGTATTGCGTATTCTTGATAAAGGTCTTTTCGGCACGCAGGCCCGCCATCAGTTGCAGCGTGGTCGCCCCCAGCGGCACAGTCAGCGTCTCCTCCACGTAGGCCGCGAGGTTATGCATATAGGGGATGTCCGTATACGGACGGGGGCGGTAACCGTTAGGCGCGAGGGAGGGAGTCGCATAGTACTCCCCGTCCCCGACATTACCGTTGGCCCGCCACGAAGCGCCGACCTTGGCATTGCTGTGCACGTCGCCCCAGCTGCGCACCCACGTGGCCTTGAGGTTGGCCGCATAGTCGAGCTGCTTGGAATCGACGTATTTGGTCGAATAATAGACCGGAGGGAGCATCTCGGCGATGTAATACCCTTCCTGTTCGGCATGGACGGCCGGAAGGGAGGTCGAATTGAGGTTATAGGTGCGCTTGCGTGCAAGGTTGTCGGTATAGTTGAGCGACGCGTCGAAGTCCAGGCTCGTGATCCACGACCTGTTCAGCAGCCATTTGAGCGAGGTGTTGGCACGCAGCACATTGTCACGCACCTTCTCCCACTCGCCTTTCTGGGCATCGGGGTCGTCCTCGGTATTCATACCGCCGATATTGGCCGTTACGCCGAAATTGAAACGCAGAACCTTGGCGAAGGTATTCTGGTAGTTGAGCGCCAGCCCCGTGCGGGAATAGGAGGTGTAGGGCGACGTGGGGTTCTTCGTGGCCCGCGTATACTCGACGTTGCTGTTCAGCACCCCGTGGTTCCGCCCCAGGTCGAAGCCCTTCGAGGCGGCGATCTGTTTGGTGCGCGGATTGGTGGAGAGCGTCACCGTATAGGGCGTCTTGCCCTTGCGGGTCGAGATTTTCACCACACCCGACGAAATGTCGCCGTATTCGGCCGAAGGTACTCCGGTCACCACCTCGACCGACTCGATGTTGGTCGCCGACAGGTTGCGTGTGCTGGCACCCGTCGGGTCGCCCAGCGAAGCATTGGTGGAAAGGCGTACGCCGTCGACCTCGACGGCCGTACCGAACGCCGCATTGCCGGCCGTGCTCCCGCCGCTGCGCAGCGAAAAGACATTGTCCTTCATCAGGTCGGGATTAACCGTTTTGCCACCCGGCAGCAGTGCCGAGATGTCCGACGCATTGACCATTTGCAGGTGGTCGATGGCATTGCCGCCGATCGTACGCGACGTAGCCATGGCGTTGGGCGCCTCCTTGGCCGTCACCACGACGCTCTCCAGTTTCAGGTTATCCTCGGGGGCATAAAGCCTGACCGGCCCCATCCCCGTACGCACGTCGACCTCGGCTTCGGTGGTAACGAACCCCAGGCAGGAAACGACAAAACGCGTTTCCCCGGCCGGGACTCCCTTCACCGTGAAGTTTCCGTCGGCATCGGCCACGGCCCACAATCCGGACTGCGGCAATTCGACGACTGCTTGTCCGATCGGCTTGCCGGTATCCTTTACAAGCACCCGTCCCGTAACGTCGAGACGCTGCGCCGACACGACAGCCGGGACAATCGTGCATAAAAACAGTAGTAAAAGTTTCCTCATATGCTTGACCTAACGCAACAAATATAACGAAAAAGCATTACCCATAAACCGTTTATGTTATTTTTTTAACATATAACGTAATTTTTGCCTGCAAAAATAGCGATTCGGGCCTCAGGCGGCAATCGCCATTTATGGGGATTTTCACCGGCCACCCTACCGGGATATGCGCATAAAACGGGGTTTTCCCACCTTTATATTATATAGGTCGGAAAGATTAATATATGATTTTTAGTACTCTGTATTGCATAGTATGTATTTTTTGCTTACATTTGCCGATATTATAACCACATTTATTGGTGTTTGGTAATTTTTTATTGATTTTCGATAAAAATAAATTGTTTTTCAAGATTATATTATTACCTTTGTCCCAAGCGCCTCACACACCGCTTACAGATTGTAACCCTCAACATCGCAAACCGCTTTATAACGGCAGACTGAATATGATAAAGCTGGAAAACATCAACAAGACCTATAATAATGGGTCACCCCTGCACGTGCTCAAAGGCATCGACCTCGATGTAGAAAAGGGCGAACTGGTCTCGATCATGGGCGCCTCGGGTTCGGGAAAATCCACCCTGCTGAACATCCTCGGGATTCTCGACGACTACGACAGCGGCAGTTACTACCTGGCCGGACGGCTGATCAAGAACCTCAGCGAAACGCAGGCCGCCGCCGCGCGCAACAACATGATCGGCTATATTTTCCAGTCCTTCAACCTGATCAATTACAAGAACGCCGTCGAAAACGTCGCCCTGCCGCTCTACTACCAGGGCATCTCGCGCCGCAAACGCAACGCCCAGGCACTCGAATACCTCGACATGCTGGGGCTCAGGGAGTGGGCCGACCACATGCCCAACGAAATGTCCGGCGGCCAGAAACAGCGCGTGGCCATCGCCCGGGCGCTTATCAACAAGCCCCAGATCATCCTAGCCGACGAACCCACGGGCGCACTGGACAGCGCCACCTCGCAGGAGGTGATGAACCTGCTGCGCAGCGTGAACGTTGATATGGGCATGACCATCATCTGCGTCACGCACGAACAGTCGATCGCCGACCAAACGGACAAGATCATCCGTCTTACGGACGGCGTCATCAGCAGTATCACCGAAACCGGACTCGGAAAGCGATGAGGGAACTGCTGCTGGAGATCTGGACATCGGTGCGCCGCAACAAGCTGCGCACGTTCCTCACGGGCTTCTCGGTCGCGTGGGGCATTTTCATGCTCGTCATCCTGCTGGGCTCGGGCAACGGGCTCAAGAACGGCGTAACCTCCAATTTCGGCAACTACGCCACCAACTCGATCAACCTCTACGGCGGCCGTACTTCGAAGCCCTACATGGGCTACCAGAAGGGGCGCCGCATCCGCCTGTGGAACAGCGACCTCGAAATCCTCGCCCGGGAATTCCCCGAGGTAGACGAAGTGGCTGCCAACTCGTGGTTCGACAACCATACGGCAACCTACGGGAACGAATACACCAAGGTCTGGCTGCGCGGCTCGCTGCCCAAGATCGAACAGATCGAGGGCGTGGAGATCGTAAAGGGGCGCTTCGTCAACGACGCCGACATCCGCGAATACCGCAAGTCGCTGGTCATCGACCAGGCCATGCAGTCCCTGCTATTCAAGGGCGCCGATCCGCTGGGGGCAAGGATCAAGCTCGACAGCACGGTATTCACCGTGGTCGGCGTCTACAAGGGCGACGCCCAGCGCAGCAGTTCGTCGTGTTACATCCCGCTGACCACCGGACAGCTGCTCTACAACGCCAACAGCCCCGAAGTAAACAATGCCATCATCACCATCAAGGGCGTCCACACCACCGAGGCGATGAAGGAGTTCGAAAAGCGCGTCATCCGGCGCCTTTCCGCCGAGCACCATTTCGCCCCCGACGACGAAAGTGCCATCTGGCTCGACAATACGATGGAAACCTACAAGAATTTCATGATGGTTTTCGCAGGCATCAACGTCTTCGTCTGGATCATCGGCCTGGGGACGCTGCTGGCCGGCATCGTCGGCGTGAGCAACATCATGCTCGTGACGGTCACGGAGCGCACCTCCGAATTCGGCATACGCAAGGCGCTGGGCGCCAAGCCCGTGTCGATCATCAGGCTGATCCTCACCGAGTCGGTGATGATAACCGCCGTATTCGGTTACCTGGGTATGGTATTCGGCGTGGCGATGATGGAAGGGGTCAACTACATGCTCAACCAGACGCCGCAGACGGGCGACGGCCATGCGCCGTCGATCTTCCTCAACCCGACGCTCGACCTGGGCGTTGCGGTCAGCGCGACGGTCGTGCTGGTCATCGCCGGCCTGATCGCAGGCTACGTCCCCGCCTACCGGGCCGCACAACTCAAGACAATCGACGCCCTGCGTTATAACAAGTAGAAGCCATGGGATTTTTCGATACAGACCGCTGGAACGAGATATGGCAAACGATCTCCCGCAACCGCAAGCGCAGCATTATGACGGCGCTGGGCGTCTTTTGGGGCATCTTCATGCTTACCGTACTGCTGGGTGCCGGCATGGGGCTGGGGCGCCTGTTCCGGGCGCAGCTGGGCGACATGTCGACCAACACGCTGCTCATACAGCCTTCGCAGACCTCGCTCCCCTACAAGGGCATGCCCAAGAACCGCTGGTGGCGCATGAACAACGACGACGTGGAAAACGTCCGGGGGCTCAAGGAGGTGCAGTACGCCTCGGGCGTCTACTGGGGCGGGGAGATCCATTGCAGCTACAACGAACGCAAGGGCGACTATTCGCTGATGGGCTACATGCCCGACTACCAGCAGATCAACCCGCAGAAGATCATCTACGGCCGCTTCATCAACGACGTCGACATGGCGCAGAAGCGCAAGGTCTGCGTCATCGGCACCCAGATACAGAAAGACCTGTTCCCGGGAATGGAAGACCCGACCGGCAAGGTCATCAAGGTCAACAACAGCTATTTCACCATCATCGGCGTCATGCGGCGCCAGAGCACAGCCATGTCGTTCAGCAACGTCGAACGCACGGTCGTAGCCCCGATCTCGCTCGCGCAGCAGATGTACGGCGGGGGCAACTCGATCCACATGCTGGCCATCGCCGGCCGGGAGGACACCCCGAGCAAAGAGGTCGAAACCGCCTGCAAGTCGGTGATCTTCGCCAAGCACCTGATCTCGCCGGACGACGAGAAAGCCGCCTGGTGCATGGCCACGGCCGAGATGTTCGACAAGGTGATGAGCCTCTTCTGGGGCATCGGGTTCCTGACATGGATCGTGGGCCTGGGGACACTGCTGGCCGGCATCGTCGGCGTGAGCAACATCATGCTGGTGCTGGTCAAGGAGCGCACGCAGGAGATCGGCATACGCCGCGCCCTGGGCGCGCCGCCCACGGCCATCATCTCGCAGATACTCTCCGAAAGTTTCATCCTCACCTTCATCGCCGGGGTGGTCGGCCTCACGGCCGCGGTCGGGGTGCTGTCGGTCGCCGATTCGATCTATTACCAGGCGGTGACCGTGGCCCAGGAGGGTGCCGAAATCTCGTGGCAAATATCGTTCGGAACAGGTATGCTGGCGCTTTTCATCCTCGTGGCCGGCAGCCTGCTGGCGGGCGTCATCCCCGCCTACCGGGCCCTGAGCATCAAGGCTGTGGATGCAATACGTGAAGAATAAATTAAATTAAATCAATAGATTACGGCTATGAAAAAATTTCTGAAAATCTTTCTGGGTGTGCTCTTTGCGGCGCTGTTGCTCGGAACATTCGTATTCCTGTGGCAGAAGACCCGTCCGGTAAAGGTAGTCTACACGATCGTACAACCCAAGCTCGATACGCTCAAACAATTCGTGGTCGCCACGGGCAAGGTCGAGCCCCGCGACGAGGTACTCATCAAGCCCCAGATCTCGGGTATCGTTTCCGACGTCTACAAGGAAGCCGGACAGATGGTGCGCAAGGGCGAGGTGATCGCCACGGTGAAGGTCGTTCCCGAAATGGGACAGCTTTCGAGCGCCGAATCGCGCGTCTCGGTAGCCGAAATATCGCTGGCGCAGACCCGCCGCGAATTCGGCCGTACGGAAACACTGCACGACAAGGGCGTCGTCTCGGACGAGGAGTTCGAACAGGGGCGCACCGACCTCCAGAAAGCCGAGGAGGAACTGCAGAACGCCAAGGAGAACCTGGAGATCGTCAAAAACGGCATCACCAGCCGCTACAAGGAGCTCAGCAACACGCAGATCCGATCGACGATCGACGGTATGATCCTCGACGTGCCGATCAAGGTCGGAAACTCGGTGATCCAGGCCAACACGTTCAACGACGGTACGACCATCGCCTCCGTAGCCGACATGTCGAACATGCTCTTCCGGGGCAACGTCGACGAAACGGACGTCGGCAAGTTGCACGAAGGCATGCCCGTGAAACTGACGATCGGCGCCCTGCAGAACGTCGAACTGGATGCCAACCTGGAGTACGTTTCGCCCAAAGCAACCGAGGATAATGGCGTCATCATGTTCGAAGTGAAGGCTGCCGTGAAGATTCCCGCCGACGTCTTCGTGCGCGCCGGGTACAGTGCCAACGCCAGCATCGTGATCGAAAGCCGCGAAGGCGTGCTCACGCTTCCCGAGAGCACCGTCGAATTCGAGGGTGAGAAAACGTATGTCTACCTGCTCACCAGCGCCGAGGACGCCGCAGAGCAGACCTTCGATAAACGCGAGGTCAAGATAGGCCTTTCGGACGGCATCAACATCGAACTTACCGAAGGCGTGACCGCCGACGACAAAGTCCGCGGCGCGAAGGAAGACAAGAAGAAATAACCCCAAATGCACCGCAGCATGAAAACCAGCACCCTATTCGCCGCTCTCTGTACAGCTGCCGCCGCTCTCTGCGCAATGTCCGCGGAGGCCCAGACCGCACCAGCTGCACCTCAAGCCGCCGCAGCACCGGCACCCGGCACCCCCTGGTCGCTCGACGACTGCATCGGTTATGCCCTGGCCAACAACATCGACGTGCAGCAACGCGCCCTGCAGGTCGAACAGAACGAGGTGGAACTCTCGACGGCCAAATACAGCCGCCTGCCCGACCTGAACGCCTCGATCGGAGGCGACGCATCGTTCGGCCGCGTACTCTCGAGCGACAATACTTACAAGGACAACAACCAGACCTCGGGTTCGCTCAACATCTCGACCAGCCTCCCCGTATTCCAGGGCATGCGCATCAACCGCCAGGTCAAAGGCGGCAAACTCGACCTGGCCGCAGCCATGCAGGATCTGGAACGTGCCCGCGAAGACGTGTCGATCAACGTCATGACACTCTATCTGGAGGTACTTTACAACAAGGAACTCACCGACGTTGCCGAACGCCAGCTCGCCCTGAGCACCCTGCAGGCCACGCAGAGTCGCGAACTGGTCGCCGCCGGCAAACAGCCGGAATCGGCCCGGTACGAAAGCGAGGCGCTCATGGCCAAAGACCAGCTGAGCCTGACCCAGGCCCGCAACGACCTGCAACTGGCACTGCTCAACCTGAGCCAGGCCCTCAACCGCGAGAGCGCCGCAGGGTTCGACGTCGTGGTTCCGGAGCTCGACAGCGTGACGCTCGCCTCGCTGCACCGGCTGGGCACGGCAGACGGGGTCTACAACTATGCAGTGGAAAACCGTCCGCATATCAAGGCGGAGCGGCTGCGGCTCGAAAGTTCGGAGAATTCAGTCCTCATTGCCAAATCGGCACTCTATCCCTCCATCTCGCTTTCAGGCGGCTACGGCACGGGGGTGTACAGCGCCGACAGCGATAAGTTCTGGGCCCAGATGCGCCATAACAGCCGCGAATACGTCGGACTGTCGATGAACATCCCGATCTTCAACCGCCGCGCCACGCGCAACAATATCCGCTCGGCACAGCTTTCGGCCCGCAGCCAGCGGCTCGCGCTGACCGAAGCCGAGCTGGCGCTGCGCAAGGAGATCGAACAGGCGTGGTACAACGCCGACGCGGCGTACAGCAAATACCGTTCGGCCGGCGTAGCCCTCGCCTCGGCCGAGGTAGCGTTCGCCTACGAACAGCAGAAGGCGGAATCGGGCCGTTCGACCATTTTCGATTTCAACGATGCCAAGACACGCATGGAAAAAGCCGAGTCGGAACTCGTGCAGGCGAAATACGAATTCGTATTCCGTTCGAAAATACTGGATTTTTACCGCGGGAAACCGCTGAAACTGTAATCCGGGCAGGTAAACAGATCGTACATAATAAACAAATCAGGGCGGCCGATATCGACCGCCCTGATGCTGTCCGGAACAACCAATCCCTAAAGTTTTCCGGCAGCGGCCGGGTAAGGTTTTCAGACTCCCACCCGGCACAGAAGCCCTTTTGCGTCACTAATTACCCCCTCCATCCCCTGTGTGAAGTAGGGTAGTGCAAAGATATGTAAATTATCCTGAACTGCATAGTGCGGGGTCTGTTTTGTCATAACATGGAGCTAAAATGATTTACCTTGCCGACCGAAAATGTTGCACACAGACACAATGAGCCCACAAAAGGTTCGGCAAAAAGGCGGGTATCTGGAAAATTTGCCCTACTTTTGCAGCAAATTCACAAACGGAAAGGATGGAATGGCTTAAAAGTTTATTCGTCGAACACTCGGCCCTGCAGGCCGTCGTGGTTATTTCGCTCATTTCGACGATCGGGATCGCCCTCGGCCGGATACGCATCTTCGGCATCTCGCTGGGCGTGGCATTCATCTTTTTCGCAGGTATCCTGGCCGGGCATTTCGGACTGTCGATCGACCCGGCGATGCTGAACTATGCCGAGAGCTTCGGGCTCATCATCTTCGTATACGCCCTCGGCCTGCAGGTCGGCCCCGGCTTCTTCAACTCGCTGCGCGCCGACGGACTGCGCCTGATGTCGCCCGCCCTTGCGGTAGTATTGCTCGGCACGGGGCTGGCCGTGGCAATGAGCTATACGCTGCACGTCTCGATGCCCGACATGTCGGGCATCCTGTGCGGCGCCACGACCAACACCCCGGCGCTCGGAGCGGCGCAGCAGGCGCTGCAACAGATGGGCGTCGACTCCAGCGGCGCCGCCCTGAGCTGCGCCGTGACCTATCCGCTGGGCGTGGTGGGCGTCATCCTGGCCATCGTCTTCATCCGCAAGCTCTTCGTCCGCCCCGCCGACATGCCGGAGCCGGACGCCGAACACCGGAAAAACGTCTTCATTGCCAGCTACCACCTGACCAACCCGGCCGTATTCGGCAAGAGCGTACACGAAATAGCCGCTCAGAGCCACCACCATTTCGTCATTTCGCGCGTATGGCGCGAAGGAAAGGTTTCGATCCCCACCTCGGATAAGACGCTGCAGAAGGACGACGTCATCCTCGTGATCACCACCCCGGGCGAGGCCGATGCGCTGCGCCTGATCTTCGGAGAGCAGGAGCAGAAGGACTGGAACACGGAGAACATCGACTGGAACGCCGTCGACAGCCAGCTCATCTCGCAGCGCATCCTCGTGACACGCCCCGAAATCAACGGCAAGAAGCTCTCCTCGCTGCGCCTGCGCAACAATTACGGCATCAACATCAGCCGCGTCTACCGTTCGGGCGTGCAACTGCTGGCCACACCCGACCTGCGTTTGCAGATGGGCGACCGCCTGACGGTCGTGGGTGAAGCCGCAGCGATCAAGCATGTGGAAAAGATACTCGGCAACGCCGTGAAAAACCTCGAAGAGCCTAACCTCGTGGCAGTCTTCGTCGGCCTGATCCTCGGGCTCACGCTCGGGAGCATCCCCGTAAGCATCCCGGGCATCAGCCTGCCCGTAAAACTCGGCCTGGCAGGCGGCCCGATCATCGTCGGCATCCTGATCGGCACGTTCGGCCCGCGCCTTCACATGATTACCTACACCACGTACAGCGCCAACCTGATGCTCCGGGCACTGGGCCTGTCGATGTACCTCGCCTGCCTGGGGCTCGAGGCGGGCACGCACTTCTTCGAGACCGTCATGCGCCCCGAAGGGGCACTATGGCTGCTGCTGGGATTCCTGCTGACGTTCGTCCCCGTAGTATTGCTGGGTATCTTCGCGCTGCGCATCCTGCGCATCGACTTCGGGTCGGTCGCAGGCATGCTGTGCGGCAGCATGGCCAACCCGATGGCACTGAACTATGCCAACGACACGATCGAGGGAGACAACCCGTCGGTATCGTACGCCACGGTCTACCCTCTCTGCATGTTCCTGCGGGTAATTATCATTCAGGTGATGCTGATGATTTTTCTGTAACATCCGGTTTGGCCGGCACGTCCGGCTCCGGCCTCTGATAGCGCAGCGCCTCGATATCGCTTCCCGACGGATTCTGGAACACCCGCAGGTCGAACTCGGGGATGACGGCCAGCACATGGTCGAAGACATCCGACTGGATGCGCTCGTAATCCACCCACACCACCGTATCCGTAAAGAAATAGAGTTCCATCGGCAATCCCGTCTCCGTCGGTTGCAGCTGGCGCACCATCAGGGTCATCCCCTTGTTGACAGGCACCTCATCGCGCAGGTATCGTTCCAGATAGGCACGGAACACCCCGAGGTTGGTCTGGTGCAGGCCGTTGATCTTGCGTTCACCGGGGCGGATGCCATGCGCGGCATTGTATTCCTCGACCCGCTGCTCGGTCTGGTCGATATATTCGCGGATGATGTCTATGTTGCGGTACCGGGCCAGCATGTCCGGCGTACAGAATTTCACGCTCGTCATGTCCAGGTTCACCGAACGCTTCACGCGGCGGCCGCCCGACGCCTGCATTCCGCGCCAGTTTTGGAACGAATCGCTCACCAGCAGGTAGGGCGGCAGCGTAACGATCGTATTGTCCCAGTTCTGCACTTTGACGGTCGTGAGCGACACCTCGATCACCGAACCGTCCGCACCGTATTTGGGTACGGTGATCCAGTCCCCGACCTTGAGCATGTCGTTCGCCGAAAGCTGGATGCCCGAGACGAAGCCGAGGATGCTGTCGCGGAAGACCAGCATGATGACGGCCGCCGAAGCGCCCAGTCCGGTGAGCAGAATGGCGGGCGACTTGCCGATCAGGATCGAGACGATGAGGATACCGCAGATCAGCGCTGCGATTCCCTGCCCGGTCTGGCGCAATCCGTTGATCGGTTTGTTCTGCCACGCAGGACGCGCCGAGACGATGTTGAAAGCCGCATAAAGCAGGGCGTTGATAAAACGGAAGACCGTGACGACGATGTACACCTGTATCAGTCGTGTGACGATCGTCCTGGCTTCCGACTGTTCGTCGAAGACTACGGGAAGGACGATGACCAGCACGATGGCGCTGACGATATTACACAGCCGGCTCAACACGGCGGAACTGAACAGTTCGTCGTCCCACGTGGCTTTGGTGCGCATCACGATGCGCCTCATCCCGTGCACGAGCACCGTGCGGCACAGGAAATCGAAAAGCACGACGGACAGCACCACCAGGGCGAAAGCCACCCAGCGATCCCAGCCGTTATTCAATGCGGAAGTGAGCCCGAGCCATGCGAGCAGGGCGTCGGCCCAATGTGTAAGGAGAGACTGCATACGGTATTTCTATCAAATTTCAGACCTGTCGGAAACGGCCTTCGTGGTTATCAGCGGCGGAAACCCCGGCTACGGGACGACAACGGCGACTGGGAAAGCCCGGCGGCAGGCATCATCGCAAGACATGCGTTTCCGGATCGGCGTCAATCCCCACGGCCCGCACCGGCCAGTGCCGGATAATACCCTGCTGTATGCAGGGCAGTCGCTTCATAGTCAGTTTCCCGATTACAAATATACAAAAAAAACTATACCCCGAGTACCAGTTCCACCTCGCCCTCGAAATTGGGCGTGAAGACGCCTTTGCCGAGATTTTCAAAGATTTCGTCCCGGCTCCAGAAACGCCCGCCGTCGAGCTCGTCGCTCGGGACGACCTCCCCGTCGTACAACGTGCGGTGGACATAGATCAATTCGCGCTCGCGCTCCGAGCGAAACACGTACACCGCCACGCGTTCGGGTACGAAACCCGTCACACCGAGTTCTTCGCGCACCTCGCGCCGCAATGCGTCGTCCACCGTCTCGCCGTAGTCGACATGCCCGCCCACGGCCGTATCCCAGCGCCCGGGCTGGATATCCTTCCACACGGGACGCCGTTGCAGGTATAACTCGCCCCGCGAATTGAACAGGTGCAGGTGCACCACGGGATGCAGCAACATTCCGCCGCCGTGGCATTGGGCACGCGTCGCCGCCCCCATCACGTTCCCGGCTTCGTCGACCACCGGAAACAGCTCCGCACCGTTATCGCTTCGCATGGCGGGGATATTTACGGATATAAACCACGGCCGTCAGCAGCCCCAATAGGGTGAAACCCGCACCGGGCAACGCCGTATATTCGTAGCCCAGCCCGTGGGCGATCGGCAGGCCCCCGCAATAGGCACCCAGTGCATTGCCCAGGTTGAAAGCCACTTGCACGAGGGCTGCGCCGAGCATCTCGCCGCCACGCGAATTCTCCAGGATCAGCAACTGCTGGGGCGACGAGACACAGAACAGACAACCCGTACAGAGCGTCATCAGCATGACGGAAAGGTAAGGGACATGTGCCCCGAAGAAAATCCCGAGCAGCGTCAGGGTGGCCGCGGCCAGCGTAAAACGCACGACCTTCTCGGGCGTAAAACGGTCGGAGAGATGCCCACCGAGGATATTGCCCGCGAACATGCCGAAACCGGCCAGCATGATAATCAGCGTAAGGTTCTCCTCCGTAAAACCCGAGGTATGGATCATCAGCGGGCTGACATAGCTGTACCAGCAGAAGATCCCGCCGTTGCCGAGCATCACCGATGCCAGCACGAGCCAGGGCGCAAGGCTGCGCAGGAACCGGAACTGCCCTTTCAGCCCCGTATCGGGCAGCGGCTCCATGCGGGGCACCCACATCCTTACGAGCGTCAGCGCCACCACGCCCCACACGGCGACGATCGCAAAGGTCGTGCGCCAAGACAGCACATTGCTGATATAAGTGCCCAGCGGCACGCCGAACAGGTTGGCGACGGTCATCCCGACGATCATGATCGAAACGGCCTCCGTGCGCTTCCCGGCATCTGCCACCCGCTCTGCGACGATCGACCCGACACCGAAAAAGGCACCGTGCGGCAGGCCGGACACGAAACGCATCGCCATCAGCATCCAGTAGTTCGGCGCCAGCGACGCGCACAGGTTCCCGACGGCGATCAGAGCCGTGAGCGCCAGCAGTATCTGTTTCAGCGGGCGCGTCCGGGCCACCAGCACCGTAAGCGGCGCCCCGAAGCAAACGCCCAGGGCATAGGCCGAAATAAGGTGTCCGGCCTCGGGGATGGAAACCCCGAGGCTGCGGGCAATATCGGGCAGGATGCCCATCATCACGAACTCCGACATCCCCAGGGCAAGCGTCCCGAATGCCAGTGCAATCAGACTTTTTTTCATGTGTAAAACCAACTGACGAATAACCGGCTGCAAAAATAACACAAAAGGCGAAAAGTTTTTCGCTTTTCGCCTTTTGTTACGGTTTCCGTGTGGTTGCATAGACCGTCCGAATTACCGGCGGAGAGTTGCGGTGCCGGTCATTCAGCCTGCGGCGCGGGACGTTGCGGTTCGCGCGGCTGCCCGACCTCGTATCCCAGTTCGCGCATCCACTCGACGGTGAGCGGGTCGACCTGGTCGTTGCGATCCGCCCAGCGGCGTTGTTCGATCAGGCGTTTCTTATGCTCCTCGATGCGCATCATGATCGGGAAATCTGGATGACGCAGCCGCGTACGTTCCTTCCGCTGCGAAGGTCGGATCCTGCGGTCGAACACATCGGCCTGCACGGGCCGCCGCGCCCCCTCCCATTTAAAGCCTTTCAGGTAGAGATCCTGCGTGGGCGGGATATCGTCCATCGGATAGAAGTTGTAGACCGGTTCGGTTCGGTAGGTGATCTGCACCACCTGCTTGTCCTCGATATAGAATGAACAGTCGCCGCTCTCGATAACGCCCATCATCGTGATCTCGGGCGGCTCGCCGTCCTGCATGTAATAGATGGTCTGGGCATTACCGTTGACGTCGTTGCGGTATATCTGGTTGTTGTAGAAATAGGCGGTCATAGTCTTGCCCGCCACCTGGTTGTAGTGTGTCGTATCGAGCTGGCTGGCCATCATCGGGCTGCCGATGAATTCGGCACGTTTGATCTGCTGCCGCTCGGTGAAAATATCCATCACGTCCGAAGTGATCTGGTTGCTCTGGTTCCACAACACGGGGTCGATATAGAGGTGGATCGTCGAGTCGGTGCTGATCGCCACGATCGAGTCGCACACGGTCTGGAAATCCGACCTGAAGATCCTCACGTCGCGGTACCCCTTCATCAGGCGGTAGATGCTGTCGCGCGGCAGGGCGAGCGAGTCGACCGAATCGGCCGGAAGCGCCATCGCTGTCGTGTCGGACAACAGCGAATCTGCCAGCAGGTTGAGCAGCGAATCCTGTTCGGCCATGTTCATCTCGATCAGCGAATCCAGTTCGCGCAGGGCCGCCGAATCGACCGGGATCACCTTTCCCTTGCGGGCGGCACGCGCCTGCCGGGCTTTGAGCTTCGACGCAGCCTTCAGCCGCCGGGCGGCCAGACGCGCCTCCTCGCGCTCCTTCTGCAACAGCAGTTTGGCCGTGGTCTTCTCCTTGCGTCTGACGGCTATCGAATCGAGCTGCGCCTTCTTGATTTTGGCTGCCGCGGCCTTCTTTTCGGCCTTGGCCTTGCGCGCCGCTTCCTTGAGCAGGGCCTTGCGCTGGGCAACGGTCAGCGTATCGGCAGCCCTGTCCAACGAGTCGGGCAGGCTGCCCGGCACGGAGAGCGAATCGGCCATGCGCAACGAATCCGCCCGCGGCGAACCATGCGTCCGCGAATCGGAGCCGGAACCTGCGGCGAGCGAATCCGCCCCGCCGGTCGACGCGAGCGAATCGGCTGCGTCGCCGGGATGCAGTCCGGGCTCGGTACGTCCCTCCTCGGGGCCGGCCGGCGCGGCCAATCCATCGGGATGCTGCCCCAGCGAATCGGGCCGTTGCAGGGAATCGGCCCCCATACGCGCAAGCGAATCGGCCGCGGCCTTCTCCGCAGCCCGGCGCCGGGCATTCTCGTTGACCGTAAAGAGGAACATCGAGTCGGCACGCATGAAGAGCGAATCGCCCTGCGTAAGGTCGTAGCTCACCACCGAGGGGCGCCGCGTGAGGAATACATCGCCCGGTTCCTTCCAATACTCGCCGTAATCGCCGAAGGCGAGCACCTTGTGCTCCGTATCGTCGATCTGGATGTCCCGCCACAGCACCACGTGGTCTTTGGCGCGGAAATAGTCGATGCTGTCGCTCCACATCTCCTGTTTCTCGGTCAGCACATAACCGTTGCGCGTGACCCGGTAAAGCGTATCAGCCTTGTCGTACGCGCCCCGGTCAGCATAGAGGTAGTCGCCGTCCTTGTTCCAGATGTTGGTATTCTCGAAGAAAAAAGCGTTGTCGGTGGCCATGTTGTAGACCACCGAGTCGCCCTTGAGTTCGTATTCGTCGTTACGCATCTCGACGCGGTCTACGCAAACGAGATCCTTGGTGTTGGCATAATAGTAGCCGCGCACCGATTCGAGCCGGTTGTCCCGGTTTATCAGCACGCCACCGTCGGCGAACTGGCCGATATTCTCCTTCGTGTTGAAGACAAACCGGTAGGTATAGAGCGTGGCATCGCCGTCGACGACCTTGACGATGTCGGAATAGACCCGCGCCTCGTTCAGCTCGCCGTTGTATTCGGCACGGTCGCCGTAAATATAGGTCGTATTCTTGTTGATGAGGACATTGCCGAAGAACTCGATCCGCATGTCCGAATAACGCACGGCACTGTCGCACGTAATGACAGCGCCGTTATGCTGCGCGGCGAAATTGCCGACCAGGAAGATCACCGAGTCGCCGGGGGCTATGGGGCCCATGTTGTCCGACTTCAGGTCGATGAGTTTCTTCTCGGGCTCGGGCTCCTGTCCGGGTGCCTGCATCCCGCTGCGGGCGAAAATCACACTGCCCGCAGCCAGCACGACGGCAGCTATGGTAAAGAGCCTGCGCACGGTTTATTTCACCCAGCTTTTATTCTCGAACTCCCCGTCGCGGAATTCGGGGTCGATGTAAACGTACATGGCGTCGATCTTCTTCGTCAGCCACTCCTTGAACACCCGCTCCTGCTTGGCATTGAGCGCCATCTCCTCCAACCGGAGGTAGTCTTCGTTAAGCGATGCGACATGCGTGGGGATGATCTCCACCAGTTTGACGATCTTGGCCAGCTGGTTGCCCATGATGTCCTCGGTCAGGAATGCCGGCGAAATCTCGCCCGGTTTGAGGCGGATCAGGGCGTTGTAGTCGTCCAGAGCACCGAAGTGCGCGAAATCTTCACGCAGGAACTTCGTCACGGTGAGCTTCGCCTCGAAGGCGTTGAAACGCTCCAGGATGTCGTGGTTCGAGACGATACCGCCGTTCATCTTCGACGTGGCGTCGTCGGAGAACTGGAGGGCGGCCTTGTCGAACGAGAGGGAATCCTTGCGTATCTGGTTGGCGATGCTGTCCAGGAACACGACCCCTTCGTTGAGCTCGTCCATCGTATAGACCGGGCGCAGCAGGATATGGCGGAAATGGTAGAGGCTGCCGCGCTTGTCGAGCAACTGGATGATATGCTGTCCGTAGCGGGTCTCGACGACCTCCGATATCTGCCCCGGCTTCATGTTCTCGAGGGCGTCGGCGAACGGTGCTTCCAGTCCGTTGAGCTCGGTGGGATCCATCTCGCCGCCGCGCATCATCGTCCCGGGATCCTGCGAATACATGCGTGCCAGGTTCTCGAATTTCGCCTTGCCGGTAATGATCCGTTCGCGCATGTCGAGCAGGCGCTCGCGCGTGCGCTGCTTGGCCTCGGTGATCGACTTGGGGAAACGGGTGATCTGGGCGTAGACATATTGTTCGGCCACGGTCGGCAGGCTGTCCTTGTCGATCGACTTGTAGAAACGCTCGACCTCGCCGGGAATGACCGACACCTTGCTCACGACCTCGCTCTGCATGGAAGAGGCATAAGACTGCTCCTCATAGCGCTGGCGCATGTTCTCGCGGATGCTGAAAATGGCCATGTGGTGCTTGGCCTCGAGTTTGGGGATCGACCCCTCGGTTTCGATCATGTTCTGAATCTGCTGTTCCACATGCGTGGCGATGTCGCCCGCATTGATCTTCACCGAGTCGATCTGCGCCTGGTTGAAGAGCAGTTTCTGGGTCATCAGTGCCTCGAGCGCCTCGTTCATCGGGTCACGGTCGGAGGTATATCCTTCGGCACGGCGCTGGGCCGTGAGCTGCCGGGCATACTCCGCCACTTCGGAATGGAGGATGGACGAAGACCCTACGACGGCGACCACCTTGTCGAGCATCACCTGCTGTTTCTGCGCGAACGCCCCGGCCCCGGCAACGAGCAGGGCGAAAGCCGCCCCCAGCATACCTTTTTTCAACATTATTCTTTTTCTTTATCGTTTGTATTCTCGTTTTCGAAAATCTTTATGCTCCCGCCTTCGCACGCCCGGTTATAAAGTTCCTCCTCGTGGCTGCGGATGATCTCGCTCTGGCGCTGGTTGAAGAGGATGCGGCGGATCGTCCCCCGCAGCCGTTCGAGCGGGATGGGCTCCCCTTCGCGGCGCACGGCGTCGATCTGGAAATAGTAGTGCGAATGGCTGTCGCGCATCTCCTGCACGGCCGTCGATGCGAGCACCGGGTCGTAGTTCTGCGACCGGAGCGTAGGCAGGTAACTCAGAAATTCCGGGAAATCCACCCACTGGTCGCTGAAATCGGTGACCGTAAAGTCGTTCTTCGCACATATGTCCCGGAAATCCTGCTGCCGGGCTTCGCTCTTCGTCCCCATCAGCTCCCGCAATTTGCGCGCCTGGCGGTACCCTTCGCCGAACTGCACGATCCGCCCTTTGACCAACGTACGGTCGAGCCGGAAATCGGCCTTGTGCGCGTTGTAATAGGCCGCGATCTCGTTCTCCGTGAAGGTCGTGTCGATGCTGCGGTCGACGTAATGCTGATCCAGCTTGCGGATCAGCAGCGCCTGCCGGTACTCCTCGACCATCTTGTCGATATCGTCCGCCGAGGCGGAAAAAAGGATCTCGGCCTCCTGCAATTTGAGTTGTTTGCGCACCCAGCGGTCGACATAGACCTTCATGAAGGCCGCGCTGTCCTCGCCCGTAACCCCTTTCGGGACTACCGACTCGACATCGCGCATCTTCAGTTCGCTGCCGCCCGCCCGCGCCAGCGTGGTATCGCTGGCAAAATAGCCGGGCAGTTCCTGGCAACCGGCCAGGAATAACGTAGCCGCCACGACCGCTATTTTCGTTCGCAAAGTCATAATCCGGAGGACAAAGATACTGTTTTTACTCGTAACTAACGCAGCCTCCGCCCAGATTATTACGCCGCGCCGCGATTTTTCTCCTCGGCCTTCAGACGGCGCAGCGACACGAGCATCATGTAACCCGAAACGGCGAAGACGGCCAGCGCCGCGATATACAACAGCACGTAGAGCGTCCGGCTACCGACCATGTCGATGAGCATGGAATTACCGTGTCCGGCAATCAGCGCCAGGTAGGCTATGCCGTTGTTGATTGCATGGAGTATGATCGCAGACCAGAGCGAATCGGTGCGCAGGTAGATGAAGGCCAGCACCAGGCCCATGACAAAGGCGTTCACCACCACCGTGGGATGGACATGCACGATGCCGAAGATGGCCGACGAGAGCAGCCATGCGGCCACCACGCCGTACCGCACGCGCGTCGATTCGAGCAGTACACCGCGGAAGATCACCTCTTCGAAAAGCGGGGCCATCACCACGACCGTCACGATCGCCCACGCCCCGCGCCCGTAGACGTTCGGCACCTCGGGCATCAGGCTCAGAAACGGCTCCAGCACGACCGAGGTCGAGAGCATGAAGAACACCCCCCAGAGCAACAGCACGGGATTCAGCCCGCGCCGGGAGAAACGCGCCACGACCGTGGGGCCGTGCCTTCGCCTGCGGTAGAAGAGGAATCCCGCGAGCGTCACGGACATCGACACGAAATAGGTCACGGCATTGAAATGCCCGGCGGCGATCTGCTCCGCCGTGCTTATCGCCTCGTCGGGGCTGGCCAGCAGCTCCGGATCGGGCCATTTGCACCCCGCCAGCCATGCCACGGCAGTCCCCAGGCCCTGCGCCAGCAGGAAGATGCCGAAGAAAACCAGGTAGTCCACCACCACGGGGAATTTTCCGTTGTAGTGCCATATCTTATTATTGTCCCCCGCCTTTGCAGGCTCTTCGGCGGGCACGGGTTCCTGCACGGGAACCCCTTGTTTTTTTTCTGTCATAACAGGCTGTTGCTATCAATTCGTTCCGAGCCCAAAGATAGTGCAAGTCAAGGGCAAAAGCAAATTTATTTGCGCCGGCGGGGCCGCAGCCCATTTCCCGAAAAGATCAGCAAATTTCGGTTACGGTTATGGATTTCCATTTTAAATCATTAAATTTGCCCAATTATAAACCCGATTGAAACATGGCAAAGGTTATCGCTTTAGCGAATCAGAAAGGCGGCGTGGGCAAGACCACAACGGCCATCAACCTCGCGGCATCGCTGGCCCTGCTGGGCAAGAAGGTGCTGCTGCTCGACGCCGACCCGCAGGCCAACGCCACCTCCGGACTGGGCTTCGACATAAACCTCGAAGGCATCTACGAGTGCATCGCCGGGCTCAGGAAACCCGAGGAGGTCATCCTGCAAAGCCCCGACGTGAAGAACCTGTGGCTGCTGCCCTCGTCGATAGACCTGGTAGCAGCCGACACCGAGCTGCCCAAACTGGAGAACGCCCACCATGTGATGAAGCGCATCGTGGACGCCGTGCGCGAAAGGTTCGACTACATTTTCATCGACTGCTCCCCTTCGCTGGGTTACACCACCGTCAATATCCTCACGGCCGCCGATACGGTGCTCATCCCCGTGCAGTGCGAATACCTCGCCCTCGAAGGGCTTTCTAAGCTGCTGAACACCATCCGCAAGGTCAAGAGCGGCCTCAACCCGGCGCTCGACATCGAGGGTTTCCTGCTGACGATGTATATGCGCAACCGCCTGAACAATCAGGTCGTGAACGAGGTGCGCGAACATTTCGGGCCGTTGGCTTACGACACAATAATTCAGCGCAATATCCGTTTGGGAGAAGCACCCTCGCACGGAAAGCCCGTCATGCTTTACGACGCGGGCGCCGTCGGCTCGGAGAACTATCTCACGCTGGCCCGGGAATTCCTCAAGCGCAACCGCAAACCGAGAAAATAACATACCGAAATGAAACAACCGAAGGGATTAGGGCGCGGACTGGACGCCATATTCGGCACCGACGCCGTCGACGCCAAGCTCAAGCCGATGAGCCAGATGTCCGAGATCGACATCACGGAGATCATTCCCAACCCCACGCAGCCGCGTACGCAGTTCGACGAGGAGGCGCTCGACGAACTGGCCGACTCGATCCGCCAGCTGGGGGTCATCCAGCCCATCACGGTCAAGAAATCCGGCGACGGGAAATATATCATCATCAGCGGCGAACGCCGCTGGCGTGCGGCGCAGCGCGCCGACCTGACGAGCCTCCCGGCCTATATCCGCGAGGTGGACGACGAGAACCTGCACGCCATGGCCCTCGTGGAGAATATCCAGCGCCAGGATCTCAACGCCATAGAGATCGCGCTCGGAATGCAGCGCCTGATCGACGAGTGCAACCTCACGCAGGACGCCCTGTCGGAGAAGGTGGGCAAGAAGCGTTCGTCGGTGTCGAACTACCTGCGCCTGCTGAAACTCCCCGACGAGGTGCAGCTCGCCCTCAAGGAGGGGCTTATCTCGATGGGGCACGCCAAAGCCATCGCCGGCGCCCCCGACGGGACGCAGGTACGCGTGCTCAAACGCATCATCAAGAAAGGCCTTTCGGTACGCCAGGCCGAGGAGCTGGTACGCTCGCTCACCGAACAACCGGCCGCAGCGGCACAGAATGTGGAGGACGAGGAGTATCCCGAAAGCTATTCGCGGCTGGTGGAGCAACTCGAAAAGTTCTTCTCGCAGGACATCAGCATCAAACGCTCGAAGAACGGCGGCGGGCGCATCGTCATCGGGTTCGGCGACGACAAGGATATCGAACAGTTCATCGAACGGTTTTCGGGACGTATTAAATAATATGGTAAGTATCCGGTTCAGACACCTGCTGCCGATGCTCGCAGCGCTCATGTTGTGGCTCCCCGCCGAGGCACAGCTCCACCGCGGGGCGCGCACCATCGTACGCGGCGGCATGTTCGTCAAGCCGGATTCGCTGCGCCACAAGAGCGATTCGCTGGCCAACAACGCCCTCACGCGCGAACTCGACTCGCTCCTGACACTGGACTTCACGGCCGATTCACTCGCCGTGACGGCATTGCGTACGGACGACATCCGCACCACGGACTCGCTCATGCGGCTCAGGCTGGCCGGCATCAAGACCGAACCGGATTCCATGCGGCACAAGAAAGGCTGGCTCATGAGCGACTCGATGTCGCTCTCGAAGGTCTGCTGGATCTCGACCGTCCTGCCCGGCTACGGACAGATATACAACAAACAATACTGGAAGCTGCCCATACTCTACGGTACGGTGGGAGCGGGGCTGGCGCTCTACATCAACGAAAACAGGACATACAAGCCGCTCAAGCGGGAGTATGACGCCTATACCGACAAAAACCTCACGCGTACGCCCGAACTGGACGCACTGCAGGCCAAGATGATCCGCAGCAACACCCGCCGCCAGGTCTACCTGGGACTGACCGTCGCCTCGTACATCTATTTCATCGGCGATGCGGCGGTAAACTACTCGACCAACGACGTGTCGAATGTCAAGAAGGCCACAACGCTGGCCTGCATCTTCCCCGGCGCGGGGCAGATCTACAACAAAAGCTACTGGAAAGTCCCCTTCGTGGTCGGAGGTTTCGCGGCGATGATCTACTGCATCGACTGGAACAACCGCGGCTACCAGCGTTTCAAGAAGGCGTACAGGCTGCTGAACGAGTACGAACAGAACCCCGACAAATTCCCTGACGGGCCTACCGACGAATTCCACGGCCGCTATTCGGCGGATTATATCCGCAACCTGCGCAACAACTTCCGGCGCAACCGCGACCTGTGCATCATCATCTCCGCAGGCCTGTACGTATTGCAGATCGTCGATGCCCACGTCGATGCCCACCTCAAGGACTACGACATCTCGGACGACCTGACGATGAACCTCGAACCGATGGTCGACTACACCTACGTGCCCTCGCTCGGCGGCAACCGCCCGGTATTCGGCTTCAACATGAGCATCAAATTCTAACCGATGAGAACCCTCCTGACCATACTGCTGCTACTGGCAGTCGCCGTCCCGGCCCCGGCACTCGACCGCCGCCCCCGCAAAAAAGACAAGAAGAAAAACAAGACCGAAGCCGTCGTAACACCCCCGGCTGCCCCCGTGGCCGGGCAGCAAGCCGCCCCCGAGCCGGAGGAGCCCGAACTTCCCGACCCCGCCGAGGTGCAGTACGACGACATGACGCTCGGGCTCACGGCAGAACAGGCCGATTCGCTGGTCGCCGTGTGGCGCGAACGGCAATGCGGGGATTCCTACCAGGAATTTTTCGACAACTACATCCTGGTCGACAGCACGGCCGAAGGCACGACCCCCGATTCGGTCTACATCCAGCGGCTGCGGGCGCTCGTTTCGCCGATCCAGCTGCCTTACAACAACATCGTACGGGGTTATATCAACCGCTACACCGATTCGCGCTACGGCACGATCAGCCGCATCCTGGGCATGTCGCAGTACTATTTCCCGCTCATCGAGGACGAACTGCTCAAGGAGGGGCTCCCCGTCGAACTGCGGGCACTGCCGATCATCGAATCGGCGCTTTCCACCACGGCCGTGTCGCCGATGGGCGCCGTAGGCCTGTGGCAGTTCATGCCCTCGACGGGCAAAAGCTACGGACTGGAAATCAACTCGCTGGTCGACGAACGCCGCGACCCAGTCCGCTCGACACAGGCCGCCTGCCGCTACCTGAAAGACCTCTATGCCATCTATAACGACTGGTCGCTGGCCATCGCCGCCTACAACTGCGGCCCGGGCAACGTCAACAAGGCAATAGCCCGCTCCGGCGGCAACGGGCGCACGTTCTGGGACATCTACGACTACCTGCCCCGCGAAACGCGCGGCTACGTCCCCGCATTCATCGGCGCCTCGTACGCCTATGCCTACCACCGCCAGCACGGCATCGAACTCACCGAAGCCCCGATCCCGCTGGCCACGGATACCATCCGCATCGACCGGCTGATGCACCTCGGGCAGATCGCCTCGACGATCGACATCCCGATCGAAACCCTGCGGCAGCTCAACCCGCAATACAAACTCGACATCATCCCGGCCACGACCAAACCCTATACGCTCGTGCTGCCGCAGCGCAACATCACACAATACATCGCCAACGAGCCTGCGATCTTCGCCAAAGACTCGGCCTACCTCAAGGAGTACATCAACCCGGCGAACATCGACAAGAAACGCCAGGAACGCTCGGGTACGGTCTACGTGGTCAAGAAGGGCGATACACTGGGCGCCATCGCCCGCCGCTACCGCGTGACCACAGCGCAGCTGATGCGCTGGAACGGCATCAAAAACGCCCATAAACTCCGTCTGGGACAGCGAATCCGCATCGAAGGAAGATAACATGATCCGGGATCACGATACCATCGCAGCCCCGGCAACCGCCGCAGGAGGAGCATTAGCCGTCATCCGCATCAGCGGGGAGGAGGCGTTGCGCATCTGCGACCGTATCTTCCGCGGCAGGGAACCGCTGGCCGCAGCAGCAGGATACACGGTACACTACGGGGAGATCGTGGACGACGGTCGCGTACTGGACGACGTGCTGGTCACGGTATTCCGTGCACCCCGCTCCTACACCGGCGAGGATGCCGCCGAGATCTCCTGCCACGGATCGCAATACATCGTTTCCGAGATCCTGCGGCTGCTCACCGCCTCCGGCGCCCGCATGGCCGGGCCGGGCGAATTCACCATCCGCGCCTACCTCGCCGGCAAGTTAGACCTCTCGCAGGCCGAGGCCGTGGCCGACATCATCGCTTCATCGTCGCGCGCGGCCCATGCGCTCGCCGCGAACCAGATGCGGGGAGGTTATTCCGACGCGCTGGAAGGACTGTGCGAAAAGCTGCTGGAACTCACTGCGCTCCTCGAACTGGAACTCGACTTTTCGGAGGAAGAGGTCGAATTCGCCGACCGCGCGCAACTGCGGGAGGCGATGCAGCGGATCGGGGCGCATATCGACGCCCTGCGCAATTCGTTCACGCTCGGGAATGCCATCAAGGAGGGGGTCGCCGTAGCGATCACGGGAGCCCCGAACGTCGGCAAGAGCACCCTGCTCAACCGTCTGCTCAACGAAGAGCGCGTCCTGGTCTCGGACATCGCGGGCACGACACGCGACGTCATCGAGGAGCGGATCAACATCGACGGGGTCGTCTTCCGGTTCCTCGACACGGCGGGCATCCGCGCAACGGACGACCGGCTGGAACAGATGGGCATCCAGCGCACGATGTCGAGCATCGAACGGGCGCAGATCGTGATTTACATGACCGACGCGGCACGCCTTGCAGCAGGTGCGCCCGTTGCCCCGGAATTCCCGCTCCGTGCCGACCAGAAACTGCTGGTGCTGGTAAATAAAACGGATACGGCACCGGACTGCCCCCTGCCCGAAGGCACGATCGGCATTTCGGCCCGCAACGGCGACGGCATAGAGAGCCTGCGCCGGATATTACGCTCCTTTGTGGATACGGAAGCCCTCTACCACGGCGACGCAATCGTTTCGAACAACCGCCATTACGAAGCCCTCACGGCCGCCGGCGATGCGCTCCGCCGGGCCCTCGACGGGCTCGGCAGCGGCCTTCAGACCGACCTGCTGAGCGAAGAAATCCGCCAGGTCATCCACCATGTCGGCAGTGTCACGGGACGCAATTCGTTAGCCTCCGAAGAAGTGCTAAAGCACATATTTTCAAAGCATTGCGTGGGAAAATAAAATTTTGGCATCATGAAAATAATGCCCACAGCAGACATGCCGGGCACCGCGGCCGCACGACGCTGCACGCGGGTATAACCCCATGCGGCGCCCCGCACCGACCTCAGGACACCCATACCCGAAACGGCCCGGCACGCAGAAATTACGCAACAGTTCCGCCCGCGCACGGGAGGATATAATCCCGGATTATGCCGGCCGGGAACGGTGCACCGCAACTGCGGCGATACCTGCCCCCGGGACTTAGAAATTGATCTGATTGCCTTCCGCGAACAGGGAATCGAGGATCACGTACAACTCCGACTCCAGTTCTTCGGGTTCGAGGTCACCACCCAGCGAGAAGAATTTCCCCGGGGGCGTGCAATACTGCACCGTGCTGGCCGCCTCGCAGGATTCGATACCGCAGACGATCACCGCATCGACGTCGTCCTCATGGCGCAGCATGGCATTGTAGAAAGCGAGCAACTGCCGCGGGGTGCCCATAGGCGGCACCAGCACCACGGTTCCCGAAGGCTGGAACTTATCGGGTGTACTTATCAGTTTGAGGCCGTATTTCCCGGCGATTTTCCCGGCGATTTCCGCCGATACTCCATACAGTACGATATTCATAACCATCGTTATTTACAAAAGACATGGCCGCATCCCAAAATTCATTACAGCATCGTGTTCCATATTACCATGCCTTTCCGGTTTGTCAATTCTCAAAATTTCCGCCGCACGGCTTACGGGAATACGTCCGGATCCGCCCGGCAGTCCGCATAAACCTCGCATCGAAAAACAGGACAGTAATCCCTGCAAAACGCCGATTGCATAAAATCCCAAAGCATCATACGACCGAAACCAGACGCCCAGTCCGCGGGGCTTTCCGACAACGAATCGATCTGGCAGGTCTTCTGACTGACCCCTGTCCCGAAGCCTTCCCGCCCCGCGGGGCAGTGGCTGAGATATTCGGAACGTCACGGGGCTTCACAGCAGCGGGACTGTCCGGGATTTGCACCCGATTCCCTTTTCACACCCTCCCGCGACGGGGAGCGGAGAACCAAATCTGAAGCAAATATAGCGGATTATTCCGAAAAATTGTCCGGAAATCCGGATTATTTTCACAAACCGGCACCACGGCACGGTAAAACCGCTATTTTTACCACGTGGATATTTCGCTTCCATATACGGCCCGGGATTTTTCGGCAGAACTTCCCGCTGCCGATTACATCGCCCGTTTCCGCGATGCCGAACGGATCGGGGGCTACTGCCGCGCCTGCCCCAATTACGGGCGCAGCTGGGGATGCCCCCCTTTCGGATTCAGCGTCGGGAGGTACCTTTCCGGCTACGCCACGGCACTGCTCACCGTTACGAAAATCGTTCCGCAAAAGCAGGGGCTCCCCTCGTCGGAAGCCGGACGGCTGATCCTGCTCGAACGCAGACGCCTCGAACAGCAATTGCTCGGGATGGAACGGCAGTACGGCTGCCTATCGTTCGCCTACGTCGGGACATGCCTCCACTGCCCCGAAGGCACCTGCACACGTCCCGACGGGAAGCCCTGCCGACACCCCGAACTGGTGCGCCCGTCGCTCGAAGCCTGCGGATTCGACATCGGCAAAACTACCGCCGAGCTCTTCGGCATCTACCTGAAGTGGGGCACGGACGGCAAATTGCCCGAATACCTGACCCTCGTCTGCGGATTCTTCCACAACGCCGGACATGTGACATGGAACGGATAAAGGCGGTTTTCAACTGGAGCGGCGGCAAGGACTCCGCCCATGCCCTGCTGCGGGCGATGCAGTCGGGCAAATACGAAATCGTCGCATTGCTGACGACCGTAAACCGAGACACGCACCGCTCGACCATGCACGGCATCCCGACCGCCCTGCTGCAGGCACAGGCCGACAGTATCGGTATCCCCCTGCACATCGTCGACCTCACCCCGAAAGGCAATATGGAGGACTACGGAGCTGCCATGTCCCGTGCCGTGGAGTATTTCAAGGCGCAGGGCGTAACCTGCTTCATCTTCGGGGACATCTTCCTGCACGACGTACGCAAATACCGCGAGAGGCAGCTCGCACCCCACGGCATCGGAGTCGCGGAACCGCTCTGGGGAAAATCCTCCGGCGACGTGATGCACGACTTCCTTGCCTCGGGGCTCAGGACGGTCATCGTCACCACGATGGCCGACAGCCTTGGTGCCGACGCCATCGGGCAGGAAATAGACCCCGCATTCATCGCCTCGCTGCCTGCGGGCGTCGATCCCAACGGCGAGAACGGCGAATACCACACATTCTGTTACGACGGGCCGATCTTCCGCACCCCCGTCCCGTTCCGGCTCGGCACGCCTTTGCGCCGAAGTTACCGCATCCGCCTTGACGACGGATCGGAAAAGAGCTATTCCTATTGGTTCGCCGACCTGCAGCAGGCATAATACGGCACCGAAGCGGGAAATTAGCCTCAGGGCGCTCCCCCTTAAAATATTCCGATTATCTTTGCCCCCGTAAAACCGATGTAGTGATGAAAACAAAGACGAACGGACTGCGTGATTACCTCAAGGCCAACCGCAGGGCAAGCCGTGAGGCCGAGATCGGGAATCACGACCGCCCGGTCAGTTTCAGCCGGGTACACAAGTCGAAAAAGGTCTATGACCGCAAAAAGCTGAGGGCAGATGATAAAAGGCATCTGCCTTCATCGTTTCCATGCGGCGGCCGACAGGCCGGAAGCCGGGGACGAAACGGGTTCACGGCACCCCTACTATCCTCCCCACCCTCGGCAAGAACCGGGGCTAACGCTTCGGCGCACGGATCCGTTGTGCAATGAGCGTATCGGCGGCGTAGCGCCCGGGGCCGGCTGCGTACATCAAGACGAAGACAACCAGGTAAACCAGCGCCAGCTCACGTGCGGCAAAGGGATCGCCGCCGTGTACCGCAAAGAAAGCCACACACATCGTAAAGACCATCGGGATGAGCGCCAGCCGGTAGAGTAACCCGGCCACACACCCGGCCGCGCAGACGACCTCCCCGAAAACGGCCAGCACGAGCGACATCCGGCTCCCGACACCCAGCGGATCGGGGAACGTCGCCGAGAGCGCCTCGAAGTTCTGCAACTTGGCGATGCCGTGCGACATCAGCAGCAGGCCGAAAACGACACGCGCAGCAAGCAACAGCCACGAGCTGCGGGAATCCCGGGGTTCCCCCGGGAACAGGAAATTCAGGATAGCGGACATGATAGCGGCATTTAGTACTGCGAAGATCAAAATAAATACCGGATTTTCCAATATTTCGATGCATAATCTCCCGCTGCCGTACCATGCCCGCCCCCGCGGCAACATATACCCGTTCCCGGGACACTGCGGCCCGCAATTTTTCGTACCTTTGCACACGTACATCAATATTCCACCATGGTTCAGCAAGCAGAATTCACCCTCAGGCCTCGCAGCCGCGGGTTCCACCTGGTTACGGACGAGGTGCTGTCCCACCTCCCGCCGCTGCCCGACGCCGGACTGGTACACCTCTTTGTCAAGCACACCTCCGCAGGGCTTTCGATCAACGAAAACGCCGACCCCGACGTGCGTAACGACCTCGGGGCGATCTTCGACCGGCTGGTAAGCGAACGCGAGGCCTACTACACCCATACGCTCGAAGGCGACGACGACATGCCCGCACATGCCAAATCGACACTCACGGGCGTCGAACTCACCATTCCCGTCACCCGCGGCAGGCTCAACCTCGGCACCTGGCAGGGGATTTATCTCTGCGAGTTCCGTAACCGCGCCCCGGGCCGCCGCATCGTCGCCACAATCATCGCGTAAAGCGCCGTCACCGGGCGAAGCACATTGGGCAACGAAGCAGCCGCTGTGCGAAAAAGCGGTGGCTGGCCGGGAATTTGCGTATCCCCGCAACAACACCAATGCTGCAACAGCCATGACGACACAGACCAAACCGCACGACCGCCTCACCGCCGCAGAGCGGCACGAACTTCCCGATTCGGCATTCGGCATCCCCGAAACGCGCGAATTCCCGCTCGTCGACGCCGAGCACGTCCGTGCGGCGGAAGCCTATTTCCGCTATGCTCCCGATGCGGAGAAAGCCGCACTGGCGCGGCGCATACTCGCCAAAGCCGCCGAATTCGGCGTGCACGTGCAAAGCCCGACCATCCGCATTTGGGCCGAAAAGCCCTGACCCGCACGGCCGGAGCAGCAGCCGGGCTTCCCCGCTCCATCGCCAAACGGCAGGAACGCCCCTCCCCCGCCTAAAAACAGCAGAAGCGGCGGCAGGGGTATTCCTGCCGCCGCTTCATGCAACGATCATCCCGGGCACGGGCACCCGGCTGCACCTTCCCGGCTCCGGCACCTTCGGGCACGTTCCGGCCGGCAGCCCAAGCTCCCGCCCGAGGGAAGCGAAAGGCGCGGGGTTGCCCTGCACCGTTATTTTTCGGAGGTCGCGATCACCAGTTCGCCCTTGTTCAGCGCATCGTGCGACACGAACCAACCGTCGACGGGCTTGCCGCCGCAGGTGATGCCCGTAATCTTACGCCCCTGACCGTCGTGGCGGATCGTCCAGCGGTTGCCGTCGCCCAGCGCGACCTGCACCTTGTCGAACAGCGGCACGGTCACGATATATTCGGGGTCGGCCGGCGAATAGGTGTAAAGGCCGATGGCATTGAATACGTACCACGACGACATCTCGCCCGCATCGTCCATACCGCACAGCGCCAGCCCTTCCGGCCCCATACCGTAGAAGCGGTCGAGAATGTAATCCAACAACTCCTGCGAACGCTCCTGGCGACCGATGAAATAATAGAGGTACGGGAAACTGTGGTCGGGCTGGTTGCCGTGGCAGTACTGGCCGATGAAGCACGAGAGGTTGTCCACTTCGTATCCTTTCCACGGAATCGAGAAGAGTTTGTCCAGCTGTTCGCCGAACGCCTCGCGGCTCGGGAAGAGGCCGATCAGCCCCTCGGTGTCGTGCGGTGCGAAGAACGCCTGCTGCCAGGCATTCGCCTCGCGGTACATATATTCATAGTAGGGATACTGGTCGTCGAAGGGCGTGATCCACTCGCTGTTTTCGAGGCGCCCGCGCATCAGCCCCGTCGAGGGGTCGAAGAGGTTCTTATAGTTCGACGTGCGCTTCATCAGCATGTCGCGGTTCTCCTTGTCGCCCAGCGCATCGGCCAAGAGGGCGACCGCATAGTCGTCGTAGCTGTACTCCAGCGTCTTGGTGACGGCGGCCTTGCAGACCGTCCACGTCACGGGGTTCTCGACGTCCATTTCCGAAATGTACCCCTTGGCAATATACTCGTCGAGCCACGGGCGGCTCGGGCCCTGTACCGTAGCGTTGCGCAGCACGAGGTTGTAGGCACGGTTGACGTCGAAGCCGCGGTTGCCGCGCAGGTATGTCCCGGCCACGAACGCCGAAGCGTGGTCGCCGTGGAAGAACGTGGGCATGAACCCGCCCCGTTTCTCGCCCTTGTCGACATCGGAGCTGATGACGTCGGCCGCCACATCGGGAGCCAGCATCCCCAGCAGGATCAGCTTATTGCGGTAGTCATCCCAATACGACGGGCCCGTATAGTAACGGAAACCGGGATTGATGACCTTTCCATCGACATCGGTGAACTCACCGTTCACGTCGCTGCGCAGCGCCGGCCAGAGGAACGAACGGTAGAGGCTCGAATAGAACAGCCCCTTTTCCCGCTCCGTGCCGCCTTCGACGCGGATCCGCCCCAACAGGTCGTTCCACGTCGCCGTAGCCTCGGAGCGCACCTCGGCGAAACTCTTGCCGAGCATCTCGGCCTCGAGGTTCTCGCGGGCGTTCTTCTCGCTCACGAACGAGAACCCGATCCGGAGCTCCAGTGCCCCGTCACCCTCGCCGAAACGCACGATGCGCACCTCGCGGTCGCCCTCGACGACGGGCTCTATCCCGGTCACGGGGCGGTTCGCCACGGCGTAGAAATACATCTTCTCGCCGGTCTGCTGCCAGCCGGCGAACACGTTATCACCCTCCTTGCGGATATCCCACGCACGCACATGCTCGTTCGAACGCTGCAGGTCTGCCAGCAAGGAGGCCGCGGCACCCGCGGGATAGGTATATTTATGGAATGCACAGCGCAGCGTCGAGCTGAGCTGTGCATCGACACCGTAACGGTCGAGGAATACCTGGTAATAGCCCGGGGCGGCCGATTCGCGCTCGTGGCTGAACGGCGAGCAGTAGTCGCCCGGCGTGGGCGTCCCCGTCACGGGCAGCAGGGGAATATGGCAAAGGTTCCAGTGCCCCTTGTTGGTGTGCGTAAAACCGTAGATCACGGAATCTTCATACTGGTAGCCCGCACCGCTGTGGAACTTGGTGACGGGGCTGACCTGCACCATGGCGTTGGGCAGCGACGATCCGGGGAAAACCTCGGCGCCCCACGTCCGTTTGGTGGGTTTGAATCCAAGGTCGACGCTGTCCCACAGCGTCGCCGTCCCCAGCATGGGGTTCACATAGTCGGTAAGCGGCTTCTGCGCAGGGGCGCACCCCACGGCAAAAGCGAAAAAAGCGATACAAAGTCTCGATTTAAGCATAAGCGGTCAGATTTACGTTTCAGACAAAATTAGCGCTTTTTGCAGGGCTCCTGCAAGCCTATTCGGGCAAAAAAGCTATCTTTGTCCCGCAGGCAGACTACTCTTGCACAAAATCGGACACCAAGGCATGGAATCGCTTTCGCAAATACTGGCCGACTGGGGCTATTGGGGACTTTTCTTCTCGGCATTCATCGCCGGGAGCATCCTCCCGTTCAGCTCCGAAGCCGTGATGATCGTGCTCGTGCACATGGGGCTCGACCCGGTATTGTGCGTCGCAGCCGCATCGCTGGGCAACACGCTGGGCGGCATGAGCTGCTACTGGATCGGCACGCTGGGAAAAAGCGAGTGGATCACCCGGCTGGGTGTGAGCGAAAAACAGCTGGCCCGGGCGCGCAGGTTCCTCGCGGGGCGCGGGGCGCTGATGGCTTTTTTCGCATTTCTGCCCACGATCGGCGAGGCCATCGCCATCGTGCTGGGGCTGATGCGCAGCAACGTCTGGCTCACGGGCGGTTCGATGCTCGCGGGCAAGGCCCTGCGTTACATCGTCGTACTGGCGACCTTCGAAGGCGCCGCATCGCTTTTCTGACATGGATCTCGAAATTGTAAAGACAGACACACCGCGACGCGACCTGCTGCTGCTGGCCGACGAATCGGAAGAGTCCGTAGCCGACTATGCCGGCCGCGGCACAACCTATGTCGCACGTCGTGACGGGGAAATCCTCGGCCAGTATGTATTCCTGCACACGCGGCCGTTCACGGCCGAAGTGGTCAATATCGCCGTCGTCCCCGAACACCAGCGCAAGGGCATCGCCACGGCCATGCTCCGCCACGCCGTCGCCACGGCCCGGGCGGCCGGGTTCCATCTTCTCGAAATCGGCACAGGAGATTTGGGCGCGGGCCAGATTGCGCTCTACGAACGCTGCGGGTTCGTCCGCTGCGGCGTCGACGTGGACTATTTCCGCAAACACTACCCCGTTCCGTTTTTCGCAAACGGCGTCGAATGCCGCCACATGGTGCGCCTGCGCATGGAACTCAAATAACAGGTTATGTCGGTCAGTTGGAACCCGTGGCACGGATGCCGCAAGCTCAGCGAAGGCTGCCGGCACTGCTACGTCTACCGGCAGGATGCGCAGCACGACAAGGACAGCCGCGAGGTACGCAGGACAGCGGCTTTCAACCTGCCTGTGCGCCGCACGCGCGACGGACGTTACAAAGTCCCGCCGGGCGAGATGGTCTATACCTGCTTCACGTCCGATTTCCTCGTCGAGGAGGCCGACGCCTGGCGCGCCGAAGCGTGGGAGATGATCCGCATACGCAGCGACCTGCGTTTTTTCTTCATCACCAAGCGTATCGACCGGCTCATGCAGGTATTGCCGCCCGACTGGGGCGGGGGGGGGTACGAAAACCTCGCCGTGGGCTGCACGGTCGAGAACCAGGCGATGGCCGACTACCGGCTGCCTTTGCTGCTGAACGCCCCCTTGCGCCACAAGCTGGTCATCTGCGCCCCGCTGCTCGGGCCGCTCGACATCGCACGATACCTCACCCCCGGGATCGAAGAGGTATCCGTCGGGGGCGAATCGGGCAACGAAGCCCGCCCCTGCAATTACGACTGGGTGCTTTCGATCCGCCGCCAATGCGTCGCGGCAGACATCCCCTTCGTTTTCCACCAAACCGGGGCACGGCTTGTCAAGGACGGGCGCCTTTACCGCATCCGCCGCCCGTACCAGCATTCGCAGGCCCGCAAGGCCGGGATCGACTACAAGGCAAAGCGATGAGGTGAGCCCCCCTATCCGCCCTGCACGAGTCCCGGCATCCGGCCCTTGTTTTCCCACATCCCGCTCCCGGCCCTCTTCACAAGGCCATTCCCGCGCCTCCTTCCCGACCGGTACGGTTCCGGCATGCGGCAACTCGCTCCCATATCAGCCCCGCAATCTCCCTCGGGAATCGCCCTTGCCCGACACCTCGCCCGATACCTCGGAATCGCTTTCCCCGGTATCATGCCTCTCAATAGCCCCCCCGGAATAGCTTCTCCCCAATAGCTTTCCAGGAACTGTTTTCCCAGCCATTCTGCCCGGACACACGGACTTCCGGACATCCGGCAAAAGCAACCGCCCCGGGAAACCGGGGCGGCAGACTCAGCAATCAGGTTCGCTGCGAATTATTCGGTTGCCGTGGCAAGCGGCGAAGCCTGCTGGTAAACGCGGGCCGCCAGTTCCTTGTCGAGCGTATAAAGCCCGAACTTATTACCCTCTACAGCCTCGCAGGCGGTAATCATGTCGCGTGCCGACTCCTCCTCCTCGACCTGCTCGTCGACGAACCATACGAGCATGTTCGACGATGCGAAATCCTTATCTTCGGCAGCGATGGCTGCCAGGTTGTTGATCATCGAAGTCACCACCTTCTCATGCTCCAGCGTATCCTTGAACATATCGAGCGGCGACGTCCACTCGGTACGCACCTCCTCGATCGGCTTCAGCACGACCTTGGCATCGCGCGAATTGATGTAGTTCATCAGGATGCGGGCATGATCCTGCTCCTCGCGGAACTGGACGAAAAACCAGTTGGCCACGCCTTTCAGCCCCTTGTTCTCGGCGTCCATCGACATCGAAAGATAAAGATAGGCCGACCACAATTCGGCGTTGATCTGCGCATTCAGTGCGTCATGTAATCTTTTGCTTAACATAGTAATATTGTTTTAAGTTTGTGTTTGTATTTTCTCTTCCTGATACAAATATACAATAGTTTCTACTAATTTGTACGAAAAACACATCATATTATTTTATAACGATATAGCTCTATGTTATAACAAAAAAAACGGAGCCCGCACCTCCGGGATGCAGGCTCCGCAAAAGCATACGGGACGATCAGAGCAGGGTGCCGTCCTCGAGGATACGCACCGTCGCCTCCCGTTCGGACTGCGGGTCTTCCACCTCGATGGCGTACCACACGCGGTCGGGGCTTTCGTAGAGGTCAACATCGTCGATCACCCACGTACCGTACTGCGATGACTGCAAAGTCCGCCTCACCACGTCCGGAACCTCCGAAAGACGCACTCCGGTTTTCGTCCACAGCCAGGCGTCACCCGTACCGAAGCACACCTCGAGCGCTTTCCCGGCGAAGATGATATCGACCTCGGTATTTCCCTTCTCCCGCTCCGCATCAACGATACGGGCACCGGGGTATTTCCGGGCGATGAAGTCGCTGATCGCCTTCGACAGTTCCTGCGGAAGCATATCGCCGTGATCGTCATTGCCGTCCCTGTCGGGCACTTCGCGCAACAGCACGCCGTCCTCGGAATAATAGAGGTCGAATTCCTGCTCGGCACGTTCGACTTCGAGCACATAGACCGTCTCCTGGCCGTTGCGCAGCAGCTTATCCACGTCGTCCACATGCCAAGCGGCATAATCGCCGGCTTCGTAGGCAGTACGCACCGCCCGGGGCAACTCGGCATAGGAGATATCCTCCTCGGTCATGTACCATTTGCCGGCGGCATCGAACCATGCCTGCATGTACATACCCGCGCTGCGGAAATCGGCGACCATATACCCGCCCTTGTCTTCCCATTCGACATGGCTTGCAGCGGGGAACATCTCCCCGAAAGCAGCCTGCACGGCGGCCGGTACCTTTACCGATTTACTGTCGTCGTCACAACCCGCCATCGCACCCAGCGACACGAGTCCCATTACCAATACCATGAATTTCTTCATACGATTCCGAATTTGAGGTTAATCCCGGGGTTAAATTAATTGTCGATGTCTATCAGACGGAACTTCAGGTCGAATTTCAGGTCGAGGCCGTTGTCCAGTTCGACTTCGTAGTCGCGGCGGTCGCGGTCGATCGCCGTGATCTTGCGGTCGGGATAGTTCTTGGCGACATAGTCGCGGATCTGCTGCGGTACGATGGCGGCCGGCACCTCACCGTATTTGCATTCAACGTCTTTCCATTCGCCGTTCTTCGTGAATTCGACCTTCGCGCCGTTGACGAACACGACCTTGTAATCCTTGTCGAAAAGTTCCTCGTCCACCTTGGATAAGGAGACTTCTACGCCGGCAAAATGCGCCTTGATAAATTGCTGTGCCGTAGCCGGAAGTTCGCCGACTGCGATCGGACGGTCGTTGCCCGCGAATGCGGGGGCGGAAGTTACCATCAGGGCTGTGCCTGCGAGAATCATCATGAGCTTTTTCATAATCGTTTCAATATTAGGTTTGACTTGTGTTCACAGTGCAAAGTTGCGACCTAAAGCTGAAATGAAGTTGAAATAATCGGCCCCGATCCGTTTTTTTCGTTTTTTATATCCGGAAATGTACCGAGAAACAGTGGCACCTATTTATATAAGAGTATCCCACGCGCAGCCCGTAAAGGCGGCACACGGCGTCGACGATCGAGAGGCCGAGCCCCGTCGAACCCTCCTTCTTCGTCCCCTGGTAAAAGCGCTCGAAAATATGCTCCGCGTCGAGTGCTCCTCCGCCGCCGCTGTTGCAGACGCGCAGTTCATGCGGGGCAACAGTGACCGACACCGTCCCGCCCTTGTCGCCGTGGACATAGGCGTTTTTCAGCAGGTTCGACACCAGGCTGGCCGCCAGCGACGGATTCATCCGCACAGACAGATGTCCCTGCTCATGCAGTTCGAAACGCATTTCGCGCCCGGCGTAGATCTCCTCCATATCCTCGGCCATACGTCGCACCTGGGCGTTGAAGTCGACCTGTTCCGTCTCGGGGAATTGTCCGTTCTCGATCTTCGAAAGCAGCAGCAGCGAGCGGTTGAGCCGCACGAGGTAGTCCAGCGTCCCCTGCACCTTCAGTATCTCGCCGAGCTGCGCCTCGGTCAACGCCGAACCGTCGTCCACGAGCATCTCCAGCCGGTTGCGGCAAATGGCCAGCGGGGTCTGCATCTCGTGCGAGGCATTGCCGATAAATTGTTTCTGGCGTTCGAACAGGGACTCCGCCCGCTCGGCATAACGGTTCGCCGCCTCGTTCAGCCGCCGGAATTCGACGACCTTCGTATCGTTCACCAGCGGGGCGTTCTTCCCGCCCACGGTATAACTGTCGAACCATCGCAACAGGGCATAGAGTGGCCGCAGGGTACGGTGAAGCACCAGCACGTTGACCAGCAGGATCGCCAGCAACAGGAACAGATAGAGGTAGACGATCCACCAGAGGATCGCTTCCTGCAAGTCGTCCTTTTCGATGGTCGGGGTCATCACGGTCAGTTCCTTGTAACGTCCTCCGCTGTCGCGGAATATCGTCCGCAGCACCCGCGCCGGTTCCTCTTCGTCTTTCTCAGGAATAAATATCTCCTCGTCGCTGAAAACCATATGCTGCCGCCCTTCGGCATACTCCGCCGACACGTCGTGCAGGTAATAGCCGTTGTTGCTGCCCGAATAGGCGGCAGGCAGTTCCCTCCCCGCGAGGCTCCGCGTGACCAGCATCTCGGCATAGTTCTCCAGCGAATCGTCCACCTCGTCGTTGATCTCGTCGATCATCGTCAGGTAGAACAACACGGCCCACCCCGCCAGCAACAGCGAGAGGGCCCAGGACATGTGCAACACGATGCGATAGACCAACCTCATGGGGCAACGAGTTTATAGCCGAATCCATAGACGGCCCGGATCTCGATGTCGGCCTGCGCGTCGTGGAGCCGGCGGCGCAGGTTCTTCATCTGGGCGTATACGAAATCGAAATTATCCGCCTGGTCGATATGGTCGCCCCACACGGCTTCTGCCAGCGTGGCCTTATCGACCATATGGTTCGGGCGGCTCATAAAATAGTAGAGGATGTCGTACTCCTTGCGCAGCAGTTCCACCTCGCATCCGGCTACCTCCACACGGCGGCTGTCGGGGTAGAGGCGGACATTCCCCACGTCGAGGCTCTGCTGCCCGTCGCGCTGGTGACGGCGCACGACGCTGCGGATACGGGCGCTCAGTTCCGCCAGGTGGAACGGCTTGGGCAGGTAATCGTCGGCCCCGAGCTCGAGCCCCTCGACCTTGTCATCGAGCGAATCCCGGGCCGAAATGATGATCACGCCGGCAGGTTTTCGCTGCCGCCTGAGCTCTTCGAGTATCCGCAGGCCACTGCCGTCGGGCAGCATGATGTCCAGCAGGATACAGTCGTAATCGTATCCGGCGATCTTTTCGAGCGCCGATGCGTAATCGGACGCCTGCTCGACCACATACTGTTCGCGGCGCAGCGTCTGCACCATGATCTCCCGCAGGGAGGGTTCGTCTTCCACGATCAGGATTTTCATAAACAGCAAATATTCTTCGGGGCAAAGATACACCACGAATCCGAAAGGAATCTGAAACCGCGGCGGCAATGCCCACGTCCAAATATACAGAAAATCTCTGGAATAACCTCGAAAAACGGGAGAAATGACGCTAAACGACTTAATATCAGAGTTGTTACGGTGTCAAATGATGACAAGCCGAAAAATCGGAAAACGCAAAGAAAAGCGGATTTAAGAAGAAGAATGGTTTGCAAATCATTACCCGTGAAAGAGTAAGATTTAACATATGAGAGATGCTATTGCACCGTTTGTCACCGATTTGCGTATCAAGGTCTAACT
>ERZ773241.178-NODE-178-length-73370-cov-8.985487_pt1 | contig 73370 bp, 63 predicted proteins | sample MGYA00580989_ERZ773241 | MGnify/ENA primary metagenome ERZ773241 (study PRJEB29015, sample SAMEA2737804) | human gut metagenome | biome: human gut; feature: human-associated habitat; material: faeces | place: China | collected 2012 ... | reverse complement strand
GAAAAACCTTGATTTTACTGTGTTTCAAAAAGTATCGTTATCTAACCTCATCTTTTGACCGACCTGCCTTCAAGGAGATGATGCAGGATGTCACCAATGGGGAAATCAACTGCGTCATTGTCAAAGACCTCTCTCGGCTGGGGCGTGAGTACATCGAGACCGGGCGCTACCTTCGCCGGGTGTTCCCGGCCTACGGTGTGCGGTTCATCGCCATCACCGATAACATCGACACAGCCCAGGAAAGCAGCGGCGATGATCTGACGGTTTCGGTCAAGAACATCATGAACGAAGCCTACTGCCGGGATATTTCCGTCAAGACCCGTACCTCTCTGGATGTAAAGCGCCGGAACGGGGATTTCGTGGGAGCCTTTACGGTGTACGGCTACATAAAATCCGAGGACAACAAAAATCTGTTGGTCCCCGATCCCTATGCTTCCCGTGTTGTCCAGAACATCTTCCAAATGCGGCTGGAAGGTTCCAGCGCTCTGCGGATCGCAAACGAGCTGAACCGCCTTGGGATTCTCTCTCCGCTGGCCTATAAGAAAAACCACGGACTGCCCTACGCCAAGAAGGGCTATGCCGACAGAGAGGATTGCAAATGGTCAGCCACGACCATCATCCGCATGTTGCAGGATGAAACCTATACCGGGACACTGGTACAGGGTAAGCAAGGCACCTCCAACTATAAAATCAAGCAGATGGAGCAGAAACCGGAATCCGAATGGATTCGCATTCCCGACGCCCACGAGCCTCTGATAACCAAACAGGACTTTGATCTGGTTCAGAGAATCCGGGGGCTGGACACTCGAACCTCCCCGAAACAGGACACGGTATACCTGTTCTCCGGCGTTCTCATCTGTGGCTGCTGCGGTAGTCGCATGACCCGCAAGACCAACCGGGTGAATGGCAAGGAGTACCACTACTATTACTGCCCCACTGGCAAGAAACACGGCTGCGCTAACCCGGTGATGCTGAAAGAAAGCAAGCTGATTGATTGTGTTCAGGAAAGCCTGAAAGCCTATATCCAAAATGTAGCTTCTCTGGAAACCCTTCTGAACAGCATCGACCAGTCCAGTATCAATCAGGCGCTGGCTAAGGAATACACCGCTCATATCTCTGAAAATGAGCGGCGATTGGAGCAGGCACAGGCTTACAAGTCCCGGCTGTATGAAAATCTGGTGGAGGGCATGATTACCAAAGAGGAATATGCCAGCTACAAGGTGAAATACACCCGGCAGGCGGAGGAAATCAAGGCATCCATCGCCGCTCTGAAAGAAAAGTTGACGGATGTTCTGGAAAACCGAAGCGAGCGGAACCGCTGGATTTCCCATTTTACCCAGTTTGAATCTATGGAAACCCTTGACCGGAAAGCGCTGATTCACATGGTTCAGAGCGTCCGGGTTCAGGGCAAAAACGAGTTGGATATCCGTTTCAACTACAAAGATGAATATGAAAAAGCCCTGCGTCTGATTGCGCTGGCGGCGCAGGAAGCAGAGCTGTCCATTCCCGAATTGTTAAGAAAGGCAGGTTAAGCTATGGCACGAAAAAGTAGAAAAGAAAGCGCACAGGTGATGGTACAGGAAACCGTAAGCACCTGCCGGGCCGCAATTTATGTCCGCCTGTCCGTTGAGGACAGTCACACCCACAGTGCGTCCATCGAAACCCAGCAAATGATTATCGCTCAGTTTCTGGAGCGCAACCCTGATATCCAGGTGTATGACACTTATATCGACGCGGCTGTAATAATAGGACTAAAAACATTAAGGCTCAAAAAGTGTCAGAAACACGCTGCTTTTTGAGCTTTTTCACGCAAAAACCGCAAGTAAAACAAAGCGCTTCTGTTTACCCGAAGTGGCGCTTGGGTCGGCAGACGCGCTTTTTTCGTGCCCTGACGCAGTAATATGGCACGGAAAATCGGTATTACATAGCACATCCACTTGCTCCACGACGGAGCCGGAGGGGGTGCTTTTTTTGTTGCCCGGTATGGGCGGGAATGGAGGCGAAAGCAATGAACGGACATACAAAGGACAAACCGAAGGACTGCCGGTACTGCTATTTCTGGAAGCAGACAGAGGGCTGCACCTTTCGTGGCAAAACCGGCTGCTATTATATTTCCGCGCAGAAGCCGCCTGCCGCCGTCAGCGAGTGCGACGGCTGTCCGTATGGGCGGGCGTCTCCCTGCATCGGCTGGTGTACGAAAGAGCTGCTGCGCTCTATGGGCCTTTGGAAAGGGCGTGAAGATACATGACACTGGACTATTACTACGGGGATCAGGCGGAACAGTTCTCTTTCTACCGCATCCCCAAAGTGCTGTTCACGGACAGCCGGTTCAAGGACATTTCGGCAGAGGCCAAAATCCTCTACGGCCTGCTCCTTGACCGCATGAGCTTGTCTGCCAAGAACGGCTGGCTGGATCAGGTGGGGCGCGTGTACATCGTCTATACCGTCGAAGACATCATGGACGCACTTTCCTGCGCTTCGCAGAAGGCCATGAAGCTGCTGAACGAGCTGGATGAGAAATGCGGGCTTATCGAGCGGAAGCGGCAGGGTCTCGGCAAGCCTAATCTCATTTACGTCAAGAATTTTGTTTCCGCACCGGAATCAAAATTCAAGAATGGTGAAAATCAAAATTCTGGACTTTTGAAAATCGAAACTCAAGAATTTCCAAAATCAAAAGGTAGTAATACTGAGAAGAACAATACTGATTTTAACGATACTGAGTCTTTTCCCTTCCCTTCGTTCAGAGACGGTCAAAAGCGGGAATCGAAAGGAAACGATGCGGAGCGGAGAGCGCAGTACAGAGAGCTTATCATGGAGAATATCAGCTATGACGTTCTGCTGGTGGACTTGCCGTATGACAAGGAGATCGTCGAGGAAATTCTGGAGCTTATCGTGGATACAGTTTGTACCACAAAGCAGACCGTGCGCATCTCCGGGGATGATAAACCAGCAGAGGTGGTCAGGAGCCGGTTCCTGAAGCTGGACAGCGAGCATATCCGTTTTGTCGTGAGCTGCATGAAAGAGAACACCACAAAGATCAAAAACATCCGTCAATATCTGCTGGCAACGCTGTACAACGCTTCGCTTACCATGACCAGCTACTATGCAGCCCTGGTTCAGCACGATATGGCGGAAGGACGTATTTAGACGCCGCTGGCTGTATGGCCTGCGGCGTTTCGCATGTTACGGAGGTGAACGCTATGCCAAAGAAGACAGAACCAAAGGACACACAGAGCACCCAGCCGGAGCAGGTGCAGCAGGTACGCATTTCGGATATCCACCCCTTCAAGAATCATCCGTTCAAGGTGGTGGACGATGCGCTCATGCAGGAGACGGTAGACAGCATCATGCAGTTCGGCGTGCTCAATCCCACCATCATCCGGCCAGATCCCGGAGGCGGCTATGAAATGGTCGCCGGACACCGGCGCTTGCACGCAAGCGGCCTTGCCGGGAAGGATACGATCCCGGCCATTGTCCGCAATCTGACTGACGACGAGGCGGTGATCTTGCTGGTGGATACCAATTTGCAGCGCGAGAACATTTCTCCCATGGAACGCGCACAGGCGTACAAGATGAAAATGGAGGCGCTGAAACATCAGGGACAGCGGACAGATTTAACTTTAGTCCAAATTGGGCCAAAGTTAAATTCCGCTGAAAAAATCGCGCAGGACAGCGGCGAAAGCGTTTCGCAGGTAAAGCGGCTCATTCGCCTGACGGAGCTTGTTCCAGAGATTCAGCAGAAAGTTGATGCCAAGGAAATTGCCCTGAATCCTGCTGTGGAGCTGTCGTACCTCAAGCCGGAGGAACAGCGGCAGTTTCTGGATGCAATGGAGTATTCCCAGAACACCCCCTCGCTTTCGCAGGCGCAGCGGCTGAAAAAGCTCAGCCGTGAGGGCAAATGCACGCAGGACGCCATGTACAAGGTCATGTCCGAAGAAAAGAAAGACGAGCTGGATCGCGTCACGCTGAAAAGCGATACGCTTCGCAAATACTTTCCTAAGAATTACACGCCGCAGCAAATGGAACAGGTCATTATCAAGCTACTGGATCAGTGGCAGAAAAAACGGCAGCGTCAGAACGAGCGGTGAAAGACATTCAGAAAAAAGTCGGACATCCTGCGCGGAGGAAGGAGTGAAGACAATGCGCAGCTTTATGAGTCCGGGGAAACGCATCCGCAGCTTTCGTCTGAAACGTGGGATGACGCAAAGAGCATTGGGGAGGGCTGTGGGCTTTCCGGCAAAAACCGCCGACATCCGCATTGCACAGTATGAATCAGGCGCAAGAACACCCAAGCACGATTTGCTCTGTGCATTTGCCCAGACATTGGAGGTTCCGGTGTCGGCGCTGGAAGTTCCGTATATCAAGAGCCGTGATGAGCTTGAGCAGTTGCTGCAAGCGCTGGAGGACGAATACGGACTGACAGTAACGATCACAGAACCCCGCGATTGATTCAAATATCGGAATAAGCAAACGACAGCGCCAGAATGAGCGCTGAGAAAGGAATGTATCATGGAAAACTTCACGGTAAACATCACAGGAGACGTCAACATCATCCTCCCGCACGGAAAAATTCCCCGCAGGGTCAGACTTAAAAAAGATGGCTACGCGCCGGTCTCCAGCTTTCAGCTTACCCCAAACGATGAGGAATACGATGAAAGCAATGTTTCGGTTCTACTGGCTGTGCCCGGCCAGAAGGCCAAATCCATGCGTCTGCTGGACGCGCTCATTGCGACCGGCTTCCTCTGCACGCATGTGCGGCAGGTGCCGACCTTCGACCTGTACATGGCTTATGAGCAGAAAGCAGTCGTGACCGTCAGCGGCGAAACGTACCTGACCGGCCCCGCCATTGTGTTCTACTGCCTCGATGATGAGCTGTGGGATATCTCTTCGGGGGATGCCGGTCTGGTTCGGCGGCTCTTTGAAGAGCGCACCGTGCAGCTCCGGCACGGAGACGAAACGATCCCGGCCATCGCGCTGTAAGCTGTGTGTCGGTGCATACTGCAATCATCACGGAAGGAGGCGTTCATAATTGCAGGAAGAGGTTGAAAACAGGACAGTGACCCTTGTAATCAGCGCAACGAAGCTCACCGGACGGGTGCTCAAGGCGGCGGTTGCGAAGTTCCTGGCACATCAGAAAGCAAAAATTGCAGAGAAAAAACGGGCTGGCCCCGTAAAGCCCACCGGCAAGCAGACGGTCAAGCAGCTTGTCGGTCAGAATCAGGGTGTTGCCAATATCGAGATCAGCGATAAAAACATCAAGGATTTTGACCGTGTGGCGCGGAAATACGGCGTGGACTACGCCGTAAAAAAGGACAAGACCCTCTCGCCGCCCAAGTACATGGTGTTCTTCAAGGCGCGGGACGCGGATGCCCTCACAGCGGCCTTTGAGGAATATACCCGCAATACGGCAAGGAAGCGGCAGAAGCCCTCCCTCATCCAGCATCTGCATGATATTCAGGCTGCAAAGGACATCATCAAGCCTGCGGTCAAACACAAGGATAAGGGGCTGGAGCTATGAAAAAGCCTGTAAACATCAAGAAAATCATTCTCCCCAATCTCCCGTATCTTATGTTCGCTCTGCTGGGCACCAAGTGTGGACAGGCTGCAAGGCTTGCTCCGGGGCTGGACTTCTCACAAAAAGCGCTGCATATTCTGGATGGCTTCCGGCTGGCTTTTGAAAGTCTGCTTCCGAGCTTCCACCCCGCCGATCTGCTGGTCGGCCTCCTGATCGCCGCCGCGCTCCGGTTGGCGGTCTACGTCAAAGGCAAGAACGCAAAGAAGTTTCGCAAGAATATGGAGTACGGCAGCGCCCGCTGGGGCACGCATGAGGACATCGCGCCGTATATCGACCCGGTATTCGAGAACAACATCATCCTCACCCAGACTGAGAGCCTGACCATGAACAACCGCCCCAAAGATCCGCGGACGGCGCGGAATAAAAACGTGCTGGTCATCGGCGGCTCCGGCAGCGGCAAGACGCGCTTTTTCATTAAACCCAATCTCATGCAATGCCAATCGAAAGACTATCCGGTTTCATTCGTTGTCACTGACCCGAAGGGCAGCATCGTGGTCGAGTGCGGCAGGCTGTTGGAGAGGAACAATTACCGCATCAAGATATTCAATACCATCAACTTTTCCAAGAGTATGCACTATAACCCCTTCGCCTACATCCACTCGGAAAAGGATATTTTGAAACTGGTCAACACCCTAATCTGCAATACCAAGGGAGACGGCAAATCCGGCGACGATTTCTGGGTGAAGGCAGAGACGCTTTTGTACTGCGCCCTGATCGGCTATATCCATTATGAAGCCCCCGAAGAAGAACAGAATTTCGCCACGCTCATCGAGCTGGTGAACGCCATGGAAGTCCGCGAGGACGACGAGACCTTTGAAAATCCCGTAGATATCGCGTTCAAGGAGCTGGAAAAGGACAAGCCCAACCACTTCGCGGTGCGGCAATATAAAAAGTACAAATTAGCCGCGGGCAAGACAGCTAAGAGTATCAATATTAGCTGCGGTGCACGCCTTGCTCCCTTTGATATTGCGGAGCTGCGGGAGATCACCATGTATGACGAACTGGAGCTGGACACGCTGGGAGACAAGATATACGACAACCCGAATGCCAAAGATGGAAGCTTCAAAAAGACGGCGCTGTTTCTCATCATGAGCGATACCGACAGTACCTTCAATTTCCTCATATCTATGATTTATAGCCAGTTATTTAACCTGCTGTGCGAAAAGGCTGATGACCAGTATAAAGGCCGCCTGCCGGTGCATGTGCGCTGCCTGATCGACGAAGCGGCGAACATCGGGCAGATACCCAATCTGGAAAAGCTCATGGCGACCATCCGCAGCCGTGAGATCTCTGCCTGCCTTGTCTTGCAGGCGCAGTCTCAGCTCAAGGCACTGTATAAGGACAACGCCGATACGATCATCGGGAATTGTGACACCTCGATTTTCCTCGGTGGCAAGGAGCCTACCACGTTGAAAGAGCTGAATCAGGCGCTGGGGAAAGAGACCATCGACACTTTCAACACCGGCGAAAGCCGTGGCCGCGAGGTCTCCCACAGCCTTAACTACCAGAAGCTCGGCAAAGACCTCGCTACGGTGGATGAGCTTGCCGTGCTGGACGGCTCCAAGTGCATCTTGCAGCTTCGCGGCGTGCGGCCGTTTCTGTCCAATAAGTTTGATATCACGCAGCACAGGAATTACAAATACCTGTCGGATGCAAACCCCAAAAATGAATTTGACATTGAATCGTTCCTCTCTCACCGACTCAAGCCGAAACAGGACGAGGCTTACAATGTTTTTGAGGTAGATGTGTCCGAAGCGGATGAAGCAGCGGGTGAACAGCCCGCTTTTTCATAAAGATTTATCAAGGCAGGAGGCTTGGTACACCATGACAGACAGAAGACGCCGGCTCATACTGCAAGGCCGGAACGAACAAAAACAATTAAAAATTGAAAGGAGACGCCGGAATCGGGAGCCGCACAGCGGTTTTCGTTCCGGCGCTTGCATTGTGAGAACTCACTTCTAACCCAATATCCCGCATATTCCGGCATACACATTTATGGATTTCTTTAACTCTGCTGTCGATGTTCTTCAGACCCTCGTCATCGCACTTGGCGCAGGTCTCGGAATCTGGGGCGTCATTAACCTGCTGGAGGGCTACGGAAATGATAATCCGGGGGCTAAAAGCCAGGGCATGAAACAGCTCATGGCCGGTGGCGGCGTCGCCCTGGTTGGCCTTCTGCTGGTGCCGCTGCTCACGGGACTTTTTGGCTAAACACCGGCAGAACTGCAAGGGCAGCTGATGTCGCCCTTGCAGCCCCATTCAGAAGCAAGGGAGCAGCCTATATTGACGGGCTGCTCCTTTGCTCTGAACGTTCCACATACAACGACTTTTTACTTTTTTAGGAGGATACACAGATGCCCAGAAGATACAGCTACCCCGAAAATCTGCTTTTTGTCCTGCATCTCAACGAAGAAACACAGCGCATGATCTCCTATGACGTGCTGACGGATGACCAGCACAAGGGGCTGGAATACGCTCTGTCTGCGCTCTCGGAACGTGAACAGATTGTGCTCCGAAGGCATTTCGTCGAGGGCATCAGCTATAAGGCGATTGGCCTGCACTATAACATCTCGGAAAGCCGAACGAGAAACATTATCCGGGACGCGCTGCGCTGGCTGCACAAAAATCCTGCGTGGCTGTACTACATCACAGATGGCTTTGAAGCACGAACCGCATATTTGCGGCAGCAGCTCCAGACGGAGGAACAAATCTATCGTGAACGCTGCGGCATTACCTCTCCGGCGCATTTGTATTATCAGGGGCTGGAAGCCCTGCACCTCCCCGCCAAGCTCCATAACCCGCTTAGCCGGAACGATGTGAAGACCGTCCGCGAGGTGCTCATCTTTCTGTGCTCATCTGCACAAATCCGAAACTTCGGCGCACTGTCCAGAGCTGCCCTTCTGGAGTATTTTGTGCGGGAGAATCTGCTTCCCGCAGACGGAGCGCTGCCATGCTGCAACGCGGAGGCTCCGCGCCTCGATCTGGAAGTGCAGGTGTTTCGGGCGCTCAACACACATAACTGATTGCAGGCGGCATTGCCCGCCTGATACATAGCCGGGCAACCGGCTATTCTGCGGCTTGGTTCATTTTCAGGTGCACATGAGAATGAAAACGGGCGCGGTAATCTTATGCGGCTCTCGCCGGTATGCGGAGAGCCAACGGAAGGAGGGAAAATCGATTGGACTTAATATGGCAGAAATTCACCGATTGGCTCAAAGAAATCCTGATCGGCGGTATCACGGATGCGCTGTCCGGCCTCTTTGATACCGTGAACACAAGAGTCGGAGAGATCGCCGGTCAGGTCGGCGCAACGCCGCAGGGCTGGAACGGCGGCATTTACAACATGATCCGCAGTCTTTCAGACAACGTGATCCTGCCCATCGCCGGTGTGATCCTCGCCATCGTAATGACTATGGAGCTGATCCAGATCATTACGGACAAGAACAACATGCACGGAGAAGTTGATACCTGGTTCATCTTCAAGTGGGTGTTCAAAACGGCCTGTGCGGTACTCATTGTCAGTAACACCTGGAATATCGTCATGGGCGTGTTCGATGTGGCGCAGAGCGTGGTCAACAACGCTTCCGGCGTTGTGGTCGGCAATGTCAGCCTGGATCTTGCCAGCAGTCTTGCGGATTTGGAAGCACGGCTCAATGAAATGGAGGTCTGGTCTCTGCTCGGCCTGTGGCTGCAAGCCACCATCGTAAAGCTCACCATGAACGCGCTGAACATCTGCATCTTCATCATCGTGTACGGGCGCATGATAGAAATCTATCTTGTGACCTCCATCGCCCCGATCCCTATGGCGACGGCAATGAACCGGGAATGGGGACAGATGGGACAGAACTATCTCAGAAGCCTGTTTGCCCTCGGCTTTCAGGGCTTCCTTATTATCATCTGTGTTGCCATCTACGCCGTTCTGGTACAGAACATGATCGTGGATACGAATATTTCCACGGCCATCTGGAGTTGTATGGGCTATACGGTGCTTTTGTGCTTCACACTCTTCAAGACCGGTTCTCTTGCCAAGAGCCTGTTCAACAGCCACTGACGGAGGTGATTGCAAGTGGCCTATGTACCCGTCCCAAAGGACTTGAACGCCGTAAAGACCAAAGTCCTCTTCAACTTGACAAAGCGGCAGCTCGTTTGTTTCGGCAGCGGCGCAGCGGTGGGCGTGCCGCTGTTCTTCCTGCTCCGGCAGAGCCTTTCCAACAGCGCAGCGGCGATCTGCATGATCGTGGTCATGCTGCCGTTCTTTCTTTTCGCCTTGTACGAGAAAAACGGCCTGCCGCTGGAGAAGATCATCAAAAATATTGTTCAGGTCTGTTTCATCCGCCCCAAGGTGCGGCCTTATGAGACAGACAATTTTTATGCCGTATTGCAGCGGCAGGACATTCTGGATAAGGAGGTTTACCGCATTGTCTCAGGAAAAAACAAAGTTAAGCCGCGCCGACAGAAAGCAGATTGAAGCTGCCATTGCCAAAGCGAAGAATACGGACAAACGGCATAAATCGGCGCAGGATTCCATTCCCTTTCAGCGGATGTTCCCGGACGGCATCTGCCGGGTGACAGATTACTATTACAGCAAAACGGTGCAGTTTCAGGACATCAATTATCAGCTCAACCAGAACGAGGACAAGACCGCGATCTTCGATTCGTGGTGCGACTTCCTCAATTATTTTGACAGCTCCATCCATTTTCAGCTCTCTTTCGTAAACCTCGCCGCTAACAAGGACAGCTACGCGCAGACCATTGCTATCCCGCCGAGAGAGGATGCGTTCAACCAGCTCCGAGCAGAATACACAAAAATGCTGCAAATGCAGCTTGCACGCGGCAATAACGGTCTGGTCAAGACAAAATTTATTACCTTCGGCGTTGAGGCAGACAATCTGAAAACCGCAAAACCACGGCTGGAGCGCATTGAGATCGACATTCTCAACAACTTCAAGCGCTTGGGCGTACAGGCGGAACCGCTGAATGGGCACGACCGGCTCAAGCTGATGCATGACGTTCTTCACATGGACGAGCAGGAACCGTTCCGGTTCTCGTGGGACTGGCTTGCTCCCTCCGGCCTCTCCGTTAAGGACTTCATTGCACCCAGTTCCTTCGAGTTCCGAACCGGCAGCAGCTTTGCCGTTGGAAAGAAATACGGCCGCGCATCGTTCTTACAGATTCTTGCCCCGGAACTGAACGACCGCATGTTGGCAGACTTCCTGGATATGGAAAGCTCTGTGATCGTGTCCATGCACATTCAGTCCGTGGATCAGGTCAAGGCCATCAAGACCATCAAACGCAAAATTACCGACCTTGATAAGATGAAGATCGAAGAGCAGAAAAAGGCCATCCGCGCCGGGTACGATATGGATATTATCCCATCAGATCTTGCCACCTACGGCAATGAAGCGAAAAAGCTCTTGCAGGAGCTTCAGAGCCGGAATGAGCGTATGTTCCTTCTGACCTTTATCATCCTGAATACCGCAGGCTCCATGCAGCAGCTCAAAAACAATGTGTTTCAGGCCAATTCCATTGCGCAGAAGTACAACTGCCAGTTGACGACATTGGACTTCCGGCAGGAAGAAGGGCTGATGAGCAGCCTCCCGCTGGGGCTGAACGAGATCACCATCCAGCGCGGGCTTACTACCTCCAGTGTCGCCATCTTTGTGCCGTTTACCACTCAGGAATTGTTCCAGACGGGCAAAGAGGCGCTATACTGCGGCATCAATGCCCTGAGCAATAACCTCATCATGGTGGACAGAAAGCTCCTGAAGAACCCAAACGGCCTGATTTTGGGCACGCCCGGTTCCGGCAAGAGCTTCAGCGCCAAGCGCGAGATCGCAAACGTCTTTCTGGTGACGGACGACGATATCATCATCTGCGATCCGGAGGCGGAATACGGCCCACTGGTGGAGCATCTGCACGGACAGGTCATTAAAATCTCGCCCACCTCCACGGACTATATCAATCCCATGGACTTGAACCTCAACTATTCGGACGATGAGAATCCGTTGTCGCTGAAATCCGACTTCATTCTCAGCTTGTGCGAGCTGATTGTGGGCGGCAAGGACGGCCTTATGCCTGTGGAAAAGACCATCATTGACCGCTGTGTGCGGCTGGTCTATCGGAACTATCTCAATGACCCGCGCCCGGAGAACATGCCCATCCTCGGTGATCTCTATGAGGAACTGCGGAAGCAGGATGAAAAGGAAGCGCAGTACATCGCAACAGCGCTGGAAATCTACGTCACCGGCTCCCTCAATGTTTTTAACCACCAGACCAACGTAGATGTTCACAGCCGTGTGGTGGCGTATGACATCAAGGAGTTGGGCAAGCAGCTCAAGAAAATCGGCATGTTGATCGTCCAAGACCAGGTTTGGAACCGTGTGACGGTCAACCGCGAGGCACACAAATCTACCCGCTACTACATCGACGAAATGCATCTTCTTCTCAAAGAGGAACAGACGGCAAGCTATACCATTGAGATCTGGAAGAGATTCAGAAAATGGGGCGGGATGCCGACTGGAATCACCCAAAACGTCAAAGATCTGCTCTCTTCCAGAGAAGTGGAGAATATCTTCGAAAACTCGGATTATATCTATATGCTCAATCAGGCCAGCGGAGACCGGCAGATTCTTGCAAAGCAGCTCAATATCTCCCCGCACCAGCTCTCGTATGTCACCCACTCCGGTGAAGGCGAGGGCCTTTTGTTTTACGGGAATATCATCCTGCCCTTTGTAGATCGCTTTCCAAAGGACACGGAGCTGTATCGGGTACTCACGACAAAGCCGCAGGAAGTATCTTCCTGACCGCAGCAAGGAGGACAGCAGAAAATGGATAACAAATTGGTGACCTTTGAAAATGCCGCCTTTGGAAAAATCAGAACGCTTACCATCGACGGTGAGCCGTGGTTTGTAGCGGCGGATGTGTGCAAGGCGCTGGAGCTTGGGAATCCGAGCATGACGGTTGAACGTCTGGATGCCGATGAAAAGGGTATCAGTAGTATTGATACCCTTGGTGGAAAGCAGCGTATGGCAATAATCAACGAGCCAGGCCTATATTCGGTGATACTCTGCTCCCGCAAACCGGAAGCAAAGGCATTCAAACGCTGGATCACCCATGAGGTCATTCCGGCGATCCGCAAGTACGGCGGGTATATGACAAAATCCCTGTTGGAGCAGGTGCTGGAGAATCCAAACCTGATCTATGAGTTTGCACGCCGGATGTTGGCTGAACAGCAGAAAAATGAGCGGCTGAAGCAGGAACTCGACCGCGCCAAGCCCAAGGCGGATTATTACGATGCATTCATCCACCCGGAAAGCTGCACCAATATTCGCGCCACGGCAAAGGAATTGAAGGTGCCGGAAAAGATGTTCACCGCTTTTCTTATCCGCAAGCGCTACCTTTACCGCGCCCCTTCCGGCGGACTCATGCCCTATGCCAAAGCAGCGGATGACGGCCTGTTTTTCGTAAAAGATTACATTGCCGTCAACGGGCATCAGGGGGTGTACACGCTGGTGACGCCCAAGGGCAAGGCGCTGTTTCTTTCCATGCTGGGTGAGATCGCATAAAAGAATCCAATTTCCATGAGAGTGAGGTGATGTTTTATGGCAAAACGCGCACCAAGGCTGCAATTCACCGAGGAAGAGCGTGCTTCCCCGGAGCTTGCGCCTGCCATTCAAAAAGCAGACAAGAAGATCAAAAAGCTGGAAAAGGCTGAGGCAAAGATTCCAAAGAAAGAGGTAAAACAGCGTGTTGTGGATTCCGATGGGAAGATCACGACACGCCTTTCTTTTGAGGAAAAGAAGCCGCCCTCCAAGCTCAGCCACGCGGCGAAGGTTTCCGGCGACGCCGTGCTGCACGGTGTTCACCGAGAAGTGCGGCAGAGCAATGACGGCGACAACGCCGGTGTGGACGCCGCCAATACGCTGACGGAAGATGCCGAGAGCGCATATCAAGTGGGGCGTAACATCCACCGCGCCCATGAACTCAAGCCCTACCGTAAGGCACACCGGGCAGAGAAAAAAGCGGACAAGGCCAATGTGAAAGCGCTGAATCAGGAGTTTTCGCAGCAGAACGGCGGCTTTTCCTCCAATCCGTATTCCCGTTGGCAGCAAAAACGTGCAATCAAGCGGGAGTATGCCGCCGCAAAAGCCGGACGCGGCACAGCGAATACAGTCAAGGCGTCGGAGATCACGAAAAAAGCGGCAGAGAAAAGTGCAGAGGTCGGAAAGAAAGCCGGTGAGTTTGTTGCCAGGCACAAGAAAGGTTTCCTTATTGTCGGCCTGATCGCAGCGGTTTTCCTGTTGTTCACCAACCTGTTTTCCTCCTGCTCTCTGATGTTCCAGGGCGCAAGCTCTTCCATTGCCGCTTCCACCTATCCGTCTCAGGATGAGGATATGCTGGCGGCAGAAGCACAGTATTGTGCTATGGAAGCAGAATTGCAGGCAAGGCTGGACAACTACGAAGCCGAACACGATTATGACGAATACCATTATGAGCTGGACGACATCGAACACGATCCCTATGTCCTGATTTCTGCAATTACTGCACTGATGGGCAGAGAATGGACGATCTCGGAGGTCGGCGGGATTCTGGATACGCTGTTTGAAAAGCAGTATATCCTTACGGAGACCGTGGAGACGGAAACCAGATACCGCATGGAGACCAGAACCGGCAGCTATACCTATTATGACTATGAGCTGGAGGATTGGGTCACGGAGGAATACGAATACGAGGTGGAGGTGCCGTACACCTATTACATCTGCACCGTGAAGCTGGAAAACTTCAACCTCAGTCATGTCCCGGTCTATATCATGTCGCAGGAGCAGCTTTCCCTCTATGCCATGTACATGGGTACGCTGGGCAACCGCCCTGACCTGTTCGGCAGCTCTTCCTATGTTGGCAGGTATTACGGCAGCGAGTATCCCAAGTATGAAATTCCACCGGAAGCATTGGAGGACGAACAGTTTGCCGCCATCATCAAGGAAGCGGAAAAGTATCTTGGGTTCCCCTACGTCTGGGGCGGCAGCTCACCGTCTACATCCTTTGACTGTTCCGGCTTCGTTTCATACGTCTACAACAACTGCGGCCTCGGCTGGAGCTTTGGCCGTCTGGGCGCGGAGGGGCTGCGGCAGATATGCGCCTATGTTTCCCCAGCAAACGCAAAGCCCGGAGACCTGATCTTTTTCCAGGGAACGTATGACACCACCGGCGCGTCCCACGTTGGCATTTATGTAGGAAATAATACCATGCTGCACTGCGGCGACCCCATTCAGTACAGCAACATTACTTCATCTTACTGGCAGCAGCATTTCTATCAATTTGGCCGTCTGCCATCACCATAAGGAGGAACTATGAACCCGAAAATCAGCAAACTCAAAGCGGAACGGGCAAAGAATGACGGTAAAATCGCCATGCTCCAGTCCCGCAACCGCGAGATCGATGAGGACATCATCAAGCTGGAAAATGAGGATATTGTCGGCCTTGCCCGTGCCACCGGCATGACCATGGAAGAACTGGCGCAGTACCTCATGCACATCAAAAAGGGCGGTTCGCCGTTTTGCAGCACACAGAAGGAGGATATGGAAAATGCACCTGAAGAAAACTAAGAAGACTCCGCGCATGATCCGCATGATCGCGCTGATGCTCAGCCTTGTGCTGGTGTTTTTCACCATGACCGGCATGGCGCTTGCGGAAGAAGGCACGGAAGTGCCTGATGCCGCGCCTGACAGCACCCTCGAAATTGTGGAAGCAGAATTGGAGTTAGAACCCGGCCCCACAGAAGAACCTCCTGCTGAGACTCCCGGTGCAGAGGAAACGCCGGAACCCACGCCGGAGTCGGAAGAACCCGCTGTCCCACCGGAACCCACGGACATGCCTGTGCTGGAACCGGATTATGAGCTGGATGCAGAAATCCCTTCCGGCTGGCACAATGCGCCGGTCACGATCACCGTCCGGCTGATTGACAAAAACAATACCGGCTGGGTCAAAATCGAGGCTGCGTTCAGCAATGATACCGATGCAGAACGGTACGATGTGACGGAAGAATGGAATGAATACGGTTATTTGGAACGCACGATGCCGGATAACGGCACCGTGTATTTCTATATCACCGATCCGATGGGCGTTGAGCATGAGCTGCCTCTGGATGTGTTCTGCATGGACTTTGAAGCACCGGTGATTCGAGCTGGTATCAACGGTACGCTCCTGCGCGTGGAAGCCAGCGATGCGCTTTCCGGCATTGCTGCGGTCTTCGTCAATGATGAGTTATACACAACCCTCAAAAATGGTGAGCTGAACGTCCGCATTGATAACCTGACGGACAACGCCTATCTCTACATCGACGCGCTGGACAATGCCGGGAACTGGACGGACTATGTTGTACTTGCCAATCCGTTCTACGAAGAAGAACCGGAACTGACGCCCACACCCACGCCGGACACCGGCGATGATGAGCACGACGAGCATTGCCCCACAGACTGCGACTGCCGCAAGAATAATACGTCCGGCAGCAGCTCCGGCAGCTCATTCGGGGGCAGCAGCGGCGGTGCATCCTCTGTAAGTGGCGGCAGTAAAAATGCAGGCTCGTCTGCGCAGACTCCGGCATCTTCCGAGGCTCCGGCTCCCACGACAGAACCCATCACGAAAGAGGACGGCACCGGTTTTACACAGAACGGCAATTCCGTCACGCGCGATCTGCTTTACGACAAATACAGCAACAAGCAGTTTATCACTATCGAGACCCGCAACGGCGAGACCTTCTATCTGGTGATTGACTATGATAAGCCGCTGGACGAGGACGGAGAGCGTTATGAGACCTATTTCCTGAATCTTGTGGATGAGGCCGACCTGCTGGCTTTGGTGGAGGGCGAGAAGCAGACGCCGGCCTGCTCCTGCACGACGAAGTGCGAGGCAGGAGCCGTCAATACCTCCTGCGAGGTCTGCAAAACGAACATGACAGAGTGTACCGGCAAGGAGAAGGTCGTGGAAAAAGTACCGGACACCACGTCGGAGCCGGAAATCGAGCCGGAGCCAGAAAAGAAATCCAGCGGCGGCGCTATGGCACTCCTGCTTCTGATGCTTCTGGGCGGCGGCTTCGCGCTCTATTGGTTCAAATTCCGCAAGAAAAAGCCGGATGCCAAAGGGCCGGTCGATCTGGATGATTACGACTACGGTGAGGATGAGGACGATACGGACTATGAGACGGAACCGGATGAGCCGGAAAGCACCGGCGATGCAGAACAGGAGGATGCAGAATGACCACGCTGTTTATTGTGATCGGCTGTATAGCCGGTTTTAACGCACTCTATCTCCTTTTCTATGTGATGGATGATGTCATTTCCAAAATTTTCAAAATCGGCAAGCCGAAGAAGCAGGCCACCGGCTTCACATTTCTGGACGACCTGGACGACTTGGAGGATGAGCCGAAAAAGCCGGAGAAACCGGAAACGCTTGAAATCTATGATGTTTCTTCGCTGACGGAGGATGACGATTCCATGCCGGAGCTTTCGCCCGATGCACTCAAGAGCCTACGGTCATACGATGTTCGCAGGTTTATAAAAGAGGAAATGTACTGGCTGAAAGACTACATCCTGGATGAGCTTTCCCGCTTTGAAATGGAATCTCTTACGCTGCTGTTTTCCTCGTATATCAAGTATCTGATCCGGACGGGACAGGAGGAAGATAAGACGTTTTCCACGCTTCGGGAAATGCTGGACAGTTCCGACCCTTACACAACCATGGAGGAAGCCGATACGGTAGAAGAGATGATACGATCCACCATTCGCCATATGCCAATTAAGCCCGACTATTACGGCGAATATCTGATGTACAAGGCCACCTGCGAGAATCGCCCGAAGGTACTGGAGAGCGCGAAGCGGATTCTCGTGGCCATTGATGTAAATTTCGATGTCTTCGGGATGCACAAGAAAGAGAAAAAGGAGACGACTGACCATGCAGAACATGTATAAGCTTGTAATTTCGGAAAAGCCCTCTGTTGGCAAATCCCTCGCCGCCGTTCTTGGTGCCAACGAGCGCAGGGACGGTTATTTTATGGGCAGCGGCTACATCGTGTCCTGGTGCTTTGGGCATCTGGCCGAGCTGGCCGAAGCCGCCGCCTACGACGAAAAGTATGCCAAATGGCGCTATGACGATCTGCCCATCCTGCCGGAGAGCTGGCAGTATTCCGTTGCCAGGGACAAGGCAAAGCAGCTTGCCCTGCTCAACACGCTCATGCACCGGGCGGATGTGTGCGAGGTCATCAACGCCTGCGACGCCGGGCGTGAGGGCGAGTCCATCTTCCGCACGGTCTATCTGCTCAACAAATGCGACAAGCCTATGAAGCGCCTGTGGATCTCGTCTATGGAAGATACGGCGATCCGCAAGGGCTTTGAAACGCTCAAAGACGGCAGCGCATACGACAATCTCTATGCGTCGGCGCTCTGCCGCAGCAAGGCCGACTGGCTGGTGGGCATCAACGCCACGCGGCTTTTCTCCGTTCTCTATCACCGCACGCTGAATGTTGGCCGTGTGGTGTCTCCCACGCTGGCGCTGATTGTACAGCGGGAATCGGAAATCGACGCTTTCAAGCCGGAGCCGTTCTATACGGTCACGCTGGGGCTTCCGGGGTTTGATGCTGGAAGCGAACGCATGAAAAGCAAAGCGGATGCCGAGACCTTGAGCCAGTCCTGCGCCAATCAGACCGCTGTGGTCACAAAGCTGGAGCGCAGGGACAAATCCGAAAAGCCGCCTGCGCTTTATGACCTCACCACCTTGCAGCGTGACGCAAACCGGATTCTTGGCTTCACCGCCCAGCAGACGCTGGACTACCTCCAGAGCCTCTATGAAAAGAAGCTCTGCACCTATCCTCGCACCGACAGCCGATATCTGACCTCGGATATGGCAGACGGTTTGGCTGTACTCGTAAACAATGCAGCTGCGGCAATGCCGAAGGTGGGCGGCATCCCGATCCATGTGAACGCTGCGCAGGTCATCAACGATAAAAAGGTCTCCGATCACCACGCAGTCATTCCCACCGCCAATTTCAAAGAAACCGCGCTCACTGGCTTGCCCGCCGGTGAGCGTGCTGTGCTGGAATTGGTCGCCCTGCGTTTGCTCTGCGCCGTCGCGCAGTCCTATGAATACACGGAAACGGCGGTAACGCTGGAATGTGCCGGGCACAGCTTCAGCGCAAAAGGCCGCACGGTCATGAATCCCGGCTGGCGGGCGCTGATGGAAACGCATTACTCCGGCAAGGGTGAGAATGAATCTTCGGATGCAGTAAAGGCACTGCCGCCCATGGACGGAGGACAGGCTTTTACGGTTCATTCTGCCGCCGTCAAAGAGGGCAAGACGACGCCGCCCAAACACTATACCGAGGATACGCTGCTTTCTGCAATGGAGGTCGCCGGTGCAAAGAGAATGCCCGAAGATGCTGAACGCAAGGGGCTGGGGACGCCTGCCACCCGCGCCGCCATTCTGGAAAAGCTGGTGGCCACCGGCTTTGTTGAGCGCAAAAAGAGCAAAAAGACGGTGAACCTGATCCCGACCCACGCCGGGATCTCCCTGATTACCGTGCTGCCGGAACATCTCCAGTCTCCGCTTATGACTGCTGAATGGGAGCATCGCCTAAAAGAGATCGAGCGCGGCGAAGAATTCCCGGAAACCTTCATGCAGGGCATCCACGATATGGTCTGCGAGCTGGTCAAGACCTATAAAACGGTACTGGGGGCCGATGTGCTGTTCCCATCCGGAAGAACGGTCGTCGGAAAATGCCCACGCTGCGGCAGTGATGTTACCGAGAGCAAAAAGGGTTATTTCTGTGAGCGGAATGACTGTCATTTCGGCCTTTGGCGGGACAACCGTTTTCTTGCGGCCAAGAAGATCAACCTGACAAAGAAAATGGCGGAGGCGTTGCTGAAAGACGGAAAAACCTATTCCAGCGGCATCTTCTCGGAGAAAACCGGCAAGACCTACGACGCTTATATCGTTCTGGAGGACGACGGCACAAAGACAGCTTACCGGCTGGAATTTGAAAGAGGGAAAACAAATGGAAAACAGTATTCATAAAATGCGTGCGGTGCACCTGATCCTGTCAGCAATTCTCACCATGCAGGGAGAGGCCGCTCCCGCTTTCAGCACCCATTGCGACACCATCGACAACCTGTGCGAAACCGTTATGTCCATCTTTGAAAAGCTGGGGTATCGGGATCGGACGGTTTTGGGTATGCGTCTGGGTTTCAATCCCCATAAAGGATTTGCGCCCACGAAAGTGTGCAAATATCTGGAGATTGCGACTGCCTTTGAAATGACCCTTGCCTCGTCGGCCAGCCGCCTTTTTCACAGAATCTGCCGCCGGTTTGCCGCATCCATGCTGGAGGCAGGCCGATGAGACTGGAACCTTCGGAGCGTGAGACCATTATCCTGTTCTCGGATGCGGATGATACCGCCAGCGTTTACACCTTCGATAAAAAGCTCAAAGCGCGGCTCAAGGAGCTGCATCGGCGGCAGCCGGACAAAATCTATCCAGACAGCAAGGGACGCTCCGGCTCGGCCTGCTTCATCGTACCGAAAAACTGCATCTCTATCCGGGAGCCGTACAGCGAAGAGCGCCGCCGCGCCGCCAGTGAGCGAGCCAAACAGGCCGGGTACAAGCCCCCGGTCAGGGGCACCGTCCCCAAATCTGAATAAGCCCTATGCTCCTGCGAGGATTTCCGCGTCCACGCAGGGGCTGACCATATGCAGGGATTGTAATCCCGGAAAGGAGCGTATATGGCAGAAAAGCAGTCTAACAAGGACAGGCTCAAAGAGATCACCGACAGCATTGAAAAAGGAATTCAGGAGCTGTTCCAGAGTGAGAAATACCGGCAATATCTCCGCACCATGAGCCGGTTCCACAAATACAGCGTCAACAACACCATGCTCATTTATATGCAGAAGCCGGACGCCACCGTCGTTGCCGGTTTCAACAAATGGCGAGATCAGTTTGGCCGCAATGTACTCAAGGGCGAAAAAGGCATCAAGATCATTGCCCCGACGCCGTACAAGAAGAAAATCGAAGAAGCAAAGCTCGACCCGGACACCAAGCTCCCCATGCTGGATGCTGACGGCAAGGCCATCATGGAAGAAAAGGAAATTAAGATTCCGATGTACAAACCGGTCACGGTTTTTGATGTGAGCCAGACAGAGGGCAAGCCCCTGCCGCAGCTTGCCGCCGATCTTACCGGCAATGTGCAGAATTATGAGGTCTTCATGGAGGCTGTGAAGCGCAGTGCGCCGGTGCCGGTCTTCCTGGAGAATATGACAGGCATGGATGGGTATTACGATGATGAGAATCAGCGCATCGCCGTCCGCACCGGCATGAGCGAGGTGCAGACGGTATGTGCGGCGATCCATGAGATTGCACTTTCCCTTCTGCACAGTCATTCCAAAGAGACCAATGAGCTGACACCCAGTTGGAAAGTAGTTATGGTCAGCGAAGGTGGCACAAAGCGCGATTTCAGCTCCGGCTTCAAAACCGAGGCAGAAGCGAAACATTTTGCCGAAGCGGAAAACTGGCGTTATCTGGACGAAAATCGGTTTGAATGGCGTTTGGAAGTTGAAGAAGACTTGAGTGCTGTAAAGACCGCAGCACTCTCCCGCAACACCGAGGAAGTGCAGGCAGAGAGCATTTCCTATGCCGTCTGTGCCTGTTTCGGCATTGAGACCGGCGAGAACAGCTTCGGGTATATCGCCACCTGGTCAAAGGGCAAGGATCTGCCGGAACTGAAAGCCTCGCTGGAAACCATCAACCGCACAGCATCCGGCCTGATCACGGATATTGACCGGAACTATAAGGCGCTGATCAAAGAGCGCGGTCTGGATAAGGAGCCTGAAAGCCTTGCTGCCGAACCTGTGCAGGAGATCACGGTACAGGAGCCGGAGCCGGTCAGCGCACCGGATAATGGCTGCGTTCCTGACCCGGCAATTTCTGTAGAGACCATGAACGCATACGGCTACACCGACGCCAATATGCTGCCGCTGACAAAGGAGCGTGCGCTGGAACTCATGGAGCGCGACGTGACCGTGTACATGCTTCACACCGACAACACCGAGGCCATGGCGTTTGATGCCGATGAAATCCGCAGCTTTGACGGCATTTTCGGCGTGGAGACTTCCGAATGGGAGACGGTCAAAGCCCGCTTCGCGCCGCAGGACTACGAGAAAGCGTTCCTCGATAACCCCGGCGACAGCTTTGCCATCTATCAGCTTCGGGATAATGATGACACGGCGCAGCTCCGCTATATGAACTCCGAGTATCTGGAGAAGAAAGGACTATCCATCCAAAAGGAGAACTACACCGCCGTCTATGCAGGAGACCTCGACCGCAGGGGTGATACGCAGGATAAATTGAACGAGCTGTATGAGACCTTCAACATCCGCCGTCCGGACGATTTTTGCGGACACAGTCTGTCGGTCAGCGACATCGTAGCGCTGAAGAAGAACGGTGTGGTATCCTGTCATTACGTCGATTCTTGGGGCTTCAAAGAGCTACCGGGCTTTCTCAAGCCGGAGAACTACCTGAAAAATGCCGAGATGGCGATGGAAGATGATTACGGTATGATCGACGGCATCATCAACAATGGCCCGCGCAAAACAGTCGCGGAGCTGGAGGAACAGTCCAAGACCGGCACGCCCATTTCTCTTCTGGAGCTGGCGCAGGCCGTCCAGCGCGAAGACGCGGAAAAGCGCCGTGCCCAGCAGCCGGTGCGCAGAGAAAAATCCGGCGAAAAGCCCTCCATCCTTGCGAAGCTGAAAACGCCGTCCGTAGCCGACACCAAATCTGTGAAGAGCGCCCCGAAACGGAGCGCGGAAAGGGAGCTGTGACATGAGCAACTTTACATTTGACGAGATCAACCTGATGTGCATCTACAATACCGGCACCCGCGCCGGTCTGATGCAGGCGCTGACCGACATGCGCGGACAGTTGGAACCCGATGAAGCCGAGCTGCTGGAGCTGACCGACAGTGCTCTTCGCAAGCTGGACGGTATTACCGACGAGCAGTTTGCGGAGCTGGAGCTAGTGCCGGACTTTGACTGAACAGCAAATGCAGAGAGACGGTTCCATTCGGAGCCGTCTCTCTGCTGGCTCTATCGGTGTTGCAGCGAACCTAAAGGAAAATGCAAGGATTCAGGCAGCAAAATATTGGACATTTTTTCGCATCTTTCAAAATCCCCTTGCGTTCGTACTTGACCGTTGCTATAATATACTTGCATAACTCCCACGGAGTTTCGCTGGTATGAAGATACAACTCCGTGGAAATACTACCTGTACGGAGGTGTTTGTATGGCAATCGTAAGCGATGAGCAGGTCATCAAGGTGCTGCGGCAGTATAATCCCTGGTGGCGCAATCCGCTGGCAATCAAAGAGGAAAACAAGCCACAGAAAAGGCTTGCCTATTACGAAGCATTGAGAATGATTTCGCACAAAACGATTCGGCGGTTTGCCGTTTTATCCGGCGCAAGGCGTGTCGGCAAGACGACGATCATGTATCAGATGATGAACAGCCTGATCGACGAGGGCGTAAACCCCAAAAATATCCTGTATGTATCCTTCGACAATCCGATTGTAAAGCTCGTCAATGTGGAGACAGTCCTTTCTATCTACGAATCCCTTTATCCCATAGAGGGAACAAGGTATATCTTCCTCGATGAAATTCAATATACGGAGCATTGGGAACTCTGGATGAAGGTCATCTACGACAGCCGGAAGGACATACGGCTTACAGCGACCGGCTCGGCCAGCCCGATATTGGAAAAAGGCTCGACCGACAGCGGGACGGGGCGATGGAGCATCCTGAAGATACCCACCATGTCGTTTTATGAATATTGTCGTCTGCTGCAAATTGAAGAGCCGATTCTGCCAGATAATTTGAGGCTCACAAAGCTCGTAAAAATGAGCAAAGCGGAGTTGGGCGATCTGATGGATCGGTTTGCGCCGCTGGAAGTGCATTTCAACCGTTACCTTATGATTGGCGGCTTTCCTGAGCTTGTATTATCCGACGATGATATGTATGCACAGCGGATGCTGCGGGAAGATGTGGTGGATAAGGTTATCAAGCGTGATGTTCTGACACTTTTTAATATCCGAAGCCCGCTTCTGATGGAAAAACTGTTTTTGTATCTCTGTATGAACTCAACAGAGATTTTCAGCGTGACCACGGCGGCGAAGGAACTGGAAAATACCTCTGCCGCTACAATAGACAGCTATATTGAGGCGCTTGAAATGTCTAACCTGATTTATCTGTCGAAGCCGATGGATGTGGGCAGCAAGGGTGCTTTGAAGGGCAAGCCGAAGATATACATTGCCGACGCCGCCATACGCAACGCCGTTCTAATGATAGACGACGTTCTTTCGGATGAGCGAGAGCTTGGGGCAATGGTGGAAACGACGGTATATAAGCATATCGTATCCTTCTATCAGGGCAGCACTGCGCAGCTTGGCTACTTCAGAAAGGCAAAGGATAATCAGAAAGAGGTCGATGTGGTCATTGAGCTGCCCCGTGAAAAGATTCTCTGTGAGGTAAAATACCGCAACAACTCCCATATACCTGCTACGGACGCCATTGTCGAACTCTGCAAGGATGAAAGTGCAAAGGTCACAAACGCATTTCTCATCACGAAACAGTTGGATGATTTCGGCATTGCAAAGCACGAAACCCATGTGCCGATTTTGCGAGTGCCTGCCATCGCATTTCTGTATCTGCTTGGAAAGGCGGAGGCAGACGGACAAAACGGAAAAATGTAATACCAACGGCACAATGCCCGCTTGTCACAACAGGCGGGTATTTTTCTGCCAGATTTATTGGTGAGTGGTCTTGCGCTCATACGTTTATCTGACGGATATGCCTGCATATTCTATTTCCCAAAATCAGAAAAATTTCAATTTTGGGAAATAAAAAGTCAACTTAATAGATGCAGCTCCTTATACATAGAGCACCCGATTCCGGGCGCTCTAAATTTATGCCATGAAGGAGGAGCAATATGCCGAGCAAGCTACAAACGTATATGCAGATGGCGGACGATGCGCAGCGGCAGATCACCGGCAGCTACCGGGGCTGGACGGGCTTTCTCACCACCGCCGCAAGGCTGTACAAATACCCCTACGCCGAGCAGGTCATGATCCACGCCCAGCGTCCGGACGCCACCGCCTGCGCGGAGTACGACTTCTGGAACGAAAAGATGGGCCGGTATGTCCGCAGGGGCTCCAAGGGCATCGCCCTCATCGACAGCAGCGGCGAAAGGCCGAGGCTTCGGTATGTGTTCGATGTGTCGGACACGGGCGGCAGAGAGTTTCCCAAGAGCCGCTACCTGTGGGAATACCGGGAGGAACACGCGGACGCGGTAAGCGCCATGCTGGAAAGCCGCTACGGTGTGGACGGAAAAGGAGGGCTGCCCGATCAGCTTGAGCGCATCGCGTCTCAGCTTGCGGAGGAATACTGGAGAGACTATAAGCGGGATATCCTCGCCATCGTTGACGATTCCTTTCTTTACGGGTATGATGAGTTCAACGTAGGAGCGGCTTTTCAAAGCGCCGCCGCCGTCAGCATTGCCTACTCGCTCATGTCCCGCTGCGGGCTTGAAGCGGACGACCGCTTCGAGCATGAGGATTTCCTGAGCATCTTCGATTTCAACACCCCGGAAGCAGCCGCCGAGCTGGGCACGGCGGTGAGCAGGATCAACGGAGAGGTGCTGCGGCAGATCGAAGTCACCATCAAGAATTACGAGCGCGAGAAACTCGCGGAAAGGAGCCATAGCCATGACAGAGCTGACCTACACCAAGAACGGGGACTACCTGATTCCCGACCTGACGCTGAGCGAGACGCCGGAGGACGCGAGACCCCTGGGCAAGTACGGGAGACTGCGCAGGAGCTATCTTCAGGAGCACAGACCGGGGCTGTACAGCCGTCTGGTGCTGTCGGAGAAGCTGTTCCCGCACCTGCGGGAGATCGACGAGACGGCGAACCGGAGGCTGGAGCAGATGATGCCGGAGCTGATGCAGTCGGCGGGCGTGACGGAGGAGCTGAAAGCCCGCGATCAGATGAAATGGGTGGGGCTGATGAACAGCCTGAAGGCGCAGGCGGAGGAGATCATTCTCAGCGAGCTGGTGTACAACTGACCAATGACGCGCCGGAAGCGGAACCGGCGCAGCCTCCGATACCGCAGGCATATCAACTGAGCCTGTTCCCTACGGAGGAAGAGCAAATCGCATATATCGCAGAAGCGGAGAGCTACACGCCCTCCGCTTTTTCCATGTCCATCCCGCAGGCGGATATCGACCATATTCTGCGCATGGAGGGCAACGCCGACTATGCCCGCATGAAGATCGCCACGGAGTTCTCCAAGGGCAAGGGCGTGGAAGAAATCGCGGCGTTTCTTCAAAGCAGCTTCCACGGCGGCAACGGCGTCGTCACCGAGAAAGGCAGATATTCCGCGTGGTACGCCGACGACGGCATCCACATCGCCAATGGGGACGCGGCAAGATATCTGACCTCTGCAAAGGTCGTAAGCTGGCAGGAGGCGGCGGAGCGCATCGGGCAGCTTTTGGAGCAGGGCGAATACGCCGCCAACGTGGAGCTTGCGGAAGCGCCGGGGCATGAGCGCACGGAGCTGGCGCAGGCCGTATGGTATCTCCGGCAGGATTTAAGCGAAAAGGCACGGGCGCAGGGCTATCTTTCCTGCCTGTCGGATATGCGGGGCGGCGGTTTCCCGGAGGAAACGGCGCGGCTTGCCGGGCGGCTGGCGGAACCGGCTTTCCGTGAGGTTCTTCTGGAAGATTTTATGCAGTTCCAGACCGACTACCGGGAGGACAGGAGCCTGCTGCGCTTCCATTACCACAAGCCGGACAATATCGAGCAGGGCTTGCAGGAGCTGAATCTGCCGCGTAAAGAGTACAGTACGGAAATGGAGGAGATTCCCGCTGTACAGCGGTTCATTACGGAGGACGAGATCGCCGCGACCCTGACTCGCGGCAGCAATATTGAAGGGGGCAAGGGGCGCATCTACGCCTATTTCAAAGAGAAGCATACCTCCAAGGAACAGGCGGACTTTCTGAAAAAGGAATACGGCGTCGGGGGCAGCTCCCACGCGGTATCCGGTGCATCCCACAGCGGTGAGGATCACAGCGGCAAGGGCATCGTGCTGAAAAAGCAGGACTGCCCGGAAATTCAACTGAACTGGGCGAACGTTGCCAAGCGCATCTCCGAGCTGATCCGAAAAGACCGTTTCCTGACCCCGGAGGAAAAGGCACGCTTTGAGCAGCTTCAACGGCAGACCGCAGAGCGAAGCGCAGCATGGAATGACTACAATGCCGTAAAGAAAACCCACCCGGACAATATCGTGCTGTTTCAGGTGGGCGATTTCTTTGAGATGTACGGCGAGGACGCAAAACAGGCGGCGGAGCTGCTTGATCTCAACCTTACCACAAGAGCGATCCCCGGTGCTGGCCGTGTGGAGATGTGCGGCGTACCGTCGCACAATTTAGAGATGTATGTAGAGAAATTGCGCGATAAGTATGATGTGACGATTGCCGAAGCGCCAGACTTTAGAGGTGAGCGCCACATTTACACGCTGCGCTCTATCGACCATGAAGCAGAAGCCGCCATCAATGCTTATGAAGCAGAGTTCGGCGCGGACGGCACGAGGGTGTTCCGCGACCCCGCCGCAGAGCAAGTTCAGCCCACGGTGCAGGAACGTTTGGAGCATTACAGGCCGGTGGTGATGGCAGCGGTTTCGGAGGATACGGCCTATCGCAACGCCTGCGGTCACTCTGACCGGGAAAATGCGGAAATCGAGTGTAATGCCGCTGTGCGCCGTGCCGTTCTCAATTCAAAAGATATGGAGCTTATCCGGCTATTTTCGGATGTTCCAGAATTCCGCAGCCGCTTACATCAGGAGGTTTTTGAGGGAACCTATGAGCGGCTTCACGATCTGCTGCGACCGCTCTCGCAGGACGATATAGACGATGCGCTCCGTGCATGGAACAGAAATATCGAGAGCAAACACGCCGTAGTGCGGTATATGCAACAGCACAGACGTGAAAAAGAAACTGCTGCATGGCTTGCTCACGAGTACGGCGGCAAGGAGGGCAACAATCTCTTTATCGTCCGCGCTGGAAGCCCGGAAACCGCCGAACTGACATGGTCGAAGGTGCAGCGGCGTATCGCACAGCTTATCCGCGAGGATAAATTCTTCACAGAGCAAGAAAAGTCTGTGTTGGAGCAGAACCGGAATTACCTGATTTTAGACCGGCTGCGGGCAGACTGCGAATACTTTCTTGGCGCAGGCAATCGCGCAGAAAAGCATCTGTGGGCGGGCAGCGTCTATGCACAGATCGTCAAAATGCGGGAGCTGTATGACGCGCTCCCCCAAAAACCGGAATGGCTGACGAAAGAAATGATTGATGATTATGCCGACCGGATGGCACCGCAGTATCAGGTCGTAGTGTATCATCACTTTGAAAACGGCTTTGATGAGAAGCGGGACTATCAAACGCTGGAAGAAGCAGAAAAAGCCGCACAGGGTTATGTGGACGGCACGATGGAAAGCGACGGCTTTGCGTATGACGGCGCAGCCATCTACGACCAGCAGGCACGGAAGTATCTGCGTATCTACGGCGATTACCCGGATGAACGGGCGCACGCAGAGGTAGCGGGACGTGAGCCGACCGCAGAAAGCATTATCCCCGCAGACCGCTTCCATGTGGTAAGCCTTGACCGGGGCTTCCGTACCCTGTATGCCGTGTGGGACGACGAGACCCACGGCTACCATGTGGACGCGGACGGCGTGACCGAGGAATTTACAAGCGAATGGCAGGCGGAGGCGTACCGGCTGGAACTGCAAGGGCAGGCGGAGCAGGCGCTTTTAGAGCGTGCAAAAGGGCTGATTTCTGACTTCTGCCGGAGTGAATACGGCTCGGAGGCAGATTTCAGTGACATTGCCAAAATTGGAGTCGCCTATACCACCATCACCGACGATGAGATTCCCCTTCAGGTGAACATTGACCTTGTGAATTATCGGCTGGAGCGCTATCTGGATGATGAGCATCTGGAAACCCGGCAGTACCGCTCTTTGCAGGAGCTTATTTCCAACGAGCTGGAAAACCTCGATTTCAGCGACCTCATTCATGTTTCGGATGAGGATGTGGAACAATACCGCTGGCATGAGCCAGAGGAAGCAGTTACAGACGTTCCCGAAACAGCTCCTGTCCCGCAGAGAGAACCGTTCCCGTATTCCGTAGGCGATACGGTGTATCTGGAAAACGGCAAGCCCTATATCATCGAGAGCATCGGCGTCTTTGATATTACCCTCAGCGACCCGACGCTTTTCTATCCCATCTCCCGTGCGGAGAGCAGGGAGAGCTTCGCGCGGCTCATGGAGCGGTATCCGCAGCCGGAAAAGGAACCTGCTTACACCGAGGAAACCGTGGCGGTGTATCCAGCCGACAAAAACAACCTCCCCTATGATGTAGAGATTCGCACCCTGCGCTTTGACGAGCCGGAGCATGACCCACCCTCTGCGGAACCCGCCGAGCCTGAATCTCCTGCTATGAGCGAGGAAGAAGCGCTGCTTCTGGAACAGGAAGGCCGAGCGGCACTTTCGGAAATGGGCGAATTTGTGCCTGATTTTGATGATGCCATCTCTCAGGCCGAGATCGACGAGCCTCCCACACACCGTCATGCGGTATCCATTTCCATTGACGGCGAGTGGCAGGGCTTTCCCAGTGCCGACGCTGCGGAGCAGGCCGCTTATGCGGACTTCAAGGCAGCAAGCCACCGCAACGCGCAGAATTTCCACATCACCGATGATGCCCTCGGCGTCGGCGGCGCAAAAGCAAAGTTCCGGGCGAACATGGCGGCAATCAATCTTCTGAAGGAGTTGGAATTTGAGGGCTTGCAGGCCAGCCCGGAGCAGCAGGAAATTCTCTCCCGCTATGTGGGCTGGGGCGGGCTTGCGGATGCTTTTGATGAAAGCAAGGATAACTGGAAAGACGAATTTGCGGAGCTGTACGCCGCGCTATCCCCGGAGGAATACGCCGCCGCCAGAGCTTCCACGCTGAACGCTCACTACACCAGCCCCACCGTTATCCGCGCCATTTACGACGCGGTGGAGAACATGGGCTTCCAGACCGGCAACATTCTGGAGCCCAGCATGGGCGTGGGCAACTTCTTCGGTATGCTGCCGGAGAGCATGAAAAGCAGCAGGCTCTACGGCGTGGAGCTGGACAGCATTACCGGCAGAATCGCAAAGCAGCTCTATCCAAAGGCGGATATTACGGTTGCAGGCTTTGAAACCACCGACCGGAAGGATTTCTTCGACCTGGCCGTGGGCAACGTGCCCTTTGGACAGTATCAGGTCAATGACCGGGCTTACAACAAGCTCGGCTTTTCTATCCATGACTACTTTTTCGCCAAAACGCTGGATCAAGTTCGACCGGGCGGCGTGATCGCCTTTGTGACCTCCCGCTACACCATGGATAAGCAGTCACCCGAAGTCCGCAAATACATCGCGCAGCGGGCGGAGCTGCTCGGTGCCATTCGTCTGCCCAACAATGCGTTCAAAGCCAACGCCGGTACAGAGGTGGTGTCGGACATCATCTTCCTGCAAAAACGCGACCGACCCATCGAGATTGATGAAAGCTGGATTCACCTTGGGCAGTCCGAGAATGGCTTTGCGGTCAACAGCTACTTCGCAGAGCATCCGGAAATGGTGCTTGGAACCCCATCTTCGGAGAGCACGCAGTACGGCAAGCAGGATTATACCGTCAACCCCTTCGAAGGTGCAGATTTGGGGACGCTGCTCCATGAAGCGGTGCAGAAAATCGGCGGCAAATATCAGGAAGCGGCGCTGCCCGACCTTGGAGAAAACGAGAAGATCAGCACATCTATTCCCGCAGACCCGGATATCAAAAACTACAGCTATGCCATTGTAGACGGCGAGGTGTATTACCGCGAGAACAGCCGTATGGTCAAGCCCGACCTGAACGCAACGGCAAAAGAGCGTGTCAAGGGCATGGTGCAGCTTCGGGACTGCGTACAGAAGCTCATTGGCCAGCAGATGGACGGCTTTGTCTCCGATGAGGCAATCCATCAGACACAGCAGGAGCTGAATGGCCTCTATGATTCCTTTACGGAGAAATATGGGCTTATCAACGCCCGTGCCAACAATCTGGCGTTTTCGGACGATAGCTCATATTTCCTACTCTGCTCTCTGGAAGTGCTGGATGAAGAAAACAACCTCAAGCGCAAGGCCGACATTTTTACAAAGCGGACGATCAAGCCCCATGAGGTCATTACATCCGTGGATACAGCAGCAGAGGCGCTGGCGCTGTCCATTTCCGAAAAAGCCTGTGTGGATATGGAATATATGTCGCAGCTTTCCGGTAAAAGTCAGGAGGAACTGATTGACGATCTGCGCGGCGTCATTTTCCTTGACCCGGTATATGGTAATTGGCAGACGGCGGACGAATATCTCTCCGGGGATGTCCGTGAGAAGCTGCGCATTGCCAGAAGCTATGCCGCGCCCGGATTCCCCAAAGAAGGGCTTGCGGACTACAGCACGAATGTCGCAGCTTTGGAGCAGGCACAGCCCAGAGACTTGGATGCTTCTGAAATTGAAGTGCGCCTCGGAGCAACATGGATTGACAAAGCGTATATCAAGCAATTCATGTTTGAGCTGTTGAATCCTGCCTTCTATGTACGGCGGAATATTGATGTCAACTACTCGGATTTTAGCGCGGAATGGAATATCACCGGCAAGAGTGTTGTCGGCCGCAGCGACATCAACGCCTATATGACCTACGGCACGGAACGTGCCAATGCCTACAAGATTCTGGAAGATACACTGAATCTGCGCGACGTGCGCATTTACGACACTATCGAGGATGCAGACGGCAGAGAGAAGCGTGTGCTCAACTCCAAGGAGACCACGCTTGCCCAGCAGAAGCAGCAGGCAATCAAGGACGCATTTCAGGAATGGATATGGAAAGACCCGACGCAGCGGCACGATCTGGTTCGGAAGTACAACGAGCTTTTCAACTCCACCCGTCCACGCGAATACAGCGGCCAGCATATTACATTCTTCGGTATGAATCCGGAGATACAGCTTCGTGAGCATCAGTTGAACGCGGTTGCTCACATTCTGTATGGTGGGAATACGCTCCTTGCGCACGAGGTCGGCGCGGGCAAGACTTTCGAGATGGTCGCGGCGGCGATGGAGAGCAAACGCCTCGGCCTTTGCCACAAGCCCATGTTTGTGGTGCCCAATCACCTGATTGAGCAGTGGGCGTCGGAGTTCCTGCGTCTGTACCCCTCTGCCAATATTCTTGCCGTCACCAAAAAGGACTTTGAGCCGAGAAACCGCAAGAAATTCTGCGCCCGTATTGCCACCGGCGACTATGACGCCGTTATCATCGGCCACAGCCAGTTTGAGCGTATCCCGGTCTCCAGAGAACGGCAGGAGCGGATGCTGCAAGAGCAGATTTATGAAATTGAAGACGGCCTGATGGAGCTAAGGGCAAACAATGCCGAGCGGTTCACCATCAAGAGTCTGGAAAAAACGAAAAAGAGCCTCGAAGTGAAGCTCAAGAAATTGCAGGACACCAGCCGCAAGGATGATGTCATCACCTTCGAGCAGCTTGGCGTAGACCGGCTCTATGTGGACGAAGCCCATGCGTTCAAAAACCTGTTTCTCTACACAAAAATGCGCAACGTTGCCGGCCTCTCTACTACCGACGCGCAGAAGTCTTCGGATATGCTCCTGAAATGCCGGTACATTGATGAGATCACCGGCAACAAGGGTATCGTATTTGCGACCGGCACGCCGGTCTCGAACTCCATGACAGAACTGTACACCATGATGCGGTATCTCCAGCATGATATGCTTCAGCGCAAGCACCTGACGCATTTTGACTGCTGGGCGTCCACCTTTGGAGAAACTGCGACGGCCATTGAGCTTGCCCCGGAGGGCACCGGCTACCGGGCGCGTACCCGGTTTTCAAAGTTCTTCAATCTCCCGGAGCTGATGCAGCTATTCAAGGAAGCCGCCGACATCAAGACGGCGGATCAACTGCACCTGCCCACGCCGACGCCCATCTATCACAATGTCGTGGCACAGCCGACAGAGATTCAGAAAGGCATGGTGCAGGAGCTTTCCGAGCGTGCCGCAAAAGTTCATGCGGGAATCGTTGATGCAAGTACCGATAATATGCTCAAGATCACCTCGGACGGGCGCAAGCTGGGGCTTGACCAGCGCGCTATCAATCCCGACCTGCCTGATGAGGCAGGCAGTAAGGTCAACTTGTGCGTGGACAATATCTATTCCGTCTGGAAGGACGGACAGGCAGATAAGCTCACCCAGCTCGTCTTCTGCGACCTCTCCACACCAAAAGCGGCAGTGCCTGCATCCAGAGCGGCAAAGGCCGCAGGCGGGAACCTCGACAGTCCAGAGCTTCATGCGCTGGAAGCTGCCATTGGTCAGGATACAGCCGAAGAACCGGCGTTCACGATTTACGACGACATCCGGGAAAAGCTCGTCGCCCGCGGCATCCCCCGTGAGCAGATCGCGTTCATCCATGACGCCAATACCGAAGTTCGGAAGAAGGAACTGTTCGCAAAGGTGCGTGCCGGTCAGGTGCGTGTGCTCATGGGCAGCACCTTCAAGATGGGAGCCGGTATGAATGTGCAAGACCGGCTCATCGCGCTCCACGATCTTGACTGCCCGTGGCGTCCGGGTGACTTAGAGCAGCGCAGCGGCCGCATCATCCGCCAGGGCAACCGCAACAAGGAAGTCCACATCTACCGTTACGTCACGGAATCTACATTCGACGCCCATCTGTGGCAGACAGTGGAGAATAAACAGAAATTCATCTCCCAGATCATGACCTCAAAATCCCCGGTGCGCTCCTGCGAGGATGTGGACGAAACAGCGCTTTCCTATGCAGAGATCAAGGCGCTGTGCGCTGGAGACGAGAGAATCAAAGAGAAGATGGATTTGGATGTGGACGTTGCCCGTCTGAAGCTGATGAAGGCCAGTCACCAGAGCCAGCAATACAAGCTGGAGGACAGCCTTTTGAAGAAATTCCCGGAGGACATTGAAAAGTCCAGAGGCTTTATTTCCGGCCTTGAGGCAGATATGAAAACGCTGGCGGCGCATCCACATCCGGAGGACGGGTTTGCCGGTATGACGGTCAAAAACGATAATCTTACGGATAAGGACAACGCCGGTGCGGCGCTGCTCGAAGCGTTCAAGGATGTGCGGGGTATGGAGCCGGTGCCCATCGGCACTTACCGCGGATTCCAGATGTCCCTCACGCTGGAGGATTTCGGAAAGGACTATGTTCTGACGCTCAAAGGGCAGATGACCCATCGCGTGACGCTGGGCAAGGATGCACGCGGCAACCTCACTCGTATCGATAACGTTTTGAACGCCATGCCGGACAGATTGCAGAATGTCAGAAACACGCTGGACGCGACGACCGCACAGATGGAAGCTGCAAAGGCGGAGCTGGGTAAGCCCTTCCCGCAAGAGGAAGAGCTGCGCGTAAAATCTGCACGGCTTGCAGAACTCAACGCCGAGCTGAACATCGACGAGCGCACGCCCATGGAGCAGTTGGCGGATGATGCCGCGATCTCTGCAAAAGCAGAACGCCCCTCTGTACTGGCACGGCTGAAAAACACACCGACGCGCCAGACGCAAGACACGCCCGTAAAGCAGCGGGAGCAGGAAAGCAGATAACAAAACAGCGCCGACGAGGAATTACTTTTCCTTGTCGGCGCTATCCTGCACCTTTGCCTCTTTCTCGCGGCGGCGCTGCTTCTGCTCTGCCTTTTTGCTGCGCTTTGCCTCTATCTCATGGAGCCAGTCTTTGACGGGAGCCTTCCACGGCTCGCTTTTGCTGGGAATGTTCTTGATAAGGCTGCGCGGATTCAGCCCCAGCCGTTTGGCGAGGGCGATATCTTCGTCATCCAGTCGGCAGCGCTTCTTTGCTTCCTGCCAGAGCTGATCGTTGCTTGCCATTTTACCACCACCGTTTTTCTTATTATACGGAAAGAACGAGTACAAATCAAGATTACAAGGAGGACGATTATGGAACGTAATGATATCCAAAAAATTTCTTCTGAAACCGCAAATATCCCTGTCTATATGCAGAGCGCAGAGTATGCCATTGAGCATGATGAGCTGCCCGCCTACCGGGAATCCTTTCGCGTAAACATGGCCTGCCGGGACGCGCTGGAATCCGCGATCCATGAAAGCTACCACGACTATTGTCTCGACACAGGCAAGGCCGCCGCACAGGTTGCAGCGCAGTTTGGAATGGAGCGTGTGGCGTATGTGCTTGCCAATACCGTGCGTGCGTTTGACCACGACGGGCGAATCAGCCGTGATAACAAGGCGTGGGCGCAGACGGTTCCGGTCTGTACCGATGCCGACGAATGGGGGCATGAACGTAGCCGGTATTTTCTCGTATCGCAGGTCAATCCCGGCCTTGTCAATCTGCTTGTCTCCCGTGTGCGCGAGGAGCTGGCAAAAGAAAAAGCTGCGCCGGAAAAGCGCCCATCTGTGCTTGAGAAAATTCAGAAAAATAAGACGGCGATTCAGGCAAAGGCCGCAGAGAAAAAGCTGCCGGGACAGGAGCGATGACCATGGCCAGAAACAGAAATGTGCAGATCATCTTCTGGGTATCCGAAGCGGAGAAGAGCATGATCGAAGAAAAAATGACGCAGGCGGGCATGACCAATCTCAGCGCCTATCTGCGCCGCATCGCCATTGACGGCATGATCGTCCGGTTGGAGCTGCCGGAGCTGAAAGAAATGGTCTCGCTTCTGCGCTACGCCAGCAACAATATCAATCAGATTGCGCGGCGGATGAATGAATCCGGGCGCGTCTATGATACGGATTTGGAGCAGGTCGTCCAAAATCAGGAGCAGCTTTGGGATATGGCGAATGGGATACTGGTAAAGCTTGCAGGCATCAAATAATGGAGCTGCGGCTCCAATGCCATCTCTCTCCGCGGCATCCTTGCCTCCGTCCCTATTAAATTGTAATATGTAGGCGAAGGAGTTGATGAAAACATGAAATTTGTTCTGAAAATCCTGCTGGCTCCGGTTATGCTTATTCTCGCGTTCCTGATCTGGCTCTGCACGCTGACCCTGCATATTTCCGCCGTGCTGCTGAATATCCTGTCTGTGCTTCTCGTCCTTGTGAGCGTTTTCAGTTTCATCGACCACAATGTAAAAAACGGTGTGATCGAGCTTGTAGCGGCGTTTCTGCTTTCGCCCTACGGTCTGCCGATGCTCGGTGCGTGGCTTGTTGCACAGCTTCATCTGCTGCGGGACTGGATGAAAGAAAAAGTATATTGGTAACGCATAGCGCGGGAGGGTGAAAACTCTCGCGCTATTTTTGCAAAGGGGGCTTGCTCGTGGCGACCACGCGAATCATTCCCATGCACGTCAACAAGGGCAAGACCATTGCCCAATGCCTGACGGAACGGACGGACTACGCAAAGAATCCGGATAAGACGGAAGACGGCGAATATATTTCGGCCTATGCCTGTGATGCAAAGACAGCGGACAGCGAGTTTCTTCTATCCAAGCGTCAGTACCGCCAGCTCACCGGCCGGGAGCAGGCCAGCGATGTGATCGCGTATCAGATTCGCCAGTCGTTCAAGCCGGGTGAGGTCACTCCGGAGGAAGCCAACCGGCTCGGCTATGAATTTGCCAGGCGCTTCACGAAGGGCGACCATGCCTTTATCGTCTGTACCCACACCGACAAAAAGCACATTCATAACCATATTATTTGGAACTCCACCACGCTGGACTGCACGCGAAAATTCCGCAACTTCTGGGGAAGCACTGAGGCCGTCCGAAAGCTCAGTGATCTTGTCTGTATGGAGCACCGGCTGTCTGTAATTGAAAATCCAAAACCGCACGGCAAGAGCTACAACAAGTGGATGGGCGGCAATGCAAAGCCCTGTCAGCGCGATCTGCTGCGTGCGGCCATCGACGCGGCGCTGGCGCAGAAACCGAAAGATTTTGAGGCATTTCTGAAGCTAGTGGAAGCAGCCGGTTACACCGTAAAGCGCGGCAAACACGTCACCTTCATGCGGGACGGTCAGCCGCAGAATATCCGGCTCCGGTCATTGGGTGAAGGTTACTCAGAAGAAGAACTGCGGGCGGTTATTCTCGGCACGCGGGTGCATACGCCACGCAGGAAAAAGACGTATTCGTCCAAGCCGTTGAAGCCGACGCTGATTTCACAAATCGAGGCCAAAATCGGCAGCGGTAAAGGCACTGCCTACGACCAGAAGCTGAAAGTGATAAAGCTGAAAAGCATGGCCGAAACGCTGTTGTTCATTCAGAAGCATGACTTCGCAGATTTCGACGCGCTGGCCGATTATGCGGATGCTGCAAGCGCCAAAACGAAGGAATTGACAGCAAAAATAAAGGCGGCAGAGAGCCGTATGGCGGAGATTGCCGTGCTGAAAACGCACATCATCAACTATGCCAAGACCAGAGATGTCTACACCGCCTATCGCAAGGCCGGGTATTCCAGGAAATACTACGATGCGCATGAGAGCGACATCATCATCCACAAGGCAGCGAAGAAAGCGTTTGACGATCTGGCGCTGAAAAAACTGCCCACCGTCAAGAGCCTGCAAGCGGAGTATTCCGATCTGCTCGTGCAGAAGAAGCTCGATTATGCAGAGCTTTCCAAGGCGCGTGACGAGGCAAAGCAGCTCCAGATTTATAAGGCCAACGCCGGGATGCTCCTGTGCACGGATGCAGAGGAACAGCGGCAGACAAAAGAGCATCAGCAGGAAAAATAGCACTGCAACGCAGGGCGCAGCCGAACGGGAACCGTTCGATCAATCAAGGGGTTTGGGGAGCATCGCCCCAACAAGCAGCAGGGAGATTTCCGGTGACGGAAATCTCCCTGTTCGTCAAGTTTGTATAAACGCAGGCATTGCTTGCCAAGTGTAACGTCTCAGACGCAGCTTCTTATTTCGTGGAGTTCATCACTCCATGACCCTTACGCCCTATAATATTCATACCAGATTATAGCACTTAACTCGGTAAAAATCAATAGGAAGAGGTGAATTTGCGGCAGTTTTTGAAAAAAGAAATCGGGGCACGGGTGTGAACTTGAAATTTTGTGCCCGATTCCTGCTGCTGACACGTTCGACTGACGGTTTATCGCAGTCAAATGCGCAGTCTGGAACAGCTTGGTGCTGTTGGTAGAATGTGTGTTGCCACAACGTTTTCAAAAAATTAGGAGGTTCTCAAGATGGCAAAAGGCGAAAACATTTTCAAACGCAAGGACGGCAGATGGGAAGCACGCTATATCAAAGGATACGAGCTTTCCGGCAAAATCAAGTACGGCTTCTGCTATGGCAAGACTTATCGGGAGGCCAAGGAAAAAGTGACCAAGTGCAAAGCGGCGCTGGTCAATGGGAAGCCAATTCCCAGCACGAACTCCCGGCATCGCTTTTCGTTCTACTGTGACGAATGGCTGCGTATGCGAAAGCCCAAAGTGAAGGAGTCTACCTATATTAAATATGATACCGCTCTGCGGAAGCACATCAAGCCGAAGCTCGGCGGCTGCTTCCCCATGGGCATGACGACCGGCCTGATCGACGACTTCACAGAGGAGCTGCTTTTCGAGGATGAGCTGGCTCCGAAGACCGTGCATGATGTGCTTGTCGTTCTGCACGGTATCCTGAAATACACAGCAACATTTTTCACCGGAGGATTCCCGGCTATCGAGATCAATTACCCCAAGCCGGGGAAAAAGGAAATGCGAGTGCTGTCCCGCGAAGAGCAGACGCGTTTCGTTTCTTATCTTCTGGATGATATGGACACCTGCAAGTTCGGCGTGCTGCTGACGCTGTTCACAGGCGTTCGGATCGGAGAGCTTTGTGCGCTGCAATGGGGCAATATATCCTTAAAAGAACAGACGATCCGTATCGACGCCACGCTTCAACGGCTGCGCGATACCAGCGCCGCCGGCAGCACACGGACAAGGATCGTGATCGGAACACCCAAAAGCGATACTTCCATCAGGACGATTCCCATAACAGACTACACGGCTGAGCTTTGCGGGAAGATGAATCCCCACAGTTCAGCCGCTTACGTTTTAACCGGCACGGAAAATTATATGGAGCCGCGTGCTTTGCAATACAGGATGGAGAAATATACCCGCGAATGTGGCCTGGAGGGCGTTCATTTTCACACGCTTCGTCACACGTTTGCGACGCGAGCCGTCGAGGTAGGGTTTGAAATCAAATCGCTTTCGGAGGTGCTGGGACACGCGACCACGACCATCACGCTGGATCGGTATGTCCACTCTTCTCTGATTTTGAAGCGGGACAATATGAAAAAATTGAACGCCGTAGGGTTCTGAAATGCGCAGTCAAGCTTTTGTGTCATGTGCACGAAAAAAGCACAGCTATTCCAGCGTTTTGCTGCCTTGGATGGAGTGATTTGATGGAGTGATGAACTCCACGATGATTTTTCGCCAAAACCAGCAGATCAATCGGCGCGTGCCGATGCTCTGCTTTCTTTTCCCAGGCAGGATAAGTACCCGCTTATTTTCCAGAAAGAGGTGTGCAGTTGGAAGTACAAGAGATGCGGCAGGTCTTCATCGACAGCGCAGTTCGCGTCGTAGCGCGGGATGGCATGGAGAAAACCACCACCAAAGCCATTGCATCCGAAGCGAAGCTGAACGAGGCATATATTTATAAGTGTTTTTCCGGCAAAGATGACCTGCTCAGCGCGGCACTTCACATGGAGGATGTGAACTTTGCCAACCTTCTGCAAAAGACGCTTCCTATCATGCATATGCCGGGGCTCTCATGGAAAGAGCGGGCGTATATCCTCTGGAAAAAGAGCTGGGACCTTATCTTGAGTAAGCCAGCCGATTGTATCTTCTACATTCGGTACTATTATTCCGCAAGCTGCCGCGCTCATGCATACGAAACACATCTTGCGTGTTTCCAGCCGCTGATTGAAAAAGCAAGCAAGTCTTTCAAGCCCGGCACACACATGGACATGCTCATTCATCAGATCTTCTCCACAATGCTGTTCTTTGCCTCCAGAGTTATGAACGGCGAGCTGGAAAACAGCGAGGAAACGACCCAATGGGCATTTGAACAGATTTATAGCTTTGTTGTGCCAAACATCAGGGCTGAAGTTTTAGAGAAAGAGGATACTTAAGAAGCTTTATGAACAAATCTCTCAAGAAAATCTGGAACGTGCTCAGCAGCATCCTGGTCGCGCTAGTGGTGCTTCTGGCGCTCCTGCTGGTTGGCGCGAGGGTCGTGGGATTGCAGGTATTCACCGTGCTATCCGGCTCCATGGAGCCGACCTATCACACCGGTTCGCTGATTTATGTGAAAAAGGTTGACCCCTACACCATAACAGATGGACAGCCCATCACGTTCATGCTGGACGAGAATACTGTGGCCACGCACCGCGTCGTGGGTATCGTCCCGGACGAGGAAGACCCTACCGTGATCCGCTTCCGCACCAAGGGCGACGCCAACGAAGCAGAGGACGGCTCCCTCGTACATTATAAAAATGTGATCGGCACGCCGATCTTCTCCATCCCGTATCTCGGCTATGTTGCAGATTACATCCAGCATCCGCCCGGAATGTACATTGCTATCTCCGCAGGCGCTGTTCTGCTGCTGCTTGTATTCATCCCCGATATTTTCGCGGACGACAAAGACAAGGACGAGAGCAAAAAGAAAAAATCCTCCCGGCGCAAGAAAGGCGCTCATGCTGCGGCGCACAAGGCCGCTGCGGTCGATGCCGCGCCGGAAGAACCCACCGGTGAAAGCCTGACCGACGAGATTCGGCGGAAGACCGATAATCTGCTCACAGACGACGAGGTGGAGGCCATTCGTCAGACCGTCGAGGCAGGCCGCTTCGACAAAGCTGCCGCCGATGCGCTCCGGCAGGAGCTGATAAAGCGGGAAGCGGAACGGGACGCGGAACGGGACGCGCAGTAAGCGCTTCATTGATTCAAGGGCTATGCCGCAAGGCTCCCTATATAACATCATTTCAAGGAGGTTTTCGCAAATGAAAACAAGAAGCAAGGCTCTGCTCTTGACCCTTTGTGCGGTGTTGCTTGTAGCCGCATCGGTGCTGGGAACCATGGCATACCTGACATCGACGGATGAAGTCACGAACACATTCACTGTGGGACAGGTAAAGATCAAGCTGGACGAAGCCAAGGCGAATCCTGACGGTTCTCTGGTTGCAAATGCTGACCGCGTGAAGGCCAATGAGTACAAGCTGCTGCCCGGTCACACTTACAACAAAGACCCCATGGTCACTGTGCTCAGCGGCAGTGAATCCAGCTATGTCAAGATGACGGTCACATTCAGCAAGGCCAATGAGTTGGACGCTATTTTTGCACCCGGCGGCGCTGATTTGACCAGTATCTTCAATGGTTATGATGCTGCCAAATGGATCGCCAAGGGAAACACCAAGGACGCGACCGCGAACACTCGTACCTACGAGTTCTGGTACAAGGAGACCGTCGGTGCTCCTACCGCTGATGTCGCTCTGGACGCTCTGTTTGATTCCATCACCGTTCCCGGCACCATCACGAATGAGCAGCTTGCAACCATCGAGGGCATGACCATCACCGTCAATGCTTACGCCATTCAGGCTGACGGCTTCGCCAACGCAGAAGCTGCCTGGGCTGCCTTTAAGTAAAAACATCACGCACGATTCCAACAGACGAGGGGGAGCGTACGGATTCTGCTGTCTGTTGAAATAAAAACCCAATCGCAAATACCCGAAGAAAGGAGGAAAACGATGTGAATAAGAAAGGTTTGGCACTGGTTCTGGCGCTGACTCTGCTGGTCGTGGGCGTTGTAGCAGGTACACTGGCCTGGCTGACCGCGAAGTCTGATGTGGTAACGAATACCTTTACCACCAGCGACATCAAGGTTGAGCTGAAAGAGACCACCGGCACGGAGTACAAAATGATTCCGGGCTACACCATCAGCAAGAACCCCAAGGCGACTGTTCTGGCTGGCTCCGAAGAGTGCTACCTGTTTGTGAAGCTGGATAAGTCCGCAAGCTTCGATACCTACCTTGAGTATGTTATCGCTGACGGCTGGACGAAGCTCGATGGTGTCGATACGGTCTACTACCGTGTTGTTGATGGCACCACCAATCAGATCGGTACAGCCTACAGCGTCCTGAAGGACGATCAGGTCACCGTTAAGGGTTCTGTTACCAAGGAGCAGATGAACGCTTTGGATGCAGAAGGCGCTGCAAAGCCCACCCTGACGATCACGGCCTACGCCTCTCAGCTCCATAAGAACGCTACTGAGACCTTTAGTGCTTCTGAGGCTTGGAACAACATCGCAAACAAGTAACCCTCTGCGCGCGGGCGCAGAAACAATAACATACTACATAAAAGGAGCGAAGCAAACATGAAAAAGAAACTGACAGCCATCTTCCTGTGTGTCGCTCTCGTGGCCATCGCCATCGTGGGTGCATCTCTGGCTTACTTCACCGACACCAAGACTGCCACAAATACATTCACGATGGGCGATGTCAAGATTAAGCTTGATGAAACCAACGTCAATGATCCCGAGGGCGATCGTGTTACCAGCAACGAATATAACGTTTATCCCGGTGCTGTCGTGACCAAAGACCCGATTGTCCATAACGTTGGCCAGAACGCCGCCTATATTCGTGCGACTGTTAACGTTGAAAACTGGATAAATATGTGCACTACGTATTTCCCCAATTTCGGTATTGCCTATCCCAATCAGGGTTATGAACAGTCTCTGATGCTTCTCGTTGATGCGCTTGGTGAAGGCTGGAGCATTGTGGGCGTTACGACTGGCACTCCTTTCGAGATGGACAATTCCAGTGCTAAATTCATTCTGAAGTATGACGGAACTCTGGCTTCCGGTGCTGATACTACTGCGATGTTCAATCAGGTGAAGATTCCCGCTGCCATTGAGAATGGTCAGACCTTCGGAACTATTACCGTTAAGGCAGAAGCGATTCAGGCTGATGGCTTTGATACTTGGGAAGCAGCTTTTGCCGCATTTGATGCGTAATTCACTTTAGCACAGCTTTGCAATTGGCTGTGCTATTCCCCTCCACCTATGTGGTCTGTACCCTTCGGGGTGCAGGCCATATGAGAGCACCCGGCAAGACCGGATGTTCTCATATGGTCTGACACGATCATAGAAACCTGCTTTCATATCCCTTATGGGTGATATGGCAAAAACCAGCTTGAGAGGAGTTAAGGACTATGAAGCGAAAACTCTTGATTCTGTCGGTGCTGGCGATCTGTATCGCCACGCTTGCCGCAGGAACCCTTGCGTACTTCACCTCCGAGGGGAAGGCGCATAACGTCATCACCACCGGCGGCGTGGAAATCGCCGTGCAGGAATGGGCGGACATGGAGAAAACCAAGCCCTTTGAAAACCTGACCGGCGTGATGCCCAATGCCGCCGTCACCAAGATCGCGGAGGTGAAAAACACCGGTGCATCTGACGCATGGATACGGGTAAAGGTCGAAAAGAACATCCAGCTTCAGGGCGAGGGTACGCCGGATACCGGTCTGGTGGAGCTGACGCTCAACACCGCCGACTGGACGGAAAAGGACGGCTACTATTATTATTCCAAGCCCCTGAAGCCCGGAGAAGTCACCGCGCCCATCTTCACCGCTGTAACATTTAAGCCCGACATGGGCAACGAGTACCAGAACGCCACGGCAACGGTGGATGTTTCCGCCCAGGCCGTGCAGACCGCCAACAACGGCGATACCGTTATGGACGCCAAGGGTTGGCCCAATTCGTAAGGAGGCAGCGCTATGAAGAACAAAAAAGGATTCGCACTGATTGTCAGCCTTGTGTTGGTTATCGGAGTAGTGCTTCCCGGCACGCTGGCGCTTTCTACCGATCAGGCCGCTACAAACGGCGAGCTTACGGTCACGGAAGAAACCCAGACTCCCACGCCGGAGGTAACGGAAACGCCAACACCCACGGAGGGGCCCAAGCCGACGGAGACCCCCGTGCCCTCCGAAACCGAGAAGCCTTCCGAGACGGAAAAGCCTGCGGAAACGGAGAAGCCTGCCGAGACTGAGGCTCCCAAGGAATGCACCTGCGGCGCAGCCGAGGGCGAGACGCATAAGGAGGGCTGCCCGCTGTATGTGAAGCCCGTATCTAATGCTTCCAAGCATATCGATACCTGCACAGAGGGCTGCACCGGCGAGGATTGCAAATGTCCCTGCCACCTGTTTGACCGGCTTATGGCCTGCCAGACGCTGGAGGAGATCGAGGCTATTATCAAGGCAACCCCGGAGGATGTACTGAAGTCTTTGTCGGAGGAGCAGGTCGCACAGGTGGAGGCGTACATGGACTCGCTGATGCCCGCGCCCTTGCCCGCCATCGTTATTGAGGAATCCGAACCTCCCGTGGAGAGTGAGATTTACCGTCCTACGGTGAACTATGCCAATGTTGCGCCCTTTGGCGAACCCGTCACCGGCGGCAATTAAGGAGGCAGAGAATGAAAAAGACGAAGATTCTATCGCTGCTTTTGTGCCTGTCTCTTTTCTGCGCGCTGATCGTGCCCGGCACGAGAGCCTATGCGGACAATGAGCCCGACAGTGGCATGAAGATCAGCAAGACGGCGACAGCCAACGCTGACGGTTCCTACACCATCATGCTGGAAGCCTTCGCCACAGGCTCTACGGTCATTACGGAGCAGAAAACGGATATCCCCACTGATATTGTTCTTGTTATCGACCAGTCTGGCTCGATGAACGACCCGATAGGTGGCTATACATACACGGCATACCGAACCGGAGGATATAACAGTCGCAACTATCATAATGACGAGTATTATCCGCTCAGGCACAATGGTGGCAGCGAGAACCTGTGGCACAAGCTGAATAATAACGAGTATATTGCCGTTTCCGTAGAACAGAAGATGGCATATACCGCTATTTCCGGCTGGAGCAACAGGAAATACTATGATAATCAAAACAGCCTGTACTGTCTGGTTTCAGGAGAGTATAAGTCCGTCGCAGTGAGGAGAGAAGGACATCTCTTTTCCGCTGATGAATACTGGTATACGATGGATGGTCAGCAAATCCTCTATACGACCGGAGACAGTAGCATTCCAAACTTTGGGCAATATGCTCCTCTCTATCAGTCCGTAAAGAAGTACACCTATTCCTATACTCTGAATGGAGTCACAACGGTTATAGAAGAGTCGTTTGGGGATGGGAGCAGTCCTGACACGCAGTTTTATCGCAGGGATTATAGCAGTAGTGCTGGCGGCACGAGGCTGAATGCTCTAAAGAATGCAGCAACTACATTCGCCAATGCCGTCGCGGCAAAGGCGGCAGGTGCAGATGGCGACATCAGTACCCCTGCCGATAATGTCAATCACCGTATTGCCGTGGTTGGCTTTGCGAGTGGACAATACTATAACGGCACCAATTATAATTACGGCAATACAGAGGTTTTTGTAGGCAGCAATCAATATAAATACGGAAGTGCCGCACAAGGGCAATATGGGAACGCCTTTCAGGATATGAACACCTCCACGGGAGTTGGCAATGTTAGTGCTTCCATCGGAACTCTTTCTGCGGATGGCGGCACGCTTACAAATCTTGGCCTGGAGATGGGCAACGGGATTTTCGGTGCAAATCCCATAGCAGAGGGAGAAAAGCGGAATCGTGTCGTAATTGTATTTTCAGATGGTGTTCCTGGTTGGAGCGGTTATGATTCCAATACGGCGAACAGTGCGATTACTCAGGCTGAGACTGCAAAAAACACCTATGGAGCAACAGTATACAGCATTGGCATATTCCCTGGCGCGGACGCGACCAGCGCAGGCAATCAGAACGGAAACGAAACGGAGAAGGCCAACTGGTTCATGCAGCAGGTTTCCTCCAACAACGGAACGCCGCAGTCTCCCAGTTATTATCTTTCCGCTGCGGATGCTGGAACGCTGAACAGCATCTTCCAGCAGATTTCCGACCAGATCGAAACCGGCGGTACGACTTCCACTCTGACCTCCGATGCTGTTGTGAAGGACATCATCTCCCCGCAGTTCACGCTCCCGGCTGGAACGACGGCGGCGAATATCACAGTGGAGACCTATGCCTGCACCGGAAAGAACGCTAACGACGACTACACCTGGAGCAATAACAACAGCACAATGGGCGCGACGGCATCCATCAGCGGCGATCAGGTGAACGTCACCGGCTTTAACTTCTCCGAGAACTACGTCGGCACGGTGACAGAGAATGGCAATACGACCTATCGCGGCCACAAGCTGGTCATCAGCTTCAAGGTACAGCCCAAGGCGGGCTTCCTGGGAGGCAACGAAGTGTACACCAACACCAGTGCCGGTATTTATGAGAACAATACTGCTGAGAATCCGCTTTTGACCTTTGACAGACCCACCGTCAACGTCCCCATTCAGGATGTGACCGTCACGGCTAAGGACAAGAATGTCTACCTCAAGGGCGAAGTCACCGCCGATCAGCTCAAGGACGGCGCTGAAATCAGCGTTGGCAATGTAAAGCTTGATCTCAGCAAGGCAACCGACGCTGATAAGCCTTATGGCCTTGATCCCTGGCAGGCCGAGTACGTCGATATCACCGTTGCGGTCAAGGACAAAGACGGCAATGTCATTTCTGACAAGCTTGATAATCTGACCGAAGACACGACCTATACCATCAAAGTCACCGTAACGCCCAAAACTACCGGTTCAACGGGCAGCGCGGGCACACCGGCAACGGAAAAATCCGGTGAAAACACCCCTGCCGCTAACATCTACGTCTTCAAACCGGAGCTGACATTCAAGGATTCCACCGCCTACTACGGCGAGACCGTGCCCGCAAACAACGATTACAGCAGCAATTATGTTGCCAATTCTGAAAAGTGGAAAAACGGAGGCAAGTATTCAACGGACGATGGTGTTCAAATGATCGGCACAAAGCCGACGTTGGATATCACCTACACGCCGGATGAAAGCAAGCTTGAAGGCGGCAAGTACACCAAGCAGGATGTTCCCGTTTCGGCTACGGTCAAGATCGGGACGGAAAATGTGAACGAGCACACCACGTTCGTACATCAGGATTGCACCACCGCCTGCGGTTGGGAGAACCCGGCAACGCCCGGTACTCCTGCGTTCCTGATCCACATCCAGACCTGCACGCTGAGCATTACTAAACAGGGCGGCGCAGATAACGAGTCCTATGTGTTTGATGTTCTCAAGGATGGTGAGAAGTATTCCGAAGTGACTGTATGGGGCAACAGCACGGAAACGCTTGTTGAATTGCCCATCGGTACTTACACCATCAGTGAGAACGCCGGCTGGAGCTGGCGCTATTCTGCCAATAACGGCGGCAGCGCTGCGCTGACAGCACAGAATCCCACCGGCAGCATTACCTGCGTCAACACGAAGAACAACAATCAGTGGCTGAATGGTTTCAGTGAGGTTGTTCGGAACATCTTCGGCACGAATCACTGAGGAAGGAGGGAATGAAGATGTATAGAGGCAGATATGAAGGCAAGCACCGCAAGGCAGCAGCTCCGGCACACGGGAAAGCGCTCCGTACTGGCCGCCTGACGACCATGGTAATTGCGACCGTACTCCTTCTGGCGCTGGCCATCGGCGGCACGCTTGCATGGCTGAGCACAAAAGACGCGCCAATTCAGAACAAATTCCTTCCCACCAAGGTGACTTGCGAAGTGATGGAAACGTTTAACGGCAGCACGGGTGTGAAATCCAATGTCAACGTGAAGAATACCGGCACAATCGATGCTTTTATCCGCGTCAAGCTGGTGACTTACCGCACAAACGACCAGGGGCAGCACATTGGCGGCACCGCATCCCTCCCCACCTTTACGCTGGGCACAGGCTGGGTGAAGTATGGCGATTATTACTACTACACAAAACCCGTCGCACCGAATCAGAAGCCGGAAACCAACCTGACAGACAGCATGACGCTGATCGGCTCCTACATGGATACGGATGGCGGCAAGCAGGCTGTTGACGTGATGGCCGAGGCCATCCAGAGCGTTCCGGAAGATGCCGTTAAGGCTGCTTGGGGCGCAGGATTCTCGATTGGCGCAGACGGCAGTCTGAATGTACCGAATGTCTAAGGGGGTGGAGAGAAAATGAAGCACATAGCAAAAAAATCAATTTCGTTCATTCTGATGTTGCTGCTCGTGATGAGCTTTGCGACCACGGCTTTCGCGGCAGATTCCTCCATCACCTTTACGGGCTTCTCCTCCGGCTTTGAGTTTCAACCCGGCAGCGAGTACACGGAAACCGATCTGTTCCAGAACTTCAAGAACGTCATGCCCGGTGATACGCTGACGGAAACCATCACATTCAAGAACGCCGCAACCGACTGCGATTTCGTCAACCTCTATATGCGGGCAGAAGCCCATGACGAAACGGAGAACCCCCTGACCTACAGCGAAGCCTTTGAAAACAAGGACGGCAAGGATCAGGCCAATATCGACGGGCAGCGCGACGAGACCGTCGCTACCATGAGCGATTTCCTCTCAAAGCTCTCCATGAAGGTCTGGAACGGCACAGAGCTGATCTATGAAGCTTCCCCGGATGAGCTGGACGGACTGAGAACCAATAAGCTACTCGGCACCTTCCGCACCGGCGAAACGGCCACTCTGAAAGTGGAGCTGGCCGTTCCCGCTGACCTTGGCAACGAATACGCCAACCGCGTGGGTGAGGTGGACTGGATTTTCCATGTGGAAGCCTATCAGGAAAGCCAGCTCACCGTCCGTAAGATTTGGTCGGACGGCAACAGCAATCACCCCAATGACAGCGTGACCGTCAACCTGCTCCGGGACGGCAAGGTGGAAAAATCCGAGGTTCTGAATGCCAAAAACGGCTGGACATACACCTTTGACAAGCTGGTAGAGGGCCATGTCTGGACGGTCGAGGAAGCCCGCGTACCCAGCGGATACACGGTGAGCTACAAGACAGAGGGCAATACCACGATCATCACCAACACCAAGGATACACCCACTCCGCCTCCTACGCCGCCCACACCTCCCACACCCAGCGAGCCTCTGGATATCACGGTGCGGAAGGTCTGGAGCAACGATAATCTCAAGGAACGTCCCGATTCCGTAACTGTTACGCTCTACAACGGCGATGTGGCGTATGATTCCGTCCGCCTTGGCGCATGGAACAACTGGAGCTATTCATGGAAAGACCTGAATGCATACGGCAACTGGCAGGTCATTGAAACGAATATCCCCAGGGGCTACACACCATATTACAGCGTCAATAACGGCGTTGTGACCATTACCAACAGCCGCACACTGATTCAGACCGGTCAGCTCAACTGGCCCATCTGGGTGCTTGGCGGCGCGGGACTTGTCCTGATTCTCGGCGGGGCGGTCGTGCTGGGTAAGAAGAAACGGAAAAATGCCTAAGAAAACGGGCATTGCCATGTTAGCAGTGGGAGCAGTGCTGATCCTTTCGGCACTGCTCCTTTTCTTCCATAACCGTCAGGAGGATGTACAAGCCGGGCAGGAAGCCGAGAGCCTGCTGGCAAACGTCGAGGCGGTGATCGACGCACAGGCGACCCGCGAGCCAACGCCGGCCGGGGCGGAAATACCCGGAACCACGCCCACGTCCTCCGCCACCCCCCTTGACCCGGAAATGCCGGTAGTCGAGCTGGACGGCTATGAGTATGTGGGGTATGTGGAAATACCCGCGCTGGAATTGAAGCTGCCGGTCATGTCGGAATGGGACTATAACCGCTTGAAGATCGCTCCATGCCGCCAGTTCGGTTCCTCCCGGACGGATGATCTGGTCATTGCCGCCCATAACTACCAGAACCACTTTGGACGGCTGAAGGACTTGCAGACGGGCAATGCCGTGATCTTTACGGATATGGAGGGCGTAATCAATACCTACTCCATTGAAAGGATCGAGACGCTGAACCCCAGCGAGGTGGACGCCGTACAGAACAGCGGCTATGATCTCGTTCTCTATACCTGCACCAAGGGCGGCAGGACGCGCGTGACCGTGTTCTGCAACCGGATCAAGATAATCTCTCCTTCTCCAGCCCCAACGCAGATGGAAAAGTGAGGGCGAGTACTCAGGTTTCTCCGGCTTCATTATTCACACCAACTGATACAGTTGAATATTTCAGAAGGACTCTCATTGCGGACTATATGCCCCAATCGAGAGTCCTTTTTCTATTACATTATAAATCCAATATCTCCGCATATGATAGCATCTATAAAACCATACATTCGCGCAAACAAGGGCTGTATTCAAACGAGAATAGCGTCTGTATGGGCTAAAATATAATATATGGAGGTGAAGTGATGACAGACAAGGAGTTCTCCCTGAGACTGGCCAAATTGAGAACGCAAAAGGGCGTTTCGGCTCGTGACATGAGCCTTTCAATGGGTCAGAATCCGGGTTATATCAACAATATTGAGACCGGGAAGTCTATGCCGTCGTTAAGTGGCTTCTTCTACATCTGCGATTATCTTGATATAGCCGCAAGGGATTTCTTTGACGATGGGAATGAATATCCCGAACAGCTCAGAGCCGTTTTTCAGGATATGCAGAAACTGAGTCCTGAACAGCTACAGAATATTCATGCCATCGTAAAGGGGCTGCTCCGATAGGCACACGCCATTCTGTCACCGATACAGCCAAGAGATCACGAAATCCGCACAGCCATGTTAACCTTGTTATTTGCTCGGACGGCGCACCTCTGCGCTACCGGCGGTTTGCTGTGCAAGATCAGGCCAGTGCATGAAATTGACAGCGTTATCGCAGAGCGGAACAGAACCCTCGCATGGAGGTGTACACCTACGAACAAATAATGACGCAGCACCACCAATGGTGGATGCTGCGGAAAAGGCTGCTTGATTGGATGATCAGGCAGTTTTTTGATTTGCAGAAAGGAGCGCAGCCATGAACAGTTTAGAGAACAACAATCGCGCAGCGTCCCAAGATTTCCAGACAGCACTTGGGCTTCTGGAAGAACGGCTGCGCAGCTTGGAAGATTCAGAAGACATTATCGACGGCCTGCTACAAGGTGCAGCGGAGTTTTACGGTGCGGCCAGAGCTTCCGTTGTAGAAGCAGACTGGGATTTGAAAATCGGACTGCTTACCTACGAATGGTGTGCGGAAGGTGTAGAGCATCAGAAGAACATGCTCCAGTACATAAGCGAAGAACAGATCGAATCTGCGCAGCAATTATGGGAGAGAACATAAAGCGCCCGTGCGTCTCCCGTGCGGCGCTGGTGAGGGTGCTCGTGCGGCTTTTTTGCGGCAAAACTGCTGCAAAAATAAGGCTGAAATATGGCTCTGGCTGAGATTACCCGTCTGGTATGATCCCATTACCGGCTGAACAAGCCGGAATGGAACCGGGCGGGGGGATCTTTATGGGCGGCTGTATGCCGGCAGGGGCATGGCTCCTGCCAGGACTCTTGGTTTCTTTTTTACGGAGCGCGATTGAAAGCGCCCCGTATGCCCTGCGGCCTCTTCCGGATGCGCCGCCCCACCACAATCTCATATCGCCCCATTCTGCCCGCAGCAATCATGCTGCGGGCTTTTCTGCGCCTTTAGGGCTTCATTGCCGCTCTCCGCCTCCGTGGACTTGAAATTCCCACATTTCAAATTCACGGAGGTTTTTTATGTATTATAACACGAAGGCCAGCGGAGCGCGGATTCGTGAGCTGCGCCTAGCGAAGAAACTCGACCAGATAGAATTGGCTGAACTGCTGAATGTCTCCCACGGCTACATCAGCCGCATCGAATCCGGTAAAAAGGGCTGCTCTGTCGATTTGCTGATTCAGCTCTCTGAGATATTTGGGACGTCTCTGGATTACCTGATTCTGGGCAAGTGCCACGACGTTCTGGATGCGCACCATCTGAAAGAAAACATACAGCATCTGATTGAAGATTTGGAGCACTTCCAGACGAAGTTATAGGCCGTGTTCCCATTGGTGTTAGTGATGTTCCCAATGGTACGTTCCATTCAGAGTGCAGATTTCTTAAAATAGAATCACAGCGAAAGCTGACTGTTCCTTGAAAAGTTCATAGTCATTCATCAGGTACATTCCTGCATATGTGCGAGAGCACAAGCCAGCACAGCGGTGCGCCACGACATTCACAAGTGCGGACAACATTCAATCAGCGCAGTTTCCGTGAACGAGCGATAAAGCCGACTGGAAAAATCGGGCGGTTCCCGATCCGGCCATGACCGTATGCAGGGCTAACGATACTTCTGTCCAGCCACAGCTTCTTCACGCAATGGGGACAGCTCGGAGCGATCCTCGGAGGGGTTCAAGTCCCATGGAGCGGCACAACTAGCCGCCGCCTGATGACTTCCCGCGGCTCTGGGGTGTCGAGGACAAATTAGGGCTGTACATACCAAAACAGAAAGGAGTCCTTGCCCTTGAAGGAGAACTGGACATATCGCCGCGGCGATATCTATCTGGCGAACTTAAATCCCTATTTTGGCTCAGAACAGGGCGGCACGCGCCCTGTTCTTCTGCTGCAAAACAACACCGGCAACTTCTATTGCCCGACCCTCATTGTAGCTCCTCTGACAGCCCGCCGAGGCAAGAAACCGCATCAGCCCACACACTATCTGCTTTCCTCCGTGAGGGGCATGGACGGTGCTTCTGTCGTTCTTCTGGAGCAGATCAAAACCATCGACAAACGCCGCGTGGTGCGCTATATCGGGCGCGTCAGCCGTGAACAGATGGACGGCGTTAACGAAGCCCTCCAAATCAGCCTGGGTCTCTATATCCCCGAAGAAATGGAGGCTCCGTAATGAAGTCCACGCTGCCGGTTACACCGGATTCATACATTCCTTTATCCAGTCATAACCATGAAATAACCCAAACAAGGAGGTATGGCATGGACGCATATACGGCATCCGATATGGATATTCGCGCCGTTGACCCTGCGGCGCTGGTGGATATCCGCGATGTAAAGGTCAACACAGCGCTGCCCAAGCGGGAGCGTATTCTGGATTTCATCCGTCAGATCGGCAACCCCTACTGCTACCGGCACGGGAAATATGTGGTCAGGGTCAGCTTTGCCGACACGGATATTTCATTGGAGGACAGACTGGAAGCATATATCCGCACAAAGGGCTGATCCTGCGACATCCTCGACAGTCCTGCGCAACGCAGGGTACAATTTTGGAGGAAAGGAGCTGGCAATATGCAAAACAGCAAGGAAACAAAAATCTGGAACGCCACGCTTTACCTCCGGCTGTCGAGGGACGATGGGGATAAAGAGGAATCCAACAGCATCACCGGGCAGCGGGAGCTGCTGCGTGACTTTATCCGAACCCGCCCGGAGCTTCGAGAATACGTCGTCAGGATCGACGACGGCTTCACGGGCTCCAATTTCGAGCGTCCGAGCTTCAAGAAAATGCTGGAGGACGTAAAGGCGGGACGCACCAACTGCATCATCGTAAAAGACCTCTCACGCTTTGGCCGCAATTACCTGGACGCAGGCGAGTACATCGAGAAGATATTCCCCTTTTTAGGCGTGCGCTTTATCGCCGTCAACGACAACTACGACAGTCTCGGCGGAAAAAACGCTTCGGACGAGCTCATCATCCCGTTCAAAAATCTCATAAACGAAGCCTACTGCCGGGATATTTCCGTGAAAGTCCGCACCCAGCTTGAGGTCAAGCGCAAGAGCGGTCAGTACATCGGCGCGTTTGCCGTGTACGGCTATCTGAAGGACGAAACAGACAAAAACCGTCTGGTGGCAGACGAATACGCTGCGGACGTCGTGCGGGATATCTTCAAATGGAAGCTGGAGGGCATGAGCCCGCAGGATATCGCCGCCCACCTGAACAACAGCGGGGTGCTCTCGCCTATGGAGTACAAGAAATCTCTCGGCATGAAGTTTTCCACTTCCTTCAAGGCGAACTCACAGGCGGCATGGTCGGCCAATGCGGTGCTTCGTATCCTGAAAAATCCGGTCTACACCGGTGTGCTCATTCAGGGCAAAGAGACCACGCCCAGCTACAAGGTGCGAAAGCGTGTCACAAAGCCGGAAAACGAATGGGCGGTCGTGTCGGATACCCACGAAGCCATCATTGAGCGCCGGGACTTTGACAGCGTACAGAAAGCGCTCTTGCTGGATACCCGCCGCAGCCCCGGCGACAGCGCCGTGCAGCTTTTCAGCGGCATGGTGTTCTGCGGCGAGTGCGGCGCAAGCATGGTACGAAAAACCGTTCCCTCCGGAAATAAAAAGTATGTCTACTACGTCTGCGCAGCGCACAAGCAGGACAGATCCTGTTCTCCCCACCGGATGCGTGACGAGGCGCTTACTGATATCGTGCTGGAAACGCTCCGGCAGTATATCCGGGATGTAGTAAACCTGGACGATATTCTTGCTATGACGGATACAGCCCCCTTGAGAACCGCAGAAGCTCAGAAGGTGCAGCGGCAGCTCGACAAGAAACGCTCTGAGCATGAGCGGCTCCAGAAGCTGCTCATGTCCCTGTATGAAAGCCTTGCAGACGGCATCATCGACCGGGACGAATACGCGAGGCTCAAGCAGAACTACGCAGGGCGCTGCGCCGAGTGCGAAAAGCAGATGGAAACCTTGCAGGAGACCATCACGCAGATCAAAGAGCACGGCGGCGAACACCGGGAGTGGATGGCGCAGTTTCGGGAGCATTTGAACATTACGGAATTGGAGCGCAGCATCGTCGTGGCGCTGATCGACCGCATCCTTATTTATAAGGACAACCGCATGGAAGTCCGCTTCCGCTTCGCGGATGAATTTGCGTGGCAGACGGATATCCTGCGCCGGTCACAAATCAGAGAGGTGGTATAAGTGGCAAGAACCAAACGAAAGACAAATCCGGTCATTCCGGCAGCGGAGGCTCCCGCACAGGCACAGAAGCAATACCGCGCTGCCGCCTATGCCCGCCTTTCCGTGGAAGACAGCGGCAAACCCGGCGCGGATACCATCGAGGGACAGAAAAACCTCCTGCTGCGGTTCATCGAAAATGACCCGACGCTCACTCTGTATGGGCTGTTTTGCGATAACGGGCAGACCGGCACGGACTTCCAACGGCCTGAGTTTGAAAAGCTCATGGAAGCGGTCAGGCGCGGAGAGGTAGACTGCATCGTGGTCAAAGACCTATCACGTTTTGGCAGAAACTACAAGGAGACCGGCAACTATCTGGAGCGCATTTTTCCTTTTCTGGGCGTGCGCTTCATCGCCGTTAACGACGGCTTTGACACGCTTACTGCCCAGCGGGGCGCGGACGGTTATCTGGTTCCGCTGAAAAATCTGATCAACGAGGTCTACAGCAAGGACATTTCCAGGAAGTCCGGCTCGGCTCTGGCGGCAAAGCAGAAGAACGGCGATTTCATCGGCGCGTGGGCACCCTACGGCTATCGCAAATGCCCGGACGACCCACACAGGCTGGAACCGGATGAGGCAACGGCTCCCGTTGTCCGGCAGATATTCCGGTGGCGTGCCGAGGGCGTGAGCTTCACGCAGATCGCAAGGCGGCTCAATGATGAGGGCGTGCCCTCGCCCTCCGCCTATCTGTATAATACCGGGGTTTGCAAAACAGAAAAGTACAACGGTGTGATCTGGTACGTTCAGACTGTAAAAAACATCCTGTCCCGGCAGGTGTACATCGGGCACATGGTGCAGGGTACAAAGCGGCAGTCCTTCTACGAAAACCGGGGGCAGTATAAGAAGCCACGAGAGGAGTGGATCGTCGTTGAAAATACCCACGAGCCGCTGATCGACCGGGAGATCTTTGATAAGGTGCAGGCGCTTGCACAGCGCAGAAATGCGGAATACTTTGAAAACCTCGGCAGATTCACACATCTGGAAACCACCGAAAACATCCTCAAGGGGCTGGTCTGCTGTGCCGACTGTAAGCGTCCGCTGGTGCGGTACAAGAATGTGAGCCACGAAAAAAAGCTGTGGTACACCTTTATCTGCCCGACCCACGCCAACGACATTGGCAGCTGTCCGCTGAAAAACATCCGGGAGGACGCACTGTTCCCCATGCTCCTGCAAGCCATTCAAACCCAGATCGCCCTTGCCGCCGATATGGAAGCCATTGTCCGCAGACTAAACAGCTCCCCCAAATACAGAAAGCAGACTGCGACGCTGCAAGGCAAACTGGATGCGGCGAAAAAGACGCTCAAACGCTGTAACGGCCTGTATGACAGCCTGTATCAGAGCTATGTGGATCAGCTCATGACCGAGCAGGAGTATATGACGCTAAAGCGCCGCTACAAAGCGGAAGCCGAGGAAGCGGAGCGGCTGATCGAGACGCTGACCCGCCGGCAGGCGGCGGAAGCGGCGCACACGCCGGAGAACCCGTTCCTTGCGGCCTTCGGCAGCTTCCGGGGCGCGGATGTTTTGACAAAAGAAATGGCGCAGGCGCTGATTGAGCGTGTGTATGTGGACGGTGGCAGCAATATTGAGATCGTGTTCCGCTACCGGGACGAATACAAGGAGCTCTGTACATATCTGGAAGGGAGGGAAACTGACGCATGAGAACGGCGATGTATCTTCGCATATCCAGCGAGGACGCGGATTTGAGAACCGGCGAAAAGGACGAATCCGAGAGCATATCCAACCAGCGCAGCCTCCTGCGGGAATATGTATCCGGTCATGCGGAGCTGGCCGGATCTGAAATACTGGAGTTTTGTGATGACGGTTGGAGTGGTACGAACTTCGAGCGTCCAGCTGTGAAGGAGCTTTTGGAGCAGGTCAGGCGTGGGCAGATCAACTGCATCGTAGTAAAAGACCTATCCCGCTTTGGCCGTGATTACCTCACCGTTGGCGACTATATCTCCCGCGTGTTCCCGTTCCTGGGTGTACGCTTCATTTCCATCAACGACGGCTTTGACAGCAGCAATCCGCTGGACATCGACAGCCTCGATACTTCGTTTCGGACACTGATCTACGACCTGTACAGCCGTGACCTCTCCCGCAGGGTAAAAAGCGCAAAGAAGGCCAGAGCCGAACGCGGGGCGTTTCTCAGTCCCTATGCGCCTTACGGATATGTCAAAGACCCGGAGGACAAGAATCATCTTCTGGTAGATACGGAAGCCGCCGCTGTGATACGGCGCATCTTTCAAATGGCGGCGGATGGTACAAAGACATGGCAGATCGCGGCGGCGCTGAACGGCGAGGGCATAAGCTCCCCGAAGAACTACAAGGTCGAAGCAGGCTGCACAAGGACGCCGTGGCGCAGCATCCAGGAGGATAACTTCTGGACGGCCAATCTGGTCGCAAAGCTTCTGCGGGACGAGCGGTATATTGGAAAGACGGTGTACGGCAAACGGAGCCGGGACATTGTAGGCAGCACCCACACGGTCAAAATCTCCCGCAATGATTGGGTTATCGTCCCCGGCAGGCACGAGGCCATTGTGTCGGAGGCGCTGTTTGAAAAAGCGCAGATTTGTATGCGGGAATACAGGGAGCGAGAAGTCATGACGGGCGGCGGGAATCCGCTGAAACGTAAGGTAATCTGCGGCGTATGCGGTCACGCCATGCAGCGGGACAATAAGAAGAACGGCTCCTACCGCTGCGTCACGAAAAGGCTGAATAGCGGCTTTGACTGCTCGGAGGAAAGAGTCCCGGAGGCCGATATTCTGGAAGCTGTGGTTGATACCATACAGGTCTACGCTCAATACGCCGTCAGTATAGACAGGCTTCTGCAAACAAGGCAGGAGCAGCGGCAGCTTGACCGCAAACAGGCGCAGCGACAGTTGCAGACCCTCCAAAGCCGGAAAGCCCGGCTTGACAAGCGGCTGCAAGACCTCTATGAAGGACTGGTAGAGGGCGAAATCTCCCGCGAGAGCTTCGCGGCGCAGAAGAAAGCTCTGACGGCGCAGGCAGAAGAAATCGCCCGCACGGTCTTGGAGCTGGAGCGCAAAATAAGCGGCAGCGACGACAATAGCAACGCTGTAATCGAGCATTTCAAAAGCTATGCCGGGATTACGGCGCTTACCAAAGAAATCTCCACTAATCTGCTGCACTCCGTCACCATCTACCCGGACGGGCGCATGGATATCCGGCTGAACCTTGCCGATGAGATTGAAGCTCTGCTGGAAACCTTGCGCCGGGAGTCCTGCACGGCGTGAATTTATTAGTCCTTTCTGTACAGCAGCCGACAACGGCACCAGCGGAACCACCTTTCACCGCCCCGCCTTCCAGAAGATGCTTTCTGACATTGAAGCCGGATTAGTAAACTGCGTTATTGTGAAAGACCTCTCCCGGCTGGGGCGGAATACCATCGACACGGGCTACTACATCGAACAATATTTCCGCCTGCGGAATATCCGCTTCATTGCTGTCAACGAGAACTTCGATACCTTCGCCCCGGAGGATGCCCACGCCGGAATTATCATCCCCCTGCGGAACATGATTAACGAAGCCTATGCGCTGGACATCGGGCGCAAGATCAAGGCACAGCAGCGGCAGGCTATGAGGGATGGGAAGTTCATTGGGAGCCGCACCCCCTATGGATATCTGAAAGCCCCGGATGACTGCCATCAGTTAATCATCGACCCGGTTGCTGCTCCTGTGGTGCAGAAAATCTTTCAATGGGCATCTGAGGGAGCTGGGCTGAACACCATTACCGTCCGACTGAACGATGCTGGGTATCTTCCTCCCAGCCACTACAAGAACACCCAGGGCATTATTACCCACGAAAACCTGATGGGCAATGGGAACTGGAACACTCGAACGGTGGCAAGAATCCTTCACTCACAGGTTTACACGGGTGATCTGGTTCAAGGCCGCACAAAGAAAATAGACCACCGGCAGGTCGAAACCAGTGAAATGGAGTGGACGGTTGTCCACGACACCCATGAAGCCATCATCAGCCACGAACTGTTTGAAGCCGTCCAGAAAAAGCTGGACGAAACCGCCCACCATTGCAAGGAGCGAGAAGTACAGACTTACAGTCCCAACATTCTAAAGGGAAAAATCTTCTGTGCCTACTGCGGTGGGAGCCTCCACCGGCATCGCAACATCCGCAAAAAGTCCGCTGATGTCTACAACTATTACTGCCTGACAAACAGCAGGGTAGGCAAGAAGCGCTGCCCCGGTGTCTTGATTCGGGAGGAAATTCTTTTGGATTCCCTTGCCGATATGCTTCAGAACGCTTTGGAGACAGCATTGGGCAGCTATTCTCTTTCCCTTGTGGAGCTGCCCCAGCAGACAGCCGAGCGCACCGACCTGAAGGAGAAGATCGCCAGCCGAAAGCAGGAAATTCAGCGGCTGAACGGCTTGATTCGCAGCCTCTATGAGAATCTGATTCAAGGGATTCTGTCGAAAGAGGAATACATCACCTATAAAGGGAAGTATGAATCCAGAATCCAGCAGCTCACCGAGGAAGTCGCGCATTTGGAAAAAGGCTTGAAGGCACTGGACAAGCAGATTGCGCAATACCGTGCTTTGAAGCGGGATTCCGATGACCTCCGGGAGAATCGGGAATTGACCGCTGCTCTGATTGACCGGCTGATTGACCGTGTTGAGGTTTCCAAAGACAAGCAGATCACCGTCCGCTACCGCTTTGAAAGTGAATTTGATTCCAATGAGGAGGTGCTGAACCGATGCAAAAATATGTAATCGCCCTTTATATCCGGCTGTCCATTGAGGACTACAAGTATGACAGCATGAGTATCGAGAACCAGCGCCTTGTTCTGAATGAATATGCAGCAGCTATGCCGGAAGCGCTCAACTCCGAAGTTCTGGAGTTCGTTGACAACGGCTACAGCGGCACCAATTTTGAGCGTCCCCAGGTGCAGAAGCTGATCGAGATGGTTCGGGAGAACAGAATTGACTGCATCATCGTCAAGGACTTCTCCCGGTTCGGGCGCAACAGCATTGAAACCGGCTATTTCCTTGAGCGGGTTTTCCCTCTGTTCCATACCCGGTTCATCTCTGTCAGCGATGACTACGACAGCGACAACTACAAGGGCGATACGGGCGGCATGGATGTCGCCTTCAAGTATCTTATCAGCGAGTATTACAGCAGGGATATGTCCATCAAGACCAAAAGTGCCAAATATGCCAAGATGCAGCGGGGCGAATATCAAAGTACAATTTGTCCCTATGGCTACCGCAAGAGTGCAGATGGCAGAATGGAGCCTGATCCCGAAGCGGCTGCTGTGGTTCAGTTGATCTTCCAGCTCGCCGCCGAAGGAAAGAATGCCCCCAGCATCTCACGGGATCTGCACAAGCGTAGTATCCCTACCCCCGCCGAATATAAAGCGGCAAGGGGAAACCACACCCATGATATTTCCCGTACCCACGGCATCTGGTGCGGTTCAACCATTGTGCGGATTCTGGCAGACGAACGGTATACCGGAACCTACATCATCGGGAAACGGGCAGTCCTTGAGGTCGGTGGAAACAACAGCCGATTTAAGGACAGGTCGAAGTGGTACATCATTCCTGACCATCACCCGGCAATCGTAGACAAGGTTTTATTCGATAAGGTACAGGAAACTGTACGCCGTTTTTCCCAGCCGCACAAGAAGCAGAGGGATTATCTTCTGAAAGGCATTGTGTTCTGCGGCTGCTGTGATCATGCGCTTTCCTATGTCGCAAACAAGCGTCCCTATTTCCATTGCCGGCGCTCACAGGCGTATGAAACCGGCCCATGCCACGATTTGAAGCTCGATGCCAAGGAGCTGGAACAGGTCATTTGGGGGACCCTGAAAGCACAGTTAGAAACCGTCCTTTCCATCGGTGCGGACGGTAGTATCTGTCTGGATGCGGTTGCCGCGGAACCCACGGAATATAAGAAACAGATTGAGGCTCTGGAGGATAGCAAGCAATCTCTGTTTGAGCAGTATGTCATGGGCGAGATTGATGTGGAAACCTACAAGACCGAAAAAGCAGCCTGTGACGCAGCCATCCTGAAAACAAAAAACGCCTATGCCGCCATCTCGGCACAAGCGAAAAAGAAGCAGGAGGAACAGGCTCGGCAGTCCAGCCGCACGGAGATTGCCAAGGCATTTACCGATGTGGAAAGTCTGACCCCGGAGCTGGTTGATCTCCTGATTGAGAAGGTCTATGTATTCCCGGACAAGCGCATTGAGATTGCGTACAAAGTCCAAGATCTGTTTGAATAAGAATTGTAGCCACAATGCTCTTTTCTCCCATTGTTGCTGATAAGCTCCGCGAGTATGTCGTTGAGTATCAGATATGCCTGCGCTTGAAAAACTTCAAGCGCAAGCAAAAAATTTTGTCGTTGGCTTGACATACGGGTGGCGTAGATCATGAAAACGTATACGCGGCATATTGTGTTTCTCCAGCACATCGGCAAAATGGGCACTCACATAACCAGGTTTGATAATCTCGCCAATCTCGTTTACGAAGATGTAATCGAGATAATTCTGGTTGTAGTAGGAGCCGCACAGACGACGATTTTCTGCTTGATTAGATTTCATCCTGAGCAGCATCTTCTCATATGGATCAACAAGTGGGAGTGTCCGACAGCTGGATTTTGTCTTTGTAGTGTCACAGGCTACAAGTGTGTATTTGCCATCTACCTGTGTTTCTTGAATGGTGTGCTTGATTGTAATTGTCTTATTATCAAAATCAATCGCATCCCATTTCAGGCCAATAACCTCGCTGCGACGCAATCCATAGAAAGCCGCCGTAACGACAGCAAATTCAGCAGGATCACCCTTAAAGATTTGGAACAGTTCTTCAATCTGTTTCTGATTGTAGACATGACCAGAGTATTTTTTGATTTTGGGAAGTTCCACCTTGTCTGCGGGGTTTGTTGGGATCAGGTCTATTTTGTACGCGTAAGACAATGCCTTGTGAATATTCGCATGACGGTGTTTTACTGTATTGGCGGACACATGCCTTACATCCATTTCATATGTGTAATAGTCTTGAATGTGTTTGGCAGTGAGTGCATCCAAACGAATACCAGGGCAGTGTTCATCGAAATACGGGATAATTCTATGGAGTATAACCTTCTCATACGCACAGTAGGTGGTGACTGCTACCTGTGCCTTCGTCATTTTCAGCCACTCTCGGAGAAAGGATGTAAAAAATGGGGTCGTGTTTACCAAGCACGGGTTGATATTGTGTGCAGGATTGTCTTGCCGCCATCCAATGGAAACTGCGTAATCCAAGGCCGTGCAGATTGTCCGGTTGATAGACAGCAGGGCTTTGTTTCCAACTCCATTCAGATTTCGCTCATTATCCAAAAATGCAATCAGCTTTTCATCCGATATTTCTGTAACTTTGACATTGTGCGTAGAAAAGTATGGTGCAATGCTTGTTCTGACATAGTAGGAATAATCTGCATACTCGTCAGACGGAATGTCGCCGGCCTTGTCATCCAGCCACTTTTCAAGAAAATTCGTAAAGGGCATTCCTTTCGTGGGGGGACAGTCGCCCGGATTAAACTCAGAGCGTGCCTTGAGCAGCATTTTCTCCGCCCGCTTTTTATTTCCTTTTACCGGCAAGCCGGTGCTGATGGACTTGGTTCGTCTCCTTCCGGCATCATCTTTCCATGTGAGAATCATCTGGAACATGCCGTTTTGTTCCCTCAAATGACCTGTAACCATGTTCAAACCTCCTGTTCAGTGGTATCGGTGGCCTCCGTATGGCTATATGGTAGCACTGGAACAGAATTCGAGCAAGTTTGTCGCCCAGCGCTCTCGTTTTCCATGAAGGCAATTACATTAACCTTTGGAATTCGGTAAGCCCTGCCAATCCGAAAATGTTTGATCTGGTTGGTCATCAAAAGCTGATATACCGTTCTCTCACAGACACCAAGCATCTCGCAAAGCTGCAAGGTGGAAACCACATCAGGGTAATCCTGAAAGAGCTGGGCATATGTACTTGTTAATCTGTTCATTTTTATAACCTCCAAGGCTGAAATATATGTATAAGCCGGGCAGATAATCTGTCCGGCCCGGTTGTCATAATTCAAGGCTGCGCTTTAACGCAATGTCCACTTGCTTCATCTGCGAACTGGAAAGGCTTCCAATATAGCCCAGTAGGCGGCACTTATCCAGAGTAAGAATCTGTTCGAGAAGGATGAGAGACGGGATTCTTGTGTGCATTCCCGGAATGTGTTCCAGAAAAACATGGGTAGGGAGTTTTGCCTTGCTGATCGTTCTGCTGGTCAATGCGGAGACAATCAGCGTTTTGGAATGTTTATTCCCCAGATCATTCTGAATAACCAGAACAGGCCGGATACCCCCCTGCTCGCAGCCTAAGTGCGGATCGAGGTTTGCATAGAAAATATCACCACGGTGATATTCCCGGTGAGATGTTGATTCCATTTTCTTTCCTTCCTAGCGTTCAGTAGAATGTGCAGGGCGGGTCTTCTTGATTGCCATTCCGTGCTCGTCATACCTTCGCGGGTCTGCTCCGGGAGTGTCAAATCCAAACATCGTACCGCATTCCATAGCCTGGGCTTGCGCTTTGGATACTCCAAGCTTTTTATTTCGAGCTTCCGCAATGGCCCTGCCTTCATCTGCATCTTTTACAGGAATGTCAGTCGGGGAATATCCTTGCTCCCCACGATGAAGAACCGCAATTTCGTTTGTGGTGGGCAAATAGGTGTAACACAGCTCCGGGAGAGAATTCCGCAGCGGAAGAATCGTGTTGCCATTCCTTTCCATCAGTTCACTGAATTCGCAAATATGGAAAAGCCGACTGTGCAGTCCAGAATCGAGCTCAAAATGTGTGTCGTCAATGTAACGACAGGTTTGATCGCTCACATCTCCCAGCGGGCTGGTAATCCGTATCTTGTCGCCGTCTTCGATACGAAAAAGTTCCTTGTAGTTTGGCGTAATGAAGCGGATTCCCCGTTCGGCGTTTTTCAGGTGTCGATCCAGAAAATCCCGTCGATAACAATAACAGTACAGGTTATACTCCCCCTTACTGGGGTTCAGGCGGAGAATAAAAGCGTGTTTGCTGCTGTCGGCTCTGAATGCCATCTCACGGTCAGAGGTGCCTTTTATAACGCTTTCGGGTTGTGTTCGACAGAATGCAGCGAGGGCAGTCCTACTTTTTAGGAACGTCTCCTGTGGCTCGACTGGCGGGGAACCGGTGGTAGGTTGATTACCACGCAGCGCATTAATCAGGACGTCAAGATCATCGGAAAATTCCTGATTGTTCCATTCTGCGTTATGGTTGAACCACGAAGTAAAGAACTGATCGCCGCCTGCACCGAAATCTGCCCGCAGATGGCCAATACAGCCTGCCTGTCCCTCAATCTGTGCGCTCTGAGAATAGCAATACTGTTGTTCTGCAACGGTAGCAGGACGAATTGTAAAGTCCATTATCGTGAAGCCTCCCTTTCCTTTGCATTTTTCTGCTCTGCAACATAGGCTTTTCGGAGATTTTCCTGCGCCCATTTGGGAACAGCTCTCACTTCAAGCGTCGCCAGAATGTCGCCGCGTTCAAAGCGGATATGCTTGCCTGTAAAGAGATTTGTGCAGAAGCAGGCAGAGCCTCTGCTATTCGGATAGGCACCAAATCCTCCCGTACAGAGATACAGCTGCCTGGTAGGAAGCTGGTATTCCGGCTTCAGGACTTCCGGCTTGACGATGATTACCCTTTGATACAGTTCATCGGACGGTATGACAAGGTGGCAGCCGTCTGTATCCAGACACTTTCTTGCATCAAGCGGGTGCCAATCTTCAACTGCCGCCTTCTCCGCGGACAAATTCTGCTCAAGCCTTTGAACCGCTTCCATGATTTTCTTCGCAAAGGTATTCAGGATCTCCAGATAGTCGTCCCCTGCAACACAGTCCTTGCAGGAAATGAACAGCGGATTCTGGATGCAGTTTCCGGTCATGTAAGGAAGCTGTTCATCATCCGGATTATATCCGAGGACGATTTCCTCAAAGCCAATCTGGGCGGATTGGGTAATCTCGTAGTCTCCTACAATACGCTTATCGTCCATAATGTCCTCCATTGCTTTTGCTGCGGGGTGGTCTGGGGACAACCTGATAGTCGTAACCGGTTCCGGTTTGACAAAATGTGCAGTCATCTTTGTCGAACTGGTAAGGGTCAACACGGGAGATGGAAAACTTCTGCGTATTGAAAAACATTGCCCTGCACCGGGGACAAAGGCAATAAATAGAAGCATTTCTTTTCTGCTGATCGTTCACCTCTTGGGGCTCCTTTTCTTGTCGGGTCTCAGAGGCGTGGCAGTTGTCGATATTTACAATCAATACAGGGAAACTGAAGCCACAGGTAATTTCATCAAAGCCGCCTCTGGGGAAAAAGTAGTTGTTTGTCATAATGGAATCATCCTTTCATCTGGTTAGTCGTTGTTTATTCTTTCGCAAAGTACCAGGAAGCGCTGCCGCCCTCCGGAAGCGTAGGGATGGCAGGTAAAGAGCGTAATCATATCCTTGCCGGGTTGAATCTTGATGGATGCAATGTCATTGGGAGAAATGATTTTTGTGCCGACAACAGAGTATTCGAGCGTTTCCCAAAGATTTGTAATCACAACTTTGTCTCCAACAGTCAAATCGGGGACATAACGGAAATAGTCTGCACCGTTCCACCCGCGGTGTCCGGCAATCACACTGTTTGTATTGGTGCCGCCGACAGGTACGCTTGTCTGCCCCAGCACTGCGGCACCAAGCGCCATATTTTGACTGGACGCTCCCAAATAGATGGGCATTTCCAGCTGGAGCGCTGGAATGGACAAAATGCCAAAAGTTTCACCTTCCAAGCCGTAGCCAGAAAGGGTGAAGTTGGATTTCTCCAATGTACTAAGCCCGCTTATGCTCTCTTGACCAGCCTGATAAAGCTGATGGTTGTAGCTGGCTATGTCTTTCCATAGTTCTGGATAAATGGATGGAATGTATTCCGCAATTCCCGTCGTCGATGGATCGGGTGTCTCAGGTGGCCTCTGCATTATTTCTTCTTGGAAGTTGGACACTGTTTGTTCCATCTTTTCTCTAAAAAGGATTTCATTGATGGCAGGAAGAACAGCAATATAAAGTCCAATCAAAAACGCTGCAAATGTGAGAAGCAAAAATAAGTGCCTACGCATCTCTGTTCCTCCCCAAAAAGGCAAATGCAATACATATCATCACCAGAAGCAGCACAACTGCCAATGCAATATATAATCCGTGCAGATACTCCTGTTCCCATGTGGATTCAACTTCCGGGGTTTCTTGCAGGATATCCGCCTGGATTTCCTGTGCATGTTCATATGGGACTCGTTCACCGGTAACAAGCAGACGATGTGTATTAACTGCCAACGGAGTACAGGTTATCAGTGTACAAAGATCGGCGTCAGGCACGATGCCCAACAGGCTGGTATCGTAGGGAAGAACGGTACTCACACGAATCACTTTGTAAGCAAGCGTTTCATCCAGAACATGTAGGTAAAAGACGTCTCCCTCCTTTACCTGGAGCAAATCCGTAAACATTTTTTGACCGGCCAATCCGGAATGTCCGGAAAGGACTGTATGGGTTCCAATTCCTCCAATTGGAAGCGAACTCCCAAGCAAATGTCCAATCCCCCGTTCCAGGGTTTCTGCATCTGTCCCGTGAAAAATTGGAAGATTGATTTGAATTGAGGGGATCTCTACATATCCCATAATCCCGTTTCCAGCCAAATCCAGCAGTGCGCTATAGTCTTGCGCGGCTTCAAGCAGGTTGTCCTTTTCGTATGCGGAAACTGGCGCAAGCGATTTGTTATATTGTTCTGCAAGCCGACGGGCATCTGCTATGCTGCTATCATCCGTGTTTTGGATTACTTCCTCATACTCCGTGTAAATAATGGATGCGTATTTTTGGTTTACATAATTACTTGCAAGTGGGTACAGTGTAATGCCCAAAGCAGTCAGGAACACCAGCGTAGATGCAATCAGAATAATAACTTTGTGCTTCACTTGACTTAACCTCCTATGTATCTCCGGAAAAAGTCCCGGAGGGATTCCTCCGGGACTGAGAAAAGTTACTTGGAAATACTTCTCTTGCGAATGGCAAGAATCATGACCCCTGCCGCAAGGGTCATCAGCGTAATACCTCCGACGCTATACATCCAAGTACCATGATCGCCGGTCTTGGGCAGGTCAAACCCCTTGGTGTTTTTCACAGTCAGCGGGGCCTCTGCGTTTTTGCTGTTGTTGTATTCCAGCATATTCACCTTCTTGCCATCTACGGTAGCAGACGCAGTAAGCAGCTTGTGCTCCAGATGCTTCTGTGCATGATTCTGAATATCCTCAGTACTTTTCACCTTTTCGGCATAACGAGGATCGTTCTGAATCAGGCCGAGTACGTCGCTGTCGTAAATGGTACAGCTGTTTTCAGTATCAGCACAGGCGATGTCCACAGCGATTGCATTTTTCAGCAATGTATAGCCACTGTCAGTTTTCATTTCAGAAATCAGATAGGAATCGTCTTCCAGACCAATAACGACAATCTTGCCGTCCTTCCCACCAACTGTCATCGGGACAAAGTGTGTGGCTTCCTTCTTATCTGCAACGTGTCCGGTGACATAGTAGATGCCGGAGGTTTTGTCCAGCTCCGCCTTCACATAGTAGCCATCGGTCTTGTTCTGGATGATAAACTCAACATTTTTGAAATTGCCCTGACCATCGTTGAAAACCTTGGTCAGATCAATGCCATAGGTGAATACATGGCAGTCGTCAACCAGCGTGTCATAAAAGGTCTTGGAGCTACGCTTCCATGTCAGAACCACCTTGTTGTCGTTACCCTCATCACCACAGACAAGATCGCTGGTGCTGTCCATTTTTGCAGTGTAGGTAATGCGCAGCGTGCAATCAGAGAAACCGGAATTGGACATGGCGGCATCCGAATAAACAGCTTTGGAGGTATTCAAGTCGATCAGACCGGCTTCAGTCATTTCAATGGTCATAACAGATTCACCGGCTGCGGTTTCACTGTAATTCACGGTAAATTTACCGTCATTTTCGACCCACTTTGCAACAGAGTTGGTACAGCCAGCATCCGTGAAGAATTCCAGTGCTACGTCACCTTTCTTGTAGCTCAGCCCCTTGGAAAGGGTATCCACGAAGGTGTAACAGGAAAGATAGGTACTTTCGGAAGTAATGCTGGGCAGGGTGGAAACAATCTGGTAGTCGATGGTGTCACCGGCAGAGGCAGTGCCGGTATGAGCGTAATCGTCCGTTTTGCCGGTGTCAGCCTTGGCCTCCCGCAGCGTTTTTTTCAGAGAGGGAATACCGGTCAGATTCTTGGGATACAGGGTAACATCGTAAATCCAGCGGGTGCCTCCATCGTTGGCATTGGTGCCGTTAACGGAAGTCATGGGAACGGATACCAGAAAAGGATCAGTAGTGGACACGACCATTTCTGGAACTTTGGTTTCCGCAACCAGATACAGACCCAGGGGCAGATTTTCGGCCTCGGTTTTGCCATAGGAATCCGTCAGGGTCATAGCCGTGCCGTTGGCCGCGGCGTAACGCTCCATGGCATTCTTGACGGTGGTAGCGTTGGCAGTCAGGCCGGAAGACAGAGCGGAAATCAGCACATCCGACTGGTAGAAATACTTGGATTCATCCAGAGCGTCCGCATTTTCGTAGCGGTTCTTGCCGTCTGCCAGCCCCAGAGCAGCCAGAAAATCCGCTCCGTTAGTCTTATCCACAGCGTACAGAATTTCCACATGAGCGTCGGTGCGATTGTCGCTTTCGGATTCTCCATACTGGAAGATGTCAGCTACCTTGACATAGGTAAACTCGACACCCTTAATAGCATATCCGTAGCCGGTTTCACCGTTGCCCAGAGTGGATGTGGAATTCCCGCCCAGGACATTGTTTACACCTGCCTCATCATAGACGCCGGTGGATACATAGGAGCTGTCCCAAACGCCATCCTTTTCAGCGTTCGTAAGATCATATTTATAAATTGTCATAGATCCGGTTCGGCTGGTGTCAATAGATGCGGGATCTGTCGTCTCATCAGCGGATACAGAAAACGGGATGGACAGCGCCATCATTACCGCAAGGCAAATTGCGAAAAGCTTTTTCAAAGATTTCATGAGATTTCTCCTTTGTGATAAGGTGTGAATTGAAAATGTCAGAATATAAGAAATACCAGAGGACGATCCTCTGGCATGAAAAAGGGGAAATAGCATCATACTTTCCTTCTTCGGATCAGAGAATGCATGACACCAATAGCGCAGATGGCTGATGGAGCCATTGCAAGGAACGGGTAGATGCGCAATCCATTGGAGCCCGTTTTAGGAAGCGTATAGAGTCTTGCGTTTACAACGCGGAGTGTAATGGCAGGATTATCAACATCAATTTTGCCTTCAAATGCTGCACTGTCCAAAAGGCTGTATCCATCTGGAGCATTTTGTTCCGTCAGGCGATAGTAAAGTCCCAAGCAAAGCCCCGTCCACTCTAACGCTCCATTTTCGGTAGATGTTAGACAGCCATCAGCCAAGCCTGTACTTGAACATCCTCCACGCATAGCATTTTCCGAGAACACGACAGGATTCCAGGAAATGCCATCTTCGCTCCACTCCAGGAGGAACGTTGCGCCAGAAAGCTGTTCGCCTTCTACATTTACCTTTTCAATGGTTATGGTGCCAGTACGAACTGCATTGCAGAAAGACACCTCGGCGGTCTGTCCCTGAACAACCGAAATCTTCTGGGGATTTTCGCTTTTACAGACATACAGGGAATCCTCCGGGAGAATTTCTTCCACGGTGTATTCGCCGGGGAGCAGCGTTTCCAGAATGGTGCCATCCTCGGAAGTCGTGAACGGGGAACCTTCCACTTCCGCCCCGGCTGCATCCGTCACCCGGAATTGCCAGCCTGCGGTAGTCGTTCCATCTTCCATTGTTTTGAGGATTTTCAGCTTGCCGTACTGGACATTGGTGAAGGTGATCTCCGTATCCTGATGGGGCAGAATCTCGACTTCCTGAACAGATTCGTCCACCATCCAGTATTCATCCTCAAAGCGACCATACTCGTCCCCGGTCTCTTTGGCGTAGTAAATGCCGGGGTCAAGGTAATAGCCGCCCCGGCCTTCCTCGTTGGTGGTAATGGTTCCCACCGCTTGTGTACACTCCGGGTCAGAATAGATGGTGATTTTCCAGCCTTCCACATTTTCGCCGGTATTGGTTTTCTTGTAAAACCAGCCGATACCCTGTTCCTTATTCAGCCATGTGTCTGTAACATCCTTGCCGCCTGTGACAAGCACCGTGTGGAAGCCCAGCTCTCCGATCCAGTAGACGTCCTCCGTGGGAAGTTCCATCACCGTGTAGCGTCCCAGAGGCAGATTTCCGGTGATGGCATAGCCATTTTCATCCGTGGTAAATTCGCCAACGGTTTTTCCGCTGGAATCCCTGACCTGGAATGTCCAGCCGCCCAGATGGTTGCCGGTGTTGGTGGTTTTCACGACCTGGATGCGGCCATACTGTGTGTTCGTAAAGGTGACGCTGGCAGTCTGGTTTACCTGAATCGTCACGGCCTTTACTTCTGTGTCGAACTCCCAATAGGGATCGTCTGTAGGAATTTCTCTGGCATACAGCATTCCGGGCTGCAAACCGGAGACAGTCACAGCGCCATCTGCCCCAGTCACGAACGGAGAATCCGGTATGGGATTTGTACAGTCAGCGTCATAATACAGGCCGATTTTCCAGCCGCCCAGATTCTCACCCGTGTTGGTTTTCTTCACCAACATGACGCTGCCGGTATTGCATTTGTTGTAAAAGCTCACCGAGGCCGTCTGCCCGGAGGAAATTGTGACCTTCTGTGGGTTGGTGCTGGCACAGCTGTACAGAGCGTTCAGGCTGGAATCTGTATTACCCAATTCCTTGACGTAGTAGGTGCCTGCGGTCAACCCTGTGACGGAGAGCTTGCCGCTGGAGTTGGTGGTATACGGCCCGGATACCAGGTTGTTGCAGGCAGCATCAGAATAGATGCCAAATTTCCAGCCGGATAGATTCTGACCGTCCTCTGTTGTTTTGGTCAGGCTGATATTGCCCAGAGAGGGTGCCTTTATCTTGAAGTAGGCGTTCAATCCGCTGCTTCCAGCATTGTATAGAGAGATGGTCGTCTGGTAACTGGAACCCGACATATACCAAATATTGTAGCTGGAATTGGATGCCGAGGGCAGATACCGGGTCGCGGTGAACACCGTGGATTCAGAAATATCTCCGGTTCTTGTAATATTCAGGGTGTTGCCGCTCTTGGAAAAGCTGGCTCCGTTTCCGTTGGAAAAGCTGAAATTGGGCAGAACCCCGTTGGAATCATAGGCGCTGCCGGTATCCCCGGAAAGCTGAATTGTGGGTGCATTGCTGCTGGAACTGCCGCAAAAGCTGGGAATTTTCTTTGCGGACTGGATTGTGGAAACCAGATTGTTGTAGCAGGAGGTAAAACCGGACACCGAGGCAGAAGCGGCGGCATAGAACACGTCACCAGAAGTACCGCACTCGTTGGAACTGTTCCGGTTAAAGCTGCTGGGGTCACGCAAGCCACAGACAATTTCATAGATCAGGATTTGCGTTGCTACCCGCAGCGGCACATTGGGGTTACTGTCCTTCTTCGTAGTCGTGACGCTGATGGAATGGTTCCATTGCTGATTGCTGTACAGAAGAATAAGACCAATGGCCTCTCTCCGTGCAGCAGGCATCGCATACCATACGTTGCTGCCGGTGGTGTTGCCGCTGCCATTCAGGGTCACATCCCGGTCAACAGAATTTCCGGACGTGCTGGCACCGTAGTTTCGCCATGGCTCAATACAGTACAGCGGCTCGTCCGCATGGGCAACGCCGCCGTACCGTGCAAAGTGCCAGCCCATGTTCTTGACATAGGCCGTTCGGGTTGTATCAGTACCATTGGGCTTATAGGTACAAGACACCTGATAATTCAACCGGGTGGTATAATCGCCGTTGTCGGCATAATCAAACAGCATGATACTGTTTTGGGTAGGAGCATACATATCGGCATTCGGAAGCAAATCGTTTTCAGGTTCATTGTGAGAATCTCCTGACGGCATCTCACCCAAAGTTTCTGTAGGTGCTGTGGCTTCTTCTGCTGTCTCTGCCCCAGCGGGCACTGTAGCTGGTTCAGTCTGCCTTTCAGATTGTGGTTCAGTGGCAGTGTTTGACTGCGGCGAATCGGAAGGAGACACTTCCGTAGGAACGACTTCTTCCTTGGGAGGATCTACACCCGGTTCCGATTGTGTGGTTTTCATCTCATCTGCATAACCGAACGGGATGCTGCCAAGCAGTGTTAGCAACACGAGCAGCAGCGCTATCGGTCTGCGAATTTTTGCGATCATAATGAAGTGTGATCCTTTCTCATCTTTATGAATATGTGTTCTCAGCGCTTATGCGCCTAGGGCAATCATAGGCATCATCTCCTGCATCCAAATTCCATCCACAAGTGGATGACATATTGCTTCAATATGTAGTAAGCTGCCGCACCAAGCGATACGACAGCCTGATTATTCATAAAGCGATTTCTCATATTTGTCCTCGACGCCCTGAGAAGTGGGAAATCACCAAACGGCTGCTTGCTGGGCTGCTCCATAGGAATCTAACCTCCCCGCCTTCATTATGACCGGGCCGCGAATTACGGAAGTATCATTGTCCCTGTGCAGGTTCATCGCTTTGCTGGTTGCAATCCAGCATTCCAGAGTAGCATTTATCGCTATTCCCGAAAGGAAGTCTCGGCGTGTTTCCCTGATAGCTCTCTGCACGGTAATGTATCTGGTGAATGGTATTCAATTGTCAAGCTGCACACTCAGAACATTCGTTCTGGTTGCAATTATTTTATAGAAAAATAATGCTCTTTTTTAGGAACTACCTTGTCACAATCAGGGAAGCCGTTGGTCACAATCAGAGCCTGTTGGCAAAAGAAGAGAGCTGTATTGAGATTTGACGCAGTTCATCCTGAAGGTTTTCACGCCCTGATTCCTTACCCAGCAGTAGGTAGTCTGTGGAGCAATTGAGTAGTTCTGCTATGTTAATCAGGAGTTCAAACGAACAGACATTCTTCCCGGTCTCTATCCGCGTGATAAATTCTCTGGAAGTGTTCAATGAGTTCGCCAGTGCTTCCTGCGTAAATCCGCAACTCTTTCGGGCATTGCGCACCCTTTCCCCGAATGCTTTTTGATTAAACTGCATTTTCCTGTTCCTTTCTGCTGGGTGCAGGTGAGGACACAGGAAAGTCAGGGCTTTATCGCTGCATTTAGGCGCAACGAAATAAGGGTACTGAAAATACATTCTAAAATTCAGAATGTACTCCTGTATCCTCGGCCCTGATGATCACTCAGGCTTTAGATATGTAAATTTGTTTGCTGATAAAAATAAAAGCCGGGCATGAAAACGGTAGAGTAAGCCTGTTACTCTTCGTTTTTCATGCCCGGCTATTTGGTGGTGTTTCATTATGGGGTCATTGACCCCATACCCCGCTGCTCGGTGCTATGATGGAATATTAAAAAATAGTCACGGACGGCTGCCTCGTTGAACGGCGGTAAAACAGCGGCGTTTTACTGCGCCGGTAGGCGAGATTGATATTTGTGATCTGGTGGCATTTCGGACATTTCAGTTCTATCTTGCCTGAGAGCGGCGTTGTCTTGTAAAAAATGACACGCTGACAAACCTTGCATTTTACGGCCACGCGCATCTTCTGTCCTGAATTTGTTTCCATATGTTCACCACTCCCTTGCTATTGCTTGTAAAGAAGGTTCTTGTCCAGCAGCCCCAGACGTTCCATCCGGAACGCAAGCGC